>Ga0299912_10001535_pt1 | contig 18652 bp, 15 predicted proteins | sample RVTome_2_FD_207667 | JGI IMG/M metagenome (GOLD analysis project Ga0299912, IMG submission 207667) | Soil microbial communities from uranium-contaminated site in the Upper Colorado River Basin, Wyoming, United States - RVT95D214 (version 2) ... | reverse complement strand
TTTTTCGGCGAAATCGCGACAACTGGCGCGTTCTAATAGCAGTTGCATGGTCCGGTTCGGATATTGCCTGTCTAATTTGACTTTCACTCCGTGATGAGACGGCATATTGTCTTTTCGCATGAATTGTATTCCTTCTTTAATCCAGGTTATCTGATTTGGTAATAAATCATAATCTGGACGTTTTTAAACCATAATTTATTGCGGTTTCAGTGAATTTATCATCTGGCTATCGATCCAATAAATATCGGAATTGCCGTTTTGCGGGCAATTGTGTAATTCCGTGACATCTTGATAGCTTTTTAATACGCTATCCGCGCATTCTGAGGATATTATGCTTCGGGCGTATAAAAAATATTTACTATCATGAGATAACGCCGGGCAATAGTCCAGACGGTTGTTATTGAATTTATCGCCCATATTTTTCGCTTTGGTCCAGATACCATCCTGAATACGGAAACTGATATATAAATCGCCGCCGCCCAAACCATCGCTACGACCAAAGCTGGAGAATATCAGGAAACTCTCATCGGGAGCGATAAGCGAGTTAAATTCACCGGCGGCCGAGTTAATCGAATCGCCCAGATTTTCCGGATCGGCATAATTGCCATTAATGAATCCGGATCGAAAAATATCCTCAGAACCGTTATTGGGCGCGGTGAAATAGAGTGTGCCGGTTTTTGTCAGGGAAGGATAAAATTCATCGCCTTCGGTGTTAACAGGTTTGCCGAGGTTTTGCGGTTTGCCCCAGCCCAAAGAATCTTTTTCGACAAACCAGATATCGTAGTCCTTGGGTTCGCCGGCGCCGACGAGAGGTTGATTGGAGGCGAAATAAAGCTTATTGCCATCAGCTGTAATAAACGGTTCAACATCGCTATATTGCCCGGAAAAAGGCGCGACTTGAGGCTGGGTCCATCGGCTATCCTGCCGCTTGGTGACCATGATGACACCTTTTCGGGTTGGCAGCCAGATTGAATAATAGAATTCATCGCCATCAGGCGAAAAAGCCGCGTCCCTTTCATTGAGACCGGCGGATATAAAACCCGGCGCGAACAATTCAGGAATTGTATCCGCTGGAGCTTGACCGAGATAATCTCCACGGAGAACAAGATCATTATCATTGCTTGGAGTACTGCAGCTAATAATTGCGGTTATTGTCACCAAGATTAATCCTATAATCACAATATTAAATGACTTGCCTGTCATAATTTGCACCTTCTGTTTAAGATAAAATATTGCTTTACATTCCGTACTTCCTGCCCCCGATAATCAATCGGAGTATAAGGCAATAATATAATCAATTCCGCCATCAAGTAAACTGCTTAATATCAAATTTGCTCCAGACAGCCAAGGTCCAGCCTGTTCATAGCTCGAACGGCGCGAACTGGCTGTTGCAGAGGGAAAACAAATGGCAAGTTACGGATTGCGCCGAAGAGTAAGTCGATAAAAGTCTTTTTATAGGTGACTCGACATATATCAGCAGGCAGGTCACGCTCCGCTACGACCTGCCTGAACACGAATAATGTAAAAAGCGCGACGGTTATTCAGGTAAGGAAGGCTCCATAGCTGCATGTTATGGAGCCTTTTGCTTGAAAGACCTGACAAGTTCGCTTCAGGTTTTGTCTATGAGAGTATAGCCTTTTCGTTTCCGGCTATATGGATTTCTGAAATTAATTAATGGTCTACCCTATTGATCCCCGGTTTTGCAAGCGCTGTTGTTCCCAATCGACATAGTCAATCGGCGGATGGACGATCTCCTTGTCAGGTTTGCGGATAAGTTTGGGGACGTTGTCAGGACAGCCCGTAACACATAAACCGCAACCGATGCATTTTTTGCGATCGACTACTGATACTCCTTTGATCTCCGTAATGGCATTGACCTGACAGCGTTCGATACAGGTACCACAATTAGCGCATTCATCGGGATCGATCACGGCGTAATAATTGGCATGGGCGATCGAGTTCTCTATTCCCCATTGCGTGACGCCGCGAAGCACGCCGCAACAACAACCGCAACAATTGCAGATATAAGTCAGTTCCGCCTGATGATTACCAACACAATGAACCAGGCTGGCTTGTTCGGCCTCATCGAGAATGGCCAGAGCTTCATCTTTGGAGATATCGCCTGGCTTGGGTGATCTCTCGCGCAGGGAGAGTACCAAGCAATTATGACGGGGCGCATCGCAGCCTTTGCCAATAAGCCCCTGCTGGACCCGGCAGATACAATCGCGCACATTGAAGGCTTTAGCCTTGTCGATAATAGCTTTTACATCATCGTATGGGAGTATCCATTCGGATTTGGCCAGGCTTATAGCGGGCAGGGCGCGATGGATGGCCGGGTCGTATTTCATGATATCCTTGCCGGCTTCCAGCATGTAATGTTCAAACAAATGAGAAAACTCGTGATCCAAATTTTCCAAATTAGCCTCGTAAATGCCGACGATAAATGGGGCCAGACGGAAATACAACGCGCCATTTTCTTTTTTAAACCAGATAAAGCCTTTTTTGGCCAGGGCCAGCAAATCGCCTTGCGTTTGTTTCTGGGATAAACCGATTGATTCAGCTATTACATTCACCGGCCGATATTCGCCGTTCAGTCTGCCGGCTAATGAGGCTTCCTCGGCGTTGAATATTTTTTTGAGCAACTCGATCTCAACCCCGGAATGAGTGCGCGGGAAAGCGTTTGGCAGATTGTCAAGGGCATCCGCGAGCTTGTAGAATACTTCATTGGGCATGGTTTTTCCTTAATTACATTTTAATATGTAAATATCATTAATTGTCGATTAAATAGCAAGGAAAATACTGCCTAATACGGATGTATAAGTCGGGAGTCCCCAGCCCCTGCTATGATGACAAACCTCGGAAATATTTGCTCTGAAAACAAAATGGCCAAGCATTCATCACGGACACGAAAAAGCCGGCGAGATCGCCCGCCGGCCATGTGTACAATATATCCAAATGTTTCGTCGGGTCGGGCCCCGTCAGAGTGTGACCCGACGAAGATTTGCAGACAGGTCACGCTTCGCTACGACCTGTCTGAACATAATATCTGTTTATATTAACGGCCTGAGGCCGGCGAGAGGCTCGCCGGCCCAAAAAACAATTCGCTGCCGGTTGACGAAAACCGGTATTTTAGTTGCTATTCAGAAGTCGCTTCAATTCTTTCGTTTTGGGTCATTGAAGCCAATTTCTCGACCTTTTTAATATCCAATTTTAGACCTTCCGCCACCCTCGCGCCATACTCTTTATCGGCTTTATAGAATAGAGCGGTTTGACGGAATTGGATACGTTTTACGGCGCCGCCCAAATGAGCTACAATATTTCCGGTCAGATTATCGCGGTCTTTCTTAGACATCACTTTGCGGTACAGCTCGCCCGCCTGAATAAAATCATCCTGGGGATGTGTGTATTCATAGCGCGTGGCATTGCCCTCGAGCGCGACAGCCGGCGGCGCTAATTTAGGATCTGGCTCCGGTCCGCCAAAACTATTCGGGTAATAATGATATTCACCTTTGCCGTTGTCATCGCTGCGCATGGCGCCATCGCGCTGATTGTTGTATTCAGGAGAATTACGGGGCGCGTTTATCGGCAACAGATGATAGTTGGGTCCGAGGCGGTGGCGATGAGTATCATGATAGCTGAATAGGCGGCCTTGAAGCATCTTATCCGGAGACGGCGCGATGCCCGGCACCAGGTTGCCCGGTGAAAAAGCGGCTTGTTCAACTTCGGCAAAATAATTTTCCGGATTGCGATTGAGCACCATCCGGCCAAACGGGATCAAAGGATAATCGCCGTGAGGCCAGACCTTGGTTATATCGAATGGATGGAAACGATAATTGCGAGCATCCTTAGGCGGCATTATTTGCGCGTATACTTTCCAGGCGGGAAATTCTTTTTTATCAATACTATAATACAAATCCCGGGTAGCATGGTCAGGGTCTTTACCGGCCATCGCTGATGCTTCCTCACGAGTAAGGTTTTTAGCTTCCTGTTCGGTCTTAAAATGAATCTTTACCCAATGATACTCGTTTTTCTTGTTGTGCCACATGAAAGCATGGCCGCTATAGCCGTTCATATGACGGTACGAAAGCGGTGTGCCGCGATCAGAAAATAAAATGGTCACCTGATGAATTGATTCAGGCGTCAGCGACAGGAAATCCCAAAACATATCCAGGTCTTTCAAATTAGTCGCAGGATTGCGTTTCTGGGTATGAATAAAATCCGGGAATTTCAATGGATCGCGGATAAAAAACACGGGCGTGTTATTACCGACAAAATCATAATTGCCTTCCTCCGTGTAGAATTTCACCGCGAAACCGCGCGGGTCGCGCTCGGCATCGGCTGACCCTTTTTCGCCGCCGACGGTGGAGAATCGGGCGAACACTTCGGTTTTTTTACCAACTTGAGACAGAAATTTGGTGCAAGTATATTTGGTGATATCATGCGTAACCTCAAAGATGCCATGCGCTCCCGCTCCCTTGGCATGTACCACGCGTTCCGGGATACGTTCACGATCGAAATGAGCCATCTTGTCAAGCAAATGCATATCCTGAATCAGGGACGGCCCCATTTCTCCGGCGGTCATTGTGTTCATGTCGTTGTCCACCGGATTTCCGTGGCTGGTGGTGAGCCTTTTACCTTTCTTAGCCATCAATTACCTCCTTTAATTGGTTTTTTAAGCAAAATCATTGTTGATTTTTTTTCATTATCAATTGTCTATCATGTTTTGCATTTCTTGATTTCCTGCATTTTGCAGCGCATTTCCGGCAAAGCCCTCTAATCTCAACATGCTTCGTGCCCATTTCCCCCCATCCTGCTAAATGATCAGGATCAGGCAATCTATCAAAATCGGGCCAATAAAAATCCTCAACACGATTGCAGCGCGTACAAACCAGATGATGATGCGTTGATAAATTATTGTCAAACCTTACCCGGTTATCCGCGAATTTGACCCGTTTAATTAGATTAATTTTCTCGAAAGTGGCCAGCGTTCTATAGACGGTATCAAAAGCCATTGTCGGAATAGCTTTTCGTACGCGGTTATATACATCCTCCGCCGAGGGATGGCCTGGCAAGGAAACCAACGCTTGAAATATCACCAGCCGCTGATGCGTGAGGCGGATGCCATGTTCTTGGCAGGTTGTTTTGAATAATTGTAATTTATCTGTCATGTTCAGTTTTTGATTATTTTTACAGTTTCCTTTTACAATTTATTCTTAGATACATATCATTTGTAATAAAACCGTCAAATTATATGAAAGGTTTCAATTTTATTATAATTATGAGCAATTGATTTAAATGTCAATCGCTAAATGTAATTGATTAACTGGACATTAGCTTATCTTGACATTGTCTTTTAGCTTTGAGAGTAATTAAATTGTAAATAGCGCGACTTGGACGGCCGTCCAAATATTTTTCGTTTTCTCGTAATAATTAAAAAAGGGCGTATGCGATACGCCCCTGCAAATACATTCCAGATTCGCAATATTACTTGGTGACAATAACCAGGCATTTAGTGGCTTCCCAGAATTGATCCGGATCGAGTACTTTCAGCAGCGCCAGATTTTCATCGCCGGATATTTGGTACGAGATCGCGTCATGCGGCGAGATGATTTTGACTTTATCGATTCCGACAGGCATACTGACTTCAAAGACCTCTTCACCATCGACAATATTGAAATATTGAATATCAAAACCTGGCGCGATTTTGATCGTTTTACCGAAGCCCAAGAAACCGCCCTCTTTGACAATAATGCCTTTGTCTTTCAGTTCGTCTTCGGTGCCATAAACATAGTAGCGTTTCTTGTGTTCTTCGATAATCGATTCCTGGTTGGCGATTTGTTCATCTCTGGTCTTAATCTCGATGCCCAGTTTCTCGATATCCGATTCCAGAACGCCGACCTCTTTCATCAAGGCTGCGATTTCATTTTCCTTAGTTTCCAGTTTTGCTTTCAGGTTCGCCACCATTGTTTTCAAACCCTTGATTTCCTGGTTGCCGGCCAGAAGTTTTGCTTCCAGGTCGCTGATCTTGGCTTTACTGTCGACGATATATTGGCCGATTCTGCCCAGCTTATCTTTTATTTCGCTCTGAAGTGTGCCCGGTTTGGCGCCTTCCTTCATCTCGCGTATATCGATCTCCGTCTCAACGATTTTATCCAGATCTTGATCGACCGATTCGATGACTTTGGATACTTCCTCGACATACATCTTGATACTGCTATTTTCCTGTACCAGCTGGGCGTTTTGCGCCTTAAGGCTATCGAGATCGTTGGTCAGCTGGGCGATCTTCTTCTTGTCACATGCTACCAGCAATAAGAGCGGCAACAAGATTAATAAGATTTTGACTTTCAATTTTTACTCTCCTCTCCATTTAAAATTTTATTGGTATTTTTAGAATTTCATCTCTCACCCGGAAAGTATGGTTAAAATATTAAAATTTCGCAAGGAAAATTATCACAGGGGTTTCCCCGAAAAATAGTAATTTGCTCTTTGAATCTGCCGGCTAATTTGGCTAAATTCGGCCAGGCCTCCTGCTATGGAGAAAAAGCTTATGACTTTTAAAACAGTCAATTCTATAGCAGCGCGGCCGTCTATACAACTAAAATTTCCTTAGAATTCCCTGATTTTTAAGAAATAAGCAGTTTTTAAATATACAAGGTGCTAACTTCATAAATCGACTAAACTCATATGAAATCATATTAAATTTTACGGGGATAATCATGAAAGTTGATTGAGCATATTTCCCTGAACTTTTTAATAATTATAAAACTGATCTCCAGGCAGCTAAATAGATATTCACCAGCATCTTATCATAAGTCCATAATATTTTTCAAATGTGCCGGTAATATAGCTTATTTATTGTTAATTTCTAAGCTTAGGCAAGTGAGCTTCGATAAGGCCAGTGCATATCTTTTGGGCAGCTTTGGACCGACATCATGGGAAATGGATATGCGCTGTCCTTTTTTATTATGGGAATTGTCGAAATTTATAGATTTAGCGCCTGAAGAACTTCGCCTTAATAATATGACCAACGCTGACAACGAACATCAAAAAACCAATTATATCCCAGGCCAATGACCCAATATTAAAACCGCCCTGTACGATTATTTTCAATACCGCGCCGCAACCCAATATCAGCGGCAAAAATATGCCTCGATTTAGCTTAGAAACCGGCCGCAGGAGCCGTTTGCGTCCTCGACTTTCGACTCGTTTTCTGGCTTCGGTATCAAACCATAATTGCTCATCGGGATCGGCGGGCATGCCGCAATTATAGCATTCGGTGAAATTCTCCTCCCATTCCGCGCCGCAGATTTTGCAGTATCTCTTGGCCATACCTAAAACTATTATCGCTCCATGTTAATGTCAATAGCGACAAGCCCAATATTATAGGATTATTCCCATAATTAGCCCACAAATTTACCATTATTTCCGGCAATCGTTTATTTTTTATAATTTATAACATCTTGATATTTATGCACTTATATCACCCTGAAACAATCTGAACGGGGCTGTTTTTTCGTGGCATACCCCTTGCCTAATCTTGGTGAAAAAAATGTCATTAATCACTTTTTAATTTTCAAGGAGGGGAATGCTAATGAGAAAGCACCAATTCCAAACCGGGTTAATAATCATGTTCGCCGCCGTAGTGCTCACAATTGGCGGATGCACGATTAATAAGCCCGAAGCGCCCAGTTGGGAGACCACCTGGGATCTGCCGTTAACCAATAAATCCTACTCAATCGAGGATTTAGTCGATGAAATGGATTCCGAGGAAATCGTTTTCGACAGTCTCGGTAATCCGAGTTTCTCGATCACGCAAGATATTGACACGATTTCGGTAGAGGATAATTTGACCGCGCCGGCGGTTGATCATACCTATTCCGATTCGCTGGGGATAATCGATATCGATGCCCCAACTGTATCGCCTACGAATTTTGCGCTGACGGATTTAAATATTCCGATAGTCGTCGATCAAATCCCGGCTGATACATCGTTTATTATTGATGAAAACTTAAGCGCATTCAGCAATTTCGACTGGGCTCAAATCAGCCAGGGTATAATCAATATAGAGGCAGCGAACGATCTCGGTATCGATATCGATTCGCTGGTCATCGCCATTTTCAATGCCAGTGATTTGGTCACGCCGCTTGGTATCGCCATATTCGAAAACGGCATCGTTGACGGCCAGACATTAAGCAGGCAAATTGATTTGGCCGGCGAGCTTTTGGAGAACGCCCTGACTTTGCGTACAATTGGCGCGGTTGGCGCCCAGACAGTCGGCAGTCCATCAACTGATCTGGTCATCACCACTACTTTTCCATCGGGCCTGTCGGTTTCCAGCGCTTTAGCCGAGATTCCCGGTTTCACCAAGGATCTAAATCAGACTATCGAACTTGAAGATGAATCGGTCATCTATGAAGCCGAGGTTGACGAAGGCTCGATGATTTTGCAAATAGTCAATGAAACGAATTTGCCGATGATTATCAGCTTGTCAATTCCAAACTTTGAATATGATGACGCGGCTTTTACGCTTAATGAGAGCGTCAATGGCAATAGCGTCTTAAATCGTAATGTCGATCTTACCGGCTACATGTTTTATCCTTCCGGAAGTTCATCGCCTCAAACTATCGCGATCGATGCAGCGGCTGAAATTATTGGTTCAGCGCCTACTAAATATGAAATCTACAGTTCGGATTCTTTGAAAGTCATCGCCGGGGTATCAGAAATTACTTTTGCCACCGTTATGGGTAGAATCGAACCCACCATGATTACAATCGATCCGATGAGTCAGGATGTCGATTTGCCGGAGGGTTTCGAGGAAGCCCAGCTTACTCAAGCGGAACTCAGGATGACACTCTTTAATAATAGCACTACCGATGTCTACGTGGATTTGCTTCTGGAAGATGAGAACGGTGAGCGTAATGTCAGCGTTCAGGATACCATCAGAGGCAAAAGCCTGCTGTCTTCAGTTCCCGAGGAAACCGAGATTATCGTGACGGCTTTAACTCTGAGTTCGTTTTTAAATCCAACACCTCAAGAAATAAATATTACCGGCAACGCGATTATGAATCCTGCCGGCAGCGATTCAGTCCTGATTTCTAAAGATGACTTTTTCTATGGTGAAGTGGAAATTTATTCGCCGCTGGCGTTTGCCCTTTCGGATACAGCCGATTTCGACCTCGAAGTCAGCGATATCGAAATGGACAACGAGGACATGCCTGATTTCGAGGAAACATTCGCTTACGGCAAAGTTACCGCCGAATTAACCAGCCATCTGCCGATCGGCGCCAGGGTTGCTTTATATATAGGAACCGATGACGACTCGACAATTTTCACAAATCCTAATTCTGTTGTTGTTGGACCGTTTACGCTGGAAAGCGCCGTGACGGATGTCAACGGTTTCGCAATTGAGGAAGTTATCTCAATATTCGAAGATTCGTTGACTTCCGCGGAAATAACGATATTCGATAATGAAACAGTCTATATCGCGCCTCAGGTGGAACTTCTGCCAACGGGCGCTTCTGGAAGTGTAATACAGGGCAGCGACTATATCAATATCAGCGCTACTGCCAGGATAAAAGTAAATGCCGGAGAAAATCTCTGGGAAGATAACGATGAGAATTAAGGAGGGGAATATACAATGAAAATGAACAGCCTGAAAATAATTGCGGCCGCCTTTGGCATAACCATGCTGACTGCCGGCCCCCTATTCGCCTGGGGCGAATCAAACCCCAGGGCCATGGCCATGGGCGGCGCTTATACCGCCCTCGCTGTCGGTCTGGATGCCTCAGCGGCTAATCCGGCCAATCTTGGCCTGTCGAAAAACCGGTCTTTCACTCTGGATTTGTTCAGCGTGGGACTGAGCGTCAAAAACAATAGCTTTTCGTTATCCGATTATAATGAATACACGGGCCAGTTTTTAACCGATGAGGACAAGAATGTCATTCTGGAAAAGATTCCGGCGGAGGGCCTAAAACTCAATGTACTGACTGAAGTTTCCAGCCTTAATTTCTCTATCGGTCGTCTGGCTTTCAATTTCCGCGGTCTGGGCGCGTCAAAGGCGAATTTCGATAAAGACCCGTTTGAACTTCTGTTGTTCGGCAATGCCGTTAAATCAGAGGTCAATTTAAGCGATACCCGAGGCGAAGCCTATGCGATTGGCGATGGGGCTTTATCCTATGGCCAGTCGCTCTTAAAATGGCAAGGCGGCGAATTGGCTGTCGGCGCTACTTTTCACTATCTCTACGGCTTAGCTTATGAAAAAATTATCTATGCTGAAGGCGGAGTAGCTACGACTGACGAAGGTTTTGTCGGTGATGGCGAGATGATTGTCCGGTCGGCTCTCGGCGGCCAGGGTATGGCCTTCGATCTGGGCGTAGCCCTGATGTTCCGGAATAACTGGGTATTTTCGGCCAGTTGGCAGAATATTTATTCCAAGATCAATTGGAATAAAGAAACAGAAGAATTGCGCTACACATTTGACATGCAACCGATTACTTTTGACGATATGGCTGATGAAGATTCCGACTCGTTAGTCGAATCAAGCGATACGACCTATTCGGTCGCCGGTTTTTCCTCCACTTTGCCAACCGTTGTCAAGCTGGGTATTGCCAGATCATATAAGAGGCTTACCTGGGCGCTTGATTGGGAACAGGGAACATCAGACGGGGCCTCTCAAGCGATTACTCCCCGTCTGTCGTTAGGACTGGAATACCGACTGGTAGGTTTCTTCCCTCTACGGGTAGGATCATCGTTCGGCGGAGACCGCGGCTCTATCTACTCCACCGGATTCGGTTTGTATATGGGACCGCTGCATTTAGACCTGGCGGTGGCCAATAATGGTTCTTTCAACCCAAGTAAAACCAAGGGCGTTCATTTCGCGTTTGGTATGGGGCTAAGGTTCTAAGCCCGGATAGACCGGGGGCTTAAGGCTGAAAGCCGAAAAAGCAAATAACAAAAATCGGGATGATGACGTGATAAACAAGCTGACTAAAACAAATTGTCAAAATCACGCGGGGAATTCGCGGAGCAATAATAAATCAAGATTGCCGGAGATTCTGGCAGTCGTGATATTGAGGCTCGTGTTTAATATGGTGTTGATATCGCCCGCGTATGCCATGCCGCCATACACGGATAATGTTCTGGCCAAAGCTGGCGGTGGGACTATCGCGAATTCCTATTATCTCGACAATAAAGAGTTTTTATCAAGTCAAGGGGTCGACGCCCCCGGCGACCTTCTGACAAAATATAAGAATAGTGAAGGTTTGTCTAACGCAAACATATCAGGCAATCTCAACATTCTGAATATTCAGGCAGATTTTTCCGATGACGCGGTTCAGCCGCCGGGCCCCGTCTTTATTAAACTTATATTTCGCGATATTAACAGAAGGCTGACCAGAGAGTCTTTTACGGGATATACGGAAGTTGAAACTTATACTGTAATTTATTATAGTACAAACACTTATGATAATAATGCAGGTTTTGGAAAGTATTTGTATAATATGAATTTTGGCAGTAATCGTGGCTGCCGTAATATGTCATAATTGAGATAGTAATAATTATCGGAAAATAGTAGAGTTTCGTTCTCAAAACAAGTTGGCGGATAATAAGTTACCGGACGAGAAAAAACTTAAGGAAATAGCCAAAGAGAGACTACAAAGGTTTAAGAAAGCCTTTGAAGCGATACGGCTTATAGAGAAGATAAGGAAATCTAAATAATACTAAAAAAGGCGACTTTATGAGGAAACTTCTCTTGACAAAAAATGAACTTATAGTTATATTACAGCAGTCGGGGTATATTTGGGTTGTACCTTTCGTGGGTGTAGATGATCATGGCATCGGAAATGAAGGCTTATAATAGGGAATAATGAGGGCAATTTCGATAGAATATTAAAGTAATTTTAGATATAATAAATGCTGTGGGCTTCAGTAGCGGTCGATCCTCTTCCCCCTCCAGAGGATCACTTAACCGGGGTCACACAGCAGTTCAAGCCTCTGCATGACGCAGGGGCTTTTTTTATTACAGGATGAGATATGAGATATTATATTTTATTCCTTGGCAACAAACCTTACTTTATAAATAACCCAGATAGGCACTTTACTGCCATCAACTTCAAAAGGCTCAAAGGTGTTTTTATAAGCGGCGGCCAGCGCGGCTTCCTCAAAACCGTAATTAGTTCCGGAATCTTTATATATTAAGGCTGTTTCCACCTCACCCAAAGCATTTATTTTGGCCTTAATCCAGACCTCGCCGCTTTTCTTAAGTTTATACGCCAAGGACGGATAAGTAGGCGGTACAGCTTCAACCATTTTAGGCATCTTCTCGACGCTTATCACCCATTCAGCCGGTTCCGATTCCATCTTGCCTACCCTCATTTTTGCTATCGATGTATCCACTTTTTTTGACCTCATAACGATATCGCTACTGGAAGCCTTGGCAATAGTAATCGTTTTTTCATCAAGGCCTTCAGAGGTTAAATAAGCGGCATCTATAGTTACCAGCACGCTATCCGAGACGATTGTTATTTCAGGCTGAGGCAGGATGGAGAAATCCTTGATATCGAGGCTATCTCCAATCGGTTGTCTTAAAATAATGTTTAAACCTGTCGGCGCGGTTTGAGAATTAAAGGTACCTATTATATATTCATTTTCCTTTAAAATGGCGGCTGGCTTGGATAGCGTCATTCTCTTCGTTATATCAGAAACGGCCGTCAGCATGAAAATCACCGCCGCCGCCGCGACAGTTAAAGAAGCGGCAAGATGTCTGAAACTGATAGCCGAACGACGAGCAAATAAATTACCTATTTCTGATTGGTGAGCTTCCGGCTTTTCCGCGGTTTCTATCCGGTCGATTTTATTCCAAATATTATCCTCAAATTTTTGCCAATAAATCTCGTTTTTCATGATTTCGCTTTTTTTCGAAAGCGATAATAATTTGATGAAATCCGCGAAAATTAGACCGCATTTTGCGCATGAATCGAGATGAATTTTCATCACTTGGGGCAGGTCTTCCCTGCGGCTGAAAGCAACCGGATTTTCCCAAAGCATGTATTCGAATTCGCGGCAGTCCATTAGTCGATAACTCCCATCCCTTTGAGGATTTTCTCCAGATCCTTTTTCGCCCTGAATAAACGCGACATCACCGTACCCTGATTAATTCCCAAAGCCTCGGCGATTTCCTGATAGCTTAGGTCTTGAGTGAACCGCAGGGCAATGATCTCCCGTTTATCAGGCGCCAGTTTTTGCATCGCCTGCGCGAATATTCGGGAATAATCTTCGGCGATAGTTCCGGTTCGCGATTCGCTAGTTGCCGCCTGCATTTTAAATCGTTCCGCGAATATAGCGAACCGGGTTTGCCGACGGATTCGATCCCGGCAGCAATTCGCCAAAATGCTGTAAAACCAGGGTTCGAATGGCCTGGATAGTTCATATTTTTTATGATTAAAATACATCTTAACAAAACAATCCTGAGCCGCGTCCTCCGCCTCATCCATATCGCCGAGGAAGCGATAGGCGAAATTTAAGGCTTTGTGGCGATATTTTTTCATGATTTCCGAAAAAGCCCGCTTATCGCCGGCGGCAAAGTTTTTTAATAATTCCTCCTGGCCCTCATTGCCGGGTTTTAAGTTTTCCTTTAAGTTTTTCTCTTCCATAATAATACGTCGCTAAGGCGCGTCTATTCCATTTATCTTAGCGCACTTATAAATAATAATCAATAAAAAATAGCAATCCGTCTTTATAATATTTTTATTTTAAACTTGTGAACACCTTGTTATTAGTAATAGTCTTAAGGAAATATGTTTAATAAAATGTAAAATTGTTGACAAAATAGCCAATAATCAATAGTTTGCGCTAATTACGTCAGGATTGCCGGCGAGAATGTGACCTAACGCAGGTCGGTTAGCGGGTCGAGTTATTTGCGGCTTGCCTAAACACGAATGGCGAATATGCAATGACTGAAGGAATTTAGCTTTTTAAAAAATAGTGGACAGCATAAACAAATAGCAATTAAATTAAAACCCTACAAGGCCGGTTCATCCTGACCCGGCAACTTGCAGGAAATCAACAAAGCAACTGGGAGTATCTTTATGTTCAACAAAACACTTATAGTGCTTTCATCGGTTTTGGCGGTATTGATTCTTCTCTTGTTCGTCAGTTGTGGCGGAGGCGATTCCACTGAACCTGATAATACTACTATTCCGGTATTAACAACATCTGCTGTCAGCGCGATAACGCAAACAACGGCAGAATGCGGCGGAACTATTACCTCAGACGGCGGGGCTACCGTAACCGCGCGCGGAGTATGTTGGAGCACGAACGCGACGCCTACGATAGCCGATGATACAACGAACGACGGTACAGGGACAGGCAGCTTCACAAGTTCTATCACCGGATTGACTGCTGGCACGCCTTATTATGTCAGAGCTTATGCCATCAATAGCGCGGGTACGGGCTATGGCGAGATCAGACCATTCGATACTGAACCGTCCGGCAACGGCGATTCAACCGGCACGGTAACTGACATAGATGATAATATCTATCAAACCATTAAGATTGGTGATCAATGGTGGATGGCCGAGAATTTAAAAGTAACGCATTACCGCAATGGCGACTCGATACCCAACGTTACCAACAATTATGATTGGGATCACCTTACTACGGGAGCTTTCTGCAACTATAATAATGATGAAGGCATCGTAGCCGTTTATGGCCGGTTATATAACTGGTTCGCGGGAGTTGACAGCCGGGATTTAGCGCCAACTGGCTGGCACATGCCATCTGATGATGAATGGCAGGTACTGGCTGATTATTTGGGCGGCGATTCCACGGCCGGCGGAAAGATGAAAGAAGTCGGCACAACGCATTGGGTATATCCCAACACCGGCGCTACAAATGAAAGCGGTTTTACTGCGCTTCCCGGCCTTGGCCGTCAATGGCTAGGCAGCTTCTATGGAATGGGCTACGGCGCCAGCTTTTGGACTTCCACGGAGTACACTACAGATGGCGCTATACACTTTTACCTGTTTAACGATGCAGAAGGCATCTACAACGGCAGTATAAATAAGCAATATGGGTATTCGGTTCGGTGTGTTCGGGATTAGTTGGCTATTGGGAAGGTTAGATCGGTAATTTTATGGTAAATAGAAGATTATCATTATCATCAATCGTAGCATTCATGTCTCCGCAATGGGCGGTTATTATACCATAGGCGACTGATAAGCCCAAACCATGGTTATCGCTTTTACCGCCCGCCAGGACACCTTTAGTTGAATAAAATGGCTCAATAATTCTGGCTATATTCCCAAATGGAATTCCCGGGCCGGAATCGCTTATTTGAATTATACCGTAATTACCATCAATTTTCGATTCAATTTGTAGAATGCCGCCCGCGGAAATGTTTTCAAGCGCGTTTTGCAGAAGGCATTGCAGCGCCTGGGTGATCATTTCCTTATCCAGATAAATAGTGAGGTCCGACATATAGCTTTTTCTGATTTTTATCCCCTTCTCGACGATCTCATCATGATACGAATCGATAATATCATCAAGGAGTTGATTCAATTTGACCGGTTTTTTTTGCGGCAGCGTGTTACCGCTGAATTTAAAGAGGTTATTTATAATCACGCCCGCTTTTTCCCCGGCGATAGTGATATTTTCAAGCGCAAATTTAATCTCATCCGGCTGCTGATTTTTAAGCGCGTATTCGGCGCTTCCCAAAATGCCGCAAAGATGATTATTTAATTCATGAGCCAAGCCACCGGACAACTGCTGCAATGCTCTTATTCTATCCTGATGAAATGAATCTCGAACTAAATTATCTAATTTATTTTGATCAGGTGGATTTTTATATAATCGATAATTATCCAGATGTAATTGATGCGCGAGGAGATGCTGATAAATCAGGAAACCATATAAGTCCGCCAGCATATTTATTTTAGCCAAATTTGGCGGAGTTAAAATTTCTTTATCGGAAATATACATAATCGCAACAAGGGATTGATTATATTTTAATAGGATAACGTTTTTATTGTCATTATTGACTTTAATACAATCACAACTCGAATTCAAACGCTTCACGAAATCGTCTTCATTATTAATAATGATTTGGCAATCAGCCTCCGGAAAAAGTGAATTGAACAAGTTTCTTAATCTTTTTATAAGCCCCGACAAATCATCGCAAAACGCGCAAGCCCCGCTGTCATTGTCGGAGGCAATACTATGGGCTTCGTCTTTATTGTCTAATATCAACTTATAGCCAAAAGTGTCCTTTTTTACGCGCACTTTTTTCACCTTTTTGAAATTTCTACATAAAAATCGACATATACTTTTAAGCATATATTTTTATTCGTCATTTTACATTTAATTGGATAACAGAATGACTACAGCCTGTTTTAATCTGGAACAAATTTATAAACTTTTATTTGTATTATAATGTTCGATTTTTATAAAATTTACAGTTGCCGAGAATAGAGAGAAGAAAATCGGTCAATGTTTTCCGCGGTTTTTCTGCCACTGCTCGGCCTGGTCAACGAAAGCCTCAATTTTTAAATCTTCGGTAGGGTCGCCTGGTCCTTCATAGGCGATATTCAGCCAGGGCACGTTATCGAGATCTTGACGGACTCTGGTCGAAAGCGCTTGAACGATATTACCCGGCATGCAGGTAAACGGCATACAATTAACAATACCGGCACAGCCGGAGTTGATAAAATCAATAGCTTTGCCTACCGAAAGTATGGCCTCGCCGCCGATGGACTGATTAATATAAGGCATGGCATATTCAATAACGGTACTAACTGTCTTTTCGGCATTGCCATTCAGCATGTTCTGGATCGGGGCAATGATTTTATGTTCCTCATGATGCTGGATATGATCTTGAATGCCGGCTTTGATTAAATCAGCAAACTGCCGGCGCATACCGCTGGTCATCTTATACATATAGGTAGTGTAGTTAATCCATTCGGTGAATGAGGCTAAAAACACTTCAGCGCCATAGCTTTCGAGTTTGTCAATCAGGTTGTTATTGGCAAATCGATTGTTCCGAATATATATTTCACCCACGACACCGATTTTGGTTCTGGGTTGACGGCTAATATTCAGCTTGCTGAATGAATCTGCGCTCTGTCGCAAAATATCCCGTAGATTATTACCGCCTTTAACGATATCCTCATAGCCAGCGGCCATCCCCCGATCAAAGGTATTTTTAGCTTCGGAAATATTGGCGACCCTGGTGCGGGACGCCATATGCAGTTTTAAAAGGTGATCTCCAAACACGAATCCTTTCCAGGCTAATTTGCGGAATCCTTTAAGCGTTCCCGGAAATTTCTCATAAGAATCTTCAGAATCGGGCGAATATATCGGGATATTTTCATACCCGAGTTTATCGAGTATTCGTCTATGCAAGCGATGGTATTGTCCGAATCGGCAAGGCCCGCCGGCTGACGGCATAAAGAAAGCGGATCTGACGGGATCGAATCCAGGCGATTGCACCAGCTTTAATATATCACCGGTAGTCAAAACGGCTGGATAGCATTCTTTGCCGCTTGTATATTTGCGACCGAGTTCAATAGTTAAATCATCCGATTCAGGCATAGGTTCGGCATCCAAACCACAATGCACCAAAGCCCCGGCAAAAAGCGAGGCCAGATCGCACATGCCGGGGATATATAGCTTTCGTTCAACTACGGGTTTCTTTATGAACGTGGGACTTGGTTGACTTTCTTTTTTCTTATGAAGCGAGCCATTAATGCTATCGAGAAATGCTTCACATCGAGTAATTAAGCCTGCATCAGCGGAATGTTCATCGAGTTCCAATGTAAGATATGGCTTGCCGCGCATCTGATACCGGAAATCATGGCTGATGAACGAATCCGGTCCGCAACCGAAATTGGTAATATATACAGGGTAAACATCGTCATGTTTTTTAACGAAATCGGCTATTCGCAAAATCGCCTTGCCGAAGTGCCAGTAAATATCCATAACCGGAAAATCATCGACCGGCGCCATATCCGGCGGCAGGGCTATAGCCCCGAGATTGTTGATTTTTTTGGGTAATTCGAGATTTAAGCCGGGATCACAGGTGTTGTAGGGACGGCCGACCAAGACCAGCTTCCTCAAACCTGGTTGAGCGAGGTACTCTTTGCCCTTTTCGCGTAATTTGGCATTAAATTCGTCCTGGCATTTTTGCGCGATATGCAATGCCCAGATCGATCTCTGCTTAGAGCACCCCAACTTTTTACCCAGATCTACAATTTGTCTTTCTAACAGCTTCTGACCAAAACCAAAATATATCGTTGGCATCAACAAGTCTCGAGTTTTAAACCGCTCGCCTAGCGCGCTTTTAATCAGGTAAGGAATAGATTGCACATAGGGACACAAATAGCTTTCCAGGTTCTCCTCACGATGCGATTCGAGATTAATAACCGAGGGCAGAAATATGAAATCTGCATCCCGTTTAAGCAGATTCAAAATATGGCCGTGCGCCACTTTTACCGGAAAGCAGGTTTCCGAACCAACCGCCTCATTGCCTTCGCGGATTATAGTATTGTTCGTAGGCGCCGAACCGATCACCCGGTAGCCGAGTTCATTGAAGAAAGTCGCCCATAAAGGCCAGAGAGTCCAGAAGCTTAACAGCCTGGGGATGCCGATAACTCCTTTGGGT
>Ga0299912_10001534_pt1 | contig 18667 bp, 23 predicted proteins | sample RVTome_2_FD_207667 | JGI IMG/M metagenome (GOLD analysis project Ga0299912, IMG submission 207667) | Soil microbial communities from uranium-contaminated site in the Upper Colorado River Basin, Wyoming, United States - RVT95D214 (version 2) ... | reverse complement strand
ACAAACGGCGTTTCCGAGGGGCTTGACATGGTTATCTCCTCAATAGTAGAGGAGGGTGACGAGGTACTGCTTCCGGGTCCGTACTATCCTCCATATGCGTCCTATGTCAGACTGCACGGGGGAGTTCCCGTAGAGTTTGCAGTGGACCTGAACAATTCCACACCTGACATTGATGATATGAAATCCAAAATCACGCCAAAGACTGTGGCCATATGTCTGATCAGCCCGAACAATCCTACCGGCGTCGTGTTTAACGAAAAGGCACTCAGGGAACTGGTGGATCTTGCAAACCAGCACGGTCTCTACATTATCTGCGATGAGATTTATGATCAGATAGTCTTTGATGACAAGTTCGTTGGGATTGGAAAGGTGGCAGGCGATTCGCCGATAATTGTCCTGAACGGATTCTCCAAGGTCCATCTGATGTCCGGCTGGAGAATCGGTTACATTGCGTTTAACAAATCGCCGCAGCTCAAGGAGCTGCGCGAGCACTTGCCAAAGCTGGCAAGGGTCAGGATTGCAACCAGCCTTCCTGTGCAGTATGCGGCCTTGGAGTCGCTTCGCGGACCGCAAGACTATATCGGCAAGTTTGTCTTAGAGATTAAAAAACACCGGGACCTGGTGGTCAGACGGCTGAATGAGATGCCGGGACTGTCATGTCCAAACCCAGGTGGCGCATTTTACGCATTTCCAAAAATTGAAGACGACAGGTTTGGAACAGACAAGGAATTTGTGACAGGACTGCTGGAACAGAAGGGCGTACTGGCTGTTCACGGCTCTGGATTTGGCGAGCAGTACGGAAGCGGACATTTCAGACTGGTGTACCTGCCAAGCCTGCAGGTGCTGGATTCTGCAATGAACAAAATTGAAGAGTTTGTCAGTAGTTCCAGACTGTAAATTTCTCGGGAACTATCTCTATAATGCAGTCAGTGTCATCCAGCAGCTCCTTTGCCGATTCACTCTCCAGAGTTTTGAAATACCGCGAAAGAATTTTCCTTGCAATTGCCTTGACTTTGGAGTTCTCCAGGATGAGACTGGCGTTTCCCTGCACCAGCACGCCGTAAATGTCCGGCGCATTGGTTCCGACATCCACGCAGCATGACACCTTTTTGTTTCTCATTACGTTTCTTGCCTTTTGCGTTCTGGTGTTTGTCCCGATGTGGAATTTCTTTCCGCTGTACCTGTACCAGACAGGCGCAATATGCGGAGTTTTGTTTTTACCGACTGTTGCCAGTCGCAACACCTTCTGCCGGGTGAGAAACTCATCCCTTTTGTTCATGCTTTCTAAATCCCAGCGCTATCATAAAAATCCCAAAGCACAGCATTGCGGCAGATACTTTTTCGTTTGTAAATTCCCCGTTCAGCAAAAACTCTTCGACAAAATCCATCCCCCATATCAGCAGCTGCTGAATGAGGACTATCCCTCCCATCACGCAGAAAAGCACGCCGATTGCCGTAAACCAGTTTCTGCCCCGTCTGTAATACTCGTGACTCATGATTAGTGAAAATGAGATTAGATGATCTTGATGCCAGGATTCTTTATCTTGTTTCTTATCATTGCGTTTAACAACAATGGAGTAGACATTTCTGCAAGATATGACAATTCAATCGGTCCCAGGTAGATTGCTCTCAGCCCTTTGATTTCGCCAATCAGGCCGTTGACTACCTGCACTGAATTATCATCATCCCCGCAAACAAAGATGTCATAGTCCAGTTCCAGTGTGGGGTTTACAAGTTTTTTCTCAGAAATAACATGAAATGCTGAGACAAGCTTTGACTTGTCCTTCATGTGTTTTAGGACAAGTTTGTATGAGAATGGTTTGTTTTCTTTGATTGAAACGCACTCGAATCCCACATCCGTTTTTGTCATTGGGACAATTGGTGACACGACAACACATCTGTCTTTGACTTTTGATAATATTCCGGAACATACGGAATCGATATTCTCATACGGGATTGACAAAATCAAAACGTCACTTTCTTTTGCGACTGAAACGTTGTCGTTTCCGGTAATAGTCCCCTTGATTTCTCCAAATGCTTCTTTTGCAAGATTGGCATATTCCACAGCTGATTCAGACGCCCTTGCAGCGTCTCTTGAACCGATGATGACATCGTTGTTTTGTGACCATCTCAGGGCAAAGCCTTTGCCCATTCCGCCGGTTCCGCCAATAATTCCAATCTTCATGGTATCAGACGGACAATCTTATTATTATCTCTATTTGAAAATCGATCAAATTGGGACAGATTATCTTCCTTAGACACGGACAGGCAAAAAATAATACCGAAAGAATTCTGGCCGGAAGAACGGAAGGAGTCCCGCTGACTGAGATCGGCATTCAGCAAGCAGAACACACTGCCGAATTGCTCGAACACATGAATGTCTCGGCAATTTATTCCAGTCCCATTCAAAGGGCAAAACATACTGCAGAGATTGTCGGCCAACACAACTCGATTGATGTCACTATTGATGAGAGACTGATTGAGCTTGACATGGGAAAGTTCACTGGAATGCCGTATGATGAAATTTTTACCAGTCATGGCAATGTCTTTATGAAATTCTATAATGGCGAGCTGGAAATTGCTCACAACGGTGTAGAGACTTTTGATCAGGTCAAAAAAAGGGTTCTGGGAATTGTAAGCCATGTCGTTGAAAAGCATCCTGATGAAAATGTGGTTCTTGTAACACATATGGATCCAATCAAGGCAATGCTTTCAACAATAGTGGATCTGTCACCTACAAACCTCTTTGAGCTGATAATTGCAAACGCATCCCTTAACATCTTTAGAGAAAAGGAACAAAAATTCTCACTTTCCGGACTTAACGTAATGCATCCGTCCCGATTCGATCAGAACTGGTAGCTAGTAATCTTGAAAACCCTTAAATAGAAATTATAGGTCACGTCATTCAATTACTATGAAATTAGTTGGGTTATTCCTAGTATTGGCAGTTTTGATGGTAATTCCAGCTGTAGACTTGGCATTTGGCGCAGGTGACGAACCTGGAGAATATCTTGATCGCAGGGTGGTTATTTGGAATTTATTTTATAGATTGATGACAGTGGCATTTACTGTCGGCGCAGTGGTATCTGGAACAATGATCTGGCAATGCTGGAGATTCAGAGAATCCCATCCGCAGGCAAAACCAACTCCGTATGAGGGAACTGACTGGTAACCATGTCCGGACATTCTAACTGGCCTGAATGGATTTACGTCGGTGTTGTAGTAGCTCTGATGGTTTGGGTAGGTGCAGAAGCTTGGGAAGTGGAAAGATTGATTGAACATGTTCCTGCAGATGCTGAAACAATCGTGGTAACCGGGCAACAGTGGTTCTGGACTTTTGAACATGAGGATGGCACAAAAGAAATTGGCGAACTGCATGTTGAGGTTGGCAAGGCCTACAAGTTTGAGATAGTATCAAAAGATGTCAATCATTCTTTTAACATTCATGACTATGTTGTTTTGATGGATGCAATTCCTGGCAGAGTAAACACTGTATGGTTTGCACCAACAGAAGTTGGCCAGCATGACATTCAATGCAGGGAATACTGCGGACTGATTCACTATAACATGCGCGGGACATTGTATGTAGAGGCGCCATCATCTTGACAACGCTTTTATCACAACTTTCAATTGTTTTCAGTGAGGAGATTATCTGATGGTTCTAGAATTACAAAAGCCACGCCCAATCTGGCAAATAATGTTCTCTACGCATCACACTGATGTCGGCCTGCTCTATCTGATTACATCGCTGGCATTCTTGTTCCTGGGCGGTTCGCTGGCTCTTGCAATCAGGGCAGAGCTGTTCTTGCCTGGCTCCCAAATCATTGCTGATTCTATGACGTTTAACAGAATTTTCACGGTTCACGGTACAACGCTAATTTTCTTGTTTATCCTGCCCTTTGCATCCTCGGTTGGTAACTACTTTGTTCCAATCATGGTCAGATACAAAGACATGGCATATCCAAAACTTAACGCAATTGCATTCTGGATGATTCCGCCTGCCGGAGCGCTAATTTGGCTGGGCTTTGCGGATTTCACTTGGTATGCAACACCACCATATTCTATAATCAGTGCACCTGGTCCTGCAGCAGACATGTGGATATTTGGATTAAAGATTTTAGGCATTTCATCCGTGTTGGGCGCAATCAACTTTATCGTCACGATTCTGAAATGCAAACATCCGGACATGTCAATTGGCCAAGTCCCGCTGCTGGCATGGTCTTTCCTGTCATCATCGTTGATTATCCTCGTTGCAATTCCGACATTTGCAGCGGCACTTTTGATGCTGCTGACTGACAGACTTGGCGTAAGCGGATTCTTCAATCCTGCAATGGGCGGGGATCCAATCGCATACGCACACCTGTTCTGGTTTACGTTCCACCCCGAAGTGTATGTGCTGGTAATTCCTGCAATTGGCATGATGTATGAAATTATTCCAAGATTCTCAAGAAAACCAATCTACAGCCACAACTCTGGCATCTTTGCATTTGTTTTGTTGTCCATTGTCGGCTTCTCATCGTGGGCACACCACATGTATGCAACCGGAATGTCATTCACTGAAAAAACAGTGTTCATGGTAGGAACTCTTGCAGCAGTTCCGGCATCTGCAATGCACGTATTCAACTTTATAGCAACCATGTGGAATGGTCGAATCAAATTCTCAACCCCGATGATGTGGGCAGTTGGCGGAATTGCACTGTTCTTCTCTGCAGGTGCAGGCGGTGTTGCAAATGCCGCCATGCCGCTGGACTTTACGACACACGACACATACTGGGTAGTAGGCCACTTTCATCTCTTTGTGATGGGCACAATTGCATTTGGCTCAATTGGATTCCTATACTACATGTTCCCATATGTGACTGGAAGAATGTACAATGAAACATTGGGCAAGGTTCACTTTGTAATGTCATTTGTTGGTACAGTTATAGTGTTCTTTACACAGCACGTACTTGGCCTGTATGGAATGCCAAGAAGAATTTTCGATTATCCGCCAATCCCCGAATGGATTGCCATGAACCAAATTGCAACAGTAGGGGCAATGATTATCGGCGTCAGTATGGTAATATTCCTGGCAAACATGATTTACAGTTCCGGAAAAGGAAAACTTGCAAATACCGAAGACCCATTTGGTGTCGGTGGGAAATACTATTATCCGTTTGAGGCAAAGAACCCGTCACATTAGGAGATATATGAAATGAGTCACGACAATTCCCAAGTTTACAGAACATCTTCATCCAGGGTTGGAAAAATGATGATAATTATGCTGGGCATCTGCATTGTTGGCGGAGTAATATTCTTTTCAATGTGGGATTACTGGATTTCAACGCCTGCCCCGGTTGTAGCAATGATGGCAGGTGGCGATGATCATACAGCACCGGCAGCACACACTGGGGATACCATTACACAAGTTCTTCATTTTATAGAGTCACCCGACTTTAGGACTTTGGCATTTAACGCATTACCTGGAGATCCTGATAACAATCCAACAGTTAACATGAATGTTGGAGACAAAGTAATCTTTAATGTAGATAATGCAGGAAAATCATTCCACTCTTTCGGTGTAACTTCTGAAGATGAAGGCTTTGGCGGAGTTATTCCTGGAACTGAAGTTGCATTTGCATCAAATCCATTAAAACCTGGAGAAGGCGGTTCTTCTGAATTTATTGCAGGCGAAGAAGGAATTTATTACTATATCTGTACTGTTCCAGGTCACAGGGACCAGGGAATGGTCGGCCAAATCATTGTAGGTGATGTTGCAGCACCTGAACCAGTTGTTGAAGCAGCACCAATTATGGAAATGCCCGCACCAGGTGTTATTGATGTTGAAGAAACGATTGTCGAACCAACAACTGAACCAATTGTTGAAGCAGCACCTGAACCAGTCGAATTTAACGGTGTAATTTCACTTCCACAAGGATCTGGCACCCCTGGATGTGATGAAACAAACTCTTGCTATATTCCATTTAATGTCTCAGTTTCAGCAGGTGAAGAGATTACTTGGTCAAATGATGACTCTGCAGCTCATACTGTAACAAGCGGAACTCCGGCAGATGGTTCAGACGGAAACTTTGATAGTGGCTTGTTTATGGCAGGAGGAACATTTTCTGTAACTCTTGATGAGTCTGGCGAATATCCTTACTATTGCATGGTTCATCCTTGGATGACTGGTAACATTACAGTAAATTAGGTTCGAAAAATCTTGGCCATTCAATACCTCGCATTAGCAACAATGATAGTTTTGTATTCACTAATGTTTATTGGTGGATATATTTCAGCTGCAGGACTTGGATTGACTTGCCCTGAATGGCCTTTGTGTCCTAATGGAATAATGCCTTCAGAAGAATATCTTATTGAATGGATTCACAGAACCGTTGCTGCTACCACAGGAGTACTAGTAGTTTCAACCATGGTTGCAAGTCTAATTAATAAGAATTCTGACTTGAAAATAAAAATTACAAGTTCTCTTGCAACCGGCTTGGTAATTACACAAATTACACTGGGAGCTCTAGTCATTGATACAAAACTTCATGCAGTATTAGTTGCAATTCACCTGGGAATAGGAATCTGGTTGTTTGCCATGGTGCTGCTAACTGCATTGTTTGCATTTAGAATTTCAAAATCTTCCAAAACAATCAGCGCTTAGATTTTTTTAATATTTTTGGCAGATAAACATACAACATTACACCTACAAATACAAAAGCACCTGTAGTAATTGCACCAATGAAAATAACACCAAATGGGCTCTGAGTTCCCATGTTAAACGTATAAGTTAAAACTCCATCGGTTCCTTCCATGTCATACAAATCTACTTTGACAATGTGATTTCCTATATTTCTCCAAACATAATCCAAATCCCAATGAGCACTCTCTACTGATGTAGGAGGAATGGCATCTACTTGCTGATCATTGTAAAATACTCTGATCCCCATTGTAAAACTATCCACCTCTTCATAATCAAATCCCTTAGTAACTTTGATGAGAAATTGAGATGGTTCATCAATTTGTGGGAATTCTGGGGCTGTGGCTACTTGGACTCTATAATTCCCATATGATTGCTCAGCAGAATTGAACATGGAATGAGCATAAACTGAACTGAATCCTGAAAATGATGAAAATATCAAAATAAATATCAAAAAACCTGATCGCTTCATAACCATTCAGTTTTCTGTATGGTGTGGATAAATATATTGCAAGTCAATTTTTTGAAGAAAATCTTCAAAACCTTTAAATCCTTATTGACAAGAATCCCAGCAGTTGACTCTCGTTTCAAAATCAATCGACATCAAAACACCCGTCGATAGCGTTTTCACCTACTTTGCAAGACCAGAACATGTTTCTGACCAAATCAAAAACGACACTGTGGGAATGACCGTCATTCCAATGGATATCAAGGAAGGGATGGGTGTTGGTACAACTTTTAGAATTATTGGTGACTTTAGCGGAAAACGACTAGAGTGGGATTGTGAAACAACCGAATTCATCAGAAATGAGAAAATTACTGCCAAACAAATCAAAGGCCCCTTCAAGAGATGGCAAATTACCAACGAATTCAAGGCATTGGGCAATAATCTTACAAGAGTAACAATGTCCGTAGACTATGGAATGCCGTTTGGCCCCCTCGGAGCAATTTTGGACAAGGCAAAATTTGCAAAATCTGCTGAAAAAGGGATGGAGACTGCCCTGTACAACGTTAGAGGATTACTGGAAGGAAACGGCTCAATCCCGGTATACATTACACTGGATGCATACCAGAAGCTTTTAGCCGAAAAGAAAAAGATGAACGACGTTCCAGTTTCAACTGCACTTACAGCAATCATTGAAAAGTACAATGAGATTCAAGCTAAAGCACAAAACTAAATTTTCACTCATTTTGAAATCTTAAGATTAATAACAACTCCGGACTCATCCATATCGGTGGGTCTATGGCGCAGCCAGGTAGCGCACCGGACTCTTAATCCGGTTGTCAAGGGTCCGAATCCCTTTAGACCCGCTTCATGATTTTTACAACCAATTCCTCTTCGCAAACAAAACTATTTCTCTACTTTGATTGCATATTTTTTTGCCAATGAAAGCAACTCGCCTATTCCTAACGGTTTTGAAATTACCTTGATCAATCCCTCCCTGGCTGCTTCTTTGCTTTTTGGCGAAGCCTCTTGGAACCCTGTAATGATTATCACATTTGCATCTGCGTCAATTTTCTTGATCTTTGTTTGAATGCCTGATGGCCGTCAAGTACGGGCATATCCCCGCCAATGATTACTGGGGACGGCCTGACATCCGCAAATTTCTTTACTCTCTCTCCAATTGATGCAATTACCGCGCCAAATCCGTGCAATTCTAAAATTTCTTTGCAGATTCCAACCAGATCCTCATCGTCTTCTACAAGCAGAATTACCTCTTCCATGACCAATCACACTATCATAGTTTATTATTAAACAACACGTTAGTTTTGATTATAACATATTGCCCATTATCTATCTTTTTTGTTAATTAATTTTAAGAAAAAATGCAACCAATATTGTATGAAAATGTATATGTCTCAACTGCACAATACATGTGACAACGGGAGAACTGAACTTTGAATGGAACTATATTGAAAACAAAACTGGCCGGCGATAAACGAATCTTTGTCTGGCTAATTGCATCTCTAGTTGGCATTACCATGCTGTATCAGTTGAGACCATTTCTTGATGACGAACAATTCATGTGGATATCAATTCCAACATATTCAATCATTCCTGCCCTTCTGACATTTTTTGCCCTGAGAGTTGCAATAAAATTAAGACACCTGAATAGTTCTCACGCAAAGGCATTTGCAATTTTTGCTTTAGGTTCAGCATTTTTGTTTGTAGCTGAACAAATCTGGCAGTTATACGATCATGTTTGGAGCGGTGATCCGTTTCCATCCGAAGCTGATATTTTTTACATTGCAGCATATCTGTGCTACATTGCATTCTTGCTCATTTATCTAAAACCCACATTGAGATCAATTAGTCGAAATGTGTGGTTTTTTGCAATTGCTTTGGCTTTTTCCTTCTTGATACCATCATTACTGGCATCGTATGATGACATGCAAGGAGAGGACGTGTTTTCAACATCCGTTGCACTTGCATACCCAATCCTTTCATCAGTACAACTGGTTCCTGCAATTGTCGGCGTCATGTATCTTGTCAGGAAGCCATCCAATTTTTCTTGGATGCTGATCTTATTTGGATTTATTTTATACAATATTGCGGATACCTATTTTCTCTTTGCAGAATTGGATGGATCATACTATGACGGCCATCCTGTAGATTTGATCTTTGTTTACGGCTTTATCTTTTTTATTTTTGCATTCTATCATCGCTCAAAACTTGCAAGTGTCTTTCACGACAAAGATGCTTTATTTTCTGACAAAGTTAAGTTTGAAACAATTACCAAATTTGGAATTCCACTTACGATATCCATTGTTTGCATGGTAATTCTGATTACTCTGATTAATTCAACTTTTAACGAAGTCCACCAAGACATTTCTGCCAATTTCTTCTTTGGTATCGTAACAATATTGGGTGTCGTTGCTGTAATTGTGATAACTATCAACAAGAACCTCTCACACCTAGTTAAAATGAGAACCAGCGAGATAGTCGCGCAACGAGACAATCTTGAAAGTCTTGTTGAAGAGAAAACACAACAAGTGCTAAAGTCTGAGCGGCTATCGGCCATTGGTGAATTGTCAGGACGACTTGCACATGACTTGAGAAACCCCCTGTCCGTAATGAAAATGTCTCTAGAACTGATAAAACAGTCCCCGCCTGATTCAAAGATATCTGATTCTGCCATCACTAAACGCATTGATCTGATAGAAAAAAGCATTGATAGAATATCACACCAAGTTGACGATGTGTTGGGATATGTCAGAATTTCACCGTTGAATTTGACAAATGTTTCATTGAGGGAAGTCATAGAATCTTCTTTGAGCAAAGTGAATGTCCCGTCCGACATTGAAGTCAGTATTGATAAAAATGACGTTAAGATTAGATGTGATGTGGTGAAACTTGACGCCGTATTTATCAACCTGATTGCTAACTCCGTTCAGGAAATGCACCAGGGAGGAAAAATTGAGATTAAAATATCTGATGCGGGCGATCTTGCAGAAATACGATTCATTGATTCAGGGGATGGGATTTCTGACGTGGACATGAATAAAATATTTGAGCCCTTGTTTACGACAAAACAAAAAGGCACTGGATTGGGCTTGGCAAGTTGTAAAAATATAGTGGAACAACATCATGGGGAAATCAGCGTGAAGAACAACCCTACAACCTTTACAATACGTTTACCCAAGACCATGTCTTCGCTGTCTGTCAAAAGATAAATTCAGGACAAGTCCTACAGTTTTTTCAACAAAGTAAACCTGGGTTTGTCCGGCTCGATGTCTTCGTGCATGTCTACGTTGCTTACAAACCTTACATCGTAGTTCGCCCACCTGCCCCGCATGTTTCGAAATTTTTGATTTTCATCAATCCGTTTTTCTGACTCCTCAAATTTTTCACAATTCATTATGTATTTTCCAGAGACTCGGAACATCTCTGCAATTCCTTTTTCCAACGTTTCGTCATCCAAATAATTCATCAATCCGTGAGTAAATACAAAATCGACTGAAGCATCATCAAACGGCAGCTCTGTGATGCTGCCTTTTTTAAAATCTGCAACCCCGAGTTTTTCCTTTGCTATTTCCAACGCGTGGTCATTTAGATCTATGCCGTGAACTTGAAACGTATCTGGAAACAGCCTCAGATCAATTCCTGTCCCGCAGCCAACCTCTAGTACGCTTGTACAGCGCAAGGAAGTAGCCAAGTCTTTGACAAACTTTGCAAATTCTTCGTTGTATCGGGATTCATTCTCCTCTGAATATTTGTTCCAAAACACCTCATTGTAACCCATGGAATTTTTCAAGCATTGCTCTATTTGATGCTAGTTGTTCAGTGCTGGCATTTGCATGGAACAAGTTTCGTATCAAATGTGCAATCGTGCGGGCCATCTGATTTTCCTTGCGTGGGAATCTCTTTCATGCAATCATTGTGGCGCCCCTTTCTGCAAAACCAGCAGATTTCGTGTGTCTCACCAGAAGCGCATGAATCCATAATCTCTAATGTGCATTGCTTGTAAAAAACTTCATGGAGTCTAGATGAATGTCAGCCAGGGCAAGAATCTTTCGTCTTTGCCCATGACTACATCAGTAAACGATTTTTGCAGTCCCTTGGTGATGCTGCCCATCTTCCCGTTTCCAATCTTCACTTTGTCTATCTGGGTCACCGACTTTACTTCAGCCGCAGTCCCTGTCATGAAAATTTCATCCGCATTGTAAAGATCATCCCGTTCCAGATCCTGCTCAATTACAAAACCGCCGTTCTTTTCAATAATCCGTATGATGCTGTCCCTGGTAATCCCCTCCAATCCTCCTGCTGAAAGTGGGGGGGTCTGAATGATGTCGTCTTTGATGATGAAAATATTCTCGGCGCTACCTTCTGCAACTTTGCCCTGATGGTTTAACATGATTGCCTCGTCATATCCGTTTTCCAATGCCTCCATTCTTGCAAGAGCGGCATTTGCATAGTTTGATGCGGCTTTTGCCTGCATTGGCTGGGACCTTGAATCAATTTTGGTCCAGCTGGACACTTTGCATTTTGATCCTGAAAATTTACCCGCTTTTGATTCGCCCATTTTCCATTCCCAGCAGGAAATTGAAACGTCTACTTTGTTAGTGGTAGGGGTCAATCCCATTGTCCCGTATCCGTAATACGCCAACGGCCTGATGTATGCTTCCTTGAGTCCTCCCACTTTTACGGTTTTTATAATTGCGTCTGAGATTATTTTTTTAGAGAACTGCATTTTCATCGAATACAGTTTTGCAGATTTGAACAATCTGTCGACGTGCTCCGGCAATCTAAAAATTGCCGATCCGCTTGGAGTGTCATAGCATCTGATTCCCTCAAAAATTGATGTCGAATAATGTAATGCGTGAGTTAACACGTGAACTTTGGCGTCTTTGAATGGCACCAGTTTTCCATTCATCCATATTTTACCAATTTCTATCATAGGAGAGCAAAAAATCCATGCTAATTTAAAGAATTATCTTTGTTTGCAGATTTTGGCAATATCTGAAACTACATATCTGATTGATTACAATTCCTGGCATGGAGTGGGTTTTGGGTTTTGCAGGAATCGCCTGTCTTGTAACGGGCTTGCTTGGTCAGGCATTTGAAATGAGAAAGATTCGCCTGACTACCTACAAGGATAATAGTTTCGGCCCGGTCAATATTTTCCTCGATAAGAGGAATTTCAAGTGGTATGCCCTCCTGGGTATTGGAGTTGTTTTTTGGTACGCAGCTGAGCGTATGTGATATGATCTATATAGATCAGGTCTAAATACTAGAAATTCTAACCTAATGTATCGCGTGTTTTGGGTAACGCCGGACTGAATCTAGATAATGGTCCAAGAATAAACCCATGAAGGCGTTTACAGGAGCAATCCCGTAACGCCTCTCTTTAACTAAATAAAATTAATCTTTGATATCTCTTGGTGGATTGCCTTGATGGCTTTTGTGATGTTGTTGTCTGAATCTTCTACGACGATAATTATTCTCGAAGTCTCTTCTTGCGCGTCCATGTTCAATATGTTTAATCCTGATTCGCCGATCTTTGCACTGGTTCTTGAAACTACTTGTTGAACTCGCCACATCTCATCTCCGATCAATGTTATGACTCCTCTGTTGTATGTCATTGTGGCAAGTGAATCAAATGCCAAAAGATATTTTTCATTTCTTTTTACATATTCTCCGTCTAAAAACAAGATTCTGGAAAATTCCAGGCCGTCCTTTGTAAATGGTGACAGGATGACAAATTCGCTATAGTGCTTGTCTTTTTCTAAGGATGTCAGTAGTTTTTGAATACAGCTGGTTTCAATTCTAAATATGGCGCAATTCTCCTTCCCCGTTACTATTTTTATCGGATGCCCTTTCTGTTCCTCCAAACTTCTCTTTATTGTGGTGATTTTCCCTGGGTTTTTCATATTGGTAATTGTAATTGGCATGTCCACGCCATTCTCTACAATTTCTTTTATTGCGATTGGATCCAAAATCTTCATCCCGAACATTCCTGCAAGTCTTGCCTCGTTGTATGACAGCTGGATGACTTCTCTTAATTCAGAGTCCACGATTTTTGGATCTGCTGAGACCACCGCGCTGTCTTTTTCAAAATCTATGCTGGTTTCATATTTTTTATGAAACAATATCCCTAGATCTGCCGCAGTCCTGTCTGAACCTCCGCGCTCGTATGTGGTGGGGATATTGTTTACTGTTTTTCCGATAAACCCTCCAATTGTTACTACCTCGTTTTTTTCTACCATCTCTGATATCTTGCCAATTTTTTCTCTGGACTCTGCTATGAGAAAATTTGTAAATTCGATATTGTTATCGGTGATAATTGGCCAATTCTCAAATTCGACTGCTTCGGATGTGATGCCGTTGCTTTTTAGAATGTGGTTCATCACATGTGACATCAAAATTTCTCCTGAAAATGCCAGTGCCTGAGATCTTGTCTTGTCTGCAAATTCTTTGTTTTTTAATGCCTCGTCCAGTGCCTTTTGCGCTTTTTCTAGATGCGAATCAATGGTTTTTTTGCATTTTTCCCTGTTTTTATCATCGACCATTTCCAGAATTTTTTGATAGGTTGATTTTACGATGTCTAACGATGGCGTTATTCCATTTTCCGCATTTCTGCCCTGCTCTAAGACTATGTCAGTCAACGAGCGCTTTATTTCATTGTGGATTGTTAGCGGTGCCGAAAAAACTGCAATGACTTTGGCACCTGTTTTCAAATCACTGATGCGCTGAATAATTTTTGGTATGGTTTCGCCATTTGGACCTATTGCGCTGCCGCCAAATTTGGCAACTATTAGCCTAGTCATAGTATTTTATCAAATTCAATTTGCCTTCTATTAAGCATTTGATTGGCAATCTGCCAATTTTTGAATAATCTTTGATGCTACTTTGGCACCGTCCGCATTGGTTGGATTTCTTTTTGCTTCGAGTTTTTCTAAAATTAATTTTCCTAGTCTGCCGATGTCTTCAAAGACAAACCCCTGCCTTTTTGCATTATCTTCCTGCTCAAAATGTCCCTTGATGGGTATGAAAATTGCCGGTGTCCCGTAAGCGTTAGCCTCATCTATGGTTGATTTTCCGGCCAATGAGATAACCAAATCTGCTGCAAAAATCAGCTCATGTAGATTATCCACAAATCCCAAATTTTTTACATTTTCAAATTCTTTGTTTATTGCCGGACCTGACACTACGACAACCTCCAGATCTTGATTGATTTTTGAAATAGCTTCCAATGCTTTCTCAATTAGAAATAACCCTGCATCTGTGCCTCCTACGGATATGACTACGGTGTTTTTTTCAAAAGAAAATCTCTTTCTCAACTCATCTCTTGCAAGGCCTGTCTGTCTTACTATGGGGCCGACTCTTTTGATGTTGTCTTGCCCCTCTCCGTCTTCGGGAACGATTACAATGTCGCATTTTTTGACAATTTCCTGCATTGACCTGTTCATCTTTTTTTCAATGAATGACGCTATTCCTTTGGTGAAATGAGTTTCTAGCACATCCGTAATCAGAACTGTTGGAATCTTCATCCCCTGTGCAACAGTCAGTGACGCAAAATCCTCGTCACTGATTACCAAGTTCGGCTTGTCTTTTTGAATGATTTTCTGTGAAATATTTTTACAATCTCTGTAGTATTGATAGTAATTCCACAACCACTTTGCCGTATTCTTTAATGCCCCGTTCTCAATTATGAATGTCGGCGGATTGTATGCGTCTTGTACGTTGTAGTCTAATTTTTTTAGAATTTTTGCAGCACCACTCCCAGTGATAAAATTTGTTGAGATGCTTTCAAAATTATTTACAATTGCAATATCTCGAGTCACATGACCCAGTCCAATTGGGCTGGAAAAAAAACTGCAAACATTCATGATATTCTTGATTTTCTACCAAATTTCTAGATTTTCTCTTGTCTCAAAGTTTAAATGGATTTTACCAAGGTAGGTTTCTGGGCTCATGGTCCAGGTCGGTTATGACGTCGCCCTTACACGGCGAAAATCCGGGGTTCAAATCCCCGTGGGCCCATTCACCTTAGGTGTTCATATACTTGAAAAACTATAGGAGAACCAATGCCAGTCAAACCTGAGACTCTTTTAAGAAGAATAAAATCACTACCTGAACATCAATTCAAAATCTATCTAGAGTTCAAGGATTGGTTGGAAAATGAACAAGATAATTCAGAGAGAAATTGGTTCAATTACTTTAAGGTCTTAGTATTATTTTCTGATCATATTGGAGCAAAGCATCTTGAAGATGTAACCAAAGATGATGTCATAGCGTTTTTGGATAAGAGGAAAAAAATCATTGAGGTTGATCCTGAAAAGAAATGGGTTGTAACCTGGAATCACTACCTAAACCGTCTTATCGGATTTTATCGTTGGGTGCATAACCATTCCAAGAATATAGACATGGAAGACTGGGAGACGCCAGAACCAGTATGCTCAATTAAGAGAAAGAAGAACAAGAGAATATCAAGTTACTCACCAAATGACGTGTGGAGTATTGATGAATTGTTATTGGCAGTAAAATACTGTAACAACATTAGAGACAAAGTAATTCTGACTCTTTCTTGGGATATGGCAGCAAGAAATCATGAGATAACAAAACTAAAACTAAAAGATATTAAATTCAAGGAGAAATATGCCGAAGCTACAACGTCGTGGGATACCAAAACTGGTATGCGAACAACACCATTAATTATCTCATTTCCATATCTAAGAGAACTTGTCAATAACCATCCCTTTTCTTCCAGTCCAAATGCCTTTGTTATTCTAAGTTTAACTACAAACAAACCATTGCAACCCGATAGTATATGGGGAATTACTAATGCAATAAAACAAAGAATCACTAGAATGCTACAAAATAATGAAATTAAAGGAAAAGACAGAGACTCTGTCTGAATTAATCAAAAAGCCCTGGAAGTGGATAAATTGGAGACATGAGACACAATGAACACAAAAGATGTTTTAGCTGGATTAGGTCTTACTGTAGGAATAATTGGTTTGGCAGCACAACTAAATGCACCGAACTGTCCTACATGTGGAACCAAACTTGTTGTCATTAACAACTATTGCATAAATTGCAAAATTCATTGGAGGCAAAAATGAAAAAAACAGTTGTTTTTGTAAATGGCGATAAATTTGATCTAGAAGATGAGCAAATTTCGGTAGGAGAACTGATCAAACTTGGAGGAGGAAATATTCAAGAGTATGATCTACAGGAACGTCATGGAAACAATGGACCTGTTGTCAAAACTTTCAAAGATCCTAATGAAGTCATCACAGTTCAAAACGGAACTCACTTCATAACTCATTTTCTTGGAACAGTAAATCCTGCTTAGAAAATTGTCTTCACCCTCTTTTTCTTTTTTTGATTTTTTGAAACAAAAAAACATTGATTATACAACACAAACTCACAATAACCTTACAATCTATATCTTTGATCATATTATTCCTCATGGAAAATATGGAGGAACTTCTGTAACTATTGGTTTGCCCATTCCATCTGATTTTGATACAAATCCACCATATGGAATGCACATTAAAAAAAATCATGGTATTGATGGAAATATCAAAGCACCTACTGCGAGTGTATTGGGAACTGAATGGGAATTTTGGAGCAGACAAGTAAACAATTGGGCTTCTGCAACAAACAAACCTCAATATTATTTAGATCATGTGAATAGGTGGCTTGAAAGATGACTGAATACAGTGTAGCTATGACTGAATCTGTTAATGACTCTCTTCAAAAATTTCTCTTAAAAGATTTAGATGATGAAGAAATTTGTTTTGCTACATGGCATCCTGCAGAAGGTAAATCAAGATTTTCAATTTTGATAAATGATATTATTTTGCCTTGTGATGATGAAAGAGAAAGACATGGAAATGTTTCTGCTTTACCTCAATATCTGGACAGAGTAAAGGAGTTTGCTCGACTCAAAAATGCAGGACTAATCATGATCCATACACATCCATTTGGTAAGGGCCATCAGCACGTATCTGAACCAGATTTGTACTATGAACAAGATGTTTTAGCACGAGAGATCTTTGGCTATACTGGTCTTCCATTAGTTGGTATGACTCTTGCAGGTGATTCTACTTGGAGTGCAAGAATCTACCCAAAACCTTACCTGATTCAATGGTGTTCCTCTGTACGCATAGTTGGAAAGAATCTTCATGTTGATTTTCATCCTAAATTGAAACCTGCTGTATCACCAAATGAAAAACATGTGAGAACATCTAACATTTGGGGCAACAAAAAGCATATGGATTTGATGCGGCTAAAGGTTGGAATTATTGGTTCAGGTAGTGTTGGAGCCATAATTGGCGAATCTATATCAAGAATGGGTGTTGGTCATGTACATCTGATGGATTATGATTTAATCAAATTACACAATCTAGATAGATTAATCTGTGTATCTAAAAATGATGTAGGTAAAAAAAAGGCTGATGTAATTTCTGAAAAATTACGAATTGGTGCAACTAATGACAATTTTCTATGCACTGTATCTTATCAGAGCATAGTCGAAGAAATTGGATATGTTGAAGCTTTGGATTATGACGTTCTTTTTTGTTGTGTTGATAGACCTTGGCCAAGACAAGTCTTGAATCATCTTGCATATTCTTCATTGATTCCTGTAATTAACGGTGGAATTGACTTTCGTGTTTCTGATGGTAGATTTGTTCATGGCATGTTTCGTGCACAAACAGTCGGTCCACATAGACCATGCATGAATTGCCTAAATACTTTCAAGGGTAGTGAAGTTCAACAAGATCGAGACGGACTATTTGATGATCCTGAATATATCAAAGAACAAGAAAAAATCTCAAAAACACCCTCACGACAAAACATAATGCCTTTTGTTTTTGGATTGGGTTTTATTGAAACAACTCAGTTTATTGAGCTAGTAACAAATCTTGCTAATATTGGAGATTTAGGTCAACAGGAATATGACTACAGATCAAGTACCATAACAGCTAAACCTAGCAAATGTCTTGAAAACTGTCCTTACGTTTCAATTACTTCTTTCGGTGATACTAACAAACCATTTCTTGGACACGATATTTCAAAAGATAGAACTCTGAAGGAGGAAATATTTTGAAGATTAGTAACAAAAAATCCAATGCACTGAAAGGAATCTTTTTTGTCTTGGTGTTAACAATGGGCCTTTTATCAGTAATTTGGTCATTTGAAATAAGAAGTGAAATTGATAATATGCATATAGATAATTTATCAACATTAGATCCAGAAACCAGACAACAAATAGAAAAAAGATTACTTGATTGGGGAATAGAATTTGTTTTCGGTATGGTTATGACTCCTTTGGGAGGTCTCCCGTTATTGAATTTGTATATCAACACAAAATATCCTGGAATTAATCATAATCGTGAACGAAGAATAACCAACTCATCCTAAAACCCTACAATACATCAGAAATGATGCAATGTTGAGAAATCCAAGATAATTCTCTGCCCTTCTTTCATATCGAATTACCATCTTTCTGAACCCACATTTGAGCCATGCAAAGA
>Ga0299912_10001533_pt1 | contig 18670 bp, 18 predicted proteins | sample RVTome_2_FD_207667 | JGI IMG/M metagenome (GOLD analysis project Ga0299912, IMG submission 207667) | Soil microbial communities from uranium-contaminated site in the Upper Colorado River Basin, Wyoming, United States - RVT95D214 (version 2) ... | reverse complement strand
ATCCCTACACCAATGGCTTCCTGGAGGGCAAGAATAACCGTATCAAGGTCATCAAGAGGACAGCCTATCCTTCTGAGAAGGATCGCAACCCTCATAACTTCAGACAAAGGATTCTCTTAACCAATATAAAGGAGGCCCCGATGTAATCGGGGCTGCACGAGATTCATCACACTTATTGACGTAGAACCCTTTACAATGGTTCCTTGACCCATTATAATAGCACTGGCTGAGGGGGGAAGACTGAGAGTTCGCCCACTCTCAGTCTTTTTGCTACGGTTGAAGGAGATGCAGACATGGCGGAGAAAGAAGTATTTCTAACTCCGGAGGGCTTAGCCAAGCTAGAGGCGGAGCTAGAGCATCTGCGCACTGTTGGTCGCCAAGAGGTGGCGAACAAGATCGCCCAGGCAAAACAACTAAGTGGCGCCGCCATGGATTCTGAGTTCGACGATGCCAAAAAGGAGCAAGCCTTCATCGAAGGCCGCATCCTGACTTTGGAGAATATGATTAAGAGGGCTAAAGTCATCGGCTCCGCCACCTCTGCTTCCGGCCGAGTAGAAATCGGCTCTAAGGTGACCGTGCGCGATCAGGAGGGACAAGAAGAGCATTATTCCATAGTGGGGAGCGCTGAGGCGAGTCCCCGGCAGGGGAAGATCTCTAACGAATCGCCTGTTGGTCGTGCGTTGCTGGGGAAGAAGGTGGGGGAGGAGACAGAGGTAATTGCCCCTGCCGGTGTGCGCAAGCTAACCGTGATCAGCATCGAATAATTAGGAAGGTTCAGCGGCCAAGACCGCGCTCTTACATGCCTGATCGAAGCGAGGACATAGTCAGACAACGCCTTCTAAAGCTGGGCAAGATCCGCGCCCGGGGCATCGACCCCTACCCCCATCGCTATCGGCCAACCCACACCCTGCAGAAAGTAGGGGGCCTTTTCCAGCAATGGGAAGCGGAAAGGGGGGCCGCACTGCCTGAGGTGAAGCTTGCCGGCCGTGTGGTCGCCCACCGCCCTATGGGCAAGGCTACCTTCCTCGATATCAGGGATGGCTCAGGCAAGATTCAGGTTTACCTGAGAAGGGACACCCTTGGCGAGGAAAAGTACGATTTCCTCAAAGAGCTGGACATCGGCGACATCATCGGCGTCAGTGGCCACCTTTTCAGGACCAAAACCGGGGAACTGAGCGTTGAGGCCAGCGACCTCTCCCTCCTCGCCAAGTCTATTCAGCCCCTGCCGGAGAAATGGCACGGACTCACCGATGTCGAAAAGCGCTATCGACAGCGCTACCTCGACCTCATCTCCAGTGACAGGACCCGCCATATATTCGTCGTACGCAGCAAGATTATCGCCGCCATCCGCCGCTTCTTAGATGGGCGGGAGTTTGTGGAGGTAGAAACCCCTGTCCTACAGCCCATCGCCGGTGGAGCCATGGCCAGGCCCTTCATAACTCACCACAATGCCCTGGATCAGGATCTGTATCTGCGCATTGCCATCGAGCTTTACCTCAAGCGGCTGGTCGTGGGCGGTTTCGACAAAGTGTACGAAATCGGTCGCGTTTTCCGCAACGAGGGCATCTCCACCAAGCATAATCCGGAGTATACCTTGCTGGAGAGCTACGAAGCCTATGCCGACTACAACGATGTCATGGCCATGGTGGAAGAGATGGTCTCTACCATCGCTCAACAGGTCTTGGGGACCCAGCAGGTCGTCTTCGCCAGCGAAACCATCGATCTCGCTCCGCCCTGGCGTCGAGTTACTTTGCGCGAGGAAATCCTTAAAAGGTGTGGCATCGACTTCGAGAACCACCCTGATGCCGAATCCCTGCGGACGGAGATGGAAGCCAAAGGCATGGAGGTCGACCAAAGCCTGGGTCGTGGCAAGCTCATCGATGAGTTGCTTTCCACCTTTGTGGAGCCTACTCTGATACAGCCCACCTTCGTCTTGGATTACCCAGTGGAGCTTTCGCCTCTGGCTAAGAGAAAGCCGGGCAGCGAGCGGCTGGTGGAGCGCTTTGAGGGCTTCGCCGGTGGCATCGAGATAGCCAATGCCTTCACCGAGCTCAACGACCCCCTGGAGCAAAGGGAACGATTTGAGGAGCAGGAGAGGCAGCGCGCCCTCCTGGGCGACGAGGAGACGGAAAGGATGGACGAGGACTTCCTCCAGGCGTTGGCGCACGGCATGCCCCCTACCGGCGGGCTGGGGATCGGCGTCGACCGCCTGGTGATGCTCCTCACCGATCAACAGTCCATCCGTGAGGTTATCCTCTTCCCTCAACTCAGGGATAAACCGTAAAGAGAGTCAGCGAAGCCTCTCTTAGTAATAAAGATTACCTCTTGTTTTATCGGGAGAGTTCAAGAGAGGCTTCGCCTCTCTTACAATGAATCATTCCCCTTCCCCTTGCTAAGGGGAAGGGGATAAAGGGGATAGGGTTACCAGGTAATCCCTGAAGGAGAATTTATGCTAAGTCTCCAATTCATTCGCCAAAACCCCGACATAGTGCGAGAAGCCCTCGCCAAGCGCCATACCGAGGCCCCTATCGGCGAAATCCTCGCCCTGGATGAGCAGCGGCGTCGGCTGCTACTGGAATCGGAGACACTGCGAGCGCATCGAAACGAAGTGAGCCGCCAAATAGCCTCTATGAAGGACAGGCCTTCACAGCTCATCGACGAGATGCGCCAGGTGGGAGACCGCATAAAATCGCTGGATGAAGAGTCAAGGGTCATAAACGAGGGGCTAGACGCCCAGCTCCTGGAGGTGCCTAATATCCCCCATCCCAAAGTACCGCTGGGCAATGACGAAAGCGAAAACGTGGTGGTGCGTAGCGAGGGCGAGCTTCCGCAATTCGATTTCGCCCCCTTACCTCACTGGGACCTGGGCGAGAGGCTGGACATCATCGACTTCAAGCGCGGGGTGAAGATATCCGGCTCCCGTTTTTATATTCTAAAAAGCCACGGCGCCCGCCTGCAACGTGCTCTCATAACCTGGATGATAGACCTACACGTGGAGAAGCACGGCTATACCGAGGTTTACCCTCCCTTCATGGTAAAGCGAGAATGCATGGTGGGAAGCGCCAACCTGCCCAAGTTCGGCGACAACCTCTACCATGACGAGGAGGACGACTTCTGGTTTGTGCCCACTGCTGAGGTGCCAGTTACCAATCTCCATCGCGACGAAATCCTGCCCCCAGGCACCCTACCCCTCTATTATGTAGCCTACACCGCCTGCTTCCGCCGCGAGAAGATGGCTGCCGGCAAAGACACGCGTGGCATTAAGCGCGGCCACCAGTTCGACAAGGTAGAGATGTACAAATTTGTCGAGCCATCTTCCTCAGATGAAGAGCTGGATAAGATGCTAGATAATGCCGAGGATGTGTGCCGCGGGCTAGGCATACCCCATCGAGTGGTGCAGCTATGTACCGGCGATTTGGGCTTTGCCTCCGCCCTATCTTACGATGTCGAGCTTTGGGCTCCAGGCTGTGATGAGTGGCTGGAGGTTAGCTCCTGCAGCAATTGCACTGATTTTCAAGCCCACCGCGCCAACATCCGCTACCGCCCGGAAATAGGAGCTCGGCCTGAGTACGTTCACACTCTTAATGGCTCTGGCCTGGCCCTGCCCCGTGTTCTTATCGCTGTCCTGGAGAACTACCAGCAGCGCGATGGCAGCGTGGTGGTGCCCGAAGTTCTGAGGCCATATATGGGCAATCTAGAACTCATAAAGTAGCCTTGTCAACATGGCCGGATTTTCGCAGCGATGGCATCATTACTGCCCTCATACGCTAGTTTCGAGTTAGGAGCGTGCCATGGAAAAGGGAGCCCTTTCTAACCTAAAAGTGGTTGAGTTGGGCCATCTCATCGCCGGGCCCTATTGTGCTAAGCTCTTAGCAGACTTGGGGGCGGAGGTAATCAAGGTAGAGGAGCCAGGCGTAGGGGATGAGGCGAGGCGGAGGGAGCCCTTCCTCCACGATGAGGCTCACCCCGAGAAGAGCGGCTTCTTCCTAAACCTCAACACCAACAAGCTGGGAGTGACGCTGAACCTAAAGAGTAAAACGGGGAAGGAGATCTTCCTTAAGCTATTGAAAGAGGCGGACATATTGGTGGAGAACAATCCCCCGTCCGTGATGGAGAAATGGGGCCTTCAGTATGAGAGCCTCAAGGAGATAAATCCCAGGCTTATCATGACCTCGATAACGCCTTTTGGGCAGAGCGGGCCCTACCGAGATTACAAGGCCACCGAACTCATCAGCTTTCACATGGGTGGGATAGGGTTCAGTACGCCGGGTGTAGTAGACAACGCCGCTGAGGAGCCACCGCTAAGGGCAGGAGGCCAACTGGCCGGCTTTATGGCTGGAATAGCAGGAGCGGTAGCCACCATGTGCGCAGTCTTCTATCGTAAGGCCACAGGCCTCGGAGAGCATGTCGATGTCTCAACCCAAGAAGCAGTGTCGTCTTTTATGCGAAGCGTTGCCACCGAGTACTTGTATACCAAGCAACTGTATGGCCGAGCCAGGGGTTCGCGTCCCTATATGGGCTTTGGTGGTATATTGCCCTGTAAGGATGGTTATGTTAATCTTTCGCCTTCTCAAGACCACCATTGGGACGGCCTGGTGCAGCTAATGGGAAACCCAGAATGGACCAAAGACGAGCGTTTCAAAGATCGAGACTCCCGGCGTCAGCACGGCGAGGAGATCAGGGCCCACCTCGAAGAGTGGACTAAGGGGCAAAACAAAGTGGAACTAGCTGAGGCCGCCCAAAGGTTAGGTTTCCCAGGCGCCCCCATTTACACCATGGACGAGGCTTTGAATGCTGAGCATTTGCTGGCCAGAGGGTTCCTAGCGGAAATCGACCATCCCGAGGCAGGCAAGATTCGCTATCCGGGGGCACCATTTAAGATGTTAGAAACGCCCTGGCGCGTGATTCGTTCGGCCCCTCTTCTCGGTCAGCACAATGAAGAGGTCTATTGCAGGCGACTGGGCTACTCTAAGGAGAAGCTGGTCAAGCTGCGTGAGAGTGGAGTGATCTGATCTTAATAAAAGGGGGATTTGACATGACTAGGCTTCCTTTGGAAGGGATAAGGATCTGCGATTTTACCTGGGTATGGGCTGGCCCCTATGCCACCATGCTCCTGTCTATGATGGGGGCCGAGGTCATCAAGATCGAGAGCAGCCGACGGCCAGATCAGATACGAACTGCTGCCACGGGCGCTGATGGTGTAGCGGGTCTGAACAGGAGTGCTAGCTTCAACTCCCTCAATTGTGCTAAAAAAAGCTGCACCTTAGACCTGACCAAGCCCAAAGGGGTGGAGCTAGCCAAAGAGCTCATCAAGATCAGCGACGTGGTGACTGAGAACTTCAGCACCGGGGTGATGGAACGCTTCGGTTTGAGCTACGAAGAACTAAAAAAACTCAAGCCGGACATCATCGCCTATTCCAGTTCAATACCAGGCAGGATCGGGCCGAAGAACTACTATACCGGCTACGCAGTAGAGTCTCACTCCCTCTCCGGAGCAGCCTCCATAACGGGACGCCCCGGCGGACCTCCTATTCACATCGGGGCAGCCTATGGCGACCTTATTACGGGTAGTCACGGTGCTTTAGCCATTCTGGCCGCTTTGCACCATCGGGATCAAACGGGAGAGGGTCAATTCATAGACATGTCCATGACCGAGGCGGTGGCCGTCACCATCCCCGAGGCTATTATGGACTATACTATGAACGGTAGGGTGCGAGGGCGCAGGGCGAATAAAGACGATTTCATGGCCCCGCATGGCTGCTATCCTTGCCGAGGGGAAGACAAGTGGGTGGCCATCGCTATCTCCAACGAGCAGGAGTGGAGGGCGTTTTGTCGGGCCATCGGGAAGCCAGAGTGGACAAAGGATGAGATGTTCGCTGACGGCTATCGGCGCTGGGCGAACCAGGAGGAGTTGGACAAGCTGGTAGGTAGTTGGACGAAGGACTACACCCACTACGAGGTTATGGAGATACTGCAGAGGGCGGGTGTACCAGCAGGGCCTTCGGTAAATGTCGAGGAGTTGGTGAACGACCGCCACCTTAAACAGCGGCACTTCTTTATTGAGACGGACCACTCCGAGGTAGGGAAAAGGACTATGTTGGACCTGCCTTGGAAGTTCGGCTCTTTGTCAGATCGCGAATATCGAGCCGGTCCCTGTTTGGGTGAGCACAACGACTATGTTTTCGGGGAGCTTCTGGGCCTATCCAAAGAGGAAATAGCTCGATTGGTGGAAGAGGAAGTTATAAAATAGAGCGTAACTGGAAGAAAAAGGGGGCTGCCCCTGGCAGCCCCCTTTTTTGTTTGTCTTCTTTTAGGTTCCCGACGGCGGATGCGCAAAAATCATGTGGAAAGAGTGAAGTCGCGTTAAGATAATGAGAGTTGACAGCCCCACAGTTGTACCGTTAATATGACCGTGTTTGGTCAGTCAACTTGGCCTAATGGGTCAAGGGACCAACCAAGACAAAAAATCGAATAACCAGTGATAAAGGCAAACCCATCGAAAGGTGGGGGCGCAAAGCCACAGGTCTAAGGTCGGATAACCGACTACGATGGCTGGGTTGCCGCTGAGGAAGCGCAGTAAAGCTCTTCGGAGGTACTCATCCGAAGAGCTTTTGCTTTACCGAGCAAAGCCCAGGCCTTTTAGAACAGAATAAACGGCGATAAGGGCAAACCCATCGAAAGGTGGGGGCGCAAAGCCACAGGTCTAAGGTCGGATAACCGACTACGATGGCTGGGTTGCCGCTGAGGAAGCGCAGTAAGGCTCTTCGGAGGTACTCATCCGAAGAGCTTTTTTTGTGCCAAGGAGTCCAAAGGCCAAGCCTCCGAGGCAGTAGGAGATTAAGAATTCATACAGATTTCAAGATGTTCCTTCACGATTATTTGACTCGTGAACTCTAAACTAGAAATTGGGTTTGGTTATTTATGAAAGTACCATTTCTTCAACCCAAGTTTACAAAACAACGTGTACTCCTGAAAATCGGGGCGGTTTTGACCGGCCTATCCTTGGGATTCGCTCTAGGCGGGGCTTTATTCTACCCCGATATGGTTTTGCGGACGGCAAGCGCAAGCAACTACGCGAAAGCTAACGCGCAAGTTCTCCAAGATCAATCTGCTCCCGTTGACAATGCCGGTGCTAATCTGCCCGCACCCAGCGAGGAGTACCCCACTACAACACCCGCAGCTACGCCGACTCAAGTCTTACCTACACCTACGCCGACCCAGGTGCCACCTACACCTACGCAAGTACCGCCGACACAAACACCGACCCAAGCGCCACCTACTCCTACGCCAACGCAAGTACCGCCCACACCTACGCCAACACAGGTATTACCTACATCCACGCCGACTCAGACACCACCTACGCCAACACCGACCCAAGCGCCACCTACTCCTACGCCAACGCAAGTACCGCCCACACCTACGCCTCCCCCAGCTTCCGCAGTCTCCCTGACTGGCCCGGAGAAGGAACTGTACGACGCTATCAATGCCCAACGCCAGCAGGCGGGGCTACCAAGCCTGGGCATACAAGACATGCTGACCGAGAGCGCTAGAACCCGTTGCCTAGATATGGCCAGCAGAAACTACTTCAGTCACACCACACCGGAGGGCACTAACTTCGTCAATCTAATTATGGCCGGCGGTATTAGCTCCGGCGTAGCAGCGGAGATCTTGGGTAGGACTAATGGGCCGGATGAGCAATCGGTAGCCTTGGTAATGAACGGCTTCATGGAAAGCTCAGCGCATCGCCCCCATATACTCGGTGACAAGTATGCCACCATGGGCGTGGGTATGGCTGTGGGCGCCGATGGCATGAAATATTACGCCGCTATCTTCTGGGGACCGTAATCTATCCTACCAAAATGGGCGACTAATAGCTGTATCGTTCTTCCTTCCACGGGTCACCTCGATTATGATACCCGCGATTCTCCCAGAACCCCGGCCGATCCTCTGCCGTGAACTCCACGCCCACGACCCACTTGGCACTCTTCCAGAAATAAAGCCTTGGCACCACTAGCCTTACGGGATAGCCATGTTCCGGCGTAAGCGTGACACCATCGTGTTTCACCGCAAATAAGACGTCCGGTTCAAGGAAATCATCCAAGATTAGGTTCGTAGTGAAATCTCCCGCCCCATGGACGATAACGTACCTGGCTTCTGGAGAGACCCTCACCATTTCTTTTACTACGCTGGTGCTCACACCTTCCCAAAGATTATCCAATTTAGACCATCCGGTAACACAGTGGATGTCCGATAACACCTCCACTCTGGACAACGCCATGAATTCTTCATAACTCAGCTTCACGTCTTTCTCAACCAAACCCGAAATAGTGAGTTCCCACCTGGACAAATCGATTTTTGGCACGTTGCCATAATGAAGGACCGGCCACTTCTCGGTAACGCTTTGCCCCGGAGGCACCCGCTCTACCCTCTGCGTATCTGGGCTTCTGACCAACTCTCTTTCCGACATAAGTCCACCTCTCAGTCTAGCTAAACCACCACCCCAAATAATAACACAGGTAAATTCGTCAGTACACTTTCTTGCATCAAAGAGCGGTAAATCCGTTCCTACGCAAGGTGTAACATTTCGCCCCCTTTTTCGTTATCCATTGTAGAGCCAATGACAGTACGCGCAGAAAGTAGTACACTGGCTTTTATGAAGCGGGATATTCTCGTCGAGCAGGCCAAACGAGGAGATGCGGAAGCCTTTGGCAAACTCTACGAGATCCATGTAGATGAAGTATATCGCTACCTGTATCACCGGGTGGGTAGACTGGAGGATGTCGAGGATCTCACATCCCAGGTCTTCTTAAAAGCATGGCAGGGCATTCGCAAGTATCGTTCGCAGGGCATACCCTTTACAGCCTGGCTGTTCAGGATAGCGCATAACACAGTAGTGGACTACTATAGAAGCAAGAAGAGGGAGGTTTCCTTAACAGAGCTAGATGCCGACGCTGGAGCCCTGGATGGCGCACAGCAACTGGAACAGGAAATGGAGCGTTCCCAGGTCAGAAAGGCGATTCTTCAGCTCCGGGAAGACCAGCAAAAGGTGATAGTATTGAGGTTTATTACGGGCATGAGTTGCTCGGAGGTGGCCACCATTATGGGCAAACGAGAGGGTACCATAAGGGTAATGCAACACCGAGCACTGTCGGCATTGCGTAGCATCCTGGCGGAGGGAGAATCATAAGATGAATAAAAAAATCGAAAGTGTCTTGGCCCAAGGCATTGATGACATCACAGCCGGTCGCGCAACCTTAGAGGATGTGCTCAACCAACATCCCGGGCTTCGCAACGATCTGGAGCCTTTGCTCCAAATCGCCCTCGGTTTGAGGGAAACGTCGAGTCAGGTGAAACCTCCCCCTGGCTTCAGATCAAAGGCCAGGGCTCAGCTTATGGAGGCTGTCTCGGCTCGCTCGCCGAGCCAAGGTTTACTACAACTAGGCAATATCTGGAATAGAGAAAGGAGGCAGGGAATGGTTTTCAAGTTAGCCACAGCGATGGCAGCGTTATTGGTTGTGCTAGGGCTCGGTGGCGGCACAGTGTACGCGGCTCAAGATGCCCAGTTCGGGGACCTGCTCTACCCGGTCAAGACGGCCACGGAACAAGCTCGGCTGGTGCTGTCTACGACAGCCTCAGGCAAAGCCGCTAGTCACCTAGAAATCGCCCAAAGCAGGTTGGATGAGCTGACAAATGCCACCGTTAACGGCAAAAGCGATGTCGCCCACACGTTGGCCACGCAGTACCGAAGCCATGTATTGGAAGCTCTGTCCTGGGCAGCCCAGGCGTCTGACAACAGAAGCGAACAGGCTACCCTTCGACTTCAGGAGAAGCTCGAAGCGCACCAAAGCGCGATGGAGGCCCTCAGCCAAGAGATGCCAGACATAGCTGAAGGCAAAGGCCAAGGTAAGCCGGACGATGTTGGCAAACCCGAGGGTGTCGGGCAACCGGAAGGCGTTGGCAAGCCGGAGGGGGCGGGCAAAACCACAACTGACGGATGCGTTTATGTAAAAACAGGAAATCAGAACCGCTATCAGGTTTGGTGTAACGGCGTGCATCTGATCGTGAACACGGACAATATCACAAACTGGCTTACTAATGGCCTTTCCGCGCAGGCTCAGGCTGCCGCTACCAGTGAAACCGTTCCACAGGCGCTATTAGCGATTCTGGACGAAACTGCCGTTGAGCACTTCAACTTCTACGGGCCACTATCACACCTCAACCAAGAGCTAGCGCCTGAGGAGGAGCAGGAGCAAGAACAGGCCGGCGGGCAAGGTAAAGGCAAAGGTCCGAAGTCTAAATAGTGAAGTAGTTCTAGCCATCTGAGATTCAGTGGCTTGATTCATCCCTATTGCTGATAAAAACGTAGGAAGTAGGACGGCGAGTAGCCCCCGCCCCGATGGAATCGGGGCGGGGGCTACGTTTTGTCAAACTCACTATTTAGGGGCCGTTTAGCCCCGATTTCATCGGGGGAGTGCAAGGGAGCTTCCCCCAGCCTAAAAAATCCCTCACTCTTGGGGGATCTAGGTGGTGAAAAACGTTTCTAAACCCCTCCTATTTATGATCTTCATTCATAATTAAGGACAATGACCGAATTCCCAGCTAGGATGGACACGGATGTTGCATAACAAGGCGTCTCTTTGCTACCATAACGAGAACAGAATTATAGATTGCGCGTAAAGGGTCAATCAGGATAGCTATTAGCTTCAAAGAGGAGACGAAGTCCAATGGCCAAAATAATAGCCATTGTGGGAAGCCCACGACCCACCGGAAATACCAACTTTTTAGTCGACATAGCGTTAAAAGAAGCCCACAGCGCGGGGGTGGAAACCGAGAAGATCGAGTTGGCGAAGTATAAGTTGAATGGCTGCATGGGTCACGATAACTGCGACTCATTCAAGGTATGCCAGCAAAAAGATGACGCTGTCTGGATAATCGAGCGGTTTCGCCAAGCCGACGGCATTATCTTGGCCACACCCGTTTACTATTGGAACATGACCGCCCAAATGAAGACCTTTATTGACCGCAACTACTTCCTCTTCCGCCACCGGATCAAGCGCAGCGCCCGCTCGGTGGGCGTGATCATCGTGGCGGGAGGGTCGGGAATTGAGCTTACGGAAGAAGCTCTGAGGCGGTTCATAGAGAGTTCAACCCGGGGCCCTCATAAGTGTATCCACAAAGTGGCAGCATATGCCAGCCGCATCGGCGATGTCAAAAGTAAGCTGGCCCTTGTGGAGGAGGCCCGGCAACTGGGCCGGACCATGGCTTTGGAACTGCTGGACCAAAGCTAGGCACTGCCGGCAACCAGGCAAGTCAACTAGGTTCGGTGAGGGACAACTATGAACTGCGTCTTTTGCGACATCATCGCCAAAAGGGAACCCGCCAAAATACGCTATGAGGACGATGAGATTATTGTGATAGACAATCGGCTTCGTTGGGCTCCGGTAATGCTGCTGGTCATACCCAAACGGCATATAAGGCAGGAGGAGCTATGGCGGGATATGTCTCGGGTAGGCGCGGTGGCGGTGCAAATGGGACAGGAACTATGCCCCAACGGGTTCAGGCTCCTCTCCAATTTCGGCGCCGACGCTATGCAGAGTCAGTTGCACGCTCATGTCCACCTTATCGGAGGCACCTATCTAGGGGAGTACATTTGAGCGCGTCAGCCTCCTGCTGGCCGTATCGAGGATATAGTATTCCTGGCTTGATGGGGCCAGCGAATAGACCTGAGTGCCTTCATGCTCCACATGACGAAAGAAGTGGGCATGGCCGCAGAACATATAGCGAGGTCGGATCTCCTCCAATAGACGCCTGATGGCCGGCACGCCGTAATCCGGCTCACGGCCAAAGCCCAATCCCGCGGGACAACCGTGCACCAGAATAATGTCTATATCCCGCAGCTTCAAGCAATCCGCCACATCCGCCTTGACGAAGTATCCTCCTATCCCATCGCCCATGATCTGGCTTCTACTATAATCGTAGTACAGGGGATCGTACGCGCCGTTGAGCCCGGAGACAGTAATTCGCTCCTCCCCTGAAGAGAAGTCCAATATCTCCCCCGTCTTGATGTGCCTGAGGTTCTCCACCCCCACCCCTCCCCGCTCTATGGTCTCCACCAGCTTGGGTGAATCATTATTGCCGTAGATCCAATATACCGGCCGGCTGAAAGACCGATAAAAGCACAGATCGCCGACCTGGAGGATCACATCCGCCTCCACTCGGTCGACGACCTGCCTAACAAAGTCTATGGTTAGTGTATCTCGAGGGGGACCGAAGCCGTGAATATCACCAAAGAGGGCTATCTTCATAACTGAGGATGTTACGCTTTCCCTAAATAAAGTTGTTAGCGCATGAGATTCGACCCCGGTCTCCTTCTTGAGAGTCGTATGCTACAAGCGGTGTAACAAATATACACGTCATGCCTGAGAATTGCAAGCAAAAAGCGTGCAGTAGCGTTGTTTCTGATAATCAATGGATTTACGTCTATTGTGGGAAAGGGGCATGAGTTAGCCCACTTCCACTGGAACCAAATCACTTACTGGCGTAACCACGGGCCCCAACGCCTGCACGAGCACATCCATCAGAGAGCTTACTCTTACTCCCAGGCCATACCTCTCGTTGAGACCTTCGATTTGCAGGCGGCAGTTCTCGCAAGGACTGACTACAATCTCAGCTTCCGTCTGCCGGATCTGATGGGCTTTTCGTTCCCCCGTCCTCATCCTGAATTCTTCAAGGTCGGGCTGAGCAACCAAACCCCCACCGCCACCGCAACACCAGTTCCTCTCTCGATTGGGGGTCATTTCACGGAAGTCTGAGCAAATATGCCGGAGGACGTTCCTCGGTTCCTCAAAGATACCGCCGTTTCTTCCTATCTGGCAGGGGTCATGATAGGTGACCGACCCTTGGATACGGCTTGGATCAACCTTGATTCTCCCTTCCTCAACATAGCGCGCAACAACCTGCAGAATGCTGCTCACCTCAAAGGGGTACTTCTCTTGTGCCCAGACCTCCTGGAGAACCTTCATCACCCGGTAGGCATGGCCGCACTCAGCCAGCACAACCCCTTTCACATGGAGTCGTTTCGCCTCATCGACAATCCGTTGAGCGATCGCCTTGGCCTTCGCCACATCGCCCAAGAAGTAGCCATAGTTAGCAGCCTCAAACATGCTAAGTGTCCAGTCAACACCAGCGAGATGGAACACGATTGCCGCCGGAATGATGGTGTGTGTTCCAGCTAGGGCAACGTAGAGGATGTCAGCGCCCTCCTTGTCAATGGGAATGCTAGCCTTTGGATCCCCCACCTTTTCCTGCAACTCCTTCTCCGTTTCCTGAAGGGTGGCAATAATAGCTTCTTTGAAGAGATCGATATTCTCTCCCTTTTCGATGGCTACATCAGCCAGCATAGCCAGGAGTTCAGGACCTTTACCGGCGGCGAGAAGAATCTCCTTGGCCACAGCCAATATCTGGGTGGTGTCGATACCGTACGGACAGTAGACCATGCAGCGACGACAGCCCGTGCAGGAATAGGTCGCCTTGTACAGCTCATCGAGGAAATCATCATCGATCTGTTTCCCTTCGTACAGAGCTGGCACCAATTTACTTGCCCAGCCAAAATACGTCTTGTAAACGCGGCGGAGAAGTTCCGCCCGATGGGCGGGAAGATACTGAACATCTTTGGTCGTGGTGTATTGGTGACAGGCATCCTTGCAGATTGAGCAACGGGCACAGATATCCAGATAATATAGAAGCTGCCGATTCAGCCTTTTGCCAAGCACATCGACTAGTTTGCCTCGCAACTTTTCGTCCACAGCTAGTCGCTCCTTACCAAATTGGTGGCGAAGGTGCCGACGACATGAACCAACTTCCCGAAGGGGAAATAAATCAATAGTAGGTTCGCCAAGAAAACGTGTAACACCAAAGCCGACTTAATAGATGAAGCAGCCAGAGCAGCCGGAAAAGCAGGCTTGAAAGCCAGCAGGCTTTGGAGATATGCCCGATAGTCGGCTGTAGGGACATCGCCGAAGAAGCGCAGATGGTTCCCCATCGTCACTACCGCGAGGATCAGAAGGAGAAGGATGTAGTCTTCAGGGACGGATACATCCTTATAAGGTGACTTCATGCGCCGAACTAAGAGATAGACGACGGCCACCGAAAGGACGATCCCCATCGTACTCCCGCCCCAAAAACTGAGCCGTTCCATACCTTCACTGCCCAAAGCCCCGACAAGGGGAGTAAATTCGTGCAGAAGCCTCAGGTGACCCACAAAAGCGCCCAACAGCCCGAGGTGAAATAGCATAGAGAATAACCACATCTTCGGGTCAACCTCTATCACCTGAGGGAATATGAGCGCATTCTTAACGGCTACGAACCACTTGGCTGCCCGGTTAGCGGGTTTGGGGAAGACGGCTAGTCTCACGCTGGTCTTGGGTACTTTCGCCCACTGATAGAATCGGTAGGCCATGCCCAGCACGAAGACGACAACCGCCACGTAGACCATCACCCCAGCTACCAGATACGAAAACCAATCCATGGTACGTACCTCTCTATTTCACTCTTCTTATGTAGAAGACAATCTCAGCACCGCTTCGCTCGGTCTTGAGAATTTCATTACCGGTTGTCCTCGCCCAAGAAGGAATATCAGCCAGACTGCCTGGGTCGGTAGCAATCGCTTTGACTACTCCCCCAGTTGACACATTCTTAACATTCTGACTTACTCTTATCATGGGTAGCGGACAACTTAAGCCGCGAAGATCCAGTTCCAGATCGACTTTGATTGCTTCTTCCATTGTGTATGCCTCCCTAAATGAATAATGTGAAATCGGATTGTTGCGCTTGTTCAATAAAGAATCCCACGCCAACGCATGCGGCTACTTCGTCTATTAGCTTCTCTCTGGGAATCTCCATGACGTCCATACTCATTTGACACCCGTACATCTTGACTCCTAGGTCTAGGGCAGTCTGCCTGAGCTCCGCCAGCGATGGGACGTTCTTGGCCTTCATCATCTTTTTGAACATCCACCGCCCCACTCCGCCAAAGCTCATCTTGCTTGGGCCGGCTCGGTTGATGTCGCCGCCATACATAAGGCCCAACATCCGACCGAAGAGACTCTTCCCGGTGCCTACATCTTTTTTTAAGGCTCGTAATCCCCAAAAGGTGAAGAACATAGTCACGTCCATGTTTGAGGCTGCAGCTCCCGTTGCTATGGCAAATGCAGCAAACAACTTGTCCATCTCCCCACTGAAGATCACCATGGACACTTTTTTTCTTCCTTCTTCCATCTTCAACACTCCTCGCCGAACGAATCCTTTTTATTTTCTCGACTTCACCACTAGGAAAGCCCCAGGAAACCGGCCAGCTCCTGGTTTTGGTGCAATTGATCTGCCAGAACCTCTCTCACCAAATCACATGCTTCGCCGATCTTTGGGCTAGTCAGACTGTAATAGACAGTCGTACCTTGCCGATGCGCTGACACGATACCTCGCTTGCGTAGCACAGCTAAATGTTGGGACACATTAGCATGCGAAAGGCCAAGGCTATGGGCGAGTTCCGTCACTGACAACTCTGCCTGCCGCAGCTCATGAATCAGCATCAACCGCTTTGGATCCGCAAGGCTCTTACAGATCTCCGCCTGTATTTGGAAAAGCCGTACTTGGGATTCCTCCATCACCACACCTCCTTCATGCTTTGTGCCTTTGCTGCTGTATGCATGTATGCATATACACCAACAATATTATAACTAACGCAAGGTTACATGTCAACCATTTTCCTAGCCAATTCCCTTCCATCTGAACGCAGGTACCTATGGGTTCAACAGCTTTTCGCTCCCATTTCGGGGAGAGGCCAATTGAGCCTAGCGGCGGCGCATGCGATCGTGGAGAAAGAGGAAGTGGAGCTAAGGGGGATCACCCTTTCGTAGCTTTATGCATACAAGACAGGGGGTGGCGCTGACTCAGATTAGATTTGTGGTAGCGCATAGGGGATTCGACCCCCGGTCTCCTCCTTAAGAGTCATATTGCGATAAATGGCGCAGCGACATGCGTATTATGCTTGGGAATGGCAAGCGAAAGTCGTCCGGTTACCGTGTGAAAATTGGCAATCATATTCCGCAATCGGAGATCGTCTTTCTGGTGTGCCTCGTTTGCAGAAATATTTTAAAGGACCAAGTAAGTCCTCAACGGACACTGTAAAGGATATTGCAAGGGTCTCCGCCAATGCGCAGCCCATATCTACGGCACCCACCGGGGTGATTTCGGGGAGGATGCCGTTGACATGACAACGAAAAGTCCTCATACTACCGATGTCAGAGGACCCTAGGGATTTGGAAAGCAGAGAAGACAGCGTTTGGCCGCAGATGCACGCGTTTTTCGGAGATACCGCTTGAGCCGATCTGGCATAATTGCTTAGTGACTTGTGTTTGTACAGCTCAACATCTAGTATGCTCTTCTTACACCGGCATTAAGAAAGGAGAAGTGAAATGGAAACGCAAGCAAGAGCAATGGAAGCAAGATTGTTCCCGGTGGTGGAAACGCAGTACGGAAAAATCCGGGGTCTAAACCATCAGGGCGTCAAGACGTTCAAGGGCATAAGGTACGGGGCGTCGACCGAAGGCAAGAATCGCTTCATGCCTCCACAGCCTGTGAAACCGTGGGCGGGTGTTGTTGATGCCTTCGACTATGGGCAGATCAGCCCGCAAACGCCCGCCGACCGGCGCATGGACTATACGAACCTCATCTCCTGGCACCGGCAGCCGGGAGGGATCGGCGAAGATTGCCTGGCTTTGAACGTCTGGACGCGGAGCGTAAACGATAACGCCAAACGCGCTGTTATGGTTGTGCTTCACGGCGGCGGATTTGCTACCGGTTCAGGGAATCACCAGGATTTTGACGGAGAGGCGGCGGCACGTCTTGATGACGTTGTCCATGTCGCCGTAAGCCATCGGCTGGGCGCATTCGGTTTCTTAGACCTAGCGGATTTGGGCGCGCCGGAGGAATTCAAATATGCTGGCGTGGCTGGCGTCATGGACCTCGTGGCCGCTCTGAGATGGATACAGACGAATATAGACCGATTCGGAGGCGATCCGAGTCGCGTACTTGTTTATGGACAATCGGGCGGTGGCGCTAAGACCAGCACGCTCTTGGCAATGCCCTCGGCCAAAGGTCTCTTTCATCGCGCCGGCATCCAGAGCGGCTCGGCGTTGCGCCTGATGGAGCGGGAACCGGGCATCCAAAATGCCGAGGCGTTATTGAAGGCCCTGGGTATGGACAAGGAGAACATTGGAGACTTGCAGAAAGTCCCGTTCACTACGATTGTGGCGGCACAGGCAAGTCTGCCACTCGACGTCAGTCGGTTCTCACCCATCGTCGGGAACGACGTACTGCCCCATCATCCATTTTATCCGACGGCGCCGCCGGAATCCGTCGATGTCCCGATCATCGTCAGCACCACACTGGACGATGCGGCGCTGTCGCTGACCAACTTCGATCTGACCGAGGCCGATCTCAAACAAGATCTCGAAAAACAATTTGAAGGCAACGCCCCGCGCATCTACAAGCTTTACCGCGATGTTTATCCGGACGTATCTCCCTATTTGATCCAGGCACGCCTCATCACGGATCGCGGCGGTCGCTATTCGGCCACAAAACTGGCCGAACTAAAGGCGGCCCAGAATGGCGCCCCCATCTATTGCTATTTGTGGGAATGGGCAGCAAAAGCATACGATGGCAAATTCGGCGCCGTGCACGGTGTCGACGTTGCTCCGGCGGTGCACGACTATCGCGGACCGAACAACGACAGTGGACAAAAGGAAGGCAAGCTGATGGTTGACCGTTTTGCGGCGGCATGGACCAGCTTCGCCAAAACAGGCGTGCCGAACTCCGACCTCACGCCGAACTGGCCGCCGTTCGACCTGAAGAATCGCGCCACTATGGTTTTCGACAACAACACTCGTGTCGACAACGACTACCGCCGCGACTTCCGCCTGCTTTGGGAAGAGCTGGGAGGAACAGCGATAAGGGGATAGGAGAAGCGGTGTAACAGCCTATTAGCGGGGGATTCTACAGTTACCGTGTGACGTTAGGTATGTGGTAGCGCATGGGGGATTCGAACCCCCGGTCTCCTCCTTGAGAGGGAGGTGTCCTAGGCCGCTAGACGAATGCGCCACACCAATGTGGTATTATATCACATAGCTCCCTCAAGGCAATACCTAAACCTTAGCCTGGAGCTCCCTTATCGATACCGCCAAAACTATGATTAGAGCCAGAGCGGCTGCCCCTGAACTCAGTGCCAGTCCCCATCTAACTCCAGCCAGGTGCGCAACCCAACCCATCGCCGGCGCTCCTGCGGCTACACCAGCGGTGAGGAGCGAGTGAAATATCCCCGTGGCAGTGCCCCGCTCCTCAGGCGTGGTATGGTCAACAACCAGGGCGGATATAGAGGGGAACAGCATGGCAAAGGCTGCTCCGTACAGGGCCATAGCCACAAATAGCAAGGGCAGAGTTCCCAGCACTGGCAGCGCGCTTACGGCAACCACGCCGAAAGATAAACCAGCGGCGATAGGTATCTGGCGACCTACCCTGTCTGAGATGGCTCCACTGAAAAATTGAAGCAAGACAAAAACAACGGAGAAAGTCGCCAACAACATGCCTACATAGAAAGCGTCTCTACCTAGCTCTC
>Ga0299912_10001532_pt1 | contig 18675 bp, 13 predicted proteins | sample RVTome_2_FD_207667 | JGI IMG/M metagenome (GOLD analysis project Ga0299912, IMG submission 207667) | Soil microbial communities from uranium-contaminated site in the Upper Colorado River Basin, Wyoming, United States - RVT95D214 (version 2) ... | reverse complement strand
TTATAAATGCTATCAAGCTCTCCAACTATGTTGTTAAGATTCTCTTTTATGGCGCCTATCTTATCATTCAGCTCTTTCTGTTTTGATTCTTGAAGCTCTTTTATCTTACGTTCAAGCACCGCCATCTCATCTTGAGCGCTGGCATTAAAGATACCCAGTGTTTTCATAGCGAAAATTTCAGGATCCGAAGCCGAGTATTTTTTATTCTTGCCCGGTATCGAGATTACCATTCCTTTCATTAAAAGCTTTTCCAATGCCTCATAAGCGTTTGAACGAGGAATCTCCGCCAGTTTCGAAATATCACCTACGGACATCGAGTTTCTTTCACAAAGAGCCAGGTAGCATTTCGTCTCATAGTCGCTAAAGCCTAGCTGTTTTATCCTGTTAACTAATGTAAGTTTTTTCATTATCAACATCCTGTTGTTGTTATTCTCGTTTATATAAGCAACAACAGTATTATAATTAATTGGAATTATATGTCAAGCACAAATTTATAACATATTGATATTACACTAGTTATAAAAAGAGCGACTCAATGGTCGCCCTTCGGTTTATCGGGATATTTGTTTGCCCCTATTTGGTCGGAGAGAAGAAAGTGAGATGTCTATCGAGATTCCTCACAACCCGGCCAGCCGAGCGGCACTTCAGCGGGTAAATCAGCCGGTGTTAGCCAAACCGGAGAATAATCAGCGCAATAGCCTATGCTGCTGATGCCTCGAAATACATTCACTAGTTTGGTGACATCACTGCTGATTATGCTGCAATCACCATTGGCATCCGCCGAACACCAGAAACCGTCCAGCAAACATGACTGGCTGGTCGGCAAGCCGCGGAAGAAGTTGACTAAATAGGTGACATCGGGGCTGGTGACTAATGGCGGCCAGGCACTGCCGGACATGTTGACATCGCCGGGAAGATATTCATATCCCGCTGGTTCAACATTAAAGGTGACCGGTATGATTAACTCCGGGATATCCGGGGCATTAGAGGTAATAGTGATTGAGCCTGTATAAGTATTCTCCGTCAAAGATGTGCCATCCATAGTAACATTCACAGTTACCATTGAATCGCCCACCGGAAGCGAGCCGGTTTCTAAATTTATCGAAAGCCATTCGGGTATTGGCTCGGTCTGGGTGGCATCCAATGAGAAATCTAATTGCGCGTAACCGATGTTCGAGAAAGTAAACGCGACAACAGCGATATTACCGGGTTCCGCCTCGCCGATAATTTCATCTGTACTCGCCGCTATGCCGGGATAAATGCTGGTCGAGGAAAAAGTCAGCTGATAATCGCCATAGGCATCTCCCCACTTCGACATAACCGGAAAATAATAAGTGCCGGCCGGTAAATCGTACCAGTTCATGGTAAAATTGTTGTCGCCGCATTCCCAGCTATTGTACATCGACGCAAAGATATAGCCATCGCAGGGACAAGCATCGGTTTGTACCACATAGCCTGAACCGAAATAGGGGCTGGTTCCGCAGAATTCAATTTTTACATCGGCCCGAACATCGAACGAAAACGCTTCCCATACTTCTGGAATAAGCTCAAGATCGCGGCATTGGGTTGTCGCGCCAATCGTAGTGCCTTCGGCAATAAACGGCTCACCGGGCTTCAATTGTTCGATCGTGACATCCTCACAATTATCATTGGCCGGCGCGGGCGGTGGATCTTCAGCTTCCATCCAGGCCAGGTAATTCATCGGGCAATCATAACCCGAGAAGAATAGCGGAGAAACATAGAAATAGTACGTTCCCGGCAAGGCATTGTGCACGATATGGATTGTGTCCGGGGGCGGAGCTTGACCTTGATGTACCGCCTTAATGTTATCGCAGTTTTCGTCATCAGCGTCAAAAATAAATCCCTGGACTGGAAATTCAGCTGTCACATACCAATGCAATAATTTGGGCTGAGATAGAACCAGCCTATACCAATCGGTATCTCTGAAAGTAGTATCATTGCGCACGAAAGTACCGGAAGTGCCGCAGAACAAATCTCCGGGATTAATACTCAGATAAAGAGGGTTAGCCAGGTCATTACAGCCATCGTTATAATTATCGATATAGCCATTGCCGCAATCCGGCTCGTTCTCCAGAATCGCTTCGGGCGGACATTCAATCGAAACAACTTCAACGATATGGATTTCATAATCGCCCTGGGATGTGTAGTAGCCGTCGACCACAAAATAATAGGTATGCCCGGCATAGAGCTGCAAATTATCGATACCCGAATGCGGAGGGCAGACGTTATAGAAAACATTGCAGCCAACAACACTGTCAGCGTTATCACAATACACATATAGGACATCGTAATAATTTCCGCCGCAGGTATTGACATTTATTATCACATCGGCGCTAGGGGAGTAAGAATAAACTACATCAGGACCGCCAAAACCGCCATCGCAGGGTGGGTCCCAGTCACTGGTATAGCCGACAGTAGTCCCGGCATCATCAAACGGCAAACCCGTAATTACATACGCATCGCCTAACGCGTCGCCGCCCTGGAGAATCGTTCCTGGGTCGGGATCCTTAATTTCTCCGGTTGGCGCCTCGAACTGATAAACTGGAGTTTCATCGAGACCAAACGCTCCCCAATCGGATTGGCTGACATTATTGGCCGAACCGGCGCGGTTAGTTTCAGATGCCGATAACGCGCAAAAGCCGGCTAAAATGACAGCGGCTGATAGAATCAAAACCTTTTTCATTTTTTGTTAACCATCCATTTAAAATTAATTACTTTTCTCTATTATTACACCTGATTTCCGTTATTTCTGGTTAACGTATCCGTTTTATCGTTTCTTAACAGAATTAATTTTGCCTGATAAACCTCCTCCCGTTGGCGCATGAGTGTTTTCGTGTTTTAATGTTTATCATCATATTTTGTACACCTGATGGAGTAGGGGTATTGAAGTATGATAGTGAAGATAAAATTTGACAAAACGAAGAACCATAACATAAATTTCTATGTTTAATCGGGGAGTCTATCGATTCCGGGTGATGCGTGGGGACGCGTTTATTTTCGGTTTGATCGGCTCCCTTTATTATTGCCGTTTTCCCGTATTTCATCAGAAAAATCTAACCTGTTTTAAATTACAGCCTTCCAAAGCTTTTAAATTCCTTTCCTATTTTGTTTATCATCAAGATTTCCGACACTGGGCGATTAGATGATCAAGTTCTTCTCTGGTTTTAGCTTTCGCCCATATTGTCTCGAATAATATCTTCAGACTCCTGGCTAAACTTATATGCTGAATTATTTGAACCGTGATAGATGGCTTAAGCGAAATCGGGTCTTCCAATTGGAAAACGACCGTTTTCTCATCGAATATCAGCATCTTTATAGGTAATTGCTCGATTACCCGGACATGTTCCCCCAGCCCGGATACTATTTCCATGTAGTCCCGCAGCCATTCCATTTGTTCAATCTGCTTCGGGATCTCATAAACGCACATACTGTGCACGCCTTTGGCCAGTGACTCTTTCTCCAATTCCAATTGTTCGATAACTTTTTTCCGGTCCTCCAAAAGCGGCGGTTTGCTGAACACCACAACTTCTCTTTCCGCCGATTCTATAAGCTGACAAACCCTTTTTTGCACTTGCGATTCATCTTTAATTAGCTCTATATAATTTAAACTATCATCTTTTGAACGGCCTTTTATATAAATAGGCGTCAACTGTTCGACCAGCTTTTCAGCATCCGCTATTTTATAATCAAGATGTTTTTCTTCCTTGACAATTTCTTCCTTAAGCTTTTGAAGTTTTAAGTCTAATTTTTCTTTTTCAGTCCGGATCAGAACATCCTTAAGCAATGACGGGTCAACCGCGGTGTACATCTTCACCTTACCGGGAACGGTCCGGCATAATCCCCTTACCTCAAGATTTTCCAGGGTTTCATAGACTCGAGCTCGCGGTATACCGCCCAACCGGGATACTTCGGAGGCGGTCAGTTGGTTTTTCTCTAAAAGCGATAAGTAGCTTTTAGCCTCATAGCTGTTAAGTCCGAATTTATCAAGATTTTTTAAGGTAAGTTTGCTTTTCACAATTTTTCCTCTTTGTTGTTTTCAATCATTTCTTGACGTATCTATCGGCCATTTTCGTTATTACTACTACTAATATATTATTAATAGTAGTAATTATATCGAAAATATAACAATATAAATTTAGCTGTCAAGAAGAAAAAGACTATAATTTAAAAAATATTTTATTTGTTTTTATAACTTATTGAAATATATTATGTTACATAGAATCGCATCAACCGGTATATCAATTTAAATTTATTGCCGGTAATCCTTATGGAAAAAATACTGCTATTCGCAGTTCGGCCAGCCGAGCGGCACTTCAGCGGGTAAATCAGCCGGTGTTAGCCAAACCGGAGAATAATCAGCGCAATAGCCTATGCTGCTGATGCCTCGAAATACATTCACTAGTTTGGTGACATCACTGCTGATTATGCTGCAATCACCATTGGCATCCGCCGAACACCAGAAACCGTCCAGCAAACATGACTGGCTGGTCGGCAAGCCGCGGAAGAAGTTGACTAAATAGGTGACATCGGGGCTGGTGACTAATGGCGGCCAAGTGCCGCCTGACATGTTGACATCGCCGGGAAGGTATTCATATGTCTCTTCTAATAACTCATACAATACTCTGCCGTTGCTATAAACAGGATTGTAGCCGAGAAGCTCCCCGGCAGTAGCCGTAATATCGGTAATCGATGCGCGCGGAGCATTAACATGCTGATTCTGTTTGAATTCCGGGCCTAATGCCAAAAGCATTACATGACGGCAACCGAAACATAAATCGCCATGCCCTTGAAAACCACCATGGTCGTCATCGTGCCGCCCGTGATCATTGGTTATGATCATAGCGGTTTTACCCGACATCAAGGGATCGGCCTGAACAGTATCCCAGAGCGCCGAAGTCAAAGAATCAGCCTGCCTGATTTCGGCGATATAATAATTCCAATCACCACTATGCCCGGCGTGGTCGGTTTCAGGAAAATAGATATAGCTAACAACGGGATGATCCCTTTTAATGACTGTCACGGCCGAGTCAAAAACAGCCGCGTTATTATCATCGGATATGGTCGGCTTATGAAATGATGGCCATACGACCGGCCCGAATCCCGGGTAAAAAGATGGCAACCAGGTGCTTGCCCCATAATCGGGAGTTACGTAAATAACCTTCGCAGAAGGCAAACTTAAAGCGGCACGCGCATACTCCCAGAAAGTAGGATAGCGGCAAAATTGCACATCGTTGCCTTGATAATTGGTATCCTGAAGCGCGTAAAACCGTCCCATCCAGGTAGCCGGTATAGCCATAGCGGTATAGGTCGCTGCATCATTAAAAGCGGAATCATGAACGACGCCTTCCGTGCACATGGCAGTCATACGGGGGCAATAAGTGCCGGTTGGGTCGCCCAAGCTTTCGGTATAGCGGACGCCGTCTATCAGTACTACAACAACATATTCTGTTTCATAGGCTGAAACAGGAGATACATTAATGAGCAAAACAAATAATAGTATCATTTCTAACGCTTTTTTCAGCACAATATCTCCTCGCCCAAATCCATATTTATCCGTTTGACACGCTTTGCTTATTAAATCACTCCGCTCCGGTATAGCAATTGGGCCAGCCTGATGGGGCGGACGGCGGCAGGTCAGCCGGTATCAGCCAGGCCGGTGGGTATTCTGCGCAATGGCCGGCACTACTAATACCGCGGAACACATTTACCAGTTTGGTCACATCACCGCCGATTATATCGCAATCGCCGTTGACATCGGCTGAACACCAGAAACCGCCTAACAGGCATGACTGGCTTGTCGGCAAGCCGCGGAAGAAGTTGACTAAATAGGTGACATCGGGGCTGGTGACTAATGGCGGCCAAGCGCCGCCGGACATATTGACATCGCCGGGAAGGTATTCATAGCCGGGGTCACCAATAACAATCGAATCAAGCTCAGTTATCGCCGTATCCAAACCATCGGAGAATTTAAAGTAGTAATAATATCTGCCATCCTCCGGCCAGGGCAACCCGGTCTGAAAGTCGGAGGCATCTGAATAAATATGATCCTGACTTTTCATATCGAATGAAGCGAAATCCAGGTAGAATTCACGGAGCGTGGGAAGGTTATTATCACTATCAGCATATTCAATTCGCGGAGTAATACTTTCACCTTCGACAATTTCTAATTGAGCCGATTGAAGAACGGGCACAGTGTTCGTATTAAAATCTTCATATAACGTCACCGGTTCGTAAAAAGTGAACAAAGTAAAATCGTTAAACGTCTGCTCCGAAAGATTGGCGGTTATTGTCGCCCCCATCGAAACCAAGAAGCCGTCAGGCGGAGGCCATCCCGGCCAATCCGGATCGTTTTCAAATTCGGTGAATTCGCAGGCCAGGTGAAGACGGCCACCGCTTACAGAAACATCAATATCGCCTATTTGAGCAAACGAGGAATCAGCCAGATTAATCTTATATAACCCGGTTGACATTAGGACCGGGACATTCGCGTACCCTAAGGCATAGAAAACCGAATCCGTCGCCGTGGTAATAACAAACCCAAGACCATAAACAAAATAAGTAAATAATCCTTGATTTAAAGGCCAGGTACCGGAAACATTTTCCAGATAGCCATAAATTCGGGTGTCGGAATAGCTCATACCGCTGCCGGTTAAATCGAGCCAGCTACCGGCGGGATTGTAAGCATCACCGGTCGGATCATCGATAAATTCGGCATACTTGTACATCGATGGCGGAAATTGATTGTCGGAATTTTTAGGAGATTGGGTCGCTTCGATAGAATCCGAATCGGCGCTGAAATAATATTGAAGAGTACTGGGATTGACCGCGAAATTCACGCTCGCTTCATAAGTATCAGTATAAAATGGAGCATCATTAACCGCGGTCATCGCCGCCAGGTTGAAATTGCCGCCTCCCTGCGCCATATAATGCAGATAGGCCGAATTTACCGAAAAACCCAGCGTATCGGGCAGATCGCAATTAAATTGGACTGCCTGACTCATATTCCCCGCCGAGGAACAGCCTTTGAACATTGACTGCTGAGCGACTGAAATAGAATAAAACATCAGGCTCAGGAAAATAGCGGGCAGCGAAAATTCAGCTAACTTTTTCATTCACTCCTCCAATACAGAGGTATTTGGTTAATTATAAACCAGCAGATATTCTGCTCATCAAAGCCACTTGCTCTGCGATGGCAACTGATAAAAAATACAATATTTATTAAATTAGTCAAGCATATATTAATAGAGCATGACTGCTATATTAAATCAATTATCAAAGAGTTACGGCCCTAAATCTTCGAGCCGAATTTAATATCACGGCTTTTATAACCGGTAATCTGGAATTGACCAAATCCTTTGAATCATCATCTTAAATTTATTTATCGCTATGATTAGCTAATGGCTACCTGGATATATCTGTTAAATGCAAAAATAATATCCATCAAGGAAACCTTTTTATTCTGTTTCGTAGTTATCAATTACAGTAAAAAATGTAAATAGCTTGATCGATTATTAGCCAGGGGTTTCGCTAATGAAATTGGTTTTATTGTCAACTTCATGTGAATCAACAAAATTCCGGTCATCCAGCAGAAGAATGTTAATTCCTTATACGCCGGGTGCCTGATATTTTTGTATAAATCATTAAGATCGGAAAATAATATTGAAATGAAATAAAAATAACCAGCCAAATTAATTATTTTATGAAAAAGGAGAAGCCACAAAGGGAAAAAAGTTTACTGTCGCTTGAATATCTCATTAAGCCTGTTATTGATGGTTTTAACTTAAAATGTTTTGGAGACAAAAATGATTAAAAGAAAAATAGTAGTTCCGGTCTTCCTGTTGGCGTTGCCGATATTAGCCTGGGCGTATTCAGGCGGGCCTCCTGATCAAAAAACAGGGGCACCGGGCGAAGGCACATGCATCGACTGTCATGACACTTTTCCAATCAACAGCGGCAATGGCGCGTTTACTATCGCCGGTCCGGCGTATTTCGACGCTGGCCAGACCTATGAAATCACTATCGAAATAAGCGACCAGGGACAATCACGCTGGGGTTTTGAATTTACTCCGCTGGATCAAGGCGATTGCGCTATTTCCGATGCCTCTCATACCCAGCTTTCATCGGCCGGCGGTAATAGTTATGTTAAGCATACATCATCAGGGACTTACGCCGGTACCCCCAATGGACCGATCAGCTGGACTTTTGACTGGACCGCCCCCGCCAGCCCGCCTGATTCGGTGATATTTTATGCCGCCGGTAATGCCGCTAATAACAACAACAGCACCTCGAACGATTATATTTATTCTACCCATTTCACAACCTATAGGGCTACCGGTATCAACGATTTAACGGATAATTTATTGCCATCTCATTTTGTTGTTTCCAACTTTCCAAATCCATTCAATGCCCGAACCGAAATCAATTTCAGCCTGCCGGAATCGGGCCGGGCGCGTTTGGCAATTTATGATGTTACCGGCCAATTAGTAAGGGAACTGGTTGATGAGTATCTGCTTACAGGCGTTTATAGCAGGCAATGGGACGGTTTGAACTCTCGAAATATCCCGACAGCCAGCGGCATTTATTTCATCAAACTGGCCGTCGGCAATTATTCGACATCACATAGTATGATTTTATTGAAGTAGTACAGCTGTTTTCAAGGAGGCGGTCTGGTGAATCCGATTCAAAAGACCGCCTTTTTTTGATTTAATTGGGAGTTTATTTTCCCACCTTAACTTCCGTTATCATCCTATTGGTTAGTACTACTTCGCAATTTGGCCAGCCGAGCGGCGGTTCAGCTGGTAAATCAGCCGGTGTCAGCCAGGCCGGAGGATAATCAGGGCAATACGATGGGTCGTATAGTCCGCGGAAAACGCCTACCAACTTGGTTACGTCGCTTCCGATAAGCTTGCAATCGCCATTGACATCGGCAGATGCCCAGTAGTATGGACTAGGATCCGGCGATGGGGCGAGCGGATTATGCATCTTGCATGGGACACTGGATGCTATACCCCTAAAGTAGTTAACCAGGTAAGTCACATCGCCGCTGAGATATGCAGCCGGCCAGGCGCCAACGAACATATTGACATCGCCGGGCAAATATTCATACCCTGATGAAGCTCCCGCACCGACCCAGAAGCCGGCCTCTACTCTATAATTCGCCGATGATGACATCCCGACGATCGGTTGACCGATTGTGCCATCAATACTGTAAGCGCCCGATTCCGAATGCCCACCGCCGGAGCCGATGACGTACCAATCGATCTGGTAAGTTTGACCTGAAACAATACATGTCAATAATAAGATTGCCAAAACTGTAAATAAGGTTTTCATACAAACCTCCTTATGTTCAATTTACCTATTTCTTTCCAAATTTGCAATTTTATTTTCAAGCTGCTCAATCTTCGCGTTTTGAGCCTCAATAATGTCCATCATCTCATTTAGCTTAGATTCTAACTGACCTATGGTTTCCGAGTTAATTGAACTCGGCAATGCCTGCCAGGTGCCATTACCGGAGGCATCTGAAGTTAACACATAACCGGCTGAAGCTCCGCCCATTTTTTGGAACTGGCTTATCGTTATTTTATTAGCGTCTATATTATTCGCAACCGACATATTCCCATCGATTATCGAACTGCCCCTGAACCTTGTAGCTCCGTTTACGTCAAGTTTTGATGTTGGCGATATCGTGCCAATTCCAACATTAGTGCCGTTATCGAAAATAATTGAATTTGTCACAGAATTAGCGCTGTTAAACCTGGGAATATAATTATTAGTGCCCGAACCTCCGATCGCATTCAAAGCTTGCCAAGTACCATTACCGGCGGCATCTGAAGTTAACACGTAATTAGAGGAAGCACCCAATGTTAAACGAAATTGATCGATCCATATCCTTGTAGCTTCAATGAGATCGCCTACCTGAATGGAATTATCAATAATTAAACCGTTCCTGGCCCAGATGTCGCCATTGACATCGAGTTTGACCGCGGGAGATGTTAAGCCTATACCCACGTTTGTCCCGTTATCAAATATCTGCGAATCACCTATAGAATTGGCAGAGGTGAATTTAGAAATACGATTTGTCGTACCGCTGCCTTGAACAGCATTTAATGCTTGCCAAGTACCATAACCGGCGGCATCAGATGTTAGTACATATCCGGCAGTCGCGCCATTATTCATCCGGAAACTGACAATATCAAGAGCAGTTGCGGTGACCTGAGTACCAACTGAAACGTTATTAAGAACAAATAAATCATCCGTAATCTGAACATCACCATAAAAATAGCCGGCCGCGCCATCTTCACTACGGCCATAAACGCCATAGGCTGAACACCCGATCATACCAAAATTGCCGCTGGCAGGATGAATACCATAGACGCCGGCCGTGTTACCGCTGCCAAAAGCGCCATATGATGAGCCGCCCAGATAGCCATAATTATTATTTCCGGTATATTGACCGTAAATTGTTCCCCATGGACCGCCCGTTGATGATGCGGCATGAAGTTTGGCTTGCGGCGATGAGGTGCCAATACCTACATCATCGGTTGAAGTTTCCGACCTTACCACCGGTCCATCATCTACCCAACCGGCGGCTTCAGAATGCGAGTGATCCGCCGTGGCATAATAGTCACTGCTATTACCGGCCAGCATGTTCGCGTCCCAGGCATAGTCCGATACCACCGAAGCGCCGGCAAAGGGTGTCATATTAAGTTTCTGGCGAGGCGTTAAAACCTCGCTTGCGATTTCCATTTCCAGCCAGTAATCTTCATCGAAACCCAGATCGACATTCGCGAAAGTTGTAGTGAACCTGCCTTCGCTGTCGGTTTCGATATTAATTATCGTTTCTGTCCATTCCTGATTGCCGTCGGTTTCAGCATCGAAAATGCAGAATGTTACATCGAAAAAGCTCTCCGGTATCGGCTCGTCATCACCGTTTTTTATGATACCTTGATAGGTCATCGTTCTGGGCACGGTGGTGATGACATCCGATTGCAGGCTGCCTTTCCTGGTATCATCAGCTATGACCGAAAATGCTGAACATACCAGAACCGCAATGACAATAAAAGCCACTACTACGCTGCTCTTGAGAGACATAAGTCCTCCTCAGTTAAGAAGTCGTTTATTTAGTTTTCAAAATCGAAGTACTACCAAAAAACAAAGATGCTAAATCTATAAGTACCTTAATAATAATATATCACCATGTTTTTGTCAACAAAAAGCCCCGTCTGGGGGGCTTTGAAATCCTAATATGTCATACAGTCATTTCGGGCGGCCAATTCCGGCCAAGTCTTTTGCCGTGACAACACCGCTTTCGCAATTCGGCCAGCCGGATGGTTCCATCGACAGCAATTCGGATGAGTTATGCCAAGCCGGCTCATAGCCGGCGAGATGCCCTATCCCCGCCCCAAGGGAGTGTTGAAAAAGCCGCATACCTGTCATTGCGAATCCCCCGTGCAACGGGGATGAAGCAATCTGTCTGTTTGCTGCTCAATGAGTTACAGATTGGTTCGTCGTCCTTCGGACTCCTCGCAATGACAGATGTTAAGGTTTTTCAACAAGCCCCCAAGCGGGGGTGGGTTACTTTCATTTCATCTACCAAATTTTACAATTCATGACTATCAATTATCAACTGACTCGGTCAGGAGCGCACAGCTCTTGGTTTATCCTTTATGCTATTGACTCAGCAAAAACTCCGCTAACAGCCTCGTGCCGAAACCGGTGGCGCCTTTAGGCTGATAGGGATGCGAGCCTTCCTGATTATCCATCGCCGCTATATCGATATGCGCCCAGGGAGCGTTCTTGACAAATTTTGCCAGGAAAGCCGACGCGGTAATCGCGCCGCCTGTCTTGCCGCCGGTGTTTTTCATATCGGCCATCTCTGATTTGATCTGCTCGGAATATTCTTCCCACAAAGGCAACTGCCACGTCTTCTCGGCGGTCTGTTGACCGACATCGTAAAGCTGTTTTAGCAGGCCATCATCGTTACCCAGTAGACCAGCCGCGCATGTGCCTAAGGCTATTTTGCAGGCCCCCGTAAGCGTGGCGATATCGATTATCGCTTTGGGCTTGAATCTATGCGCGAAACAGAGAGCGTCGGCCAGGATCAGCCGTCCCTCGGCATCGGTATTGAGCACCTCGATAGTTTGGCCATCGCTGGCGGTAATGATATCACTGGGCTTCAATGCTTTTCCCGATGGCATATTTTCCACCGCCGGGCAAATACCGATCACGTTGATTTTAGGTTTCAGCGTGCCCAGCATGATCATCTGCGATATTACCGCCGCCGAACCGGCCATATCGTTTTTCATATCAACCATTCCCTCATTCGGCTTAAGCGATATGCCGCCGGTATCGAAAGTTACGCCCTTGCCGACCAGGACTATTGGCGCCTCTTTTCGCTTGCCGCCGTTATAGCTGAATGTAATCAGGCGCGGGGGCTGATCCGAACCTTTGGCTACACCAAGAAGCGCACCCATTTTCATGGCTTCAATTTCACGCGGCAGATAAATTTTGCATTTAATACCGTATTTTTTAGCCAATGCTACGACTTGCGCGGCGTATGTAGTCGGTGTCAGGAAATTAGCGGGTGTGTTGACAAGATCGCGGGTATAGCAGGCCGCCTCGGCCAGAACCATCGCTTTATCAATTTCTTTCTTATGCTTGCGATATTTCTCGCCGATAGTCAAGCGCAGGGATAACGGCTTTTTCTTCTCCGATTTATATTTGTCGAAACGATATCCGCCCAAAATGATACCTTCAATAAACGCGCCCAGGCTGTTACCCGAATTGGGCATCTCAACCAGCGCCGCCGAATTGAAAGAACGTTTAGCCGACACCCCGGCCAGAACGCCGCCGGCGCGGCGGGCTTTATCGGGAGTGTATTTTTCTTTCGGGCCAAGGCCGAGAAATACGGCCATGCTTCCGGTATTAATATTATTGGAGTACAGTTCGAATAACTCATCTTTATCGCCGGAAAAACCACGATCAGTCAATGCCGCGGCGGTGAGCCCGTACTTCTTAATAGCGCTATTCATGGTTTTCGTATCATCTTTGAAAAACAGGAATATATCCATATCACTTTTAGTTTTGTCTATCGGGCCATAGGCTAATCTTATTTTCATGACATCTCCTTGAAAAATCTATTCTAATATTGCCATTACCTTTATTTTGGATATTTTCTTATGGGAATTAAATATGTTTTCATGCTGTAAGGCTCGAGCCCGGTTCTCATTATCAACTGCTATATTAACTCCTTAAATATTTGGTTTAGCCTTTTATACAGTCCTGACAAATTTTTCCCGCGCGGCGCCGCAGGTTTTACAGCCAACCGGCATCTCGCCGCTTTCGATTTTGCCGCACATCTGGCAAACCCAGTAGTCCACTTCTTTATTGCGTCCGATATTATCCAACGCGGTATTTAATATCCGGACATGGCTTCGCGTGGTTTCCATGGCCGCCCGATACGCTGTTTGCGCCATCGGATTGCCGTCCTGGTCGGCTTGTTCGATAAAATTGGGATACAGCTGCGTGAATTCATAGGTTTTGACATCAATTGCCGCGGAAAGATTGTTCTCGGTATTATCTAACTCGCCTAAAATTCTCATGGCATTGATGGCAAATACTTTCTGAGTTTCAGCCATAGCCCGGAAAAGTTTGGCTACTTGACGGTACCCTTCTTTGTCCGCGATCTCAGCGTACGCGGAAAATTTGACCGAGGCCGACGATACTGAGGCGATAACCTGTTGCAGGTTTTCATCCGTTTTCAATTCACTTACCTCTACTGGTTAGGAAATTTCAGTATAAATAATATTTAAACATTTTAACCTCGCTGGTCATCAATTTAATTCAAGATAATATTATTTTAATGATTTTAATCGCCGGAGTCAAACAATTTCATCGCGATTCAATATATTTTGGAATGTCTGATAATTTCAGGACTTTCCCCGAAAATTTTGTACGATTTTGTAGAACATTAATAAACTCATAGGTTTAACTTTTTTTGAATCTGGCAGACATGATTTTTGAAAAACGGGGAATCTCCGTCGTTATTTTCGTCCTTACAGCCGGTTCCGCAGGGTCGTAGCCCTTAGGGCGTGACCCGGCGGCATAAGAAGGTAAATCAGTGTCGGGTCACGGGCTTCGCCCTACGACCCGACACAACTTGGATGGAAATAGTCTGATTAAGCTTAACCAATTTACCGAAATTTTCGGGGAAACTCCTCCTGATAATTTCTGTTGCCGTCCTTTCTGAAAATATGCTAACATAAAACCAGAATACTTTAAATCTTAATATTAAATTATTAGTGGAGGAGTGATGCCATGAAAATTGCCATTGTCTCAGACACGCATCTGGGCGACCCGATGTGCACGCTATTTTACATGCAACAAGGCGGCCGGGGAAATAAAACTGCCTGTCAGGGTAATAGATATCAGAAATTCGCGGATGCGGCCGGGACCGGTAACGATTATTTGGTACTGGCCGGCGATATAATCGATTTCGCGATTGAAAGCTATGAGGATGCTTACACGGTAGCCAAAGCGTTTTTCGAAAAAGTGAAGAGCGACGGGATTGCCAATGAAATCATTTATATTCCGGGCAATCATGATTTTGATATCTGGCACACGGTTGAACATCAGGTGAGAGTAATCGAACCAATCAGCCAGGGAATTCCGGCCGGCAAGTTTTTATGGTCGGTTGCGGGGCGTATCGATGACCGGCCGGCTACCGCCAGACGCGCGTTTGCCGCTTACACATCCGGCCCCGGAGTTGTCGATAAAATACCCGCCTACACGAATTTATTTTTGAATAAACTCACTAAACCTGATACACACTTCCAATTCTGTTACCCTAATTTATATTTAATCACCGATGAAGGAAAATCCGTAATTATCACCCATGGCCATTATCTCGAGGCGCTTTGGCCGATGATCGGCGAATGGGCTGTGAAAATATTTAACAAGCAGGATCTGAAAGTCGATAGACCCCTAAACCTCGAAGCGATGGCTTCACTGAATTTCCCGATGTGCCAGTTTATGTCATCCGGCGTGGGCCAAGCCGGAGCGCTGACCGATTTGATTCGCAGCCTTCAGCATGAAACTAAAAGTCATAATCTTGGCAATATCAAAAGATACCTGTGTAATTTGATTAAAGCTGTCGCCAATTATCAATATCTTTCCTGGCTTAAAAAGACGGTATTAATTCCGGTTATGCTGGTAGGGAGATTTTTACTTTTGAATACCCTGAGTAAATTCAAAGATGCCCGCTACAACGATGAAATTTTAAGTAAGCCTGAAGTTATAAGTCGATTTTGTAACTACTACTCGGCCAGCTGTAAAGAAATCGAAAAGCTCAACAAAAATTACGCTCTTGATATTCCTCTGCCTCAGCTGGTTATTTTTGGCCATACACATTGCCCAATACCCTGGGATAACAAAAATACACCACCACTCGATTGTTGTTTTGAATCGCAAAAAAAGCAAGTGACACTCTACAACACCGGCGGCTGGCTTGATCGAATAAATGAGAAAAAAGCAATCGAATTTTGCGGCGCCCGCGTTTACAAATACGAAACCGGCAAAGGGATTACATCCGTGGCAATCACGTGACGGTAATTACGGCCAAGTTGTTCGTAAAATTTATTTTTGGCCCGCCTTGGCTTACTTGCTTAGAAAAGCGACAGCTTCACGTATTTCTTGGGATGCTGTTTAATATCAATCAGCAGGCTATCCAATGATGCCAGTGTGGCGGTCAGCTTTTCGTATAAATCGGCATTGACCATCAGTTGCCCTAATGTGCCCTCGCCGCTGTTAATTCGCGTTAACGTTTCGTTAAGAGCTATCAGCGCGCTGTCGGTATGAGAATACAGCTTTTCATCAGTGGCTAATTTACCCAGAGTGCCCTGCCCGGAATTGATAGCTTCGATAAAGTCGGTCGATTTGGCCAGAAAATCATTTAGATTTCTGTACAGCTTGGGATCGTTCACTATAGCCGCCAGATTACCTTCGCCCTCGTTTATTTTCCGGCTGAGATCGGCCCAGATTATAAGCAATGAATCGAGGTTCGTGTAGAGCCTGGGGTCGTTGATAATCTGCGCTAAACTGCCTTCACCCTCATTTATTTTACCCGAAATCTCTTTGACATTTTGGGCGACTTCTTTGATATCTTTGACAATATCTCCGCCTTCGGTGGAAACGAATTGGCCGGGTGCGATCGCCGGCTGATCTAAAGAGCCAAGCGATATATCCACCGTCCTGTCGCCTAAAAGTCCCATGCTGGCCAGGACGGCCTTGGAATCCTCTCTGATTCTGATAAAACTTTTTGACCTGATCGACATCTCGACTATGATAGCCTTGGCATCGGCGATATCCGAAAAATTGATATCGGTGACATTGCCGACTTTCATTCCGCCCAGTCTGACCGGCGCGCCCACGTGCAATCCTTCAATATCATCGAATCTAGCGAAAAGCGGATAGCTTGTGGTAAATATCCCTTCTTTGCCGCCGATAATAAAAAATGCCGAAAACATTATTATCAATCCTATGGCAATTAACGCGCCGACTTTTATTTCTTTTTTAGTACTTTCTTTCATAGGTTTCAATCACCTTCCCGCCCGTCCGGAATTGCCTGACAAACTCGTCATCGCTGTTCCGGAAAGCTTCATATGTATCTTCAAAATGAACTTTGCCATCATTCAATAAAATAACTTTCTGCGCCACGAAAGCCGCGCTCTCCAAATCATGAGTGACAACTATCACCGTTGAATCGGTATGATCGTGAACCCGCTTAATGAGTTCGTTGATAGTATGGGAGGTTATAGGATCAAGCCCGGTCGTCGGTTCATCAAAAAATATGTAATCCGGATTATTGGCCAAAGCCCGGGCCAGCGCGATCCGTTTTTGCATCCCGCCGGATAATTCGGATGGCATCAATCTCTCGGTATCGTCCATCTCGACGAAACTTAATTTCTCCCTGACCCTGGCTTTAATTTCAGCTTCCATCAGTTGAGTGTGTTCGCGAAGCGTATAAGCGACGTTTTCGAAAACATTCATCGAATCGAATAAGGCCGAGCCCTGAAATAACATCCCCATCTTTTTACGAATTTTCATCATTTTTAATTCGGAAAACTCGGTCGTGTCGACTTCATCGATATATATCCGACCCGAATCAAAGGGCAAAAGCCTCAAGATTAATTTTAACAGCACGCTCTTGCCGCAGCCGGACCGGCCAAGCACAACGGTGGTTTCGCCGGTGTTGAATTCAACCGATAAACCATCCAGCACTTTATTGGCTCCGAATTCCTTGGCAAGATTTTCGATTTTTATCATGCCGGCCCGCTATACATGAAAAATATTTTTGTCAATATGAAATCAAAAACAAAAATTAAAACTGATGAAATCACTACCGACAGCGTAGTTGAATTGCCAACGCCTTTAGTGCCGCCCGAAGCGTTCATGCCCAGATAACAGCCGATCGTCCCAATAATTAAGGCGAATACTATTGGCTTGGTCAGGCCGGAAATAAGATCTTCGATAAGCAGCGAGTCGACAATCGTGGTTTTGTACATCTCCCAGCCGACATTAAGATTGGTTGTAGCGATAAAAGCGCCGCCCAAGATTCCTAATACATCGGCAACAATGACTAATATGGGCAATATTATAAGCAAGGCGGCTACGCGCGTCAAAACCAATTTCTTGTAAGGGTCCGTCGCCATCGCTCTCATGGCGTTAATCTGATCAGTTACTTGCATGGATCCCAATTCAGCGGTAATACCGGCGCCAACCCGTCCTGCCACTACCAGCGCTGTCAGCACGGGTCCAAGCTCCCTTACCAGCGAAATGGCGACTACCGATCCGATATATGCCTTGGCGCCAAAACGGCCCATCTCAGTTCCTGTCTGGAAAGCCACGACCATGCCCGTGAATAATGCAGTTAACGTCACAATCGGCAATGACTTATAACCGATTTGATACAGTTGCTCCATTGTTTCTTTGAAATAAACCGGCCGCTTGAAAAACGACTGAAAAACAATTATCAAGAACAGCGTAAAACGATAAACCTGAATAAGAACTTCACTTAATTTGTGCATTGACTGGCTTCATCCTTCGTTTTTATCATAATCGACATAACTTATATCCTATTACGCGCTAATGCCAATAATTATTTTAATTTTTATTATTTAAGGCTTAATTATCAACTTACAATGCCAATGCTAATTTATTAAACCATATCGAGTTAAAATCAAATAACTTTAGCGCTTAAATCTATCGGCGAGCGCGCAAACCGCTAGTCAATAAATCAAGTGATAATTTTAAATCTTTTTATCACCTCCATCGCGGCATAACCGGGGCAGGCCGGTTTGCCGTAATTGCAATGGCCTTTCACATCGTAGTTTTTAAATTGCCGGAGAAATTCAATTAGCCAAATTAGCGAATCGATTTGCCGGGCGGATGGATCGTGGCCGGTTTCATGGCCGGGGCCGCGAAGGTCACCCTCGAGCATTATGCCGATTCCGGTACTATTCTGTCCCTTGGTATGCCAGACATAATCTGTCAGCTGATTGGTGAGAATTATATCGCCGTCCTTGTGATTGCCAAAACCGCCGCTGATAACGAAATGATAACAAATATGAGGCGCGCCCTGGTCTGAAATGTGATTTT
>Ga0299912_10001531_pt1 | contig 18691 bp, 15 predicted proteins | sample RVTome_2_FD_207667 | JGI IMG/M metagenome (GOLD analysis project Ga0299912, IMG submission 207667) | Soil microbial communities from uranium-contaminated site in the Upper Colorado River Basin, Wyoming, United States - RVT95D214 (version 2) ... | reverse complement strand
TGTTCTGGAACGAAGGTAAAGGTTACTTGAACGACTGTATTTTGCCGGATGGCTCAATTGATGATAGTCTTCGCCCGAACCAGATATTTGCCGTTTCACTTCTGTTTAGCCCTTTATTTGCACATCAGAAAAAGTCAGTGGTAAACGTGGTGCAAAAAGAGCTGCTGACAGCTTATGGTTTGCGAACGTTAAACGTTCAGGATAGTCGCTACAAAAGTCAGTGCACAGGCACACAGCAGCAGCGCGATGAGGCCTATCATCAGGGCACAGTTTGGCCGTATCTGCTCGGGCCGTTTGTTGAAGCGTATTTGAAGGTTAACCAGTTCAGCCGAAAAAGTAAGAAAAAAGCCGATGAATTTATCCAGCCCCTGATGCAGCATCTAATCGAAGATGGCTGCCTCGGCCAAATCTGCGAGATTTTCGATGGTGACGCCCCTCATAAACCGAGAGGATGTTTCGCTCAGGCCTGGAGCGTCGCCGAGCTGATACGGGCCTATCATCTGATACATCCCTAAACCCCATTGTCATTGCGAGCCCCGACTTGTCGGGGCGAAGCAATCTCAAAACTATTTAGCCCTGCGTTTCACGCAGGGTTCTTCTTTTCAAAACTTCTTTGCCATTTGTCTGGCTTTTTCGACAGCTTCATCTCGTCTTTGTTTTGCCACATCAGGCCCGGCGGCCAGAGTGGGTTCAACCACGAGCGAGCGAATATCGCTAAAGCCGATAAATGCTAATATCAGCTCGAGATATTTTTTTTGCAAATCGAATGCTTCTGCCCCGGTATCGGCTTTGTATTCTCCGCCGCGTGCGTAAGCGATAAAGACCGGCTTATTTTTTACTAATCCTTCGTAGCCGCCTTCTTTGTTGACGGTGAATGTGAGACCTGGCTGAACGATAATATCTATGTATTGTTTTAATCGGTAGGGAATGGAGAAGTTCCACATCGGAACCGCTAAAACGTATTTATCTGCAAATTTAAATTCTTCAATTACGGAGACTATTTTTCCCCAAATCTTTTTGTCAGCCGGCGAATGTTCTTTGTTGTGCATTATCTTGTATTTTGCACCGGCCGCCTTGAAATCGAACTCCGGAAGCTTTCTTTCAAAAAGGTTCATTATTTTAATTTTGTCGTCAAGATGGCTTCGCAGACACGAGTCGACAAATGCATCCGCGACAGCTACTGAGTAGGAAAGCTCTTCCATCGGCGACGCCTTAATATATAGTAAATTACCCATAACATTCTCCTTTTATAAACCTGAGCAATCTCACCAATCATCAATAATAAATTGCAAATCGTCAATCGAAAATCGTAATTGTTTTTTCTGTGCCCTCTATGGCTTTAAAAAATTCAGGTTAATGCTTTTCTATAAGAAAGAGAAATTCCTTATTGGGCAGCTCCGCATCACGCACCCATTCGGATGTCCATCGCATATCAGCCATAACATTTTTCTTGTAATCAACCTCTATTACTTCCTTTATCTTTCCGCATTTGAGAATCGCTTCATTCAGCTCATCAGCGGTGGCTCTCCCCCCCGAACTGTATGAAAGGATTATGTGTTGTGCGCGTGTGCTCTTCAAAAGCCGTTCAATTGCCTCTACTGCAATAAACCTGCCTGTCTTCCGGTTTCGACGAAACTCTTCAAAAACCGAAGCTGAAACCTTATCTGAACTGTCAATCCTTCTTTTTGCCTTGCCGAACAGTTTTGGTTTGTCATTCAAACAGATTGTCGTCCAGATGTGGTAATAGGCGGCATATCTTATGCGTGAAGGCGGCATCTTATCGTTATTGGAACCATAAGGAGGGTCAAAATATGCTAGGTCACTTTCTATGTTATCAAGAACGCTGAAGATATCGTCCTGCAGAACCTGATTTTTGTTTTTGGAAACTACAAAGTTGGGGATTTTCAGAACCATTTCATTGTCCGAACGTTCAGACCATTCGTTAAGATATGCAGCGTAATGGCCTATTGTGTTATCAACGGAATCAAGAGCCAGCATAAGACTTGTTAATGCAACAGCGCGTTCGGTTTCGTCTAAGGTGAGGTTGTCTATTTCTTCGCGGATTGCATCGAGCTTTTGCGTATTATGTATTTGCCAGGGCTTTTTTAGATTGTCGCCTTGCTTGGCGCAGCCCCCGTTGGGTGCACCTCCATAATTCTCGGTAAACCAGCCGTCTTTGCCGGGTAAGGAATTTAGGTGCTCGATGAGGTCCCGGTAATGTTCTTTTGAATGCTTGTTGAGCAGATAGCAAGTTGCAAACACCTTTGACCAGGCAGCGCTGTCATTGGCGATAACCTTATACCCCGAACGCGCAAGCGCCTGAGCAACCCTCGTTGTCCCGGAAAAGCCGTCAAGTATAGTCTTGGGATTTGCTTTTTGCGTCAGCTGGAGAATATAAGGCAATAACTTTAATTTAGAGCCCGCATACTTGATGCCTTCTGTCGGAGGGACATCGACCGTGATGTCTTCAAACAAGTTTATGGTTTCCATTTTTAATTCAGTTTATACAACCGTTTTTGTTTTTCAATATCTTCCTTGATTTTCTCTAATGCAGATTTGTTTCCCGAGCGACCTGTGGTGAGCAGGGTCGAACCATGTTAAGGATTCATAAATCGCAATTCAACGTTCCTTGTTCATTTTTGATTTTTTTACTTAAGCTCTTATGTTTTATGCACTTATGTTCTTTTTCTCCCTTTTTCCCGCATAACCAAATGTCCAAAAATCCCTTTTTTAACTGTGTTTTGGACTAAATTTATCTTTGCCCATCTCTCCCTATTTATTCAATTTAACTGCCAAAGGATATATGCTTTATGGTATAATTATTTGTGTATTTCTCGCAAAAAATGCTTTTTTTTGTAACAAAATCAAATTAAAAAGCGTCTCATATAGTATAATAGCTGTAAGTGTAACCTTACCGTGGAGATATTAATCTGCGCTGGTTCATACAGGACAGCATAAGTTCTTTGTATATACAAGCTTATGATTATAAACAAAATTGTTATTAAGGCAGTCAAAGGTAAATGAGCCCTCAGACAAACAGGAATAAAAAGAAGAAGTTAGGCCAATTGCTTTGTGAAAAATCCTATTTGGACGAATCTGGCTTAGAAATTGCTCTTGCGGAGCAAAAAGTCGAACATCGTCGGCTGGGCCAGATTTTAATAAAGCTTGGTTATATCACGCAAGCTCAGTTGAATGAAGCGCTTGCGTTGCAGGCGGGGATAGAGAGGATAGATTTAGATTACATTTCGGTAGGCCCGGAAATTATTGCCCTTGTACCGGCTGAATTGGTCAGCAAGTACAATATTTTACCATTGCAGATTGAGGATGGCAGATTAACCGTAGCGATGATGGACCCATTTCAGCCGCAGGTTATTGAGGATTTACGTCTGGTGACCGGCTATTCAGTGCAGCGTTATTATGCTGACCCGGACCAGATGGAAGATGCCATCCTGAAATTCTACGGCAGCAATGTAGCAAGAATGCTGGATAATCTTGCTCCGGCTGAAAAACGGGCAGAAGGCGAATTAGATAATGGAGATTATTCACCTGCCAAGCTGCACGAGTTAGCAAGAGAGCCGTCACTCGTAAATCTTGTGAATTTGATAATATTTGAGGCGATAGAGGCCCGCGCAAGTGACATTCACATCGAGCCGTTTGAGAGCAAGGTAAAGATAAAGTACCGGGTTGATGGGATGCTCGTTGAGAAAAGCCCTTCATCAAAGCGGCTTCAGGCGGCGATTATTTCTCGAATTAAGATTATGGCAAATATGAATATCGCCGAACGATTTGTGCCTCAGGATGGACATATCGAATTTACGGGCAAGAACGGCAAGATTGACATTCGTGTCTCGACTGTGCCGACCGTATTCGGCGAAGCAGTTGAGCTGAGACTTCTGGACAGAAGCGCATCATTGATAGCCCTTGAGGATTTGGGAATGAATGAGCAGTGCCTTAAGGGCTTTAATAAGTGTCTTTATAAGACACATGGGATTGTGCTTGTTACAGGGCCGACCGGCTGTGGCAAGACGACAACGCTTTATGCATCATTAAATAAGATATATTTACCGGCTGTAAAAATGATAACCATAGAAGACCCTGTTGAGTATCAGCTCGAGGGAATCAACCAGATGCCGGTCAATCCGAAAAGAGGGCTGACCTTTGCCACGGGACTGCGGCATATACTTCGACACGACCCGGACATTATAATGGTGGGGGAGATACGGGACCGGGAAACCGCTGATATAGCTATTCGTGCTGCTTTGACCGGACATCTTGTCTTCTCGACACTTCACACAAATGATGCGGCGGGGGCGGTAACCAGATTAATTGATATGGGTATTGAGCCATTTCTGTTAGCCAGCTCACTGGAGGCGGTATTAGCTCAAAGATTGGTGCGAAAGATTTGCTTGAAGTGCAAAGAGCCGTATAACCCGGACGAAAATCTGTTAAAGAGCTTAAATGGCTCGTCAGAGGTCAAATCAGGAACGAAGTTCTATCACGGTGTGGGCTGTCACGAGTGCGGTCACACGGGTATGAGCGGACGGACGGGTATATTTGAACTATTGAGAATAACAGGCAAACTGCGGGACCTGATTGCGGAAAGGCCTACGACCGAGCAAATTGTAAGGACGGCGCCGAAAGACCATATAAGTATGGTGCACGATGGGATTGGCAAGGTGTTGAAAGGTATAACAACACCGGAGGAAGTTTACCGGGTTGCAAAGGGTATAGGTGAAGAATAGCGAAACGTATCTCGAATGAGATACAAGATGCGGGATATGAAAAGTGGGACAGTTTTCTTACAAGGCGGTTGACAAAGGCGGCGGACACGTCACAGGCACGATAGAAGCGGCCGACCGTAAAAGTGCCGTTGTGGCTTTATCCGACAGGGGACAATTTGTAATAGAGCTGGCTGAAGAGACTGATATGCCGAGTGTCGAAGTTGAGGAGAGAAAGAAACCGGTCCTGGCCGGAGTTTTCAGGTTCGGTTCAAAAAGAATAACAGGAAAAGATATTTTGGCAATGACAACTCAGTTAAGTACGGCTTTGCGAGCGGGCCTTCCGCTTCTCGATGGACTTGAGCTTATTCGCAGGCAACAGCACAAAGAAGCGATGAGAGAAATACTGGCTGACCTTGTCAAATCTGTAAGTTCAGGACAGTCTCTTTCCGATGCGATGGCTAGGCACGAGAAAGTTTATAGCCCATTGTACCTGTCGATGGTAAGAGTAGGAGAGACGGGAGGGATTCTCGAACAGACGACCGCTCAATTAGCCGTGATATTAGGCAGAGATGAAAAGATAAAGACGAGTATGAAAAATGCTTCGGCGTATCCTATATTTGTTTTGTGCATAGGTCTTACATCGGTAGTTATCATAATCACGTGGATATTGCCGGGCATATTAGCCACGATACCAGGCGGCATTGGGGCAGCTCCATTGCCGACAAGAGTGCTAATGGCGTTGAGTAACTTTATGAAGGATTTGTTTACAACGGTTTTCGGCTGGGTTGTAATTATGCTGATTATAGCGGGTCTATATTACCTGCGTAGATGGACCAAGACTTTGGGCAGAATAACGTGGGATGCCTTTAAGCTGAAGATACCTGTATTGGGTTCTGTTTTGCGGACGATAGCGGTTGGCAGATTTGCAAGAACGCTTGGATCGCTGACGCAGGGCGGCGTTACCATTTTGGAGGCGCTTGGCGTGGTTCGTGATACGCTCGGCAATGAACTTATGGGCAGAGAAATAGATGCTGTCGCTGAAGCGGTTAAGCGAGGCGAATCGTTGGCCGGGCATTTAGAAGAGTCAGGATATTTTCCGCCTTTGCTGGTGCAGATTACTTCGGTAGGCGAGCAGACAGGCAAACTTGATGAATTATTGCTAAATGCCGCTGAAACTTTCGATTCTGATGCGGATGCGGCTATAAACAGATTTATGGCAGTTTTTCCTGCGGTATTGATACTGATATTGGCTTTAGTGATAGGTTTTATTATAGCAGCGACCCTGCTGCCTATAGTTATGATGGGACTCGGAGCGGGCTTTTAGAATTATGAGTTTTAATTTTTATTTGGAAAGGTAAGCAAATGAGGCGGACGAAGCGGATGGATATGGCGTTTACGCTAATAGAGCTGCTTGTAGTAATTGTGATTATATCACTGCTTGCCGGATGGGTTGCACCACAATTGATTCAACGGCTTGGCAAGGCCAAGAAAGACCTGGCAAGACCCAAGATGGAAACTATAGAAACCGCAATTGCCAATTTTTATATGGATTGCGGGCGATATCCGGATGATTCTGAAGGACTTGAGGTCTTGCTGACTGCGCCTGCGGAACTCGAAGAGAAATGGAAAGGGCCTTATATAAAGCAGAGTCAGTTGCTTGACCCGTGGGGAAATCCCTATATCTATGTGGCAGAAGGCGAGGTTAATCCGGGCAGTTTTGATTTGATAAGTTACGGAGCAGACGGTGAGTCTGGCGGCGAGGGTGACAATGCTGATATATATAACGACTAATTTTATATATCGTATTGCGTCCCTTCGGCTGTGCTCCCCGCTTCGCCCTAAACAGAGGGGCTTCGCAGGGCAAGCAGGACAGACTTGTGTATTGCGAAATGCTCGGTGCATGCAGCGCGCAAAGAAGCGGTATGGATTTACGTTTGTAGAGGTGCTGCTGGTGGTGGTAATTATTGCCCTTGTTGCAGGTGTTGGCGGCGGACTTTATGCGGGGACATATAAGAGGATGCTGGTTGAAAAGGCAGCGCGTGACCTGGTGCTTGCAGCTAAATATGCAAGGATAATGGCGGTAGAGAAACAACAGCCGTGTGAGATGCGGCTTGATGTGGCAAATAACGGAGTTTCACTGATTACGACACAATGGAATGAACAAAACGAGCAAATGGAACAGATAATAGTGCGGGATTTGTATTGCAAGCCGGTGGAATTTGGAACCGGTGTTATATTTGAGGATATTCAAATCGTGCCCGCTGATTCGGAGGCAAGGACAGGGACTGATGAGGAGCAGGCGATAGTTTTTTCGCCGAAAGGCACTGCACAATCAGCGTTGGTTCAGGTTGGTGACGGCACGAACCATTATACGGTGAGCTTCAGCGCTGCCACGGGCAGGGCTGAGATGTTTTACGACACGGCTGAGAATGTCACAATTGGTACTACAGATTTGGACGCAGAATGATGACGCTGTCAAAAAAAACCAAGGGGTTTAATCTCGTTGAGGCACTCGTTGCGAGCGTGATTCTTTCCGGCTCTGTTTTGACGTTGGCCGCAATAAGCACGCAAGCTGTGAGCGGGCTCAGACTGAACAGGCAATATGAAATTGCGGCATCACTGGCCGACAGACAGCTTAGCTTAATTGACTATATGGGCATCGATGAATTTATCGAACAGGGAGAGTTTGAAGGTATTTTCCAGGAGAATGAGCCGGACTATCACTGGAAAGTTGTTACTAAGGACCTGGATATTGATAGTCTTTATCTGGTATCAATAACCGTGAGCTGGGTTGAGCGCAATCGTCCGTATAGTATTACGATTGATACGATGCTCGATGGAACAACGGCGATTTTAAGTACTGAACAGGAGCAGATGTAAGAAGATGTTTTTAAAGAAGACCGGATTTACCCCGTTAGAAGCCATTTGCCAAAACAGGGTCAGCGCCTGTGGTGCCGTTTTTCTAACGGGGTTTACACTGGTAGAGGTGCTGATAGCTACGACGATAGGGGCGTTTATTGCATCCGTGGCATTATGCGCATTGAAGGTTGTTTCGGCCAGTGCTGAGATAGTTGATGATAATATCAAGGCCACGGCGGAGGTTAGATTTGCATCGAATATGCTCGCACGGGACCTTGTGAATCTATACCGTGATAGTGATGTCAGGAATATGAAGTTTGTGGGGAGGGTATCAAAGTCAGGTGAAAGGCCGTTTTGTGTGTTGACTTTTTATACTGTCGGCGGAACAAAAGCACGAGCAGGTCAGCCGGAAGGTGATATATATGAGGTGGAGTATTATTTGCTTGAGGGTGAAGAAAAGACGTTTTTGATGAGACGTTTATGGCCAAATCCTGACCCTAACGAAGTCGAGCCAAGAGGAGTTTTAACGGTAATTGCTAATGGTATTGATACTTTCGAGGCAAGGTTCTTTAATGGCGAAGAATGGTCGGATGAATGGCCGGAAGAAATGCAGTCTGTGCCTGAGCTGGTTGAAGTAAGTATTGCTGCGATAAAACCGGAACGAAAAAGCACAGTTGCGGAATCTTTTATTGTGAATTTTGCCCGTTTTGTCGGCAGTGAAGCTACTACTTCCGGTGAGAGCGGCCAGGCCGGTTCCTCCGGAGGGAGTAGAGATACCGGCACTTCTGTAGGTGGCACGGGCCAGGAGGGAAGTAGTGAGACAAGCGGCAGCGAGACTGAAATGAACAGGTAACAAGGAAAGTGGAAAATTTGATAAGAAAAATTCTGACTGAGCGAATGGGCATTAACGGCCGAAATAAGGGGCTTATTATTGTGGCGGTGTTGTGGGTTGTAATGATACTTAATGTCATAGTTGCTGCGCTGGGACATAACAGCCGACTTGATATGAAAGTTCGTCAGGTCAGGACAGAAGAATATCGGTGCGAGTGGGCCTGTCGGGCAGGGATAGAGACGGCAATCGGGCTGCTGAACGAGGACATAAGGGCAAGTGACTGTCTGACGGATTTATGGAGTGACAATGATGAAGATTTGAATAATGTCAGCATAGAGCAGTGCCGGTTTAATGTTCGGGTTATTGATGAGTCAGGCAAACTGAATATAAACACTGCGACGAGAAGTCAGCTTTTGGTTTTGCCGTATATGGAGCCATACATAGCGGATGCGATAATCGACTGGCGGGATGAAAATGACACGATAAGTGGTGAGGGTGTCGAAAGCGGGTATTATCAAAATCTGCCGTTCAGATATACGATTCGAAACGGCCCGTTTAAGACGATACGCGAGCTGCTTTTAGTTAAGGATGTTACAGAACAGATGTTTTATGGTGAGGACACAAATCTCAATGAAGAGCTGGATTACAATGAAAAAGACGGCACCAGAAGTCCGCCAGCAGATGACGGAGACGATGAACTGGACGAAGGATGGATTGCATACCTGAGCTGCTATTCGTATGACCGAAACGCAGATGCCGAGGGTAGTGGAAGAACTAATGTCAATCAGGCAGATGAGGGGCAGCTGGAAACATCGTTAGGGATAAAAAGGTCGGTGGCGAGATGGATTGTTCAGAGACGTGAAAATAACCGATTCGAAAGCATTGCCGATTTGATAGATAATGACAGCCCGGTAAAGCCAGCGGAGAGTTCGGAAGGGGATTCTGAGCCACTGGATTTGCAAACGTTCTCTCAGATAGCTGACAGAATAACGGTGGATAACAATATGCAGATACCGGGAAAAGTTAATGTCAATACGGCATCGAAGGAGGTTTTGACGGCTTTGTTTGGTAGCGGTGATGAGGCAGTGCAGATTGCTGATAATATTATCGCCTACAGACGCAGCTTGATTGGTGGTATGCAAAGTATTGCCGAGCTGTTGAATGTGCTGTCTATCGACAATTTTAAGAGGATTGCCAGTTTAGTCACTACACGTTCGAATGTCTTTACGGTTCGTTGTTTTGCAGCAGCTGACAGGGGCGGTTCTGACGGAGTTACACTACTGACAGAGGTGGTGGTAGATAGGAGCTCGAATCCCTGCAGGATACTTTACTGGTATCAGGGAGCGGGTAATTGATTATTGATAAATGATTATTGATTATTTTCTGTAATATAGCAGATATGAGAACAGATACTGGAACAAGAATGTCTGTGGTTGTGCTGGCGAAAGAGGGAAATAAGCTCAAGGCAGTTGAGCTTGTAAAGCAGGGAGAGACTTTTGAGGTTCTGTGGACAAAAAGAAGCGAAGATAGTAGTGCAGACTGGGAGACATTTGCGGTTGAATGTGGTTTGTCCATTGGGCCTTTAGGAAGAGCACAAGATGTTGGCGATAAGATGTCAGTTGTTGGCTTTGACTCGGCAGGCGTTGGTTTTTACCGCATCGGTGTGCCCTCGGCCAGGGAGGAAGAAATTTCAGCGATGGTCAGATTGCAGGCAGAGGCGCTGCTGCCGTTGTCAGCTAAGCAGATGGAGCTGGCATGGCGAACAGGCAGGGTGCAGGATGGGCAGATAGCTGTAACCATAGCTGCGGCAAGAAGAGAACCCCTGCAGAGATTTGTGAGTAATGTAGAAGCTTTTAAGCCGGCAAAAATACTATTGAGTTGTGAAGGGGTAGTGAAAGTATGGAGGACGTTCTTTGGCGGGAATAATAAGACATCTGTAGTTGTAAATCTATCATCGCGTAGCACACAGATTTGTCTGGCTGAAGAAGGGCGGCTGAGTAATGCTGTGGCGCTGGATATGGGAATGGAAGACTTGATAACGCCTGAGGGATTAACCGAGCAGACGCAAGCCAGTGAAAGATTCGCCCAGGATATGAAGAGCGTGCTGGGATTGTTTGGTTATGCTGAGCCGGCAGAACTGCCGATTTTTGTGCTTTCGGACGGCAGCAGTGCGATAGAGGCAATAGTTTCCAGCATAAGGTCTGCGGGATTAAATACGGCAGCGGCTTTGCCGGATGCAAAAGGACTTAAGACAAAAACGGGTCTTGATGTTGATGACATCTATGAATACAGGGTGCCGTTAGGTCTTGGGCTGTGTGCATTTGATGGAGATTTGAATGAGCTTAATATTTTTAAGCGTATATATAAGCCGCCCAGGGTGGAAGAAAAAAAGCATTGGTTGTATTCGCCGAAAGCAGCAGGGGTAATTGCTGCGGCGATGTTGGTTTTGCTTATTCTGGTATCCTATGTCGTTGATGTAACAAGTCCAAAATCGCTCGAAAAGCGATTGCTAAGAACAGATTCGAGTGCAGATATAGGCCTGCTCGAAGAGCGACAAAAGCTGATGAAAATAGTGGCACAGCAAAGGCCTGATTTGCTGGAGCTTTTGAATCAGGTCAGCGCAGGCGGCGAAGAAGGGATAATGCTGGACAGTTTACATTTCAAAAAGGGTCAGACGGTAAATATAACCGGACAGGCACAAAGTTCGGACCAACTATATAAGTTTCAGGAAAATCTGCTGAGTCACAAGGACATTAAAGAAGTCAGGATTCAAAACGCATCGAAAGACAATAAAGAAGGCAAGATTAAATTTACTATAACTTTTCATTATAAGAATTTCACCAGGAAGGGACTAACATAAATCTGAGAATAAGATGAGACTATGATAGACAGATTAAGCAAAAGAGATAAACGGGCACTGGTGATTGGCGGTATCTGTGCCGCGGCTATCATCTTTATATTTGTGTTGAAGATACCTGAGTGCTGGGCACAGGCGAGGAAATCACTTGCGTCGGTAAGGGCTAAACTAAAAGCTATCGATGCTGAACAGGCCAAGCGAGCAGGATTGATGTCCATTGTGCCTGCATTTGAGATGCCGCAAGTTGAGGAAAAACAGACATTTTTATTTAGAGATAAGCTCAACGAACAACTAAAAAAGGCAGGGGTAAGTAGTAAGCCGTTACAGGCTTTGCCTATCGCAAAAGCACGACAGAGCGGCTATAAGCTATTGCGTTTGAAATGCAGCGGCAAGTGTAATTTCGAGCAGGTGCTCGATTTGCTTGCAGGGCTGAATGAGAATCCCTATCTCGTGGGGATAGAAGAATTCAAAATCAAATGTGACCCGAAGAATCGACAGGCTGTTGATCTGGATTTTACGGTGTCAACGTTCGTTAAATGAAAGAGGCAGAGTATGAATCTTGATTATTTAAGAGAAAAGAAAGAATTGATTGTGAATTCTGCAATTGCAGCTTATTTCAAAAGTCAGTCGCCTTCAGTTTTGCTTCTCTGTGTTTCAGCGTTTTTGGGCATCTTGATTTTGGTCAAGGTGTCGGGTTTCTTTGTGGCTACAGCCAGGGCGGAAACGCTGGTGAAACAAGCCCTTGCGAACGGTAAGCCGGATACTAAAGAGATGGAAAAGTATTTGGCCAAGTACCGGGAAGTTGCAGATGGATTGAAGAAAAAGAATTTATTTGCGCCACCTCCACCGAAGCAGCACCCTGTGAAGGAAGTGTCGGGGATAATGGGCGATGAAGTTTTGATAGAAGGCAAATGGTATAAGGTTGGTGACATGGTGGCGGATGCAAAAATTGTGGCAATCGAACCTGCGCGAGTCAGGATTGAATGGGATGGGAATGAAAAGGTTTTTCTCCCGATAGATGCGGCGATTCCTGTCGGTCCAAAAGGACCAAAACCTAAACCGGATGCTGAAGCAGCCAAGGCAGAGAAAGGAGAAGCCGCCACAGTGGTTCAGGTTCAGCTCGAGGTAAAAGGTGGCGAGGATATGGGGATGTTCTCTGAAGAAGACATGGAGGGCTTCAGAGGTATGCGGGAAAGATGGGGGAATATGTCTGAAGAAGAAAGAGAGCAGTTCAGGGCCAGAATGCGTGGCAGACCAGGAGGCAGACGCCCTCCGGGTGAGGGACCACGAGGTGGAAGACGCGAATGATAAAGTGATAAGGTGGAGTTAATAAAATGAGACGGTCAAGAATAATAATATGGGTGGCAGTTGGTATTGCGGTGCTTTTTGTCATTTGGAGGATTGGTTTTCATATCCCAGCGCCGAGCATTAGAGAAGGTTATGTTAAAACCGCAGTGGTTGCTGGGCCTAATGAACCTAATAAGGTTAATAGCACAGGTGATATCAATGAACCGAGTAGATTGGCTGATGTTAATGATGGTGGGAGATTGGCTGACGCTAATCAGCAGAGAGGCCCGGGAAGACGACGGGGGCGAATGGAAGGGCGTGAATTCGGAGAATTCGGTGGTTTTGAAGGACGTAGAGGTTCAGGACGACCGGGGCGAATGGAGGGAAGTGAATTTGGAGGATTCGGCGGTTTTGAAAGTCGTAGAGGGTCAGCAAGACAGCCCGAGGAAATAACTGAAGCAAATGAACCGAACAGGCCAGGTGACTCAAATGAACCAATGGAAGCCCTGAACCTCAAAAATGTGGAGATGAAAGATGTAATTCAGAAGATTTCGGAATGGACTGGCAAAACGGTTATTCCGACCGATGAGGCGATGCAGCAAAGGATTACCATATATTCCCCGAAAAGGTTGCCAAGAAATCAAGCCCTATCACACATCTATGGTGCGTTGCGTATGAAGGGCTATATTGCCGAGCATACGGACGATGCGATTTATCTTACACCTATTAAGGACGCAAAACTTCGCTTTGTTCCTACGATACAGGCAGACCAGCCTCTCGCCACACTCGAAAACAAAGACCAGATAGTTCAAAAGTTTTTCAAACTTGTAAATTACAAACCTGCTCAAATGGGTCAGGTAATTCAGCCGCTGGTAGGTGAGTATGGCTACGTCAGCGCAGACGAGACGACGGGCACTTTGCTTGTGATTGATACTGTTGCGAATTTGATGCGCATTGAGCGGATTATCACAGAGTTTGACGTGCCTGAAGCTGAGCAAACGGTTACAGAGGTTTTTAAGGTTAATTACGGTGACCCTGCGGAGATTGTTCAGTTGTTGAGAATGTTGTTAGGAGACGTAGCCAGCGGCGAAAAAAAATCCGGCAGAAGCCCAAGTGGTTCCAGCAGAAGCGATGAATCCGGACGTGACTCTATGCCTGGTCCACCTCCAGGTGATAGTTCATCTAAAAAAGGTGATTCCAAGAGTGCAACGGCGACATCGGTTGTGATTGGGTCAGGCCAGACGCCGATAATGCTTTTTGCAGAATCAAGACGCAAATGGATTATTGCGAGGGCATCACCTGAGGATATAAAGATAATCGGTGATTGGATACAGAAACTCGACAAGGAAGAGCCGGTTGAATCGGAATATGAGACTATTCCAATCACGTATGCTGATGTCAGTGAAGTAGCAAGCCGCCTTAACGATGCGTTAAAGGAGATGCCGGGGACGGAATTGAAGGCAAGCGTCCTTATTCAGCCATTGGAACAGTCAAGACAGATTATGATCTTCGGCAGGAAGGACCTGCGGGCAATGGTTAGGAAACTTATTGAAGAAGTAGACATTCCCGCCGGCACGTTTGAAACAAAGGTATTTGAACTAAAATACGCTGACCCAGACCAAATTAAGGAGAATATAGATAATCTTTATGGCGAAGAAAGTGGAACGTCGGCCTACAGAGGATACTATTATTGGCAATATAGGTCGGAGCGCAAGCCCGGTGATGTAGTAAAAGTAATATCATTTTCGACGATGCAGCAGATTACAGTGGTTGCTTCACCTGAGAATATGAGAAAGATTGAAGAGCAAATAGCGGAATGGGATGTTCCGCTCGAAGTAGGTAAGGTCAAGCCGAGAATAATTGAACTGCATAATTCCGACCCGATAGAGATGGCTGATTTGCTAACTAAACTTTTTAGCGAGAGCACGTCGGGCGATAGGATTTCGATTTATGATATTTTATTTGGCAGGACAGAGGACAAGAAAAAAATTGTCGGTCCTCTTTATGGGCAATTGACCTTTGAGGCAGTTCCGGGGACAAAGAAGATAATTATAATAAGCAAGATACCGGAGGCATACGATGTTATTGAGCAATTGGTGCATGATCTTGATAAACAAGAGATGGCCGAGGTGCCGAAGATTATAAAGCTCAAATATGCAGACCCCGAAGACCTTGCTCAGCGTCTAAACGCCCTGTTCAACGAGCCGGGTACAACTGCCACAATCAGCTTTACTGAACGTGGACTGAGCGAGGCCAAACAGAATGAAACAGAGACCACCACCAGCACCAGCACGAGTGGAACAAGTGGAAGCAGTTCCAGTGGAGGCAGCACCAGCCAGAGCGAATACAGGCCCTGGTGGAACACGGGGCGGCGTAGCACGGAAGAGATGCCGATAAGTAACGTTATAGGCAGGGCTCGCTTTATTCCGGATACCCGCAGCAAAAGTATTCTTGTGCTTGCGCCTCCGGAGTTTATGAGCAATATAGACGAATTGATTAAAGCCCTTGACATACCGGGCAAGCAGGTGATGATAAAGGCGGTAATTGTGCAGGTTGACCACAGCAGTATGACCTCGCTGGGTTTGCAGCTTAGCTCGGACCAATCCAAGTGGCTCACTCTGGACAACGAAAATGCAGTTACCGCCCTTACCACGCTAAGTCATCTCACAGAACGTGGTTCATTAACACTTGAGGCAGGAGCGAGTGTCACTGCCCTGATTGATTTTTTGGTCAGGAAACTTGATGCCAAGATTCTTAATCAGCAGACGCTGTGGACAAAAGACAACGAAGAAGCGGAATTCTTCAAGGGTCAAATAGTCGGGTTCCAGACAGAAGTGTCGATTTCTGAGGTTGGCGGCAGGGCCACCTCTCAGTATGAATACGAGCAGGTAGGTATGACGTTAAAAGCCCGGCCCAGTATTACACCAGAAAAGAATGTGGATATGATTATAAGGGTGATTCTCTCACAACTGACCTCGGAAGAGATAAATAACCAACGGGTCAGGACGGCGATGGATACGACAACCAATATGATAATTCAGGATGGTCAAACGATTTTGCTCGGTGGTATTCTCTTTCAGGAGGCCAGTACCGTCAAACGAAAACTTCCTTTGGTCGGCGATGCCCCCTTAGTCGGTAATCTTTTCCGTCATAAAGAAGCTGTGGTGGCCAACAGTGAAATGCTCATATTTATCACGCCCTACGTAATAGATGAGCCGGATAAAATGCTTTCTGAAACAAAGGAAGAAATAGAACGTCCAAAGAAAAAATTAGAAGAAATAAAAAAACAATTAGAAACAACTCCCTGGGGCTGGGAGCAAAAAACCAAGGATTAAAAGGCGTGAAGTTCAGCAATCTTGCATTTTGTGCCTTGAGTTTCTTGCTTCTGGAATTCTTTTTACAAATTATAGTCGTTTTTATGTTTTTTTATCATTGTTGCAATAAAAGGTTTTATATTTGCGTCCTTACCGAATAGATATTAAGGATATATGCAATAAATCGCTAATCCCGAAGTGGGAATTAGTTGAAATGTCACTTTTTAACTTATATTGGAGGTAACTAATATGAAGAAGTTCTTTGTTTCAATCGTCGCCGTCCTGGTGATCCTGGCTGCAGCGTGGACTGTATTTGGTCAGGAAGAGGCCAGACAGGAGCGACCTCGAGAGGGTGGAGACTGGAGGATGTTTCAAATGCTCTCTCCCGAAGAAGCAGCCCAGATGAGAGAAAAATGGCAAAGTATGTCTGAGGAGGAAAGAGAAAAGTTCAGAGCCCAAATGAGTGAAAGATGGGAGAAAATGTCAGAGGAAGAAAAGGAAAAGATCAATGCCCGAATGCGTGAAAGATTTAGCTCCAGGCGTGAAGAGCAACTCAAAGCCATCAAATCGATTGAAGAGCAAGTTGGGAAGCTGAAAGCCGGCATAGAAGCGACGGACTCCAACGAGCAGAGGCCATTTCAAAATCTTTCTGAGGAAGAAAGAACGAAGTTAAGAGAAAGTTTTTCGAAAGCGCGTGAAGAGCGACGGACTGTGCTCAAAACGATTATGGCGCAAATAGCAATACTACAAGGCCAAACGCCGCCGGCAGAAGGTGAGGAATTAGTCATAGTCAGCACAGGCGAGTTGAAGGCGATTCGTGAGCTGGCGCTGAAAGAAAATGCCGCCGAAACAGCCGGGCGTCTTGAAATGATTGGTAGAGGCCCAAGGGGCTTTGGAGGCAGGCAGCGGGGACCGAGACCTGCTATGCCGGGTGCTCCGGAGGGACCGCGTGGCCCACGCGCTCCTATTGCCCCAGGTGGTCCTAATACTCCAGGTGGTCAAGAGGAAAAGAAAACAGAGGTTGAAAAGTGAGGAAGAGGGAGCACCAGAGCTTATATTAGATAGTTTTGATGAAAAATTTGATTATAGCAGCAACATTTGAGTTGCTAATGACGAACTGCTCCGGTATCTATCGGAGCAGTTCGCTTTAGATTAGTAAATATAAGATTAGTTAAATTGTTATGCTTTAGTTAGTTTAGGAGGTTAGTACTATGAAAAAGTTCCTAATTCTAATTGTTGGAATTGTAGTAGTTCTGACTGGGGTTTGGGCTGCGTTTGGACAGAGTGAAGGCGGTTCAGGCGAGGACAGAAGGGATGCCCTAAAGCAAAGACGGGAAAATATGTCGGAGCAGGAGAAAGAACAGATTAGCGCTCAAATGCGTGAGAGATTTAGCTCCAGAGGTGAGGAGCGACTCAAAGCCATTAAAACGATTGAAGAGCAACTCGCGAAATTAAAAGAAAGCGTAGAAGGAATGGGTCGTGGTCGTGATAGCCGGTCCGAGTTTCGTGAAATGTCGCCCGAAGAAAGAGTAAAATTTAGAGAGCAATGGTCAGGAATGCGTGAAGAAGGGCAGGAAGCTATCAAAGCGATTATAGCACAAATTGCGATTCTACAAGGTCAAAGACAAGCCCCGGCAGAAGGTGAGGAACTGGTCATAGTAAGCACACGTGAACTGAAAGCAATTCAGGAGCTGGCGTTGAAAGAAAAAGCCGCGGAAACAGCCGAGCGTCTCGAAAGAATTAACAAAGGCAGGGTGGATATTGGCGACAGACAGCAAAGAGCCGAGAAAAGGCCTTCAACGCCACTAATACAAAAGAGAAGCGTTGAAGAAATAAAAGCTGAAAAGAATGCACCGCAGTTCACATTAAACAGCTTTGATGGAAAAACCGTGAGTCTTTCCGACCACAAAGGCAAAATTGTGGTGCTGGAGTGGTTTAATTTTGAGTGCCCCTTTGTCAAATACCATTACGACACAGTATCTACGATGGTCGCACTTGCTAATAAATATAAAGATAAGAATGTTGTTTGGCTTGCGATAAACAGCACGAGCCACACAACTCCGGAGGCGAATAATGAGTTTGCTCAAAAGCATAAACTGCCATATCCAATACTGGATGACAGAGATGGTAAGGTCGGTCGAGCATACGGCGCTAAAACAACACCCCATATTTTTATCATAGATGCCAAAGGTCACATCGCCTATGAGGGTGCAATTGATAATTCGCCGATGGGTGGGGTAAAAGAAGGTGTAATCAACTATGTTGATAAGGCCATTGCGGAGCTTACAAGCGGTAAACCGGTGAGCATTGCGGAGAGTAAACCTTATGGTTGTTCCGTGAAGTATGCTGATTAATGGACCTGTTTTTGTATTGAGTGTAAAGTTTTAAGATTCGAAAATTTGGTTTGTTTTTTAGGCCTGCATTTTGTAATTGAATTCAAAAGGCAGGCCTTTATCATTTTTTTGTTTTTGTTTGATGTTTGCCCCGTTAGAGGTGCCGTCTCTGACGGGGTTTGCACGGTATTTGTTCCTCGTCAGAAGTCAAAGAGTATCTTTTTCTGTTCAGACTCTGGCAGGGGATAAATTACTTTGGAGTCGTTGGTGATAACGATGCCGGGCGTTAGTTTATGGGTAACTATTTTACTCGCTTCTATAACGTGCAGCACTTTTATACCTTGTGCGAAAAGATAGTCGCTTAGAAGTTGGCGGTGACAGTTCCAATAAAATTTTTCCGCGCACATAATAGCTGTTTTTGCTTTTGCAGCGACCGAGAGAAGTTTCTGTGCGGCTGTTCGGAACTGGATGGTTGACATATAATCAGC
>Ga0299912_10001530_pt1 | contig 18691 bp, 25 predicted proteins | sample RVTome_2_FD_207667 | JGI IMG/M metagenome (GOLD analysis project Ga0299912, IMG submission 207667) | Soil microbial communities from uranium-contaminated site in the Upper Colorado River Basin, Wyoming, United States - RVT95D214 (version 2) ... | reverse complement strand
GTGGTTGAATGCCGTGAGACTTGCCGATCACGTCCAGCGTCCTCCCGTTGTAAACGTTGTCACGAAACATCAGCACGTCCCGTTTCAGCGTAGACCAGTTCTTCCGCTGCTCGTTTTCGAGCTGGATCAGCAGGTCTTTTTCGTCTACATTGAATTTACTGCTGACGATCAACGCGGCCTGCGCTGTAGAGATGTTGCTCTTGACTGCTTTCGTGCCAGACTTGAGGCCGTACTTGTCGTAAGTCTTCCTGGAGAGACTCTTGCGTTCTGCGTCCGAAAACGAGAGTTTCTTGCCCGCTTTGTCGTACTTTGCAACGAGATCATCGACATACGTGTCGTACAACGCCTTCATCGAGTCCCTTCCCCACCCGGCAGCAATCGCCACGTCTTTCAACTCGTCAACCAGCGAGTCGAGCTTTGCCGTGTCGACAGTCACCCCGACCCCTCCCTTGTTTTGCTGGATGTTGGCAAGATTTCGTTTCTTGAAGACCGAGTACTCGCCATCGTACTCGGCCCTGACCGATGACAGATCCATAATGAAATACCCGAGGTAGGTTTCCCGCAGGGGGACGGGTTCGCTCGTAGGGATGTACCGGACGATCACTTTGGTAGTCCAGTCGCTTATATCCTTGCCGACCGGCTCGAAAAAGAGCGTCAGTCCTGGATAGTGTCCGTACTGTGGCGAGCAGAAGATGAGTGACTTGTGTGTCCCACGAAGTTGCATAATCAGGTTGTTCAGTCGTTTCAATGCTATTCCAGACCCCTTCCCTTCCAAGTCCGGGTCTTCGTCTTGGTGTACGACCCCCCATTCTGAAAGGGACGGATAGTAGTTGAGCGATTCGTCAATCGATGCCGCGTACTTGTACTCGGCAACTATTCCGACAAGTTTTTCGATTAATTTTATGAATGTCTGCTTGAGCTTGAGGGCGCAGATCGACTTTGCCTCGCCTTGCGACCCGTACAAGTACGTGATGAGGTTCCGCCCGTCCTTGACGAGATATTCGAGGTGTAGCATCACGACTCGCAAGATATTTCGCCGCATTGCTGCCGGGCGTTCGAGCATCCACTTTTTCGACCGGCCGAGTGCTCGCAGGTTCCAGTAGAGCATATCGAGGGGGCCTTGCTTGTGGCCGTCACGATACAAGTCCACCTGTTGTAACATTCTTTTAAGTTTGAGCTTTTTCTTCCGGTGTCTCCATCCTTTGTATCCCCTGAACGGAATCGGCAACCACCTACATTACTTCGTCTTTTATGAAAGTCGTGTCGACCACGTCCCTGTCCGAGTCTTCGGCAGGACTTTCGTCTCCGAGCAAGCGCTCGTGGATGGGCGTGATGTGTCCGAGCGCTTCCACCATACACTTGAGGAACACGTTTTGCTCGGATCCCGTGTGCGCGGACAGCGCTTTGATGAAAGAAACGTTCATCCGCGTGATCCTGTACCTGAGAAAGTGCACATCAAGTAGGAACGGTTCTGCCCGTATCATTTCGAGATAATAGATCAACTTGGCACACGCGTCCACGAGCTTTTTCCGACTTTTTCCCCCCCCGGATGTGTACGTCACCATTTTCGTGAACGCGTCTAGCACGAATATCGTGTCGTTGAGGGTCGCTTGCCAGTGGTCAGAACAGATCAGGATCGAGAACTGGATGGCATCGACCCGGTCACTATCACGCCGCTCGACCAGCTGGAAGAGAATAGATGCCGCCCCTATCGCGGCAAGGTTTTTCTCGCGTTCCCGCGTCTGCATATCTACCATACTATCAGCTCACAAGATACGCATAAGGCCCATTGCCAACCAAGATATGGCGAGGGCAACGATGCTGATCGCGGCCACGATCTGCACTCCTTTTCCAGCATTTATCACGATCGGTTCAGCTGGTTTCCGTTCTTCCTCGCTAGTTATGTCTTCCTTGTCATCAAGCTGGTCCCTGAGGATCTGGCAGCGGTTGTGTTCCTGTTCCGCTCTCGATTGTGCCCACCGGACATCATTTTCGAGCGACAATATCTTCAACGCGTCTGGAGACTGTTGTGCTCGCAAGAACCCGCAGAACCGTTTCATCACATCAAGCGCGTCCGGGATCACGTTCATCTTGTTACTAATTTCACCAGCGCACCGTAGCGCGTCTTTCAACGTGATCATCGGGACAACGAGTGGTAAGTCAGGTTGGATGTACAGCTGCTGCACCAACCACACTGGACTCGCTTGGATGATGGATGGGAATGGTGGAAACACCTTGTCGTCAATCATATCTACCTGTGGAAACTCTGCTTCGAATGCTTCCCGGTGTGAAATGATCATCTCGTAGAGAGCACCCCGCCCGTCCGAAAAGGCGTGTGGTTTCCAGAGACCGACATACGACCAGCGCGTCCGGTTCTCGTCAATACGCGGGCCAGCAAGTTCCCGTATTTTTTCGAGAGCGGTCACCATCTCTCGGTACCGCAGTTCTGGCACGCTCAAAAAAGTGATCAGCTCGGCAACCTTTTTCTGGAGGTTTTTTGCCATTTCTGCGCGTTTCTTGTAAGTCATAGGCACCGTTTTCGTCTTCCACGCGTCAGTGCCGTCTTCTTTTTCCAGTCCCAATGTTTGCAAGAGTCCGTCTCTGATCCGTTCCATTTTCCTGAATCTCGCGTTGCTACCAGATAGCATATTTCGCGTCTTTTCGAGTTCGGCAATGATGCTTCTAGCTCGTTCTTTTCGTTGCTCGTCAGTCGGAGGCAAACCACTTAAGAATATATCTATCCCGTTGTTTGCGTAGTCTGATGGATTCAGTTCGCCGTACCTGCTGAAAGTTTTGCTCGGTTGCGGTACTTTCCGGATGTGGACGTGTTTTTTTACTTTCTTTTCTTCAACTTCGTCTCCGTCTTTTTGCTTGTCTTTTCCTCTCTTCGGTTTTTCATCTTCGAACGACTCTTCCATCAGCTTTTCGTCCATCTCGTAGTCTGGCGTCTTGAACACGTCTCCAGTCGCGTTGAGTTCGAGTATCCTGCGCCAGTCCATACGAGCGCTGAGCACGGCCTGCTGGAAGTTTTCGTCATCCCAGAAATTCACGTTCGGGTTGTACGGCAGTTCGACTTGATAATCTAGCACTAGCGTCATCTCGTCCGTGAAGTCCGTGCCTCGCGTGTAAATTCCCTTCAACTTTTTCTTGGGAGCAATTTCTGCTTTCAGCTGTGCCCTCGTGATCAGCATCATAAAGAAAAGACCGGCCAGCATAATCAACGCGAGAATCCAGACGGTATTCACGGTGGAGATTAGTTTCGTGTTGTCCACCAGGGGATCTTTTTCCATATCTTTCGCGAGATTTTGCGACACGCCGGCCCCAACAATGACGACCACTAGGAGTGTCACGAAAACATACGCTTTTGCGTTCATACTACATCACGTCCGTTATTTTCAGCTTGGGCATACCCTCGAAAAACTGGGCCGCTTGCTTGACTCGCGGAAACACGATGGAAGAAAAATATTCGATGTATTCGGCAAATCCGTCAGGACTGGACGACCAGACTTTCAAATCTCTTTCAGTTGCCTGCAAGTTCAGGTCTGCGAGCACGGTGGCCGACTCGATGATTTCCATCATTTCGCTGATGAGACACATTTCCGGGTTGGACATCCATTTTATGTCACCACGGTTATCGCGCATTCTTCCAAACGTCAGCACGAAGATCGTGGTGCAGATCACGATCATAACAACCATCGCTACGATTATTCCTGGCTGGGATTCTCCGTTCAGTATTGCATACCAACAGAGTATCGTGAGAAGTGTCATCACGATCGCGAAAAACGTTGCAAAAACAGCGTTGTTCTTGTACTCTTTCTTGCACTCTTCTAAATTTTCCAGTTTTTCATTTTCGTTCATTGCGTTGTCTCACCTGAATTTTTCTGTCGGTGAAAAAGAAGTTCGTTGAAAAGAAAAGGAGAAAATGCGCTACCAATGGTTTTTCCATCCGATGATGAGGAGGATCGTGAGCGTGATCGCAACCGCGAGAGAGATGATGAAGTACAGGAGGGTAATAGCTACGAGCGTGATTGCTGTAGATTCAGACGCGATCGTCCCGAAAATAGCTTCGACTACTGCTTCCCATCCTTCGCTTTTCGTCTGGTACGCGTTCATCGCGTTTAGCATATCAAGATAACTTAATGTAAATGATACGGCAAAAATCCACGCGAAAACAGCACCTATCGTCAAAAAGAGAGAAATGTAAGGGAATCCTTTTGGTTTCACCTTTATCTTGCGCGGAGTCGTGACCTTTACGATTTTTAGTTTCGACAATTTTTTCGCGTGTATTTTTGGCATTGCGGGTTCACTTTATGATGGCATTTCGTATGATCCGCTGATTGCAGCTTGTATTTTTGACAGCTGTCGTGCAGCAAGTTCTGCTTTCGCGATTTGTCCTGCATATTGTTCCCGTTTTGTCTGGGATGCTTCCATCTCTGCCCTTCCACCGATGTCAGCAACTACACCAATGTGTTTATAGTGCTTGTCAATAATCCGTGCCGTGTCTTGGGCGTTTTGTAGTGCATCCTCGTATCGCTCGTAGTCAACACTCAGGTCGCTCATCTTTCGCAACAATTTTGTCTTTTCGCTTATTTGTTTTTCGTAAATCTTCTTCGCTTCCTTGACGAGCCGCTTGTTGCCCGCGTACTGTGGTTTGTCGATGATGCTGGAGTCAGGTTTCAACTCGTTGTACCTCTTGTAAAGTTTGTCGTATTTTTTCGCGGCTTTGATCGCGGTCTTGATGGTCTTGTTCAGCGTCTTTGACAACTTTCCAGTTTTCTTCAGCGCCTGATTTTTGCTGAGGTTGAGCGTGTCTTGCGTGAGTTTGATGTTTGTGGACGGCGGGGTGATCGTTGGGAACGTTGCCCTGAAGTCTTTTTCAGGTTTGAACCGCGTTTCCACGATCGGCATATACTTGGGGCGTGATGGTACCTGCTTCATCGTCCCGTCAGGCATTTTCTCGAATTTGGACGGTGATACAGAAATTCTCGATGACCGCCCGTGCTTTGTCATTGCCATCCGTTCGAGTCTTTTCCACTTTTTCGCTTTGATGTTCAAGTCGATGCACCTTATATGTATCGGTACGCGGACACGTTATTTCAACGTTGTTAACCCGCGACAAAGTGTTCGAGTCCCCGCGCCCACTTGGCGGAGATTTTTCGCGCGATCGCGTAAGAGATAGCATCCGCCGATATCTTGAGGATGACAAACACCACGATGAACCGCTCGATGGACAACGAGTCCGCTAGCAACGCCCAGACGCAGAGGACGATGAAGGCGGCATAGAAGAGCGAGATGAAGGCGTTGTACATTAAATTTTTAATGCTAACGTCTACCTTCCAGTCGCGGCTGATCGCGCGTGCCAGGAAGGTTCCAATAATTCCTGTCACCCACGAGTCCGCGAACGCCCAGATGAACTTCCAGACCGATAGTGGCATCTCTTTTATCAGCCAGATGTAGACCAATATGAAGAGGACGAACGAGAAAATGCTCTTCCAGATGACGAACTTGATGGGGTTTATCCCGATCGTTTCTAAGTAACACCCAATCGACCCGATTAGGATGCCGATGCCGAATATCCACGTCAAGTAAGTGAAAAAGTCGCTAGTCCACCCGACAACCGCAAAGATCAAGCAGACGACCATTCCAACGGCAGACACGATCAGGATGGCACGGAAAACTCCCCCGGTATTCGTGACCATCTTGCCGACTGCTGGAAGTTTCACGTTTTTGCCTCACTCTGTCTTTGAATTTTTACCCTCAAAACAGCTTGAATTTTTGTCTCGCGTAAATGGTTAAGATTCCTGCCACGATCGCGAGGACGAGGATGATGGTGATGACTATCCAACCGTCAGTTTGCATCGTGCCTCCTATCCAAACAACCATCACGAAGAACAGTGATGCAAACAACATAATCACGAAAGCTACCATAAAACCGAGCGCGAACGTTTTCGCGTTTGAAATTTTTGATCTGGCCACGTTACATCAACTCCGTTTGTATCGTTTTCTGTTTTCTAAAAACCCTTTTCTTTCTAAATCTTGGCACGTCCTTGGGTATTTGTAACTGAACTAGTTTTTTTCTCACGTATGGGGTGTGATATTTTCGCATCTACTCACCTTCCGCGTACAGCATCCACTTCTGGGAGACGAGCTTCCCGCGAAGCTTGACGACTCGTACTTTCTTTCCGCTTTGGCGGATTTCGTTTTTTACCTTCAGCAAGCGGGTTTTTTTCTTGAATGAGTCGATAAGTTTGAACCGTCTTCCGTTGAATAAACGCGTTTTGCCCATAGTTGAATTACATACGACAGGAACGGTATTTCAACTTTGTTGCAAAGCGGGAAACACTACTCCGTGTATAGCACCCACTTGTTTTTCTGCGGGACGATCTTGCTCAGGCGGTGTCCCCAGAGTTTTCTATTTTCTTCTGCTTCTAGTCGCGTGCGGTACTTTCCCCTCGGTACGAGGATCGTCCCCTTGTCTATCTTCACGAACGGACTTTTTGACGCATGTAATCCGACTTTTGTTATTATTCTCTCCACCTTTCAAACTTGTCGACAATTCTCGCGTTGATCACGTTTGCTTTTGATACGAGGGTCACGCCCTCGGCGAACTGCTTTTTGTTGATTTTTTCTACCGCTTCGCGTGCCAGCTTGTTGCGCTGGGTTATCAGCTTGTTCACTTTTGGTTTTTTTATTTTTGGTATTTTTGCCATATTTTTCACCGCATTTTATGTTTTATTTTTTTCATTCCTGTCTTTACTTTCGGCACGACATATCGCACGAGGAAGCTGGATGCCGACAATCCAACCCCGGACCATTGCCCAACCGTGTTTAGATACTCTTCCGTTGCTGGCGAGGCGATCGAAGGTGACACTGCTGACACCCAGTGGAACGACCCATAGTTTAAGATCATAAAGATGCCCAGAGAGAACAGGAATATTTCCAGCAGTAGGGCGTAGTAGCTCTGTTTCACTCGAACACTCGCCGTCCGTTTTTGACCCGCATCTTGACGCGAGGATCGCCCATCTTGATGCCGACTCGTGCTTGTTCGGCGCTGAACCCTCCCGGCACTTCCCACATATTTTTCAACGCCGAGCTGCTACTTGGCCGCGTGAAAATAGAAAGTTCTCTCAAGATGCCAGCGCCGTCCGGTTGAAATTTGGGCTTGCGCTTGCCTCCCCACGTAGCATAGAATTTCGGTTTGATAATTTTTCCTAGCGTTGGCATTTAATTCCCTTCAGATTTTATCGATCAACGTTTTTTCGATAACTTTATTGCTTAAGTCTTTTCGGATCGTTATTCGGAGATAGTCCAGTCTTTTGGCAAGCTGCTTGTCGCGCTCGGATATTTCGAGTTCGTCAATTTTTTTGGCATTTGGCATAAATGATGTCATCTCTTAAGGTGAGTCATAGATACCTTCCACGTAGACTTCCCACGAAGTTCCAGTCCAACACGACAGGACAACGTCATTCCCGCCCACCATCGCGAGGCCGTCAAAAAAATAACTGGTGGAAAACTGGTTGTGGTTTGATGCCCCGCCGTCTGAAACCTTCCCGACATTGTTCCCTGCGTGCACCTGGATGACCAAGTTCGAGTTGCAGTCGATCATATAGATGCCTCTACCCGTGGAGTTGAGGAAGAAGGACTCCGAAACGGTGCTGTTATCTACATCGTTCAGGTAAATTCCACTCGAACAATTGCTCACGGATAATGTTGAAACGGTAGCATAGGTAACCGCAGCCAAGTTGGTGCCGTTTCCATCACAAAATGAGATGTCATAGTGGGAGATGTCCACGTTGACACTATCTGTCACGGAAATGCCAGCTTCCGTAGTCACGTTGATACGCCCGGAGTGTACGTCACATGCATTGGAAAACTCTATTGCGATTCCCGTGCCGTTCACGTTTTCTATCGTGCAGCGATCTATGATGATGCCGTTGGACGTATTGACAAGGATGCCGGTCCCGTTGACGTTGTTGATTAGACAATGATCGAGAAGAGCGTCTGTCGTCTGCGAAACCAAGATGCCAGCAAGCAGAGCGGCATCGGAAGGAGCAGAAGGGCCAACGTGACAATCGTGGAGCGTGATTTCCGTCCCGAAAGTTGTGGTCGCGTTGCCGATGCTGATTCCAACCCCCGTGAAATTGCTAACCCATACATTTTCCACTATGAACTCGTTGCCCGTGGAATTGATACCCACGGCGACCCGGTTGTCCCCAAACGAGCATTCGATGGAAATATCCCGGACGGACGCGGCAGTGTTTCCCGAATCACTTACCATTGCTGAGAAATTGGCAGCTGCCCGCAGGATCGTGAAAATACCGCTCCCTTGCAACGAGACCTCTGGGTCGAGGAGAACCGTATGAGTGAGAGGTAATATGCCTTTCAGAATTCGGATGGTCCCACCCTTGACGATGCTCCCATTGAGCGCGAGAATTGTCTCATCGAGTAGTGTAGTCGCGTCCGTTTCGTTATAGAATGGTAGTGATGGAACACCTGGCACGGCCGCGTACCACGAATTGTCCGTGGCGATGACAATCGTGTAGTCCATAGCTGCCCCGTTGAACCCGTTGGCACCGTCATTACCATTGGTCCCGTTGGTACCATCGGTACCATCCGTTATGTTGACACTGCTCGAAGTCTTGGGCCACGCGAAAAGCGTGACCGAAATAAATATCACGATAACTGACAGCGCGATGACATACAGCATCGCTTTCTTGTTTGTCTTTAGCATCTTGAGGACGCTGCTCGGTATTTTTGGTACTATTTTTGGTGGCATATTTGACACTTCTTAATTGACGTATGGTTGGCGTGTGTGTTATGGATAGTTACCCGAAAAATTATTTCAACGTTGTTGCAACGAAAAAGGAAAAAAAATACTCGAATAAATTACTTGAACATTCCAGCCGCGTAGGCTGTCAACAGGGGGATCGCGATGTAGGTAGCGAGCAAGATGGCACCAGTGACATCCACGGTGACGGTCACAATGATGCCAACGATGGACTCGATGGCCAGTGTCGTGACGAGACCTACCAAAAATGTCGCAACGTGACGACTCGGCGAAGCGAGCATAGCCACGGCCGCAAAGATGCCGACCAGCATAACAACAGTCACGCCCCAGTACGACCCGACTCCAAGCCAAACATAGGCCACAACGTCAACGATCATCAAGATGAGGGCGACAACCTGCATCACCCACGCGGACCCTTTCAGACCTTTTGTCATAGTTTAACCTCTGAATTTTTCCAAGGTTAGGTGAATATTTCCTCGTTGGGTATTTCAACGTTGTTCTGACTTGGCAAAAAGTTGTGCCAAGTTGCACTAGTTTCACTCGGTAACATTACCGAGTGAAAGCTTTAAAATACTCCAAGACGTATGATAGCTCGTGAAAATATTAAACCCTGCCAAGGTAAAAATGATCGAAGAGCTACTCGAAAAAGGAACGTCATTTGTCGAGATACGAAAGAAAATTGGGAAGAAATTTGAAACTTCGGTTAGCAACACGACCGTCACCAAAATTCGGAGGCGGTTATTCAAGAACATCTACGAAAATCTACTGTCGCAAGATGTCGAAAATTTGAAGAAAGAAATAGAGCAACTGAAAAAAGAGATGCGATCTGTGGTGGAAGCGATCGGAAAGTTGCAACGCGTTCGCAGATAGTTATCGCTTCAGTCGTGGACGTGCTCGTACCTTGTGGAAAGATTTCCGGTAGTGCTTTCCTTTTCTCGTCACTATGACGATGACGATGACGACTGCGGCAACGATGGTCGCGATGATGACTCCCCACACCCACGGTTCTATCCCGCCAGTGAGAGTAGTAGGGACGGCCGGAGCGATGCTCGTAAAGTGGGAGTCCGGGTAAAAGTCTACGTTGAATACCGGCGGAGAAAGGGTCACGTACCGCACGGCATACGCAGTAGTTGTCCCATCGTCAATGTCAAAATAGGTGCCGCTCGCGACTATTTGGAGGGTGGTATCCGTGACGGTTACGTTGGGCGCGTCCATTGTCGGGGTACCGTCCCACACGGCCAGCACGGCGCACGACCACGCGCCTGATTGGTAAAGAATCATCACCATCTGGTACGTGGTTGTCGTGGTATTCACACTCACGCAAAACGCGAGGGTGTCGTCCACGAGCAGCAAGGACAGTCCTCCCGACACGGTAATCGTCAGCTCGCCGGTCGTCACCCCGTTGCCGATGCTAATCGAAAGCATATCCACGGCAGGGTCGTCAACCGAGACCCAGTCACCGAGGTAATCCACGGTCGTACCACGGTACACATCATTTGCCGGGTCGGTGAAAACAACTGGCACCCCCGGCGTCCACGCGAGCGAAATCGTCACAGGTACAACGAAGATGAAACACGCCAGCAGACACGTCAAGATGAAACATCGTTTTTTCATATTTATTCCAGCGTTTTTTCGAGCTTGCTTAATCCCGTGTAATACCCAGCGTTGAATTTTGGCCCCTCTGCCAAGTGGTGCTTGGTAATTTTCTCGGCAACGGCAGGATCTTTCGTGTGTTCCATCTCGACTTTGATGCCCTTCCTCAGCTGTCTCTTGTTGTACCTCATTTTCTTGTTGGGACGGAGACTGGGGCATTTTTTTGGTTTTGCCATAAGATATGATCGTTTTTAATTTATTTCAACGTTATTGACCATAACTTTTATATGTCTAAAAACGAGCAAAACAACGTTAAATAAAAGTTCCCGTGGTCTAACCTGAGTGGGCAGCCGTTTCGTAATCAGAAAGACTTGGGTTCTGGCTCTGGTTTATCAAGATTGATCCAGTTTTTCCAAAAGGTACGATGAATTGCATGAGGTTTTATTTAATTCACCTTTTGGAGTTTAATCTTTTTTAATTTTTCGTAATTTGTTTGTCCTCAAATTTATTTCAACGTTGTTGAGACCCGGTGGTGGATCGATTTTAATGCCAAGTCAAACAGGATCAAATTTACGCAATACTACGTCAAAGTGGATGCAATATAAACCACGTTATAACAATTTCTGGTTTAACTAAGGTATTTACCCCATCACAGGGGGTAGAACGGGAAAAAAAGTAGTTGGAAAATTAAAATCGCCGTTCTGTGTCTAAAATGGTGTCGTACATCGACAAGACGAACCGGGCCATTCCTAGTTGCTTGTCACGAGAAAATTTCCGGAAGTGGAAGTATTCCGTGACGAGCGTGACAAAGTTCGCGCAGAACGCGTACCAGTCCCGCGACTTGACGCACCTGCGCTGTTTTTTCGCCCAGATCCGGACGAAGATGTGATAAAGACTCATATTTGCTCGATCGGGAGGATCGACCTTAATAGTTTTTGTGACCGTTTTTCACGGCGCAAAGATCGTGACTTGCAATGAGGACACTTGCATTGCCCGTAGAAGACCACGCCCGCTTTCCGGTAAAACGGACTCGGCGGGGGATTGTACGCGCGTTTGGTTCTGGACATACTGATGTCGCTTATTCGATGCTGACGCCTTTAGGAACAAGGAACGACTGAACTTCCCACTTGCCCGTCTTGCGCAAGACGCCCGTCCGTGCCTTGATGCGTGAGTCGGAAAACTTTTTACCCGTGTAATTGGTGTGCCCAACGGGGACAGTGTAAAAGCGGGGTTTCCCAGGAACTTTCTTGAACTTGCCAGGAGGTAGTTGTCGGAAGTGTTTGAATCTTGCGTGTTTGAACGGCATAGTCATCAATTAGTCGCAAAAATATTTCAACGTTTCTGAGAAAAAGTGCAGAGAACGATAGTCCCTTCCAAAAAATAGCGGTCGGAAAGGAGAGCTTTATGATTTGACTGCTGGAGTCTCCAAATCTTCCACGTCTTTCTGGAGTGAGAGCGGAAGGTCAGCTTTCAGTGTTTTGACACTCTCGCGGCCTGGATTGTCGAGCACCCAGTCCAGCAGGTGCTTCCCAACGAGCTGGAGGGCATTATAGTGTTTGCGGTTCGGTGGGGGCATATTTTTCGCCTTTACTAGATACGCTCCTTTCTGGCCGGAAATTTTATTGAACTAACCGTTTCCCGTCCAGCGTGTAGGTTTCACGCATCTCGTTCCACTCTTTCCGAAACGCCGGTTCCATTTTCTTCACCTGATTTATTATCTCCTGGGTGGGTTTCTTGAGGGGTTTTAGGATATCCTGTATTCTTCTGTGGAATGCAGCGTTCTCCGCGATGCGTTGCCTCATCTCCGCCTGCAATTTCTCGCGGAGTTCTTGTTGTGTTTTATTATCAGCCTTGATTTTCTCAGCTAGTTTGTCTTCGTCCATTGTTTTTCACTTCTTTGGATTTCTGGTTTCCTGGTCTCGTTCCCGCCTCCAGTCTAAACGGCATAGGGCAGTGGGAGAGAAAAAAAATAAGTCTAGTCGTTCCTGTTTTTGAGGTATTTCTGGTCGTTTCTCGCTTTGATCTCCTCGTAGGCGGCAGGCCCACAATCGGCCTCAATCTCGGCGTCCATAATACCCTTAAACTGGTGAGGTAAACCCATTGCGGCGTTCACGCCATCAATCGTATTCATAGCAATTTGGGCGATTTTCTCGTGTCCAACAATTAATTTCCGCCAGGACTCGCCTATAATGGTGCACTGTTTCTTAACATTTTCATACAAACTTCCTTGATTCGCGTAGCTTTCTTGGACCCGCTTGAATCCATCTTGTAAGGTTTCCATATTTTTCCCTTTTTTCTTTTTGTCGCAAGACTTGCTGACAACAGACTCTGGTAAGGGCGAGTATAAGAAGGGTGTGTATTGGGCGGTATTGGTCTGTCCCGAATCGAGAAAAAGTTATGCGATTATCAGAAGGAAAACGGGATGCCCCTCCGGCGCCAAAAGCTAATAGGAGCAGAGCCCATATAACAGCGTGCCGGTAACAGCACGCCAGAGGATTCACCAAGGTTCCTTACCTTGTACACCGAATCCTACACTCTAATAATTACGAGACTATAAAAAGTTAACGTCATCTCTCGCTACTCTTTCTTTCTCGTGTTTTACGTGTTTTGCATTTAAAATTGACTTGCACATTAACGCGATGCCGAAGGCGACTAGCACAAACGACATACCACCTGCTGCTGCTGTGAAAATAACTGGCGAAACTATCGTGCTGACAAATGTTACGTTTACAAACATCGCTACGATTCCACACGCAATTATGATGACCGACCAGATCAGCTTGCTGCTAGTTTTCAATCACGCCACCTTTTTCTTCTTGTATTTTAATTTTTTTACTTTTACCTTCTTGATCTTCTTCCGCTTGTATTTTTCCTTCCGTACCTTTATTTTCTTCTGCCGTTTCTTGTGGTGAACATCACGCCTCCATTTCAGCTTCCGGCGCTCGTACCGTATCTGGGTTTCGACTACTACCTTCTCGTGGACGCCGAGTATCTTCAAGAAAACCGCAAACAGTACCGCGTGCGTTACCTGGACGTAGATCCAGAAGAAGATGATTCCGCCGGGAACGTCCCGCGCGAGGAACGTCCACACGCGGGGGAAGGCACCGAATACTTCAAAAAATGAGTACCCAGCAAGACCGGGGGCCGAGTAAATATAAGCAATGACCGTCCACACCACGATGTTAACGGCGACAGCAACGGCGCTCGCGACCAGCACCGCGCCAGTTTCGGCCTTCCGCTTGGCAACGAACGCGCTGGCGAGACTGATCGCGTACCCGATGCCTACCCCCAGCAACACCACCGCGCAACCCAACCACGGGTCACCTTGGCTCGCAAAGAAGTCCGCGATGACTTGTCCCCAAAACGCATAAGACAGTAAAAAAACGGCAACGGACGCAATTCCTGACACGATCGCGATCAGCAAGATTTCCCGCGTCTTGAGCGGTCGCAACGCCGTCCGTCTCTGCGTGACGATGTCTGGTTCGGTTTTTAACTTCATCGCATCTTCCCCTTGTATCGCGGAGCTTGTCGCACCGTGATCTTCCGGACGATAACTTTCGATTTTTTCTTCCCTCCGAGGAACGATATGCTGATGATGGCAGCGAAAACGACTATCACGATGAACCAGCTTGCCATATCATTGATGTCGACCATCGCGACTGCCATATTTGCGAGGAAGTGTGCCACGATGTTTGCCGTGATGTCCTCCCAGATGACAAACGTGGTACCGAGGACGAGTCCAACACCGAGCGTGGCCAGCATCGCGCGAAGGTTGCCATAGTTCGAAAAATGAAATGCCGTGAAGATGACGGAAGAAATGATGACGGCGACAACTTTCCAGACCGTGACGTGTTTCTTGGAGATCAGGGATAGCAACATCACGATGCCAGTGATCACGAACGCCCGGTGAAATATCTCTTCCAGCGGAGCAGCAAATGCCACGTAGAATGCCTTTTCAAGTGAAGTGATGGACATATTTATCCGGATCAACATTTGCACGACAGCATCTACGGTCAGCGGAATTCCGAAGTGCGTGAGAAAGTCGTCAGAAATCGGCGAGAACTGGGTCGGAAACGCGGGTTCTTCTTTCAGCAGTTGGTATCCTATCAGACCAATGACTCCGGGGATGAGTTCCCAGTACAACGCCGACTGCGCCCACCCTTCCGGGTCGGTCCAGTATCGGACGGTGATGTAAATCATAAATGCTATTGCTGGCACGAGGATGAAGACACTCATCCGCGTGTGGTTGTATTTGGCGGGCATAATCTCACGCAGTTTAATAGAATCTTTTGCTATTCAACGTTGTTACGAACTTCGCGCGCCTCGCAGTCGCCGGTCGATCGAGGTGTCTATTCCGTACAACGCTTTGTTTTTGCTTTCTTCTTGTCGCATTGCCAATTTCCGGTACCGCTTGCTGGAATTTCTCCACGCGATCACGATGATCGTGACAACTACGCCAAAGACCGCGATAACGAAAACGAGTGCGATTACAATCTCTATCCAGCTAGGTTTTACAGTCGAGAGGTCTGGCGGGGACGGCGAGGTGAACGTGCCGAAGTCGAGCACGACATATCCACTAGCTGTGACGTTTGCGGACACTGGCGTCCAGCTCGTCAGGTACGTGTCGGTCCCGTTCTCGTACAACCGGTATTGTGCTCCTCGCGGGACGTAAAGAGGTTGCAGGTAGGGTTGGTTCGCCGAGACCGTGACGCTCGTGACCGTGCCGAGATATTCAAAGTAGACCGTGCCGGTACAATTCAAATAGTTCACGATTTGAACCGCATAGAACATCGCGTAGTCGTCTGCCAAATTTGGACTCCACACGATCAAATCTCGGAATAGTGCATAGTTATAGAGCTGAGAAGCGTACACGCTCGTGAAATCTAGCGCAATTACCCCGAAAGAGAGGAGATTGCTCGAATTTTCCAGGAGCGAAATGTTACGAGACTCGAACATCGTCCCGTTCTGATAAAACGCGGTTACGTTATAAGTTCCTATGGTGAACCGGAAGAGGAGGAAATTTTGTGGCGCGACCGCTTGGGTCAGCAACATCGTGTTATTTTTCACGATGGAGAACGTGTAGTAGTCTTGCGTGTTGTTGTTATACAGGCTCATCCAACACTCGCTCACGAACACGTTGAACTCCGAGTAGGTCGAGAGGTCGAGGACTTGCGAATAGACTGTGTCGTTGAAGTAATCGAGCACGGTCACGTTGTGATTCGGGCCGAGGATTTCCACGGGACCCCAGCTCTGGCGATAATAATTGACATATAATCGCACGGAGTCGGTCGGTACACCTTGTCCATCGTTGCTAAACGCCGAGAAATAAATCGACCGGTAACTCGTGTTCATCACGTACCGCATCGCGCCCGCGAGCACGAAATTATAAATAACTGGTGTATTTGTCTCCGTCTGCGTGTAGAGGAGTTGGTAATTGCCGCCCCCGAGGAACAGCTCGTCTTCCGTTCCCGCGAGGAGGTATTTGTCCAGATACCCGCCCGGGGAGTTCAAACTAATATAAGTGTCCGTCCGCATCAAGTTCTGGATTTTCAATGAGTAAATTGAAAGCGGGAGGCTGATGGGAGAGTCGTCCGAGATGCTCCGCATCGCGGCGTACACGTTGGCGTCAAACCAGTCCTTCACGACAACCGCGTAACTCCCGTCAAACAAGTAATTCCATCCCCAAAAATACTGCGTCCCGTCAATGAATAACCGGAAACTGTCCAGCGGGATGTTGGGGGCATCGAGCGAATACGCGGAGACATACACGTGGCGGTAACTTGAATTGAGCGTGTAGAGCATCGCGGACGCAATTGTTAAATTGACCGAAATGGCTGTTCCAAGTTCGTTATTAGTATAGTTGAGTTCATAGATTCCTGCATAAAGTTGATATTCAGCGATTTCCTCGCTCGCGAGATATTGTGAATAGGACGTACCCAACCGTGTCAACGTGACGAGCGAAGCGTACTGCATCCTATTTTGGATCTTCACCGAGTAGATGTTGATGATGGTGATGTCGATGAATGTGGTTATGGCACGATCCGTTCGGTTGACGAGACTTTGCCCGAACCGGTCCCACATCGACAGGTTGTAATACGATCCAACGTCCGCGTAAAACCGGTTGTTTGCCATAAAGTAGGGGGGATCGGGGTTGACCGGTGAATCGATCCCGTTCAGCGTGCGATTCAGAGCCGTTCTAAACAACGCAAAATCGAGCAAGTTGTTCTGCGAGTCGTAGATGTTCACCTGTCGTTCCCCACCCGTGGTTGGGGAGTAGGTGAACGTGTTCAATATGTGTGGTGCGATAGTTATGTTCGTGCTCCACTTTAATTGCGAACCCTCGTAGAGGTTTAACGTGTAATTGTAAGGCGTAATGGACAAACTATCTTGCCCGTCCGGGTCGATGTAGGTTTGTTCTGGGGTCGCTCCCGTCAGAACCGGCCGCTCGATCACGATGGACGTGACTTGGAGGTTTTTCGTGTCGTCAAACGTTCCTGTCAGGTTTAGTCCAGTGAGGGTTTCTGCACCTGTTAGCGTGAAAGTTCTGGTTTGCGAGTCAAAATTCGTGTTCCCCTCTGCCACTAGTTCTCGCGTGGTAACCGTTGTTCCGCCATTATTCGTCAGCAAGTTTATCTGGTGGGCAGACGTGGTGCTGAACGTCACGCGGACGCGGTCGTTTGCCTGCAGGTTGAGCGTGGAAAATGTGGGCGAGTTTAATATGAGTGTCTCGGTTGTGTTAGTTTGTGCCCATATTATTGCCCCACTGTAGAATTTCTGGTGCGTGTAATAGACTCTCGGTTTGTGAGTGCCCTCGGCAGTGTCTGCTGTTTTTCTCGTATCAACAGCCTCGGAGGTACGCAATTCTATATACGTGTAGAGACCCGGGAGTGTAAATGTCGTGTACGTGCCTACTCCATCCAACGTGTCTGACGTGAGAAGCGCGCCGAGTGCAGGTTGGGTGTTCCACGTTACTGCCCAATGGTTGAAAGCCCCACACGCGTAAACATCGAGTGCAGTCGCAGGGGAATGGTCATAGATAAAATAGAGACTAATCGCACTCGTGTCGGTTGCAGTTGTTAAATATGCTGGATACATCGCTACAAGACTGCGGTAATGCTCAAGGGTGGCTATATAGTCAGTCCCTGCCGACATTGCAGGCCATGCACCCCAGTTATCATTTGGGGTATCATCCTCTACAAACGTGTCTTGAGTAGTACCTGTTAACACAGTATGAATGTCATTCAACCCCGAAGACGTAGATAATGTCCACGGATTCGCCCCGAAGTTCGCGGAATACAGCGAATCCCATGTTGTTATGGTGTCAGTCGAGGTCAGTACCCAGCGGGTCGTGGCAGTGCTCTCGGAGATGAGTTGCACGTTCGGCACGACCGCGAACGGCACCCACGCTTGCTCGTATGGGACGTTGTTGCTCCACGCGACAAAGCGAAACGAGTAACTCCCCGGCGAGGGGAACGTACCATTCTGCGAGAGGAGCAGGTAGGTGGACCGCTCGCTCACATATTGCGGGTCGGAGGAAATGTCGATGGCATCATAGTAAATCTGGTCTCCCGTGCCCGCTGCTTCTGTGGCAAAACGAATATAATTCACTGGCGTGACTGCGGTAGAGGTGGTCGCCTTGAGCAAACCATTCACGTAAACATTGATCAGAGTGGTAGTCCACATCACGCGCAAATGATACCACGTGTTTATCGATATTGCGGTCGGTCCTGCACCGTACAAATTACCTGTTTGACTATACAGGTTGATAACATTTGTGCCATGTGCTACCCCCCCGTACAGTTGCAATATTGTGGCTACGATGGTCACGTCCGTTGTGTAAAACCACAATTCGACAGATCCCGCAACAATATCGGCGAATGTTAGGGTTGCCTCGGCGATTCCCGGATTATTTCCATCATCCAGACAGAGAACATTATGATGTCCAGTAACTTGTGGGACAATGCGAGCGGAGCATCCCGTGCCAGACGAGTCCACAAACCCACCCGGCACGGCGAACATCGTCGCGTTCTCGAAGCTGTATGTCGCGTTGTACGTCCCCACCTGCCCAAGGTCGATAGCGTTGCGGTTTGCAACATATCCATCATTCCAACTCGCCTCGATGGCATCATAATACACGTGGCCCGCCGCAGTATCTATGCCAAGCATAATCATTTGGATGCCAGTCCACGTCACCGCTGACGTCAGTTTATATTTTTGCACGCCGTCCACGAACAAGTACACGTGTTTGGTGGCAGTATCCCACCCGACATTGATGTAATACCACCGATTTGCCGCCACTGCTACACCCGT
>Ga0299912_10001529_pt1 | contig 18694 bp, 19 predicted proteins | sample RVTome_2_FD_207667 | JGI IMG/M metagenome (GOLD analysis project Ga0299912, IMG submission 207667) | Soil microbial communities from uranium-contaminated site in the Upper Colorado River Basin, Wyoming, United States - RVT95D214 (version 2) ... | reverse complement strand
CAACGCATGAAAACCTGCGGAATCTCTACGGGATTCGCTTAGACGAGCACCTTGTCATTGAGGCAGGCATCCTCCGCGAATTTCGCCAGACCGAAACAAACGACTAACTCGCCTTCACACCACACCCGGCCCAAGCCGGGGACCCAGCGTGTATCGTCGATAGAGAACGGATGAACACCACACACCGTTCATCACCAAAAGATTGAAATAGAGGTAGAATTCGAGCCTGTTCAGGATCGAGCAGACCGTTAGGATGAACAATTCCGTCCCGAGTCCGAGCAATCCAGACAGCCGCAGCGCAGGAATGTCACCATACCATCGCTGCTCACGTTCCGCAGAAAAGACAACCTCCCTCTTGCACCACCTGTCAAGGCTCTCCATAAGCCTGTCCTGCCAGCCGTAGAGCCATAAGAAGATGGTGTGCAGCCGGAACGTCAGGCGGTCAACATTGTAATCCTCCGTGCGCATTTCTTCTGCAAGCCTATTGATGGTGTAGCTGCTGTGCATGTGAAGGTATGACGCGTGATAGAAGACGTGGTACGAAACGCGGAGTGTAATACCGAGAAATCCGAACATGCCCAGGATGAGTATCCAGGCGTTACCTCTCTGAACCGCCAATACTGTTGTGAGGGCTGTAAAGACGAGAAAGTTGACAAGAAGATCTCCTATTGAGTCAAGAAAGCGTCCTGTGCGGCTGTACATCTGTTTCGCTCGCGCAAGCTGTCCATCGGCAGAATCGAGCAGGTCCTTCGACGTGAGCAAGAGCCCGGCCATAGCTGTCAGGGATGGAGAACCGGAGGAGTAGCACACTGCGCTCAGGATTCCAAAGAGGAGTGCGGCAAGTGTGACCTGATTTGGCGTGACGGGTGTATGGTACAGGAAGCGAACGAGAATACCCGCCAGAGGACGCAAGAGATAGGTGTTGATGATTTCATCCGACACGTCGGACTTTATCGACCGCGCATATGAATAGTCGTGCACAGGAATCATCGAACCATTGATTGGGCTAATCGTTCGGCCTCCTTCAGGTCTTCTGGGCTATCGATTTCGATACACGGTCGTTTTCCCGCGTCAACCGCAAAGAGATCGGTTCCCCGGTCAATCAATTCCTGAAACGAAGCCTCATAGAATTCTTTTCTCTCCTTTCTTCGATCAAGCACCTCAAAGAGACGCTCCGTTGCTTTCCGGGAGAATTTCTCAATACCGAGGGATTCGCCGGCAGAATGTTTACGGTCAAGGCTCTTCCCAATGCGTACCACACGGTCCATTGAATCGAGTTCGACTTTCACCTCTTCGCGTCCAAGATTTTCAGATCGGTGTATCACGAGTGCATTGTCGTGGGGTGAGCGTAGCAGCAGTTCGAGAATCTCTTCGTGGAAGAGGATGTCGGCGTCTAGCAAGAGCATCTCCTGACCAAGCACCTTCGAACTGGCAGTCCAGAGAGAGTAGTTGTTGTTGGTTGATGCAAACCGCGGATTGAAGACGAAGCGCACACGCAGCGGAAGGCCCATTCTCTGCACGAATTGTTCGATCATTTCGTGGTAGTAGCCGGTGACAATGACGCAGTGCTGCAGTCCGCAATGGTGGAGCGCATCAAGCGTACGATGGAGGAGCGGTGTTCCTGCAAGCGGGAGCAATGGCTTTGGCAGTGTGTCAGTAAGAGGGCGCAGGCGGGACGCGATGCCTGCGGCAAGTATAACAGCAATCATGGTTTGACGGGCTCTGCATGGGTGGTCGCCCAAACGTGCCCCCTTACAATCTCATGCAGGACCGACAGAACAAGCGTATTTTGCTCTCGTGTGCCGATGGTGATGCGCATGCAATCTTCCAGTCCCGGGTCATCAAGAAACCTGATTTCGATATTTCTCCGCTGTAAGCCTTCGTGGAGAACATGTTTGAGTCGGACAGGATACCGGACGAGCAGGAAATTTGCATCGGACAGGAACGGCGCGAAGCCTTCCAACGAGGCCAGCTCGCGATAGTACAATGCCTTGTCCTCGCGCATTCTCCGCGCAATGCTGCGGTAGTACTTCTCATCGCCGAGTGCTGCACAGGCGATCTTTTCTGACAACCGGTTGTAGCCGAGGTACCGCGCGCTGTAGGTGATCAGGTGCGAGAGTTCCTCTCCGACACACGCGTACCCGATACGGAGTCCCGCCAGAGCGTAATACTTCGAGAACGTCCGGAGCGCCACCACGCGTGAATTGGTGTTGAGGGTGTCTTTTACATGATCGTGCGAATTGCCCGAGAATCCATAGTACGCCTCGTCAAGGACGATGACCGACGAGTCGCAGTGTGCAACAACCTCGGCCAAATCCTGGGGATCGATGCTGTTACCCGTGGGATTGTTCGGAGATGCAAGCAGGATGACGCGTGGTGTGTGTTCGTCGTACAACCGCATGATTTCGCTGCCATCATACACGAATTCACCCTTGCGTTCATGAAGACTGTATTCAACCTTTTGTCCGCCCGTTTCGTTCACGATCGCCTTGTAGTACCACCAGGACTGGCGCGGAAGAAGCAGTGTCTCGCCGCGCTGGACATAGCAGTGGATGACTTGCTTCAACATATCTTCGCTTCCATAGCTGAGTAGGATCCGGTCCTCGGGAATCCCGAGGCTTGTGCTGAGGCGCTCGGAGAGCTCGCCCTTCACGCCGCGGGTGAAGTCACGGGAATAGAGGCTCAGCTCCTCCAGGTTTGCCTTGTACAGAATTTCATAGCAGACGGGTGACGGACCGTACTGGTTTTCATTCCGGTCCAGCAGGAGCTTTCGCATAGCGGGGTCCTTGACGGTTGTAGCGGCCTTGAATGAGAAGGCAACTGGCATGCCCTAAGAACACGAGGGTGGAGTCCCAGGTTCCGGCAGGCCTTACCACAGGTAAGCAAGGAAAATCCTGGGGAAGATGCAAAGAAAATGGTTCATTGGAGACGAAAATACACACCTGCCCCCAGCTTCTTCGCCGGATCCGGCAGAATCATCAACGTCGAGTTGCCGGCTCAGTTCGGTCCGAGCAATCCGAAGAATTCACCTGTCTTGATCTCCAGCGAAACGTCTTTGAAAGCAGCAACGGTGGAAAATGACTTCGTGATATTCTGAATCATAATCATCCACTCATCCGCGGGGGGAGCCGGAATTTGTCACGTGCGGAGCATCCAGGAATATGCACTCTGGCTTCGGCAATCAAGGCCAATATTCATCACTTGCTAGTGTTTCTCCAAAGTCCTTTATTTAGTAGGCCCAGAAGAAAAGTGCTCGTTGTTCAGGGCCGCAAACCACATCGGCTGCACGAGTTCATCCGGTTTTCGAAAGCTCTTCAACGCTATGAAACTACAACGAATTGGAATACTCACGGGCGGGGGCGATTGTCCCGGTCTGAATGCCGTGATCCGAAGTGTTGCCAAACCGGCGATGGCCCACTTCAATTCAACGGTCATTGGAATCAGCGACGGGTACGAAGGGTTGGTGGAAGGACGATTCAGGGAGCTCACTCCGCTTGACGTCACCGGGATCATCAACATGGGCGGGACTATTTTGGGCACGTCGAACAAAGGCGATCCATTCCATTTTCCAATGGGAACGCCGCCGAACGTCCGCGTCGTTGACGCGTCGGACCAAGTGCTTGAACACTACCGCAACTGGCGGCTCGATGTGCTGATTGCCATCGGCGGGGACGGAACGCAGATTATTGCCAACAAACTCTCCGACATGGGTGTGAACGTCATCGGCGTTCCGAAGACGATTGACAACGACCTCGAGGCGACGGACATCACCTTCGGTCACGATTCTGCCAGAGCAGTTGCCACAGAAGCGATTGACCGCCTGCAGACGACGGCATCTGCTCACCACCGTGTGATGGTTGTTGAAACAATGGGTCGCTACGCCGGCTGGATTGCGCTGGGGGCGGGTCTCGCTGGAGGCGCTGACATCATCCTGATACCAGAGATTCCGTTCTCCTGGGATAAAGTATTCGAGTCCGTGCTCAAACGCAGCAAGGGTGCAAAGTTCAGCATCGTGTGCGTTGCAGAAGGGGCAAGGCCTCTTGGCGGAGAGCTCTCGGTGAAGGAGGTGGACAAGAAGAGAACGGATCCTGTCAGACTTGGTGGCATTGCCGAGGTGGTCGCAAAGCGGATTGAGGATGAAACGGGTCTGGAAACGCGCGTTACGGTCCTCGGTCACGTCCAGCGCGGTGGAAGCCCGACACCGTTCGACCGGATTCTGGCAACACGGTTCGGGGCTGTCGCGCTTCAGGCGGCGTCGCGGGGAAAGTTCGGCGTCATGGCCAGTTTACAGCAAAACGATGTAGTGACCGTCCCTCTCAAGGATGCCGTCGGCAAGCAGCGTCTTGTTCCATTCGACTCCCAGTTGATCTTTGCAGCGCGTGCTGTGGGAACATGTTTCGGCGACTAGAAACCTGGTTGAAAGGCCACGCCGCCATACGAAACGGGCGCAAGTGCAGTGACGTTGTCACAGAATTTTTGGTTTTCGGCTCTTTCTCGACAGTAGCTAGAAATTCAGTTCGAGGAGCAGCTTGCGAAGACACACGCGTGCGTGAGGGAAAGGCTTCTGGCGGGTGAGCTCACTCTCTGGTTGCCGATTCCAAAAGACGCTCAATGATGGTCCTGCTGTCCTGAACCGGGTCTATTGTGAACGGCGATGTGAACTGCTCGGTGACCTTCGTGTTCAACCGTTCTGCTGCTTCTCGAACCGGAAGCGGAAACGAATCGTCGAGGGCGAGGCTCCGTAGCTGGTTCATCGCATCAACACCCCAGCCCTGTCGCGGATTGAATTCCAGCCAAAATGTGATCGCCACTCCCGCGGCGCGCCGTGCACACACACGTACCATCCCTTCGTTACCGGCCTTCTTCGCCTGATCGGCCGTGGCCAGCTCCTTCCTGATCTGTGCGAGTGCTTGTTCTCTTTCCATGGGGTAAAACGAAACCGGAAACCTTACCGTGAAGTCATCTGCCATCCCACCGCAATTGTATAGCAGTATCTCATCCTGATGCTGTTGGGACGGACTGAGACACCACGTAGTGAGATCAGATTGGAGTCATTTCAATAACTCTGTGTCTTCGTGTCTCGGAGGGTGGACTGTTCAAATAGATTTCTTGAGCTTCACGCACAGCACGGTGACATCATCGGCAAGTTCGCTTGACCCCCGGAAATTCCAGACGGCGGCGATCACCGATTTGCACAGGTCGTCTGCGCCCGCCGCTCTGTGAGGTGGATGGTGAACACGAGAGTCAAACGCGCCTCTAATATAATATGCGACTCTCCGTTCACCAACCACAAACTGACTTTTCAACCGGATTTCTAGACCCAGCCCTACACTCTAAACTTCTCATCATGCCAGTACCTGGTCATTTCCAGCCAGAAGAAGAGCCCCCGCCATCTTCCGTATCGCTCATAGCGCCTCTCAATTGTGGAGTCCTTTACTCTACGGCCGTCATGGTGCAACTCGAAATACTTGTTCCGGACCCATGAATCAAGTCCGAGGTAATCGTAACGCCCGACGAGCTTCAAAAGGTTCCCGGCGGCATACGGACCGACGCCCTTGACAGTGCGCATCTGCACGTAGAGCTCCTGAGTCGCGGCTTGAGACACCCGCCACTCCTCAAGATTTAGCTTCCCTGAAGCAACATTCTCCGCAAGCCGGAGCAAATACGGCGCACGGTAGCCGGCCTTGATTTCAGTTCGCAAGGATTTTTCCGACGTTCCGGCTATCACAGTGGGCTCCGGGAACGCGTGCAGCTTGTCATTAAATTTCCTTCCGAGGAGCCGCACAAGGTTGGTTATCATCACTGTAGTGAGCGCCCAGGTACAGTTAGTTGTGCAAATCATTTTCGCCACATCCTCAAAGACAGTAGGCGATCGCAACATACGCCCTGAGCCGCTTGCCGCAATCCATTGATAGCCACGAAATCGCCGTGCTTCATGGTGAAAGCGGGAGAAATCCTCGTCCAGGCGCAGACACGTGCGGAGTTGATCGATGACTTCCTTTCTTTGCCGCCTTGACAGTGGAGCATTGCTTGCAGCAACTGTGTTCACGGATCGGCCGCCTGCTGATGAAACACACAAGATGATTGTCCCGTCGGCGAGTGTGTGAATACGTTGAAGCGTCCTCGCATCTGCGTCGTAAGAGAATGGCGGCAATGCACACCAGCCGTGGCTGTACACAGTCCGCCAGAAGTCGAAGTCAGAAGGTATAGGAATGGAAAGGCGCGTTGTAAACAAGCGTGTTACCCTTTCTGTTGGAATCGAGCGGCGGTCAAATCCGGGCAAATGAGTTGACGGGGTGTGGCGCTGCAATTCTAAGAAGGCTCCTCGGAAGGCCTCCGTACAGATTCTGGGCTAGACAACAGGTCATTTTGTTGAGAAGAGCAGCATCATCTGGATTTCTTTCCATACCGCACCGGACGAGATTCCTTCGAAGCCGATCTCCCGTGCAAGTTCGTCACCGTCGATTCGGTCTCCACGTTCCCACAGCGACTGCTGATACGTGCCCGCCTGCGGGCGTTCGAACCAATTCACCCCATAATCGCGTGTCAGTCTTTCATTCAGCTGCGCTTCGAGGAACCATGCGCGCAAATAGCTGGCCGAGTAGTAGAAAGCATCGAGATCGACAAGGTAGCGCTTTTCGTCGGAGGGAAGCAGGTTGTAGCCGACGGCCCTGCTCAGGAGGTTCGTATAGCGTGCGGAGGGGTCAGGAACCCCGGAGTGCAACTGTAGCTCATACAAGTACTTCGCGCTGTAACGGCGAAGGTAAAACAGGCGGTAGAAGGCCTCGAAGCGTAGAAAGTCTTTCAGCATGGGCGCGGGCATGTTCGTGTGGAGGCGAAGCCATGCCTGGTTCAACAGTAGATATTCTGAAAGAAACGCGAAACTTTCCGTCACCGTACCTTCACCGGTGTACTTGAACTCGAACGCGTTTTCCTTGGTGTTGGCAAAGTGTTGTGCGTGTCCCATTTCGTGAAAGAGAGATAGGTAATCGTCATGGCCGCCAATCGGCTTGATGCTCAAGCGGATGTCGTTCGGGATATCGATGGGGAAGCAGACGGCCCGAGGGTTCTTCTGCTCTCTTGGGTCTGCGTCGATTTTCATATTCTTCTGAGCATCGACGTCGATTCCAAGCCCCTTGTAGGTGGATTTCACGACACCGAGCATAGTCCTTGCGGGAAAGTATTTGTCGAACTTGCGACTTCGAAATAACGCTCCCATGTCATACCTGTACAGCCGCGCAGGAGTAATGTTCAGGTACTTCATCGTCATCTCACGAAGCAGTGTCGTGTAAGTGCTTTCTGTCTGTGCCAGAACATGTTCGGTGACGGACTTGAACTGACCAAGCGAGAAGCCTTTCAATGACTCAGCCATTGCATTATAGGAGGTGTAGCCAAGCTCCTTTGCAAGTCGTTGGTTTGCCTTCTCAATTTCCTGGAGTGTGACGGTGAGCGAATCGACGATAGGGTCAAGAGCAACATACAATGCGGCGCGGCGTTTCTGACGCGTCTCATTTGTCATCACGGTAGTCACCTGCCGGTACGCGATTTCCTTTCCTTCGAACGAGACTTTTGCATTTGACTCGATGTTACTGACTCGGTCGGTAAGCGGGGCGATCTCCTTGCTGATATACTCCGTGGTGAGATAGCGGCGAAGGTAGCGGAGACGTTTCTTCTGGATCGGATCGGCTTCCTCCTGTTCCACCTTCTGCACCAGGGCAATGTGCTCGGTTGTGAAAAGGGTTGCATTCGCCCGGTAGAGTGAATCTTGATTGGAGACAGCACCACGTACCCAGTTGTTCCAGCCCATGAGCGACTGGGCTTTGATGAGTTCCTCTGCCTGTGTCCTTAAGCTGTCGATCCGCGCTGCGTCGTTGGAACGTCTTGGGGCGCAGGAAGAGAGAAGAAGAATCGTGACAAGGAAAAGAGCCTTCATCGATAGGTTGTTCATGGTTGTCCTTCATTGCGTGCGTGGTGGCAGCATTGGGGGTTTTGCTGAGGGGTCAAGTCCGCGTCAAAAAACCTGACAGCAGGGCCTGGTTGGACGGAAATCGTTCAACAAGTTTGAGCACTGTAAGCATAGCTTCTCTCGGTGCCATCCTTGCAAGTGAGCGTCTCAGGGCTTGATGTTGTGAGGTTGCCGGGCCAAAGAGAAGTTCTTCCCTCCGTGTGCCTGAGGCAAGCAGGTCAATGGCGGGAAAGATGCGCTCATTGGCCATGTCCCGGTCGAGCACCAGCTCCATGTTACCGGTTCCTTTGAATTCCTGAAAGATGAGCTCATCCATACGGGAGCCTGTGTCGATCAGTGCCGTTGCGATAATTGTAAGCGACCCGCCATCTTCACACTTGCGTGCCGCGCCGAAGATGCGCTTGGGGATTTCGAGTGCCCGTGCGTCGACACCGCCGGACAGCGTGCGTCCGCTTCCTTTTTGATGGATGTTGAAAGCGCGACCCAGCCGCGTCAGTGAATCGAGAAGAAGCACGACATCTTTTCCAGCCTCGACCTCACGCTTTGCATATTCCAGCACCAGTTGTGCCAGGCGCACATGGCTGCCGCGTTCGCTGTCGCTTGAGCTCGCAAACACGTCGCCCTTGATGGAGCGGCGCATGTCGGTTACCTCTTCAGGCCGTTCATCAATCAACAGCACGAGCAGGTGAATGCTTCTGTGGCTCTGGCTGATCGCGTGCGCGATATGCTGCATCAGCATCGTCTTGCCGGCTTTCGGTGGCGATACGATGAGCGCACGCTGGCCTTTCCCCAGCGGGCAGAAAAGATCGACGACACGCATCGAGATCTTGCCCAATCCATTGCCACCTTCCAGAGTGATGACCTCGTTGGGCGATATAGCTTCGTGCTGACTGAACTCTTTAACTCTGCTCCATGCATCGGGGCTGAGACCATTGATCTGCTCTATGGTATCGACAAGCGCGCTTTTCTTTGCCGTGAGCTTGGCGATTCCTTCCACATACACTCCGGTACGCAGATGGCACATTGAGATCAGCGTGGGAGGCACATACGGGTCCATGTCACTGAGCGTGAGTCCGTGGGAGAGGGCGCGGACGAAGCCGAAGCGCTTGTGGTCAATCTCAAGAATGCCTGAAAAGCGTATGTCCGTTGTGTGTACCATCAGTACCGCCCGGGGTAGGTGTGAAATGCCGAGGTGCAGATGAGTGCTTATGGGCTGCGCTCTTATCTGTGCGGAGCAACGGAGAGAATCCTCTTCAGAGTTGCTTCATCCGCCATCAGGCTGCCCGATGCTGGAAGCCGGGGAAGAAGGGTTGCCCAGTTGCTGTCCCGTGCGAAGATTTCCTTAAAGATAGGCAGTGACTGTTCGATGCGTCCGGCATTTATGAGCGCAGTGGCATGCCAGAACTTCATCTCCAGGTTGTCCGGGAACATGGCCTCTGCTGCTCCGTATTCCCGTAGCGCGCCGTCGACGTCGTTATGCTCAACTGCGAGGTCGCCGTTGTTCATGTGTGCGTAGGCGCGGTGGACGCTGACCAGTCTACGCAGTTCCTTCAACGGTTCCGGGTGGTCTTCCACGCGGAGCTCCATGGTCCTGTCCGCCCACGGCCGTCCGGTTGATCTCGCTTTCACAATAAGGATTGCCGCCGATTGCTTCCCACGGATGTCTCCTCCCATGCCCTGTGCCGCATCAAGGGCAGCAAGCATCCGCTCGGCAAGGGAGCCCGTTGCGTTTTCGAAAGCCTTTGACATTGCCGGCCAAACCTTGTCATTCAGCATGAGATTGGCCTGAACGGAGTAATTCCTGCCGACGATGTGCCCCGCGCCCTGAATGCATTTTGACCCGGTGTGGGCAGCGATGCTTCCGTTGACATCGATCATCGCGACCTGGCGAACGTCCCTCCCCGAGTCGGAGCCCAGCAGGGCATCAAGCGCTTGTCGGGCGGTCTTTCCTGCGCGCATGAGGTCGAGACCCAATGGTCCGTAGGCAGGATCGACGAATGATTGTGTCGCGACTGCACCTACCCCCGCCTCGGCCCATGTGACCAGCGATCCAACAGAGAACCAGTGCGACTGGACAGCGACACCCATTTCACCGGTGATGCTATCCCGCGCTACGATTGAAAATGTGTGCATGGGACGCTGTAGGAGAGACTGGTGTTGCGCGTGCAAGCACTGTTGGCTCATCAGCAAAACGCATGCTATGACGATCATCCGTTGCATAGACGAAGCTCCTTATCCACTTCTCTACAAATGAAGAGCGGGGGAGTGCTGAAATTCCCGCGGAACGAACGTGACGACCCCTGTTACGAAGACTGTAATTGTCCATGGTGATCGACGCCGAGTCGACACGACCCCCCGACATGCCTGTTCCTCGCTGGTCGCCAAAGATGAGCTGGAGCTGGTCGGCCAGTTGTGCCCTCTGAGGCAGCAGATAGTTGTGACCAAGTCCCGGGCCGCCGTGAAGAACGGGGAGAGGCATTCAAGTGCCCATCACCTTGTATAGAGCTCAACGCCGTTGATGTTCATTGTGCCTTCTCCCACCGGCATCTTCTTCTTGCCTCTGCGCCCTGCAAGGAACAAAGACGCAAGGATAATGGTCAGGAGTTTTGGGATATACGTTTACAGGTCCATTACCAATACGCTACAGGAGGGCACGTCGTTGACCGGTGCGGGACTACACGACGGGCGGGGACATACCCCATGCTGACCATTCCTGCCGCGCGGGACCGTAGATGCCGGGAACATCCAGTCCTGCCTGCCGCATGAGAACGGTCATCTGACCACGGTGGTGGATCTGGTGGAAAATCAGTGACGTCAGTGTTTGCCCGCGCTTCCACTTTTCACCGTACATCTCATCTTCCACCTGGAGAGTTGCGTTAGTCCATTTCGACTTGATCTGCTCAAGCAGCGAAATGGCTGCGCTATTGTATGCCTTGAAGATGGCTTTCGCCGAGGTCGGGACTGGGTCATCTGGATGGGGGCCTGCGAGTGAAAGGCCCGTCTTCGACATCATTTCGGGCATTGTCGTGGTGATATGCCATGCGAGCCGGCCGAGTGTTCGCCCTTCGGGACTGACCCCCTGTGACAGTGACTTATCGGTGAGATGTTTGAAGATTTTCTGTGTCGCCTCAATTTCCTGCGACCAGACGTACTCGAATTCGTTGATGCCAGAGAACATGGGTGACGTGTTGACGATGTGGATTTGTAGATTGGTGGATTATTGAGTCAATGAACTATCATCAGGTCTTCGGACTGGCCTGACATTTCTGGATCTGAGGCAACCCAACTGTGTTCTTCGCAGTTCGTTTAATCAACAACACTTTCACCCGTCGCTTCCAGAGAACAGCGACTGCAGATTGAGCGGCGGTGCCTTCATTTTGCTGGCCAATGACACATAGCGGCGTGCTAATGTATCTTTTCCTGCTCCCAGAACGGTGCTGACCATGCCGAGGGCCTCGCCGTAGTCGTTCGGCGGCAGCTCTTTCAGTACCCGAGTCCAAATGGACTCCTCAAGCACATTAAAAGCTGTCTGGACCTCCCAGAGGTCATAGCCGGCGTTAAATCGTTCACGGGCAGTTGTCTCGGCGTGCGCGACCATGGGGCCTAGGTTCTTTTCCTTCACTGCCCGCACGGTCAGGACATACAATGCCCTGATTCGCTGATGAATGTGTTCGATCCCTGCTTTTTCATAGCTCTTCGCGTGCGATCTGGCCATTGCCTCGCAGGCCGCTTCGGTGATCTCGTTTGAGCGTTCCTGCAAGAGTTGGATAAGGTTCATAGCGGTCTATTCATGGTGATATTCGGAGGTGTGCAAGTCTCCCGGTACACAATATACGCTGCTTCGTGTATTGATTCAATGGCTCTTGTTTTGCGGAGGTCAGATTCTTCTCCAGTCAAGAAACAGCGTTCGTGAAGCCGGTTGGCAGCGGGGACAGAAAAAAACGTCGTATCCTCTCACGCCCTCACGACGAATTGTCGAACCGCATCGGGAACACAGTTTACCCCGCCGCATGCGTACCTTCATGTGGTCACGCACTTTGACATGAATCGGTTGGCCCGCCGCTGCAACATGCCTGATCCCATCCTCCATAACCGTCCGGATAGAGTTGAACAATGTATCGAGCTGCACAGCTGATAAGCTGTCCACAAAGGTCTTCGGGTGAATTCTCGCATCAAAGAGAATCTCGTCCGCGTATGCGTTGCCGATCGAACTCAGGATCGTGTGGTCATTGATGAAGACACGTACCTGCTTTCGACGATGTCGTGCGGCAAGGCTTCGGAACAAATCGGCGTTGAAGGCCGGAGAGCGAATATCGATTCCTTGCCTTGCGTACGAAGGAATGGCAGAGTACTCGCCCTGTGGTACGATGTAGCATTTTGCCATCTTTTGTCTGTCGCAAAGATTCAATCGTGAAGAGTCGTCGAGGAAAAAGGAGGCGCAGAGGTATGGCTCCGTCTTTTCGTCGGGACGTTGATGCTGGAGTTTCCCCATGAGCATAAGGTTCAGCACCATGTCCAATTCACCGGAGAGCTTGATACACAGAAAGGGTCCGTGGAGATCGACCAGTGTCACTGCCTTCCCGTTGAGCGCCTGATCGATGGATTGCTTCACAGCGACACGAAGTACGATCGGCTGCTGTACAACGGCTCCCCTAATGGTTTTTCCGCGAATGTTTTTCTGGAGATACTTCTGAACATAGAGCAGGTCGGGCAGCTCGGGCATTGCTACAACGCTGAGGGGTTTTCAACATCCACTTCACACTTCATCCCCAGATCCGCTTTCATAAGGGAAGTCGATGTTCAGCAGGACCTCTCGAATGTGTGTCGGAGGAGTACGATCGTCCATCGTAGGTCGAAAGTCAGGCGAGGGAGTAGGGGATTGGTACGCCGAGAGAAATCTCTTCTGTGGTGACTACGGCACGGTATACCATGATCTCGACACCTTTGCTTTCAGCAGCGAGCATCGCCTTGAGAAATGCCCGGTCGATATTCTCTGCGGGCTTGAACCGTGAGCAGTCGCCTCGTTGCACAAAGAAGAAGGCCATGGCGGAGTGTTCTTGCTTGACAACTTCGATCAATCCGAGCAACGACTTCGTGATTCGTTCGCTGACAAAATCAGGATAAAGCGCGATGTCGTTCTCCGCCCATGTAACGGGATAGATGTTAATGAGGCAATTGCGCTCCATACTGTGCAAGATCATGTCTATCTTGTTGCCGGTGCCGTACGTGGTTTCGTGGTCGATTTCTTTGTAGTCTGAAAGAGATGGGATCATTCCCTTTTCAATTGCCCCGTAGATGACCTTTCTCGCCATCATCGGGTTCACACATACCCACGTGCCATCCATGTTAATGAGCTCCCAGGTGTGTCGATGTCGCCTGCCTGGATTACCGCTGTCGGAGAGGATGACGGTGTTACCCGGCTTGTAGCATCCACGCATCGCGGTTGCATTTGGACAGTGCGCGGTGATGACCGTCCCGTCGCCCAGTCTGGCATCGACGAGTGAACGCCGGTAGCGCTTGATGAGAGTGGCGTGGACAAGGGGGGTCTGAAACTTCATCAGGGCTGTGGTGTCGTTCGGGTGGCTGATGTTTGTCCTAACATCAAAATATACCCAGCGTGTTCAACAGATGCAAGACAAGGGGCTTGAATTTGGCCGACCCGATGCTATCTTGTACTTCAGGGGAAAACCAGCTCGGGTACTTCATTGAAACAGAACCTGTTGGCAGTCTTCGCTGCCATTGGTCTATTCATTTCGCTGTATTTTCTGCTCCTCAGCTTCAAAGCGATTGTGATACATTCAAGGCATCTGCCATCCTTCTGCCGCCTTGACCAGAAGACATGCGAGAGAATTCTCTCCCATCCGGATGCGAGACTGCTTGGGGTTCCCAACTTTGTACTCGGAGCAGTGTACTATACTCTTGTGCTTATGCTGGGTGTCGGCTTTATACACCCGCTGTTCGAGATGTTCCTGCGAGCCGTCTCGTGGGGGACGGTAGGGGTGGCGGTCTATTTGACCTATTCCCTGTCCTTCAAAATAAGAACTACCTGTCTGTTGTGTCTTGCTTCTCACATTGTGAGTCTGTTTCTGTCCATCATTCTTACATTTTGGTAGTCTCTCATGACCTTATCACGAGCACGTACTGTCGGCTTCCTCTACAGTGAGACGTTCCTCGGGCACGTTCCCCCTGCAGGGCACCCGGAGCGCCCCGACAGACTGCGAAGAATAGTACAGCACATGAAAGATTGCCATCTGTGGGAAGAGATAGTGCATCTCGCCCCAGTTCCCTCTCCCGAGGGACACATTGTAGCCGTTCACAGCAAAGACTATTATGAGGGTGTGAGGCAAAGATGCGTTGCGGGGGGTGGACTCTTGGACGAAGGGGACACGTATGCATCGCCCAGGTCATTTGATGCAGCCGTGCTCGCTGCCGGTGCAGTGGAAGTTGCCGTTGATGCCGTCGTCGGTGGGAAAGTAACAAGTGCCTTTTGTGCGGTGAGACCCCCTGGACATCACGCCGAACGCGACCGGTCGATGGGGTTCTGCCTTTTCAATAACATTGCCGTTGGCGCCCGCTATGCGCAGCGCCACCATGGACTGAAGAAGGTCGCAATAGTTGATTGGGATGTGCACCATGGCAACGGGACACAGCACATATTTGAGGAGGACCCATCGGTATTTTACATCAGTCTTCACCAGTTTCCCTTTTATCCGGGTAGCGGCGCGCGTGGAGAGAGCGGAAAGGGAAAAGGGGAGGGCCGCACGCTCAACATTCCACTCCCTGCAGGAACCGGTGAAGCGGGTTATCTTGCTGCCTTTGACGAGGAGGTCGTTCCCGTTCTTCGTGAGTTCACGCCGGACCTCCTTCTTGTTTCCGCAGGTTTTGATGCGCACAGGGATGACCCGCTTGCAGAAATGAGGCTTACCGAAGATTCATATGCGAAGATGACGATGCGGGTGAGAGACATTGCTCCGGTCATCTCTGTGTTGGAGGGTGGCTACAACCTCGACGCACTTGCACGCTCAGTGGAGCAGCACCTGCGCGCCCTCGGCAACGAGTAAAACGCTTGAACTTCCACTGCATTTTTCTTATCGTGTGCAGACCGCAATCGTTTTTTTTACAGGATAATGAGAAGGATATCATATGATACTGGTTGTGTTGCTGCGCCACGGTGAGTCGCAGTGGAACCTTGAGAATCGTTTTACCGGATGGACTGACATTCCACTTTCCCAAAAGGGTATTGAAGAAGCAAGGGCAGCCGGCGAGAAACTGAAAGGATACACATTCGATTGTGCTTTCACGTCGGTGCTGAAACGCGCCATTGATACGCTCGACATCGTTCTTGAGATCATCGGTCAGAAGAATATCCCCATTGATTATAATCAGGCGTTGAACGAGCGCCACTACGGCGATCTACAGGGACTGAACAAGGCGGAAACGGCAAAGAAGTATGGAGACGCGCAGGTGAAGCTCTGGCGCCGCAGTTTCGACGTGCGGCCGCCGAACGGAGAGAGTCTCAAAGACACCGCCGACCGGGTGATGCCACACTGGGAGAAGAAAATCCTGCCGAGAATCGTCAAAGGTGATCAAATCCTCATTTCCGCTCATGGCAACAGTCTGCGCGCACTTGTCATGCACCTCAACAATCTCTCGCAAGAGGAGGTCCTCGAGCTCAATATCCCGACCGGTGTGCCCCTGGTCTACGAGTTCGACAATACGGGCAAATCTCTCTCCAATAAGTACCTCTGATAGCACTATGTGGCTGCTGCTTTCCATTTCTGTTCTCCTTCTCATGGTTTCTTCGGAATCTTCTCAGGCGCAAGGACCATCGACCAAGGTTTCACTCTCAGGGAGCTGGCTCTTCAAAGTGGATGCACAGGAGGTGGGGGTGCGCGAAGCATGGTTTGCGGATTCCACAGACCGCTCTGGCTGGCAGAGCGTGGAGGTTCCGTCATTCTTGGAGAAATATCCTGGTTTGGAGACGTATGATGGCTGGACATGGTTTGCACGCACTGTGACGCTCGAGCGGACGGAAGTGCCGCTCAGCCTGCACTTCGGCGGGGTCGACGATGAGGCAGTTGTCTGGGTGAATGGCGTTGAAGTTGGGAACCACAGCGGGTACAGCGATCCGTTCGCCCTTGATGTCTCACCCGTGCTGAAGGCCGGTGAGAACAGCATCGTCATTTTGGTGAAGGACAATGGGGGCGGAGGAGGGATATACAAGCCCATCACGCTCCTTGAGACTCGTCACCTTGATGAGATGTTTAGAAGCGTGTACTTCGGCACACCCGCGATGCGAAGCGCCGAGTGGGTGAAGGACGCTGTGATTTACAGCGTGTACCTTCGGTCGTTCTCAAAGGAGGGGATGTTTACCGGTCTCGAAAAACGCCTGCCTGAACTGAAAGAGATGGGCGTCACGGTTCTGTGGCTGTTGCCAATCCATCCTGTCGGCGAGAAGAACCGCAAAGGAAAACTCGGGAGTCCGTATTCCGTGCGAGACTACTACGGCATCAACCCTGAGTTCGGCACTATGCAAGATTTCAAACGGCTTCTCGTTGCCGTACACAAGAAAGGCATGAAGCTCATCATCGACCTGGTTGCGAACCACACGGCTTGGGACAGCAAACTGGTTCTTGAACATCCCGAATGGTTCACGAAGGACCTGAAGGGCGCCCTCGTGCAGCCGAACGCAGACTGGACCGACGTTGTTGATCTCGACTACTCACAATCCGGCCTCCGGAAGTACATGATCGAGATGATGCGTTGGTGGGTAAAGGACATTGGCATCGACGGTTTCAGGTGCGATGTGGCAGAGCTGGTGCCCACTGAATTCTGGGAGGAAGCGCGTGAGAAACTTAACAGGGTAAAACCGGTGATGATGCTTTCCGAAGGGAGCATTCCGGAGCACAGCGTCAAGGCGTTCGACCTTACTTATTCCTGGAACGTGTATGATGCGCTCGATCCGCTCCTTAAGGGGAAACGGCCGGCGACCGCTTTGGACGAGATCTTCATGATGGAGCAGCTCCAGTACCCGACGGGAGCGTTGCGAATGCGATTCAATACGAATCACGACAAAAATGCGTGGGATTCGCCTGCTGTGCTTAAGTACGGGAAAGATGGCCTGAAGCTCACTGCCGTTCTGATCAACACGATACCGGGCGTACCAATGATTTACACGGGAGAGGAGCTTGCAAACGACAGGAAGCTCAGTCTGTTCGAAAAGGTAGATGTTGATTCGGGCAGGTCGAGAGAGATGGGAGAATTGTACAAGACGCTTTCCCTGTTGCGGCGCGATCACAAAGCGTTATCGAGAGGAGAACTAATCCGCGTGCAGTCCTCGATCCCGGCGGATATCTATGCCTTCTTCCGCGCTGCTGGAAGTGACAAGATCTTGACCGTTCTCAACTTTGTGCCGGAACCTCGCGTGGTCACACTAACGATACCGATCGAAAAGATATTCCCGGGTGAGAACAAAGTCGTGTTGACAGAGATCTTCTCAGGCGAGCGAATGGACATCAGGTCAGATGGGCAGGGAAGAGTTGCTATTGCCCTTGAGCCTCGGGGATACAAGGTTCTTGTTGTGGAGAAGAAATAACTGCCAATTCCTCTGATCTGGCAGTGCAAGGACGATCTATTGAAGGTCCCTAAGGATCTAGCGACGTGACAATTCTACAATACCGTTTGTGATATCGTCCACGCTCCAATCATTTCCGTTCACAACCCTCACAAGCTTCCCTTCCTTATCCAAAAGCACCGTCCTGAGATTGTGCTGAATGAGTCCCTCATCTTCCGCAAAGGTCAGGTCGAGACCGCCGGCGAGTCGGGCGATTGAGGTTCGGCTCCCTGTTGCGAAATCCCAGGTGGTGAAGTTCGCACCATAGGTCTTCGCATAGTCCTTCAGGACGCTCGGGGTGTCGAACTTTGGATCGAAGCTGATCGAAAGAAGATGCCACTTTCCGTCCAGCGATCTGTCTTTACTCAGCGCCTTCTGAATCTTTGCGAAGTTGTTGCTCATACGAATGCAGAAATCAGGAAGCGGGCATCGTGTGTAGATGAATGTGAGGGCCAGCGCTTTGCCACTGAAATTGTTGAGGTGGATATTCGTGCCGTCCTGGTTTGTGAGCGGCTCGTCGGGGAGGGTTTCCCCCGGCTGGTATAAATGCCGCAACTGCACGTCCCCGGGTGCAAGAGTCTGAGGTTTTTCCCCCTTCCCAATCACCCTCATCGTTTCGAGCCAGCTCTCAGTGCGGGACACAGCTAGCGTGCAGATCACAGAGTCCCCAACGGATACCCCTTTGAAAAGAGCGGGGTTTTTCACCTTGAAGGGCATGGTCATTGCCATCATGTAGTTTGGGATTTCCTCGTGTGAGATGGTGATGCGGCTGTTGGCAGTGTCGAGTGCCACCACTTCTCCCTTCAACGGGAATGTGACGAGGTTGGTTTCCTTCGGTTCTTTCTTACCGCATGAAACGAGCAGGAAGGAGGACAAAAGCAGTTGAAGAAGGTTACGCAGAGGCATATGTTTCTCTGAAAGTAGAGCGTGATATTTGTAATTCTCCTTTTCTCTGTACCAGACATGCCTTGTTCAGGACCGACGCGGGATTTTGGTGCCCTGCGGCTCATGTCTGACACATGGGACAAGCGTAACGATGAACAGAAACAAAAGCGCCATGAATCTCAGATGCATTAATAAAGCCTCAAGGAGTGAGGATTTCCAATAAAGATACT
>Ga0299912_10001528_pt1 | contig 18697 bp, 15 predicted proteins | sample RVTome_2_FD_207667 | JGI IMG/M metagenome (GOLD analysis project Ga0299912, IMG submission 207667) | Soil microbial communities from uranium-contaminated site in the Upper Colorado River Basin, Wyoming, United States - RVT95D214 (version 2) ... | reverse complement strand
TACGTACGGATATTTCAGTAACGGCACAACATGGTATCAAATCGGATCAGGAGTATTCTCAGGATCCCAACCTGCTGAAAAAAATCAGTAATCGAAGGGATTTTATCAGTCAGGTTGTATCCCAGATGTTTTCTACTACTCCTGAAATCGAAAAGCGGGTTAATCCTCAGATCATCGAGAAGTTTGTCAATAAATCCCTCCTGGAACAGGGAATTAAAACCACATTTGAATTTGCCGTTACCAAATGGAACAATCAATTGGCATTTAAATCCCCCGGATTCCATACGGGGAAAAAGATAGAGTATTATCAAATCCGGCTGTTCCCGGATGATTTTTTTAATGATTCAGGTCAGCTCACGATCTATTTTCCGAATCGGACGAATTTCATTATGCAATCGTTGGGTTTTATGGGCATTTCTTCATCAGTTCTTACCATTTTTCTGATCTTCACCTTTTCGTTTACCCTTTTTATAATTTTTAAGCAGAAGCGACTTTCCGATATGAAAAGTGACTTTGTTAATAATCTGACACACGAGCTTAAGACTCCCATATCAACAATTTCATTGGCATCCCAAATGTTGAACGACAATACCATTTCTTCATCGGATAAAAATTATGATCGTATTTCGGGAATTATTTCAGAGGAAAGTAAACGATTGGGTTATCAGGTGGAGCGGGTACTGCAAATGGCAAAATTCGATCAGGGAGATATAAAATTTCAGTTTAAGGAAATATCCATGCATGAGATTATTGAATCGGTCATTACAAATTTTGTTCTTCAGATCGAAGCAAAGAAGGGGATACTCATTCCCTCACTGCATGCCGAGAACGATGTTATTATTGCTGATCCTGTTCATATGACCAACGTGATCTCAAACCTGCTCGATAATGCCGTAAAATATACACCGGAAAATCCGGAAATTTTTATCGAAACCCGTAGTGAGCATCAGCAATTGCTTATCACGGTTCGCGATAATGGTGTGGGCATCAGCAAGGCAAACCAGCGTCATATTTTTGATAAGTTTTTCCGGGTTTCAACGGGAAATGTACATACAGTGAAGGGTTTTGGCCTTGGATTGAGTTATGTAAAAAAAATTATTGAAGAACACCAGGGCAGAATAAGTGTCGAATCCGAGCCGGGTGCTGGAACTTTCTTCATTATTAACCTTCCGCTTAAAAAATAGTGCTATGAATGATTTAAAAGTTCTTTTAGCTGAAGATGACGAAAACTTAGGTTCATTACTGAAAGAGTATTTAATTGCCAAGAAATACGATACGGACTGGTTTCCCAATGGTGAAATAGCGTATAAAAATTATGTAAAGAGGCATTACGATCTGTGCATCCTGGATATAATGATGCCGGTGAAGGACGGGTATACTCTAGCAAAAGAGATCAGGATGACAAATAATGAAATTCCTATCATATTCCTGACAGCAAAATCTCAAAAAAACGATATTCTCGAAGGTTTTAAGGCTGGTTGCGACGATTATATATCAAAACCCTTCAGCATGGAGGAGTTGTTGTATCGCATTGAAGCAATATTACGCCGTACCAGCCGGCATGGTAAATTCAATCCTCAAAAGGAATTTCAAATCGGCAGGTACCACTTCGACACGGAAAAACAATTGCTTACACTTGACGATAAAACGTATAAGCTTACAACCAAGGAAACGGATTTATTGAAACTATTGTGTTTGAACAAAAACACTGTACTGGAGAGAAATTTTACTTTAAAAACCATATGGATTGATGATAATTATTTCAACGCACGCAGTATGGATGTTTATATCGCCAAATTACGAAAGTATCTGAAGGACGATCCGTCGGTTGAAATCATCAACATACATGGAAAGGGTTTTAAGCTGCTTGATTGATTGAACATCAACCTGGTCTTTATCAAAACCCTGATCAATTACAAAAACATTTGGGTAATGGTATTTTGGTGCCGTAATTTTGTGGATGGTACTACTTGGAATCTCATCATTGTGTAAAGGACGTAAAACTATACCCTATTCTGCCCTGGTTACTTATTCCTTCAATTATTACGAATAATTCCTCATCAGGAGGAGAGGCGGGAAATATTAAGTTCATGAAACTGTCTTTACGGAGAACAATATTCGGATTCCAGTAAACTGTGACAGGGAGTTGACCGTTCTCGATCCTCGAATCTATAGTTTGCCCGGAAGGTGAATAAAACTGCTCGGTAATGTGGTATCCCAGGATCGAGAATGAGATTTCTCCTTTTTTCATAAACATTCCGTGTTTTGTAAAGATGGCAATAACACCGTTTGCTCCGCGGGTACCAAACATGGCTGCACTCGGGCCTTTCAGTATTTCAATTCTCTCTACATCCTGTACAGGAATACTGTTAATAGTTTCCATTCCTGTTGGTATACCGTCGACCAGCAGCAGGGGTTCGTTACTGCCCATTATGGAATTGATGCCGCGAATCGTAACATTATCGCCGACAATGCTTACTCCCGGTATGCGGCCCTGCATGGCATCGAGCAGATTCGTATAGCCCGAGGGAATTTCATCTCCCCAGAGTACATAATCGGGTTGGCCATAAATATTATCACGGAAGATCGAATCCAGTTCCTTTTCTCGTCTTCGCATTTCTTCTTTTGCTATCTCCGATTGCATTCTGCGGTATGCTTTCATATCTAATTTTGACGAGGTTGTCAGGAAAAAACTTCCATACCTGTCGGTTATACGGTCATAGGAATCTTCTTCCAGTTGTATCAACAGATTTTTACCTCCGCCTGGTTTGCGGGCCAGGAGTTTTACATCAACAGTATCGGAATAATACATCCGGTTGAACCGGAATAATCCATGTTCGTCGGTCAGAGTCCGGAATTCATCATTGTATTCATTGAGAATGAACAAGCGTACTTCGGCATCTTTGATTGGGAATTCAAATACTTCGCGGGTAATTTTGCCTTCAATGGTAATGCCTTCCTCTTTTTCGAATGCAATTTCAGGAAGATTACCTTCCAAAACATCCTGCCAGATAAATCGTTTCCATCCGTGAGTGAGCATCAACAGCTCTGTGTTTTTCAAAACTTCGGAGTCGTTATATTTCAAATAATATAAGGGTTGTTCAATAATTCCGGGAAGGTCGCCGGTTAGCAACAGTTTGGTAATTATATTATCATGATCTGTAATTTCCTTATCGCCGGCAAGAACAACTGCAACTGATCCGGTGAAAATTTCGTTATCATGTAAATCCCGTGTCGGGGTAATATTCAACTGTATACTATCCTGTTCTCTGAAACCGGTCAATTCAAAATATTGAAAATCGGCATGATTGATAAAATGCAGCCGTTCGGCAATCGGTTGCAGACGGTTGTTGAACAGGGTGAAATGTACCGTTCCCGATGGAAAAACATCAGGAGAAATCCTAAAAATACTGTCACCGTCGAGAAGGTTAAGGTAAGAAGCATACCAGATCTTATTCCTTACCTGTCCGATAAGAACAAATTCATTGGCCGGGCGATCGTTTGAAAATGGTTTGTTCGATCGCAGGACGATATCGATCCATGCTGTCGATCGCATCAGTTTCAGACTAACACTGTTACTTATTGCTTCGGGAAGAATTACTTTTTCGCTGCTTCCATCGGGATAGTTTACAAACGCAGTATAAACATTTCCTTTTTCGGGTTTCAGTGTAAAACTTCCCATGCCCGAATGAACTGTCCGGAGAGTAGCAACAGGAGTTCTATCTTTGTCAACTATGGTACCGGTTATCTCAATACCTTTTCCCGATTCATTTTCAGCTTTGAATGCAACCACACTTGCAATATCTTCGAGCAAATTGCCTCCTTCAGGGAAAAAGCCGATCCGATACGATTGAGTTTTCTTTTCAAGTTTTCTTACGATCAGTTTGTTTGAGCGGGCTTCTTTGGGAGTAATCAGGTATTCCTTCATCGGATTTCGTACTTCTATATTTTGACTAAAGAAGTAGTCCGGTCCGAAATTTTTCATCCAGCTTGTGTATGCCCTTACCTGATATATTCCTTCAGGAACTGTATCGCCCAGGTAAAAACTTCCTGAGCTTTCAACCGGACCGGCCTTGATACGAATAGCCTGTGCTCTGTGCAGATATGGATTGATCAGTTCAACATACAGATGATCGCAGGAGGTATCGGGAATAAGTGTTGATTCCTCCAGAAGGAATGCCTTGAACCAGATTCTCTCATGCACATAATAAACTTCTTTGTCGAGGTGGAGATATATCGTCTGTGGATGCGTCGATTCGAAATAGGTTTGAAAAGCACCACGGATTTTAACGATGTTTCTTTCCCCCGGGTCTTCATCTCTGAAGGAAACTAAAACCAGGAGGAGAAGCAAAACTGCTTTATGTCTCATATTCGAAAAGCAACGTTCCCGGTTTGACATGATAAATTTAACAATCATAGAATCATTACATTCCATCCGGTTAACTATCAGACAGGTAAAAATATGTAAACACTCAACCAAAGGTACATAATTTCTATTCTGCTAATTTCCTGAAACGATATGTAAGCATATATGAAGAATGTATTTTCAGTATTGAATTGCCTTCCCTGAAGGATTTTCAGATTTCTTATAAATGTGTAATTTTATGCTTTCAAACGGATATCATATTTAAAAAATTGATTCTATATGTCAGGACATAGTAAATGGTCGACCATTAAAAGGAAGAAAGGCGCTATCGATGCAAAAAAGGGCAAAATATTTTCCCGGATCGTGAAGGAAATATCCATGGCAGTGAAGGAAGGAGGTACCGAACCGGAAGCGAATCCACGATTACGGCTGGCCATTCAGAATGCCAGAGGTGCCAATATGCCGAAAGATAATATAGATCGTGCCATCAAGAAAGCCGATAAAGAAGGTGCCGATTTGCAGGAAGTCACCTTCGAAGGATATGCCCCTAATGGGATAGCGGTATTCATTGAATGTCTTACTGATAATAATCAGCGAACCGTGAGTCTGGTAAGGTCGATATTTAATAAGAGGGGAGGGAACATGGGTACAAATGGTTCACTGAGCTTCATCTTCGACCGAAAAGGGGTTTTTACCGTTAAGAAAAATGATCTCGATCCGGATGCTTTTCAACTTGAAATCATTGACGCAGGGGTGGAGGATTGTGAAGTGGAAGATGAAGTATTCATCATAACCACGGCACTGGAAGATTTTGGAAGCATGCAGAAAAAGCTCGATGAAATGAGTATTGAGGTGGAAAATGCCGAATTGCAGCGTGTTCCCAATAGTACAAAGGCTCTCCCGATTGCTGAAGCCAGGAAAATTCTGAAAATGATTGAGGAATTCGAGGACCTCGACGATGTTCAGAATGTATACCATAATCTGGAACTGACCAGCGAGGTTATGGCAGTGATGGAAGAATAACAATTGCGTTAATAGTACTGTTTACAGATTATCGAGAGCTCGTTACCTGGTCAAAAACAAACAAATTCTGTTTTTTTTGTTTGATTTTTTTGAAATATGATATTTATCATTATTTTTGTGTCTTAATTGAAAACAAATGAAGTTTACCAGTTCTATACTCAGCATTCTTCTTCTTGGTATTATTAGAATACTGGGGTGAGAATGGTATAAGTATTGAATTAAGATATACGGGGGCTGTTCTCACCAGGGAGCAGCCCTCAGTTTTTTATAAAAACAATGAATATGAAACGATTTCCGCATGCACTGATTTTTGATCACGATACATTGCTACCCCCTTTGGGGGGAACATATATACGCTGGTGAATACACCGGTCATTAACAATCTGTGTTTTATTTGAAACGATCAGCAATGTATAATCAATTAATAAAGTTTTTATGAGTGATAAATTATATATTTTCGACACTACACTGCGCGATGGCGAACAGGTACCGGGTTGTCAGTTAAATACAGTCGAAAAAATTGAGGTTGCCAGAGCGCTTGAGGTGCTTGGTGTCGATATTATTGAAGCAGGCTTCCCGATATCGAGTCCGGGTGATTTTAATTCGGTTCTGGAAATCTCGAAAGCAGTGAAAAAACCTGTTATTTGTGCCTTAACACGTGCCGTACAAAAAGATATCGATGTGGCTGCCGATGCTCTGAAGTATGCCAGGAAGAAGAGAATTCATACGGGAATCGGAACATCGTACTATCATATTCATCACAAACTCAAGTCGAATGAGGATGAAATTATTGAACGTGCTGTTGAAGCCGTAAAATATGCAAGGAAGTACGTCGATGATGTTGAATTTTATGCTGAGGACGCCGGGCGTACGGAGAATGAATACCTGGCTCGAGTTGTTGAAGCTGTAATTGCCGCCGGGGCTACCGTAGTGAATATTCCCGATACTACTGGATATTGTCTTCCTCAGGAATATGGCGAGAAGATCCGTTTCCTGAAAGAACATGTCAAAAACATCGATAAGGCAATTATTTCGACACATTGTCATAACGATCTGGGTATGGCCACCGCGAATACTCTTTCGGGTATACTCAACGGAGCGCGTCAGGCCGAAGTTACGGTGAACGGAATTGGTGAACGGGCAGGAAATACTTCGCTCGAAGAGGTGACAATGATTCTGAAAAGCCGAAAACACCTGAATATTACCACCGGTATCAATACAAGGAACATATACAAAACCAGCCGGCTGGTATCGTCACTGATGAATATGCCGATACAATCGAATAAAGCCATTGTGGGGCGTAATGCGTTTTCTCATTCCTCGGGAATACACCAGGATGGCGTACTGAAGCACCGTGAGAATTATGAGATCATCGATCCTGTCGAAGTGGGCATTGCCGAGTCAAGCATTTCACTAACTGCTCGCAGCGGACGTGCAGCATTGAAGCACCGTCTGAGTTTGCTCGGCTATGAGCTTGAGAATGAAGAGCTCGATAAAATATATGAGCAATTTCTCGAAGTGGCCGATAAGAAAAAGGATGTTCATGACGAAGATCTGGAAGTACTTGTGGGGAAAAAGGAAACAAAAAATGGAGGTAAGATCAAACTGAAACACCTGCAGGTGCTTGCTGGTAAGTCGACCATTCCTATGGCCACAGTAACGCTGGAAATCGATGGTGAAGATTTTACCGCCACGGAATCAGGGAATGGCCCGGTCGATTCTTCTCTGAAAGCAGTCCAAAGCCTGATACGTCATAATGTAAATCTCGAAGAATATCTGGTACAAGCTGTTACGCGTGGAATTAACGATCTGGGAAAAGTACATATTCAGATCGAGAACAAAGGGAATGTGTATTATGGTTTCGCAGGAAATACCGATATCATTACCGCTTCGGTTGAAGCTTTCCTCGACGCAGTAAATAAAATTGAAAAATAATGAGTTAGTATCGATTGGTTAAATTAATAGTAAGACTTGTCATTGCGAGTCCCGAGAATCCGGGACGTGGCAATCTTAATTAACACTGACAGACAATAGAACATTTTATCAATCGGTATTGAATAATAAATAGTTACAACGAATAAACAATTACAAAGTGGGAAAAACATTATTTGATAAAATCTGGGACTCACATATAGTTACACAAATTGAAGGAGGTCCATGTGTGGTATATATCGATAAACATCTGGTACATGAAGTAACCAGTCCGCAGGCATTTGCAGGGCTCGATAGGCGTGGCATTAAAGTATTTCGTCCGGAACATACTATTGCCACCCCCGATCATAATGTACCAACGGTGAATCAGCACCTGCCTATACAGGATCAGTTATCGCGCATGCAGGTAAATAAACTTGCCGAGAATACGAAGAATTATGGGATCAAACATTACGGGCTCAATCATCCCTATCAGGGAATTGTACATGTGATAGGACCTGAGTTGGGATTAACTCAGCCCGGGATGACCATTGTATGTGGCGATTCGCACACCTCAACTCATGGTGCATTTGGCAGTGTGGCCTTTGGTATTGGTACAAGCGAGGTGGAAATGGTGTTGGCGACACAATGTATCATGCAACTCAGGCCAAAATGTATGCGCATAACCATCGACGGTGATTTAAAAAAAGGTGTGGTTGCCAAGGATATCATACTCTATATTATTTCAAAGATCTCAGCCAGTGGCGGAACGGGGTACTTTGTTGAATATGCCGGTTCGGCAATTCGCAACCTCAGCATGGAAGGGCGGATGACCGTGTGCAATATGAGTATCGAAATGGGTGCCCGCGGAGGTTTGATAGCGCCTGATGAAGTGACTTTCGCATACCTCAAAGGCCGGGAATATGCGCCAAAGGGAAAGGATTGGGATAAGAAACTTGCATACTGGAAGACTTTGTATTCCGATAAGGATGCAGAATTCGATCGTGAACTTACTTACAATGCCTCTGATATTGAACCCATGATCACTTATGGTACCAATCCAGGTATGGGAGTAGCAATAACGGGAAGAATTCCTGACATCGATTCTGTTGATGAAAGCGCCAGGGCAAGTTTCAGCAAGTCGATAAAATATATGGGTTTTGAAGCTGGTTCGCCCATGATCGGGAAAGAGGTGAATTATGTATTTGTGGGCAGTTGCACAAATGGCCGAATTGAGGATTTGAGGGCATTTGCCGGTTTTGTAAAGGGTAAAAAGAGAGCAAAACATGTTGTCGCATGGATTGTTCCCGGTTCGCGTCAGGTGGAGAAACAGGCTAAGGAAGAGGGAATCGATAAGATACTCGCGGAAGCGGGTTTCGAGCTTCGGCAACCGGGCTGTTCAGCCTGCCTGGCTATGAACGACGACAAAGTACCTGAAGGTCTATATGCTGTGTCGACAACCAACCGGAATTTCGAAGGGCGGCAGGGACCTGGTTCTCGCACCTTGCTTGCCAGTCCTCTTACAGCTGCCGCAACTGCCCTGACGGGTAAGGTAACCGATCCCAGGGAATTTCTTTAAACTTATGTTAAACAATGAAAATCTGAAAACTATGGCAATCAATAAATTCACCACATTACGCAGCAGATGTGTACCGCTGCCTGTCGAAAATGTGGATACAGATCAGATTATTTCTGCGCGGTTTCTGAAAGCGACAACGCGTGAAGGATTTGGTGAAAATCTTTTCAGAGACTGGAGGTATAACAAGCAAAACCAGCCTATCAAGGAATTTGTACTGAACAATCCGGCTTATAGCGGGAAAATTCTTGTTGGAGGTAAAAATTTCGGTAGCGGGTCGAGCCGTGAACACGCTGCCTGGGCTCTTTACGACTATGGATTCAAAGTAGTTGTATCCAACTTCTTTGCCGATATCTTCAAAAATAATGCACTGAATAATGGGTTGTTGCCGGTGCAGGTTTCGTCCGGTTTCCTGATAAAACTTTTCAAAGCGATCGATACCGATCCGGAAACCGAAGTTGAAATCGATCTTGGAAAACAAAGAATAGCGATACTTTCCACGGGTGAGGCTGAAGAGTTCGATATAAATCCTTATAAGAAAGAGTGCCTGATAAACGGATACGACGATATCGATTATCTGTTGAGCATCAGGGATAAGGTAGAAGCATTCGAAGCAACAAGAGAACATGAATAAAACACGAACCAATGGTCAATACAATATTGGCTGTTGGTTCTATTCGGATTATAAATTATGAACCGGGAGGGAACACAATGAAGATAAGTATAATGGATACCACACTACGCGATGGAGAGCAAACATCGGGGGTGAGTTTCAATTTCGATGAAAAACTCAGCATGGCAAAATTGCTGCTCGAGGATCTGAAAGTAGACCGGATTGAAATTGCCTCGGCACGTGTATCGGAAGGAGAATTTGAAGCTGTGAAAAAGATCGCTTCCTGGGCAACTATACATAACGACCTGGATAAAATTGAAGTTCTTGGTTTGATCGACGGGACTGCCTCAGTTGACTGGATAGTAGGAGCCGGCTGCCGGGTAATTAATATTCTGACTAAGGGATCGCTGCATCATTTAACCCATCAGCTGCATAAAACTCCTGAAAAACATTTTGCTGATACTGAAGAAGTGATCAAGTATGCAATATCGAAAGGATTACGGGTGAATGTTTATCTCGAGGACTGGTCGAACGGGATGAGGAATTCGCCGGAGTATGTGCACAATATGATCCACAAACTAGCCGAACAACCGGTAGGGCGGTTCATGCTGCCCGATACATTGGGTATTCTCAATCCCGATGAAACGTATGCTTTCTGCAACCAGATCATTTCAAATTTTCCAGATCTGAAATTCGACTTTCATGCTCATAATGATTATGATCTGGCTACAGCGAACGTTTATGCTGCCCTGAAAGCAGGTATAACTTGTCTGCACGCCACCGTCAATGGACTCGGTGAAAGAGCAGGCAATGTACCACTGTCGAGTGTAATTGCTATTGTCCACGATCATTTCGGCTACAAAATGTCGATTGATGAATCGAAACTTACACTTGTAAGCAAAATGGTAGAAACATATTCGGGTATACGCATACCCCCGAACAAGCCGCTCATCGGTGATAACGTATTCACGCAAACCAGCGGTGTTCATGCCGACGGGGATAAAAAGAACAACCTGTATTTCAACGATCTTCTGCCCGAGCGATTTGGACGCAAACGTATATATGCCCTCGGGAAAACATCAGGTAAAGCCAATATTGCAAAAAATCTGGAAGCATTGGGCATCGAGCTCGATCCGGAATCGATGAAAAAAGTGACACGACGTATCATTGAACTGGGCGACAAGAAAGAGATGGTTACCCAGGAAGATCTGCCTTATATCATTACTGATGTGTTGCGAAGCAAGTCTATTGAGGAAAAAATCAAGGTGATGAATTTTTCACTTTCCACGGCAAAAGGGTTACGGCCGGTTGCTAGTCTGAAGATAAAGATCGACGGAAAGGAGTATGAGGAAAGTTCGGTAGGCGACGGGCAATACGATGCGTTTATGAAAGCGCTGAGGAAAATCTATAAAACTCTGAATAAAGACATGCCGCGGCTGCTCGATTATGTCGTTTCGATTCCTCCGGGAGGAAAGACCGATGCCCTTGTACAGGCGGTTATTACCTGGGGGTTAGGGAAGAAGGAGATCCGTACCCGAGGGCTGGATTCCGATCAGACAGTAGCAGCTATTATTGCCACCATCAAGATGCTGAATATTATTGAAGGGTATAGCCATTCATAAAAGAATAGCTGTAATGCTTTGTTCTGCTTTAAAAACTAAGAACTGTTTAAAATTATATAAAAACAGCCTGTAGGGCTGTAATTAAGATAGCCACGGGCAACGCCCGTGGTTTAAATAATGAATTAAAAATCGTCGTATCTACAAGCATATTTAATAATTCACATCAACATGCGACGAAAACAGAAAACTATATCCGACGCCTAAAAAATAAGAAAAGTTAAATTTTAAACAAGTTTAAAATGTTTTGACAGTTTGAATTACACAGTCCTTTAGGGCGGTGACAAGGTTTATGAGTTTGTTCTTTGAGATTTATAATTTTTGTAACTTTTAAATACTACAAAAAATTATAAATTCATTGTATCAGCAGAGTACATTATTCATTGTTCTGAGGGATGGTGCAATTGATGTCTCTTCTGAGAATCTGTCATTGTAGTATTAATTATTAAGAATTTGTAGTAAACTTGCGCTTCGAAAAAAATCTTTAACACTATAAACTTTGTATTTCAATGAGTAAATCGTACAATATTGCTGTTATTCCGGGCGACGGAACCGGACCTGAAGTAGTTCGCGAAGGGGAAAAAGTTATTTCGGCAGCGGCCAAAAAATTTGGATTCAAACTGAATTTTAAAGAATTCGATTTTGGAGGAGAGCGTTACCTGCGTACAGGCGAAGTACTTCCCGATTCCGCAACGGAAGAATTGAAAAAATTCGATTCTATTTTTCTCGGGGCTATCGGCCATCCCGATGTAAAACCCGGCATACTCGAAAAAGGCATCCTGCTTCAGTTACGTTTCGATCTCGATCAGTATATTAACTTGCGACCTGTAAAATTATACCCGGGTGTCCCAACACCTCTGAAGGATAAAGGCCCCGAACATATCGACTATGTGGTGGTGCGCGAAAATTCGGGCGATGTCTACACCGGTATGGGAGGGAATATGATGAAGGGAACCCCCGACGAAGTAGCAATACAGAATATGGTATACAGCCGCATGCAGGTTGAGAGGTGCCTGCGTTATGCTTTCGACTTCACCCGCAAGCGAAACAAGAGGAAAACCCTCGCCCTGTGCGGGAAAACCAATGTGCTTACCTATGTTTACGACCTCTGGGAGCGGGCTTTCCATGAAATAGGCGAAAAAGACTATCCGGATATCAAACGTGAATACTACCATGTAGATGCCACTTGCATGTGGATGGTTAAGAATCCCGAATGGTTCGATGTGATTGTTACCGGGAATATGTTTGGCGATATCATTACCGATCTCGGGGCCATTACTCAGGGAGGAATGGGCATTGCTGCAGGAGGCAATATCAATCCGAAAGGTGTTTCGATGTTTGAACCCATTGGCGGATCGGCACCAAAATACACAGGGAAAAACGTGATCAATCCCTTAGCTGCAATTGCTGCAGGGGCCATGATGCTGGATCATCTGGGTGAAACCAAAGCTGCACAGGCTATAGAAAATGCCATTATCAATGTCACAGCGAATAAAATGAAGGATATGGGAGCAGGACGCATGGGATATTCAACAACTGAAGTCGGCGACCTGGTGGCAGAAAGGGTGTAGGAAAGATACAGCCACCCCCTGTCCGCTCCTGAATTCAGGAGGAGAGCTAACTAAGTGGCTCCGGTTCAACTGCGCCAATGAATTCAAAGGGAAAACTGACGAAGTGGCTCCTGTTCAAATCCTCCCCTGATTACAGGGGAGGTGGATCGACCGGAGGTCGAGACGGAGGGGATTTTAAAGCCTGATATAAATTTATTGATAATGTCTTATTCACGACAAATTAATAATCGTGGTTATCTGAAAGGACGAAGAAAGTACCTTCGAAATCATTTGACATCTGCAGAAGCAACACTCTGGAGAGAATTGAAAGGTAAAAAACTTTATGGGCTAAAATTCAGACGCCAGCATAGTATCGAGAATTACATAGTTGATTTTTACTGTGCCTCCCATAAGTTAATCATCGAATTGGACGGGCAGATCCATGATAATTCTGAAAATGAATTATGTGATGCCAAAAGGGACAAAAGGTTGGAAGAATTAGGTTTTCAGGTTCTCAGATTTGAAAATAGTATTGTTTTTAATCATCCTGAAACTATTTTTGAAGAGGTGAAGAGGCATATAGTAAAATACTGATAAGAATAGTAAACGGGTGTAAACTTAGAAACTCACCTGACTGCTCTGTTTGCTGCTGGAACTGCCGCCTATAATAAAAATAATTACATTATATCCAGCGGAATCGCTGAGATTATTCTGGTGTTTATCTCAGAGAGCAATCTTCTCTATACATTCCTTTGTTCCCTTTTTTCACTTTGGCAAACCACCGAAAAACTTCACCAGGGTGCGGTGAAATTTATGAATACTGCCAACAGGTTCGGAAAACATGAAAATACATTTCCCGAAGATGATTTCCTTCTGGTATTCCTCAGCGATTTTCAGTGTTTCTTTCGTATCTGACATTTGCTGTACCCAGATGTTTTTAATACCCTTCCGGATGGCTTCACGCAATATTTCATCGGTCTGATCCTTTGGGGTGAGGATAAGGAGACTGTCGACACCTGAGGGCAGATCGGTTACATGCTTAAAGCATGGTTCACCATCGATAGTATCGGTGTTCGGATTGATTGGGATTGCCGAATAACCTTTCGCTCTTAGTTCTTTGAACACCTGGTGTCCAAATTTTTTTTCAGACCTCGATACGCCGGCAATAGCAAGTTTTTTACCTTGCAGAAATTCGTCGATTTGTTTTTTTGTAACCTTCATGTTGATTTTTCTAATCGATTCAAAATAAAATGGCACATTTACATGTTGTAATTTGGTCACAAGTTAATTTTTTCTATGAAACGAACATGAATTTTTTCATGCTTAATTTAAAAACCTGTCATGCCTAAGGCAGGTAAACCCACCTCAGGCGGGTAAACCGACAGGCAGGCAAGCATGAATAAAATTAGCTTCGCTGAGCCCTTCGGGGTTCATCGAGAGTTACCTGCCCGACGGGTCAGGTGGGCATACGATCATTGAAAATTAAATTTCATACGGATGAAACGGTTCGACAATTTTGTTTTCTTTCTTTTCATTGTAATCTTTAGCTCGTGTGGCAGGTTCTCGGAGATCACTGTGGGAGATATTCACGGGGTTACCATCAGGGGTTTCGAGGAGAATGCATTGGTGGTGATGCTAAGTGTTCCGGTCGAAAATCCCACGATGCACCGTATTACAATAACTGATTTCGATACCCGGCTGTATATGAATTCGCAATATGTGGGTAATATAACATCGGTCGATGCGGTTATTTTACCACCGAAGTCGGAAATGGTGCACGATATGGTGTTGCATGTACGGCTTGCGAATTTTATTGGCACTGCCATTGGGTTGATGAACCTTACAAAAGGCCAGAAAGTTAATTTCCGGCTCGAAGGAACCGTATCAGCGCGTACCTTCCTGGCCAGGAGGAAAATTGCCATTAACGAAGCCCGTGAGGTAACCATCTGATTTGCTGCCTGTATGGCACTTCCTCATACCAGCGGTGAAGTTTGTCTATTTTTTGAACAAAAAGAAGTAATTTTGCTATTACAAATACGAATAAACCGGTGAAAATAGTCAGAATAAGCTGGGCTATCATTTTTGTATTTACTGTTCTTCGTACCAATGCTCAACTTCCGGGCACACGACTGATGCGAGATATTCAATATGCGCTTGCCCCGGGAAAAATCACCATTGTTCAGGATAAGGACATCATTCAGCTGATCGACAGGCATCTATACGAAGAAAGCAAGCACAAAGGCATTGCCGGCTTTCGGATACGAATCTATTCTAACTCGGGTAAACAGGCTTATACCGAGGGTCCGAAAGTTCAGGCGGAATTTGCAAACCGCTACGAGGGAATTAAGACATATTATATTTTCGATTCCCCCTTTTATTTGCTGTATGTCGGTGATTTCAGAACACACAGCGAAGCCATGAAATTCCTCAAAGAGATTGAGAAGTATTATCCCGATGCATTTATTGTACGCAGCAAAATAAATTATCCTCCGTTATAACTTTTTTTAGCAAGAAGAATGACAGATGAGATCAAGCATGAGTGTGGAATTGCACTGATACGTTTATTAAGACCTCTTGAATACTACCAGCTGAAATACGGTACCTGGCGATGGGGTTTGAATAAGTTGTACCTCCTGATGGAAAAACAGCACAACCGGGGTCAGGACGGTGCCGGAGTAGCATGTATCAAACTCGATCTGCCGCCCGGATATGAATACCTCAACAGGCTTCGTTCTATCGATCCGTCAGCAATTAACGATTTGTTTCAGACAATCAGAGCAAGTTTTAATGAGGCCGAAGAAAAGTCACCGGGAATTACAAAGGATATTTCGTGGGTACAGAGAAACCTCGATTTTTCGGGAGAAGTGCTGCTGGGGCATTTGCGATATGGAACTTATGGTAAGAATAAAGTGGAAAACGTTCATCCGGTTGTTAGGCAGAACAATTGGAAATCACGTACCCTGGTTCTTGCAGGGAATTTCAACCTGACGAATGTCGACGAAATGTTCGACCATTTGGTGGAACTCGGTCAGCACCCCAGGAGAAGGATCGATACGGTGACAATGCTGGAAAATATGGGACATTTTCTCGATGTCGAGAATCAGTTGGAATTCGACAAATACAAGAAGCTAGGCCATTCGAATATCGAAATTTCGGAGCTGATTGCCCAGAATATCAGTGTGGAAAATATTCTTCGTGAGTCGAGCAAGAAGTGGGACGGGGGATACAGTATTGTGGGCCTGGTTGGTCATGGCGACTGTTTTGTACTACGCGATCCATGGGGAATACGTCCAGCCTACTACTATTATAACGATGAGGTGGTGATAGCTGCTTCGGAACGGCCTGTAATACAAACCGCACTGAATGTACCGGTTGAGGAAGTGAAGGAAATTGACCCGGGAAGTGCACTTATCGTGAAGAAGAATGGCACTTTGACCATTGAGAACATCAGGGGACCATTTGAAAAGAGATCGTGTTCATTTGAACGAATCTATTTCTCCCGCGGGAGCGACACTGACATATACCGCGAACGGAAAAAGCTGGGTGAACTCCTTACGCCTGCCATTGTGAAAGCTGTGGATGGAGAACTGGAGCATACGGTTTTTTCCTTTATACCCAATACGGCCGAAACGGCTTTCCTTGGTATGGTGAGTGGTATCGAGCGATATATGCACGATCAGGCAAAAGCCCGGATCATGAAACGAGGCAGGGAGATCGGTATTGACGAACTCGATAGTATTATTTCGCTGAAGCCTCGTGTGGAAAAGGTTGCATTGAAGGACATTAAGCTTCGTACGTTTATTACACAGGAGGATACGCGCGACGACCTCGTAGGGCATATATACGATATATCGTACGAAACCCTTGAGAAAGGCAGGGACAACCTGGTGATCATCGATGATTCCATTGTTCGGGGGACCACCCTGAAATACAGTATCATCCGTATTCTCGACAGGCTCGAACCCAAGCGTATTGTTGTAGTATCGTCGTCGCCACAGATACGCTACCCCGACTGTTATGGCATTGATATGACAAAACTCACCGATTTTATTGCTTTCCGGGCTGCTATTGAACTGCTCCGGGAAACAGGACAGGAGGGCGTGATCAATGAAGTGTATAAAAAATCGAAGGCTCAGGAAGACCTGCCGAAGGAACAGATTATCAACTATGTTAAGGAGATCTACAAACCATTTATGGCAGAAAGAATATCGGAAAAGATTGGCAAAATGCTAAAAACTCCAGAGATAGGAGCCGAGATCAGGATCGTATACCAGTCGATCGAAAACCTTCACGCAGCATGTCCCAATCATCTTGGCGACTGGTATTTTACCGGCGATTATCCTACTCCGGGAGGGAACAAAGTGGTAAACCGTTCATTCATCAATTTCATCGAAGGCCGTAATGTAAGGGCCTATTAGAATATATTTGTACAGAGATTTTCAGATAATTTTCTGTAAGCCAAAAATTTTTCGCAGATTTTTTTGTTTTTCTCTTTCCGAAGATTATATTTAGTAGTTGGAGTTTGATTATTTATTAATCAGTTTATTGCTCCAGAAACTTGTTACTCCGTGTTATGGGCAGGAGGGGTTAGAGGTAATTGGGAGTGACGGGGCGAAGCTTTAAAAAAACTAACGTTATGGAAAAACTTTATACTGCTCAGTTTTCGACGGAATCATTAGTCTGTATCAATGAGCCGGAGGGGCCTGTAGGGTTTAATAGACCAGAGAAAAATGATGAGAATCTCGTCAGGGTAATTGCATGTTCACATAAAGGTAAAAAACGGCTCAGGCTTAGTTTTCATTACGATGTTGACCTGATTGACAAAGTGCGGGTGATACCGGATTGTCAATGGAGCGAAACGATGCACTGCTGGCATGTACCGGATGATGAAGTCAGCAGAAAAATGCTAAGTGTTTTCAACCTGGAAAACGAAGATATTTTGTACAAAAAGGGAATAATTCCTAAAAAAGAGAGGGTTATTAGCAATAAGATACAACGTTTTATAAACTTCCTGGAATACAAAAGATATAGTGGGCGGACAATAGCTGTATACAGTTCAGCGATAAAGCTTTTTTTCGATTATTATACCGATAAAGACCCTGGTTTAATTACCCGTGAAGATATTATTAATTTTAATACGGATTACATACTGCGACAAGGCTTTTCGCAAAGTTACCAAAACCAGATAATCAGCTCAATTAAACTCTTCTTACGATGTACCGGTAGCGCACATATCGATATTGAAAAAATTGAGCGTCCGAAGAAACCAAAATACATACCAACAGTGTTATCGGTAAATGAAATAGAACGATTATTAAATTCAGTGCATAATAGTAAGCATAAAGCCATTTTGAGTATGATCTATTCGGCTGGTTTGCGTGTAGGCGAGGCAATTAATATTAAGCTTTACGATATAGATTCAGATAGAGGTGTAATACACATCAGGGCTGCAAAAGGCAATAAAGACAGGGTTGTTAACCTATCACCTGTATTACTGATGCTATTAAGGGAGTATGCCAGGAAGTATAAGCCACACGAATATTTATTCAACGGACCGGGAGGTGGTCAGTACTCGGTAAGCAGTATTCGAAGTATTTTAAAGAGGGCGAAGGAAGAATCGGGCATAAAAAAGTCGATTCGGGTACATACACTGCGGCATAGTTTTGCTACGCATATGCTTGAAAAGGGTGTTGATTTGCGATTTATACAGGAAATTTTAGGGCACAAGGATATAAAGACTACCATGATATATACGCATGTAGCTCGCAGACGGCTGAGTTACATAGCCAGTCCTTTGGATGATTTGGATATATTCGGTAAAAATGATAGGTTTATTGAAAGTGGGGATAAACGCAAGTCAGATTCTCATTTATCCCCTGACTATTGGGGTTATAAATGATAAAAAATTAACAAAACCACATATTGCTATAAACAAGTTGTACACAATTGCAGGCGAAATATATAGTGGTATCTTTTACGAGTGTTGGTTCATGAAAAAGTAGTCACGGTTTGATAAGTTATCGCACGAAAAAATTCACA
>Ga0299912_10001527_pt1 | contig 18700 bp, 16 predicted proteins | sample RVTome_2_FD_207667 | JGI IMG/M metagenome (GOLD analysis project Ga0299912, IMG submission 207667) | Soil microbial communities from uranium-contaminated site in the Upper Colorado River Basin, Wyoming, United States - RVT95D214 (version 2) ... | reverse complement strand
TCCCCGATTGGTAAAAGCCTCCGATCAAATGCCGCTACCTACATCAAGGTCTTCGGCGATATCCGGGACCTCTTTGCCCGAACTCGAGAAGCTAAAAGAAATGGATTTAAGCCCCGTCACTTCTCCTTCAACACCGTGGGAGGCAGGTGCGACACCTGTCAGGGAGCTGGGTTTCAAGTTCTGGATATGCAGTTTTTAGAGGATGTGATCATTACCTGTGAGGCGTGTGAGGGGAAAAGGTTTCGGCCTGAGGTCTTAAAGATTCGTTACCAAGATAAAAATATTTCAGAGGTTTTAAATATGACGGTCGACGAGGCGATGTCCTTTTTCCAAACCCATCCTCGCATCGTCTCAAAACTTCAGGTCTTAAAAGAAGTAGGACTGGGTTATCTCATGCTTGGTCAGCCCACCAATACGTTGAGCGGGGGAGAGTCCCAGCGCCTCAAACTGGCCCTTCATATTGGGGAAGGCTTGAAAGGAAAGAACCTCTTTATCTTCGACGAACCCACCACTGGCCTCCACATGGCGGACATAGAACTCCTTCTCACCACCTTACAGAAACTCCTTTCTCAAGGTCATTCGATCATTGTGATTGAGCACAACCTTGACCTGATTCGATGTTCGGACTATATCATCGATTTGGGACCGGAAGGCGGTGAAGAAGGAGGTAGGATTGTCGTAGAGGGAGATCTCGAAAAGATTATGGCTTCGCCACAATCATATACGGGGCAGTTCTTAAGGAAACGCCTCCAAAATACTTAAATTCCAAATTTCAAAATCCAAATGTCAAATGAATTTCAAATGTCAAAATCCAAATGATAAGAAAAGAACCCCGTCTTCATAGGTGGAGTATTCCCCTGATTATTTTATGGATGTTTGAAATTTGGGCTTTGTCATTTGTCATTAATTTGAACTTTGAGCTTTGACATTTGACATTTATACTTCTGTTCTCTGTTTGATACAGCTTATCATCTGCTCGAGGCGGGCCTTATCAAACCCCACCATCACTTCATTGCAGGCAGCGATCACCGGAACGCTTCTCGCTCCCGATATTTTCACCATCTCATCTAAAGCCGCTCGATCCTTGGTCACATCGTATTCGGTAAAAGCGTAGCCCTTCTGGGAAAGAAACTCTTTCGCCATCTTGCAGTAAGGTCAGGTCGGCGTCGAATAAATCTTAATCTCTTCTGCCGCCATCATATCCTCCTTTCTCAAGTAACATTCATTTGTGAATAACCCTCTTTTTATTATTACACCCGTCCCATTTCAATTGTCAACGAGTGTTTTTTTTGGTTCAGACAGTAAGACTATAGACCTCAGACGTCAGACTGAAGAGTAGAAATGGCCAGGGATGACACGAAGATAAAGGACTGACAGATAGCAGTGGAACTTGCACTCCTGGTATATACGAAAAAATTTCAAAAGAGTGAAATATAGAATTAATTTCATATTTTAGAAGAGTCTGATGTCTAACGTCTAAAGTCCAGTGTCTGAATTGCAAGAGTGTTTTTTCTTTCCTACAATTGGGCTATAATATTCAATTATGGCAGAGAGCAAATCTCTTCAAAATGCTGCTGAGGATTTTCGTTACCTTCTTAACCGAGGATTTCCAAGAAAAGCGGCATTGGAACTGGTAGGAAATCGATATCAACTCAACGCAGATGAGCGTCACCTCCTCCATCGGGGTGTCTTCTCTGATGAGGATTCAATATTGAGGAAGGCAAGGAAGATCCCTTTTTACCAAATTCGGGGCAGAGACCTAGCCATCGATGGCCACAATGTGATCATCACGATTGAAGCCGGCCTATCCGGCCTGCCCCTCATACTCGGAGATGATGGTTTCATACGCGATATCTCAGGCCTATCCGGAAACTACAGGAGGTCAGAAAAGACAGAAGAGGCGCTCTTGCTGATCTTCAACGCCCTTAAGAGAGTAAAACCCAGACACGCCCTCTTCCTTTTTGATGCGCCGATCAGTAAAAGTGGAAGATTGGCTTTGGAGGTAAGGAATCTCTTAAAAAGAGAAAATCTTTCAGGGGATGCAATGGCTGTAAACGTCCCGGAAAAGATATTGATTGGATTTCCGGGAATCATTGCCACAAGCGATACGGCAATCATTGATCGATCCAAAAATGTGATTGACCTTGCCGGCTATATTGTTGGCCGGAAGATCAGATCAAAGTCCATTATCCGATGGAGAAGAAAAAGGGAACCTAAATAAGTTTCCTCTACGGCCTGCACAAAGCGCTTTTTTTATAAAATTAGTGGAAAAGGATACTGTGATAACTGCACTAAAAAGTCTAAAACATACCGCTGGACAATCCTGGTCGTTGTATATCTCTCCATCCTTGCCTTTACATTCATCTTTCAATCCATCCCTCCCATTTTCCCTTTGATCATCTCGGAAATTCACATCAACTATGCACAATCCGGCCTTCTGATGAGCCTTTTTGCTCTTCCCGGTTCCTTCATCTCCTTTCTTCCCCTCGCCTTTCTCATAGGATTCGTAGAGAGTTCAAGAATATTTTTTTTATTTAGTCTTGCCCAAGATCAGAACAGAGACAAAGATAATCCCGTGCTATTTCACCCCGAGAAGAGTGCCGAAAAAATTGGCGATTTCATTAACATCGACTATTGCAGCTATATTGGTGCGCCAATGACAGATATAAGCACCAATCTTTTTATTCATTGGGGGAATTGCTTATACACTTTTGATCCAGATACCCTGAAATATTTGATCTCAAACAGGGCCTAGAATGCGCCTACCGATTGCCATTTTGTCGACCTCCTTTGTCCCTTCGTAAATTTCAAGAATCTTAGCCGCTCGGTAGAAACGCTCGATCGGATAATCATCAAGATAACCATATCCCCCATGAAGCTGCAATGCTTCATCCACAACCCTGACTGCTACATTGCAGGACCACCATTTTGCCATGGCCGAGAGTTGAGGATCGATACTCCCACGGTCGAGATTCCAACATGCCTTGTGCGTCAAGGACCGGGCGGTCTCGATGAGCGTAGCCATCTCAGCGATTTTGAACTGGGTAATCTGAAAGGAGGCAATGGTTTGACCAAACTGTTTCCTCTGTTTGACATAATTTATCGCCTGCTCCATAGCCCCCTGGGCAAGGCCGACACCATTCGCAGCGATCCAAGCCCTAGAATGGTCGAAAAATTTCATCAACTGAGTAAATCCATTTCCCTCGGTGCCAACCAAATTCTCCTTGGGAACCCGTACATTATTGAAATAGATGTTGGCCGTATCAGAAGCACGGATACCCATCTTTCCATGAATCCTATCGGCTTTGTATCCTGGCCGGTCTGTCTCAACCAGGATGATACTATGACGCTTTGATTTGGAGGTTACCTCAGGATGGGTCAAGCAATAGACCAAGAGGAAATTGGCTACCGTGCCGTTGGTGATCATCACCTTATTCCCATTGATCACATATTCATCCCCAACCCTTTGCGCACTGCTCATGGCAGAAGCCGTATCACTCCCTGCCTCTGGCTCGGTAATCGCAAAACCCATGATCCAATCCCCTTTGACCAAGCGTGGCAGATACTTTTTCTTCTGCTCCTCCGAACCAAAGAGTTGCAATTCTTCAGATCCGAAGGTCACTGAACATAACACCTGTCCAAGACCAGGATCAACCCTCCAGAATTCCTCCAAAATAACGGCATGGTCAATAAAGCCAAGCCCAAGGCCTCCATACTCCTTTTTAATGAAAACACCGATAAACCCCAACTGAGCGGCTTTCTTAACAAGTTCCCTCGGAAAGTCCTCTTTTACATCACACTCTTTTCCAATTGCCACCAATTCCCCTTCGGCAAACTCACGGGCTGCGAAACGAATCTGTTTTTGTCGATTGGTTAATTCAAAATCCATAATTTTTCTTTCCTTATTTTTTATAAGATTACACCAGTTCCCAGTGGTTTATCATGATACTATTTTATTTCTTATTTAAGAATCATAACAATACCTTAAAGTTTCCTTGGACAAAATCGTGTTCAGGAAATCGCACGACCCATATCGGTCCTTCTGAAATTTTCCTCAGAGAGTTTTTGCCCTACGGCTTTCCATACATTTCGCGAAGCCTCCACTTGAGGACTTTTCCAGAGGGAGTCTTTGGCAGTTCGTTTACAAACTCCACAGAGGTAGGCTTTTTGTAACCTGCTAAATTCTTCTTGCAGAATTCGATAATCTCTTCTTCAGTGGCCTGGGCACCTGGTTTTAGGGCCACTACCGCCTTGACGGTTTCAACCCATTTCTCATGGGGAACCCCAATGACGGCGGCCTCTGATATGGCGGGGTGCAGATAGAGGACATTTTCAACCTCTGCGGAATAGATATTTTCGCCTCCGCTGATGATCATATCCTTTTTCCGATCGACGATATAAACGTATCGATCCTCATCCATGTACCCCATATCCCCTGTGTGAAACCAGCCCTCCTTGATGGCCTTCTTCGTCTCCTCCGGATTCTTCCAATAGCCCTTGGTGACACCTTCGCTCTTTACAATAATCTCACCCACTTGATAAGGAGGGAGATCTCGGTCCTCATCATCTACGATCCGGACATGGACATTCTGGGATTCTATCCCTACGGAAAGGAGCTTCTTTAATTGCCTTTCTGTCCCCTGTAAGACATGGTCTTTTCTTCGGAGATGAGTGATCTGGGGCCCTGTCTCTGTCATACCGAAGAATTGAATGAATAAGTTTTCTCCAAAAAACCTTATTGCCCTTTTTAAAAGTTCCACGGGCATAGGAGATCCTGCATAGGTAATGGTTTTAAGGGAACTGTGGTCATACTTTTTTGCCTCTGGATAATCAAGCAACATTTGAATCATAGTGGGTGCAGCCCAAAAAGTTCTAATTCTTTCTTTTTCAATCAGTTCAAAGATCCTCTTGGGATCAAACTCGCTGAGAATGACAACAGTGCATCCCCTGTAGAGATGTCCATGGGATTGGGCAAGGGCTCCCACATGATAGAGGGGACCAACATTGAGATGGATATCCTCTGGTTCGATATATTCTAAGTCAGTGACCTGATGGATCATGTCGACAATTCGATTTTGGTGCGAAATCATGGCACCCTTGGAATACCCCGTCGTCCCACTCGTATAGAAGATGGTCACCAGATCCTCCTCATCAATGTCTGAGGAGTTCGGTTCGGATGGATCAGAACGGGATAAAAGTTCTTCGTAACAACAAAAGGGATCGACCTTATCATCAGTACAGATGTAGGTGTTTATTCCTTTCAGATCTTTTTGAATCGTTTTCACAATTGGTAAATACTCTTTGGCAAAGAAGAGGATTCGCGACTCAGAGTCATTGATGATATAAATGAGCTCCCTTGGGGAGAGTCGATAATTGAGTGGGATGAAGACAGCCCCTGTCTTGGCAGAAGCAAAGAATAGCTCATACTGCCGATGGCAATTCTTGGAAAGTAGCGCAATGTGATCTCCTTTTGAAATCCCCAAATGGGTGAGTGAATTGGCTAATCGATTGCACCGTTCGTTAAATGTTTTATAGGTCAATCGAGTATCGCCACAGATCAAGGCCAATTTATCCGGGAATCTTCGAACATTGTTGAGAAGGACATCTACCAAATTCATCCCTAAACCTCTTCATGGCACAGGCTACATCGTTTCTTTGCCCATTCGAATCTGTTTTTTTTGAATCATGATGGAAATCACTAATAAAGTTTCAGGATGGTTGAGGTTTATGCAGGGCTGTCCTTTCCTGAGGTCGACTCTCCAAAAATTAATTTTATTGCCTCCGGTTTTAATATGGGAATGACCCACTCCCGGATCTCATCCAACGGGACATCATCATAGGTCCCACGGTCTAGAACGTATTCGATATGCAATTTACCATCCAATGTATGGGAATGGAACTTGGCATCATTTTTGCCATCAAACTCCACTGGAACTATTCTATTTTTCTGACACATCTCCAAATCGAATGTAGGAGTTATTTTAATCCATTTATCATTTAGATAAAGTTCAGCATACCCATGCTCGGGCAGAACATTGCCATGCAGCATGTTCGCCATCTTCTCGGGCAGGAGATGATTCTTAATCACAGCAAACCCAAGCCGGGCTGGAATGCCAACAGCCCGACTTAAAGCCACAAGGAGAACGGCTTTTTGAACACAGAACCCTTCCCCTCTTGCAAGAGTTCCGCTTGCGCGAAAGTGCTCGGGCAGATATCTTGGCTGGTAAGGATTGTATTTGATTTCATCCCTTACAAAGTAGAAGAGATTTCGGGCCTTCTCTATAGTCCCTTCCTGTCCATGAGTTAATTCCAGTCCCTTCTGTTTTATGGAATCATGATTAGAATCGATGATCGATGTAAATTTCAGATATTTTTCCACTCTTATTCCTTTCCCTTAATCAAGTTCAAACTATAATAAAAGACTTTCGGTTAAAATAGGTTCTCTTTTTTGACCCATGAGGGATACCATTGATAATATTCGGGAGGATTTGCCTTTTTCAACCCATCATAAGTGGCTTTTGATAGAGCGATCCCCTTTTTGTCTCGATAGAGTCTCACCAGACCCTTCTTCTCCAATGAGAGAAGGACTTCGTCCAACCTTCCATCCTCGACTTCAAAAGACTCCTTGATATCCTCTCGGCTCATATAGAGGCCGGGGTTGACTCGGTAGTCCTCTGCCAGGAGTTTGAGGAGTTTCTCCTCATCTATATCTTTTTGTCTTTCAGGAAAGATAGCCATGGGGATTGGGACTCCCAGTTCTTCATGAATGACCCGATGGGGCATCTTGAATTCTCCAGCCATTTGTCTCAACCCAGTTCTATAAATCATCAGCCGACAGGCTTCCATTGATCCCCCAGAGATATTCTCGACTTTGGATACATTCATCAAGGCTGCAAGGGGATAAAAAGGTGTAACCCCATCACCTCCCATTACCTGAATAGCATCCAATGCATTTTTAATCGCCCCTTCACAGATGAACACTTTGCCTATATTGCATTCTAATGTTATATTCCATCCGAGATCCCATAAATACGCTGTATAGTAAGTGACTAACCTTGCAATTTTTACTTGCATCATCAAGTCAGCAATCTTGAATTGATTATTGACTAATTCTATGGTTGGCTTCCCAAATTGGACCCTCCTTTGGGCATAGGGGACCACATTCCTTAAGAGTTCACGCGTCCAGCCTAATGTTTGTGCGCAAATCATAGTTCTTTCGAAATTGAGACCAGCAGTCATCACTCCCCATCCTTGCCCTTCCTCTCCAATACGATTCCCTAACGGCACAGCCACTTCATCAAAATTTAAGACCCCATTCTGGATGTTCTCAAAGCCCATGATCTCGTTGATCTTCTCGACTGTAAAACCCGGTGTTCCCTTTTCAACAATAAATCCGGTAAGGTGACGATAATTTCGTCTGTCTTCAGGATCATCGCTGGTGCGAGCATAGACCATGTATCTGCTCGCCACTCCTGCGGAAACGATAAACCTCTTCTTGCCATTCAGGATATAGGCATCTCCTTCACGCCTGGCCGTAGTTTCGATGGATGCAGCGTCGGTCCCCACAAAAGGTTCGGTGATCACAATGGCCCCGATCTCTCCCTTTGCAATTCTGGGAAGAAAGTGCTTTTTCTGTTCTTCAGTGCCGAATTCAATGATCTGTCTCAGTCCCCCCAACATGTTACCCACGAAGGCCCGGCCTACTCCTGGCATTCGATTGAGGGCCTCTGCTGCAATACAGGCGCCTGTTGCCCCCAAGCCTAATCCACCATACTCCTTTGGAACCCCTGCCCCGGTATATCCCTTCTCGGCAATCTTTTCGAAGATGTCCTTTGGGAACTCCCTTTTCCATCTTGTCTCTTCGTCCCTCGGCATCACTTCTTCGGCAAAGGCCCTCATCTCTTGCTCAAATTTTTTCTGTTCTTCTGTCCACCAAGGAAATGCTTCCATATCTACCTCCTGTCTCTCTTAACTCTCTTTTGAACTACGGTTTTCCCAACCTCTCTGGACTCTCCCAGTCTTTGATTGGCTTCATCCATTCTGCCCTCTCTACGAATTCGTCATGGGCGAGTGGAACAGGTGGGTGACAGAATATTTCTTTAAAACTTCAGGGTCGTAAAAAAACACTCCACCACTACGATCTCCAAAAGCTTGTCCCTTGTGCTCACCATTCGATCCTTCTGCTCTTTGAAAGATATGTCGAATATCTACTTTTGTATCGTGCAAGTGTAATAATCCTTTCCTGCATCATCAAGTGGAAATTTTTCTATCCAAACCTGCCCAATATTTTTCTCTCATTTCCCTTTTCAGAATCTTTCCTGAGGGGGTTTTGGGTAGTGAATCCACAAATTCTATCGACTTGGGCGCTTTATACCTGGCCATCCTTTTCTTACAAAAATCAATAAGCTCCTCAGAAGTGACACTTGACCCTTCTTTCAAAACGACCAACGCGTGGACCCTTTCAACCCAGTATGGATCAGGGATTCCTATGACAGCCACTTCCTTGACCGAAGGATGTTGGTAAAAAATTTCTTCCACCTCCCTGGGATAGACATTCTCTCCGCCAGAGACGACCATATCCCTTTTCCTGTCTACGATATAGATGTAGCCCTTTTTATCATAGCGACCCATATCCCCCGTATGAACCCAGCCGTTTACGATAGTCTCTTGAGTCTCCTCGGGTTTACGCCACCACTCCTGCATAACCGCCTTGCTTTTTACAATTATCTCCCCTACTTCACCTGGCTCGACATCCTTATCATTATCGTCAACGATCCTGACGTGCACTCCGATATGTGGGAAGCCAGCGGAGGTCAGAATTTTCTGTTCCTCAGGGGGTCTGTTCACGACGTCGTGCTGTTGCTTCGATAACATCGTGACGTTTGGACCATCTTCGGTTGCCCCGTAAAACTGCATGAAGATTGGACCCCATCTCTCCATCCCCCTTTTCAGTAACTCCAATGGCATAGGAGAAGCGGCATAGAACATCCTTTTCAAACTGCTCAGGTCATACTTGTCGACGTTTGGTAAGTCAAGGAAAGCTGCCAAATGAGTAGGAACGATGTGTATATCAGTAGCCTTCTCATCCTGAATCGCCTGCAGGGTAGCTGCTGGATCAAAGGATCTCTGCGGCATGATGACATTACTCCCCCCGACAAAGAAGTAACCCCAGAAGTTTTTGGTACCCCCCACATGAAACAGGGGCATAATTTGAATATGTCTATCCCCATGTTCCAGGCTGAGTGCTACGGGAAACCTCCTCGTATCATCCATAGCCCGGGCATGGGTGTAGAGGGCACCACGGGGAATCCCCGTTGTGCCACTGGTGTAAAATATGAATACTGGGTCATCCTCCTCGACCTGATCGGTAGGTTCTTCATTAGGATAGGTCGCCAAGAGGTTACGGTGATAAATCATTCCCTCGGCAGTGCCTTCCAATAAAATGAAGTTCTTCACTTTGGTGATGCGAGACTTGAGTGAATTTACCATATTAAGTAATTCAGGACCTACAAACAGGGTATTTGCTTCTGAATAATTGATAATGTAGTCAAGCTCATTCTCTTGTAACCTTGGATTAAAGGGTGAAGCAATGAATCCTCCCTTCATCGCTGCCCCATAGACATCAGCGTATTCCAGGCAATTCCACGAAAGGATCCCGAGAACATCTCCTTTCTCAACACCCATTGACTTTAAGGCATAGATCAAGCTGTTTACCCTCTCATTAAATTCAGTAAAGGTTACTCCTTTCGAGCCATATTTAAAGGCTTCCTCATCCGAGTAGAGAAGGGCATTTCGATATATGATATCCGCATAAGTTCCTATCTTATACCTGGATAACTCCTTAAGTATAAGCTTTCTTGACATATTAGCTCCTTTTTTAGATTGTAAGTATTTCTATTCCTCCACTTTTTAACGGGTCATGAGATTTGGCAAAATGGTTACTATCTGAGGAAAGAGAATAAAAATTGTAATGGCTATCACATCCAACAAAATAAATGGGGTAACCGATTTATAGACGTCCATCGATGAAATTTCGGGTGGAACGACGCCTTGCATGACAAAGAGGCACAGGCCAAAGGGAGGAGACTTCATTCCCACGGACATGTTGACCAAGAATAACAGTCCGAACCAGACAGGATCCCAACCAAGGGCCCTCACAATAGGCATAAATATGGGGAGGGTGATCATCATGATGGCAACCTGCTCCATGATTATGCCCAGGAAGAGTAATATTCCCATCATCACAGCGAGGGTGGCGTAAGGAGGGAAATTATACCCCAAAATAAATTGCAGCAGGCCCTGGCTCGCCCCTGTATAGGCCAAAATCTGGCTAAAAGCAGTGGCTCCAGTAAGGATCATGAACATCATCACTGTAATTTTGAGAGAACCCTTAACGGTTTCTATGATTACTTTCCGGGTGAGTTTCCCATAACAGGCTACTAAGACAAAAGAAGTTATAGTCCCTACGGCAGCCGCCTCCGTTGGGGTAGCTAATCCAAAAAGAATTACCCCGAGAACAAGAACGATAATGACAAAAAAAGGGACCACATATTTTAGGGTAAGAATAATCTTTTCAGACCAAGATACACGTTTGGGTATATAAGAAGGGGCAATGGATGGCTGAATTTTACACCTGATGAGAATATAGGCCGCGTATAATGCAGCCATTATGAAACCAGGTAATAAACCAGAGATCAAAAGCTTTCCGATAGAGATATCGGCCAACGATCCCAAGACAACGGCTAAGGCGCTTGGGGGGATGATCATATCGAGGGAACCGCTCATACAAGAACCCACCGCAATCGATTTGTGATAACCCCGACGCAACATTTCAGGCAGGAGCAACGAACCCAACATGGCGGTGCAGGCCATACTAGAACCACTGATGCAGGAGAAGATGGTTGCCGCCCCTATCGTGATCAAACACAATCGACCACCGATACGGCCCATCCATAAATCGAGGACATCGATGGCTTTAATAAATACTCCAGAAAAGACAAGCACTTCTCCCATGATAATAAATAGAGGGACTGGAAGAAGGACAAATGTACTAATTGAGGAGAAAATACTATGGATAAGCTGGGACATCCCAGTCCCACCTCCCCAAAGAATATAAATGCATACAACATTAACAACCATAAAAGACAAAAAGACAGGCAATCCAATCGCTAATAAGACTAAAAATGAACCAACAATCAATATAAACCACATCCACCATTCCATGGGTGTCCTCCTCTATGAGGTCTTCCCTTCCGCTTTTTTCAACTCTAAACTCCTTAAATGGCCCAAGAATTGCCTTATAAACTCAATGAAAAGCAAGAGGTATCCTAAAGAAATGAATGACAAAAATATCCACTTTGGAAAAGCGTAAGTCTTAACAACTTTGACGCTGATAACATAACATTCCCATGAAGTTTTCAAACTGAACCAGAAGATAATCAAAGAAATGATAATCCCAAAAAAAGATGAAAATAGATTACAATAGATTTGGGTTCTCGGTTTCAGGCGCTCAACCAAAATGGTTACTGATATATGCGCTCTTTTTCTCAAAACCCAGGTGGCGCCCAGAAATGCCAGGAAAAACAACATATATTCACAGAATTCCACTGACCATACAGTTGGTCGGCGGAAAAAATACCTTGAAACGATTTCGTAGCATTCCACAAACATCATCAGGATGATAAAAAGGCCAGCAATAACGGCCATGGTATCTGTTAGACTATCAAAAATGGCATTGAACTTTTTCATCTTCATTATCCTTCTCTTATAAACATAGGTCAGACTGCATTATTTTTTAAGATCATGCAGTCTGACCTAAAACATTTTATCACAAATACTGTTAACTTCTTTGGTTTACTGCCATGGAAAGGCTCCTTTGGGTAAAGCTCCTTTTGACATGGCTTTCCTCAACTTAGGACCGTATTCTGGGGCTGCCTTTATGACCTCTTCCCATGTCATGTCATAAGCAGTTTTGACAAACTTTTCAGCCTCCTCGGCAGGGAGTTTAATGTTCTTCATTCCGGCTTTCTCCCTCACCTTTTCTTCTTTCTCAACGATCATATAATTCCTCATTGAGCCAATATATTCGTGTTCTTGGATGACCTCTAACAACAAATCCTGCAAGTCTTTTGGGATTTTTTTCCAGCGGTCTAAATTGACCATGGTCGCTGGTTCCATTTGAAAGACCCCTGGTTCAATCATAAATTTGGTCACCTCTTGCAAGCCCCAGCTGATCATACCAACTCTTGGCCACATAAACCCTTCAACAACGCCTCGCTCCATAGCGGTATAGATTTCAGGAGGTGGCATGGTGACAGGGCTAGCGCCTAAGGCCCTGAGAAAGGGTATATAAAGGGGCATCACACGAATTTTCAGCCCTTTGAAGTCCGCTACTTTCTCCATCTTACGGTTACAGAAGACATGAAAAGTGATATTACTATGAAGCCTTCCCAGATATTTCGCATTCACTCTTTTTTCAAATATTTCTGACCAAACTTCAAAAGCACCGCTCTTTCGTTCCTCCCATTCAGCGAGTTCTGTAAGCCCCTTTGCTTCGGCCTCCGGCATCAGTGACTTCATATAGCCAAATGGATAGTAAAGGAGCATATCGATTGTCCCCGCTTTCAGTGCATGGATCTGGTCAAATGGGGCAAATACTTCAGGTCCTCCTAACCACTCAATCTTAAGCCTTCCTGCAGCGCGTTTGTTCACAGCCTCTATAAATAGAGGAACAGGGTCATTGTTCAAATGTGGTTTAGGGAAAGCCGTGATTGCCTTAAGGACGATCAGTTGGGCTTTGGTCTCTGTACTCATAAAAACAAATACTACAATTCCCATTAACAAAAAAATCAAAAAAGCTCTTTTTCCCATAGCGCACCTCCTATTAAAAAATTTTTCTCAATTCATTGAGATGGATAAAATGCAGCGAACTTCCACCCCCTGGGCCCGACCTGAAACTCCAGCCAATTGAAGGTATTTCGTCTAATTCACATCACCTCCTTTTACAATGTCCCATCGATGATATTGGACATTTACTTCTCCAACTCCTCAGATTTCTCAGTATGTTTCCGTTTCTTGTCCGTTGAGAGCAGCTCCGGTGAGCATACTTTGCAGCCCTTGTTCCTTTCTATTTCATCAACCCTGAACTTCATATCGTTACCATTGAATCTCAGCAACTTACCGGCTAAAGACGGGCCATGGCCGATCATTATCTTGATAGCTTCCAGAGCCTGTAAGTTGGCTATCAGTCCAGGAATGACACCCAGAGCCCCAAGCCCCTCCCCTCCTGGAGATTCCTCTGGAAAAACACAGGCTAAACAGGGGGTCACGCCAGGTAGGATGGTTGTTACGAGGCCCCGAAAACGTGAGACGCCGCCATGGATGTAAGGTATCTTATTTTTCACGCAAGCCCAGTTCACCAACAGTCTCGTGTCAAAATTATCTAAGCCGTCCAATACGACCTGAACCCTGCTGATCATTCTGAGGATATTCCCCTTTGTTATCCTATCGAAGATGGGGATAATTTCTACCTCCGGATTCAATTTTGACAACTTCCTCTGGGCAATGGTGACCTTCTTCTCTCCAATATCCTCTTCTCCGTAAAGAACCTGACGGTTCAAATTGGACAATTCGACTACATCGAAATCGACAAGGGTGATCCGGCCAACACCGGCTGCTGTCAGGTAGGTTGAAGAAGCACAACCCAGTCCACCGATGCCAATGATGAGGACATGGGAACCTTTTAGTCTTCTTTGTCCCTCTTCTCCAAATTCTGGGATTTTCAACTGGGGATTGTACCGGATGAGTTCGCTTTCGCTTAACACCTATTCTCCCCAGTTTTCAGCCGTCCCAGCGCCAGTTCATCTTAATTGCCACTTCATTGCCTTTTCTTAACTTTGTGTCAAGGCCCTGGGTTAAACCGACATATATCTTACCATTCACCAGAATCTCGTAATCAAAGTCGACGTCATTCGTTCTGGGGTTGATGGGTTCAAAATCGACATTGGCTTTCTTATAAAGATCGGACAGTTCTTTGAGGAGTGCTCTTAAAGTCACGCCTTTGATCTCTATTTCTATAATCCCTTTGCTCTTTGCCTCAGGCCAAGGGGCAAACATCCAGGGCATCACAATATAGGGTAATCCTTCCCGAGTCATTTTCTTTATAGGATCTACTTTGATTCTCAATTCGACTAAACCTGGAATGATCACCACTCTCATGCTCGATCCTTCTTCTTCTTTTCCCTCTTTTCTTTCAAAGCCCAAAAAACCTTCTCCGGTTTTGCCGGAAGTTCCTTGATCCATATCCCAGTCGCATCGTGGATAGCATTAATCACGGCTGGTGCAGCAGTACAGGTGCTCCCCTCACTGGCCTCCTTGGCCCCGAAGGGGCCAAAGGGATCATTCGTAATTACATGAATCACCTTGGTCATGGGCGCTTCATAAGCACGAGGAAGCTTGTAGTCCACCAGATTGGGGTTAAGGGTTAGCCCTTTATCCATCTTGAATTCACAGTAGAGGGCCGCACCCACCCCCGGATGATACGCACCCCCCACAACCTGGGTTTCGACTGCCGGAGGATTGAGCGGAAACCCACAGTCGTGAGCGATCACACTATTATCCGTACATTTGACCACTCCTGTCTCCAGATCAACCTCAACCTCTTGAGCCTGAGCAGTAAAACTATAATTGGTTCCTATATCACCTATGCCGGTAGTAAAATCAGCCAAACCATATGTACTGATTCCTCTACTAGACTGTCCGCGCCCCATAATGACCATGCCTGGAGTAGTGTAGCAGGCCATCCTGACGAGCCTGGCCCAGGGTATACTCATTTCTGGATTGGCTTTGACAAAAGCCTTCTTGTTCTTAATATCCATCTCTTCCGGCTTCACACCGAACTCTTTAGCCGCCACTTCAAGAAGCATCTGTTTTGCATCCTTGGCTGCGTTGATTGCAGCCTCGCCAGCGAGAACGGTCACTCTGCTCCCATAGGTCCCCGGATCGACTGGCGTATGAGCCGTATCGACTCGCTTGATGTCAATGTCTTCCAATCCGATCCCGAGCACTTCAGCTACCATCGCACACATCACCGTGTCTGACCCCTGTCCCACGTCTGTAGCACCCGTGATGTAGTTCACACTCCCATCTTCGCATATCCTCACCATGGCCGCACAAGCATTATGCCCACTAAGTTTGGTTCCGCTGAGGTATGTTCCGCAAGCGAAACCTATACCATAGGCCTTGTCCCCTCTCACCCGTTCAACCTTCTTCTTTTCTTCCCATCGGATAGCCTCAGCCGCCTTCTCAATACATTCCTCTACACCACAAGTTGCTAAATGCAATTTATTGATCGTCTCGTAAATCTTGCCCGGCTTGGGGTTTTCAATGGCATTTCTCAGTCTCATCTCAACCGGATCGATACCCAGCTCTTCAGCGATCATATCCATCTGAACATCGCCTGCAAACCGAGTATGGTATATCCCATGGCCCCTCATAGCAGCAGAACTCGGATTGTTGGTGAAGTAACAAGAGACGTCCGTCTTAAAATTGGGCAGTTGATAAGGCAAGGCCATGCAAATACCGGTGAGGAAGTTGCTGAGAGGACTCATCCGCGTATAAGCCCCTCCATCGGAGATCACCTTCGTTTGAATCGCCTTCAATCTCCCATCCTTGGTGACCCCTGTCTTGATAGTGACCCACATGGGATGACGCCTTAGGCAGGTGGTGAGTTCGTCGAATTGGGTATAGACAACCTTCACGGGTTTGCCAGATTTCTTGGCCAGCATTGGAGAAGAGAAATCACCGTTCACCATATCATTCTTCGTTCCACCGAAGTCAGAGCCGATAAAGGGCTGGATGATCCGTACATTGCTGAGGGGTAAATTAAAGCAATTGGATAAAATCCTGTAAGGGAAGTAAGGGCTTCCCTTTGCTGGATGAACGACTAAATGGTCATGATCGGGCCAGTAGGCAACGATGGCAGGGGGTTCGATATACCCCTTGGCCATCCTCGGAGTTTGGAAGGTGTCCTCTCGAACAAGATACGATTCCGAAAAGGCCTTCTCCACATCGCCGAAGTTCCAATGATACTCCACACAGATGTTCCCTGGTCGGTCCTCATGGACCAGGGAAGCGCCTTCCTTCATGGCCTCAAAGGGATCATAGACACCCGGAAGGGGTTCATACTCCACCTCAATGAGTTCGCAGGCCTCCTCCGCAATATCCTCATCAACGGCAGCCACTGCTGCCACTCCCTCATAAAGATAACGCACCTTCGTGGATGCCAGGGGTTCCTCATCTCGGGTCTCCCGGCTCCAGCCCCATCTGAAACCACTGAAGTCTTTGCCCGTGATCACCGCCTTCACCCCTGGCAATCTCTCCGACTTGCTCGTATCGATATGGATGATCCTCGCATGGGGATGAGGGCTTCTTTTGATCGCACCCCAGAGCATATCTGCTACCTCGATGTCAGCGGCATATTTCGCCTCGCCAGTCACCTTGGCTCTCGCATCCACACGGGGAATGGGTTTACCAATGACCGAATACTCCTCCTCCTTTAATATGACTGCTGGACCAACCTTTCGCTGTTTCTTGACTGCCATTTTCTATTCACCCCCTTGCATCTTTTCCGCTGCGATCTCAACCGCCTCAATCTGTTTGGTGTAACCGCTATCAGCACATAGAATTCCCTGCATGGCCATTTTGACATCCTCCCGGCTCGGATTGGGGTTCTCGTCCAATAACGCCTTGGCCATCATCACCCTCCCCGGAATGCAGAATCCACACTCAATCGCACCATGACTGATAAATGCCTCCTGAACCGGATGAAGCTTATCCCCCTGGGCTAACCCCTCAATGGTGGTCACTTCATGGCCGTTCGCCTGAAGTGCCAGGATCGAACAGGACCGCACAGCCTTCCCATCAAGGATCACGGTACAAACCCCGCAGGTGCTCTCCAAACACCCCCGCTTGGTCCCTGTTAGCTTCAAATCCTTCCTCAATAGGTCACTGAGTAAGGTCTTCGGCTTTACCTTCAGCTCATACAGCTTCCCGTTCACCTTTATCTTCAATTCCTTCGGCTCACTCATCGTACCGTACCTCCCTCAGAAAGTTATCCTCGTCTTGCCTTTTCCAACGCCCTTCCTGCCGCCCGCCTCACGAAGACCTTGATCATCTCTTTCCTATATTCCGCTGAAGCATGAATGTCAGACGGCGTATCCGCTTCTGCCGAGGCAATTTCACCCGCTTCGGCAAGCAAATGGTCGTTGATCACCTTCCCGATCAATCTCTTCTCCGCCTCCTTCGCCCTCAGTGGAATGGAGGCAGCATTGCTGAGCACAATTCGAGCATCCTCACAAATACCATTTCCTGGCTTTAAGGTGATCGACACCGCCGCCCCTACAAGGCCCGCATCCCCCTGCATCACCATGAGCTTCTCATGGGCCGTGCCCATATGAAGCCTCGGAGCAGGCACCTGAATTTCAATGAGCATCTCATCAGGCTCAAGGTCCACCTCAAGCATATCCTTCGAAAACCCTTCCATGGGGACGATCCTCTCCCCAGAAGGATTTTTCAACTTTAGCTTCGCGTCCAATGCGATAAGAACCGGAGCAGGATCCCCCGAAGGATCACCATGGCAGAGATTACCTCCAATCGTACCCCAGTTTCGGGTCTGGATCGTGGCCAGATTCCTCTCCATCTCACTGAGCACCTTGAAATGCTTCTCGATGATTGGCGCTCTCTCAATCGTCCGATGGGTCGTCAACGCCCCGATCCTCAAACCTTCCTTCTCATCATAGTTCATGTAGTCAAGATCGGTTATCCCCTTAATGTCAACCACATACTCCGGAGCGAGCAACCCTTGCCTCATCACCACCAGCATCGACTGCCCCCCGGCGATTATTTTGGCCTCTTCTTTGAATTGCGAAAGCAAGGAGAGGGCTTCCTCAACCGTTTGGGGTGCGAAATATTCAAAGTCTTTCATCACTCGACCTCCTCGTTCTGTCCTGATACAGCAACGTGCTGTCTTCTTATAATTCTGTAGGGCGTGATCGCCGATCACGCCTCTAAAGGGTGCGTTCGGGGAACGCACCCTACAATTTCTTGCAAATCTATTTAACGCTCTTGAGTTTCTCCTGGAGAGCTGTTGTAAATTCTTCCTCCACCTTCTTTGCTTTAGCCCTCATGATTCGGTCTCCAAACATCGCCAATTTTCCAACGATGCTCACATCCGATTTGTAAGAAATCTCTACTTCGCCCTCCGAAGCCTCCTTTAGATCCACGAAACTTTTCTGGACGAAATGGCCAGCCTTGCCAATGTCTTCTCCTTCCCCTTCGATTTCGATATGTGTAGGAGGCTCCATTTTAGTGATGACGCTCTTAAACTTAAACCTCACCGAAATGGGGCCTACTTTTTGTTTGACTATACAATCATAGGTCTTCTCATCAATAAGTTCTATTTTCTCTGCGCCGGGTATGCAGGAAAGCAATGTTCCAGGTTCTAAAAGTTCCTCCCAAACTTTCCGAATAGGCGCTTTTAAAGTAAATTTTCCCTCCATCAGCATCTGAAACTTCACCCCCTTTGCAATGAATCATTTATAATTTTTTTCTTTGTCCAATTTCACTAAAGGATTATTTAGTTTGAAGAAAGGATATCTTTAACCTTTTTGTAAATAAGGTAGAGCAAATATTATACCAAGGT
>Ga0299912_10001526_pt1 | contig 18707 bp, 20 predicted proteins | sample RVTome_2_FD_207667 | JGI IMG/M metagenome (GOLD analysis project Ga0299912, IMG submission 207667) | Soil microbial communities from uranium-contaminated site in the Upper Colorado River Basin, Wyoming, United States - RVT95D214 (version 2) ... | reverse complement strand
ACATCGGCTTCCTCAATTCCTGCCCTTCTCAGGGAATCCTCATCAGTGCCGTCACCAACTATAGCAGAGCCCTCAAAGTTGGCCGGCAGACGCCTGAAGCTATAAGAGTCCAGGTCCAATATGGTGACTTTGTGCCCTTCTTTGGCCATGATAGCGGCCAATCGAGCTCCTACTCTCCCACACCCCATAATGAAAATATTCACCTTTGCCTCCCAAATGTGCCCTTGATCAGTTTCCCAGGGCTTTTCACCTTCCACATCCTCAATAATTACGGTTAATTATAATTGTTACCTTAAGGCGGTGCAATGATGACTATGAGAGCCTTGTAGGGGCAGGCTTGAAACCTGCCCCTACGGCGTGTTCCATCTATCTCTTAGACCCAGACGGGAGCCTTGTCCAGGATCACCTCGCACTTGGCTCGCTTCAACACCTCCGTGGTGGTGCGCCCCATGAACTCCGTCGGCCTCCGCCGCCTTCGCCCCATGCTCATCACGATGGCATCCACTTTTTCCTCTTCAGCGATGTGCAGTATGCCGTCCCAAGCGTAGCGCTGTGGTACGATCATGGTCCTCACGGGCAGGCCGTGTTGCTCCACAATGGACTTCCCGGTTTCCAATGCCGCTTGCCCCTTCGCCGTTTCTTCGGGCATAGCCGTGCCCAGCGCCAGAGTAAGGGGCACCTCCACGATATAGGCCAGGATGATCTCCGCCTTCTGGGCCTGGCCCAGGCGGCAGGCCAACTCCACCGCCCGCTCTGATGCTATGGGCCCGGACACCGGCACCAGGATGCGCTGCAGGCCGGCCACCGCGGTCCGCACGCTGGCTACCTCAAGGGTAACCTTGGGGGGCACTCTAAACATCCAGAAAAACAATAACCCCATGGCGGAAATAAAGACGATGGCTATGATTATGCCAAGGGGAGCCAGAGTAGCGTTCATCTGCTTTATATCCCTCTATGTGACCGATAGAGACGATAGCGGCTCCAGGCCGTCCAAAGCCGATATACTCCGAAGGCAACGAAAGCCATGCCGGCCAGGATGCCCTGTACTGACAATGCGATAGACGCCGTGCGGACAAGAATTACCACTCCCAGGGGGATAAAAAGAGCGCCTAGAGTGATCCTAAAGACGTCGCTAGCGGTTATCTTTTCCGGCGGGGCAAGGGGACGTCGCCGCATCTTAAATCTCCTCACTCCAGCGCGATTTGATCCCGCGCGCCCTATCGCGGCGTACCAAGGCCTGTTTATATCTTTCTAGTGATTCGAACTCCTCGGCGTTGGTGAGGACATCCACCTGCTCTTGTTCCCAGTCGTGTTTGACGCTGCCAAGGATGGGCAGCCCATTTCGGCGGCGGAAAAAAATGTAGTAGATGATGCAGATCAGAAGCCACGCCGGGCCGGCGATGCGGCCAATCTCATGAGTGATAATCACCGTGAGGAAGATGCTGGCCACTCCGGCGAATCCCAGAAAGCCCAGCAGCGGCACCTCTACCCTGCTGCCATCCTTCCGTTTCCACTTGATGTTGCCGGGCACCTTGTAAGGGCGGGGTGTATAGGGGTCGATAAAACGCAATCGTATCAATGAAATGAACACCAGCATATAGCCGAAGGTGGCACCAAAGGCGTACAGGTTGGCCAGGGTATCCAGTACCCTGGGTGTTAGAAAGGCTATGACAGTCAAGAGGATCCCCACCCAGCCGAAGCCGATGATGGCGTGGCTGGGCGTCTGGTACTTGGGGTGTACGTAACTGAACCAGCGGCTGGCCAATCGAAAGTGGCTCATGGAGAAGATAAGGCGCGAGTCGCCCATGACTCCTGTGTTGGCAGAGATAAACAAGATCGTCGCTCCTAGGAAGGCGGCGAAGGGGCCGGCCAAAATGCCCAGATAAGGGATATGCGAGGCGAGATAGGCGATAGGATCGGAGTCATGGGCACGGAACTCCTGCCAGGGCAGGATACCTAACCCCACGGTGGAGAAGCCCAGGGCCAGGATGAAGACGGTAAAGATGAGGGCGATGGAGGTGCGGGGAATGACCGTCGCCGGGCGGCGCGTCTCCTGAGCGGCCTGGGAGATGCTCTCCAGCCCCACGAAGGAGATGATGGCCAGCGAGAAGCCATACATAAACTGCCTGGCGCTGGGGAATTCCATTGTCCATTGCTGTACCAATAGATCCGGTTTCCAGGCCAGGATGAAGCCGAAGACAACCACCGACATCTCCATAAGTAGATCCACCAAGCCAAGGACCTCATTGACCAGGGATGATTCACGGATGCCGCGTAAGTTTAGCCCCAGTAACAAAAGAATCATGGCCACGGTTTCACCCAGCCACAGGAGGTTGATATTCTGCAGTGGGCCGATGGCCATGGCGAACTGATCGATGTGGATGCCGAAATAGGGCAGGAAGAAGTTGATGTAGCCCGTAGAGGCGGTGGCGAAGAGGGCGATGTCAATGGTGTAGTCGAGGAGAAGCGCTGTGCCGGCCAAAAAGCCCCAGAAGTCGCCGAGGCCGCGTAAAGAGTAGTAGTGGCCGCCGCCGGCCACGGGATAGGAAGAGGCCAGCTCGGTGAAGGCCAGCCCGATCATGATGTACACCAGGCCGGCCAGCATAAAGGCCAAGGGTGCCCCGCCCTGGGCGGCACCGATCACTAGTCCCAAGGCGACATAGATGTCGGCTCCCACATCGGCGTAACCCCAGGTGTAGGAGCCCCAAATGGTTACATCGCGCCGCAGCCGACCGGTCTCAACGGCTACAGCAGCATTTCCCTCACCGCTGCTCATTCAGATCAACTTTGCCTCTCGCATAGACGATGACCCCGATTTCTCCGACTTTCTCGGAGTCCCGCTTCGGGACATCGGGGCCCTTGTCTGCAATACACTCTTCAGGCGGGAATTCTACGCTGGTCTCTTAGCGTTGTCAATAGCTCAAATGGCCTAAGAAATAGATGCCCTGTTTTTGTCATTCTGAGCCCTGCGGGCGAGGAATCCTTCATGCCGCTTGGCACAGCCCTTCGACAGGCTCAGGGTGAGCGGAAGGATACGCTCGTGGTGAGTGAGCGGAGGGGCGCTCATGGTGAGCCTGTCGAACCATGTCGCCATCCCGTATAAAATCGGGACTTGTCGAACCATGAACGGCCCTTCGACGGGCTCAGGGTGAGCGGATAGTAAGCTATTACGACAAAAACGAAAAACTGCTAGACACTCTCCGTTTTATCACGGCTTTCGCCGCAGTGAGCGAAGACGAACTCCCTTAGCGCTGAGAAATATGGCTCCATACCCACTAGCATAATATCGTTGTGGCCTGCCCCAGGAATGGTAACTAGCTTCTTGTCTCGCGAGCCCACCTCTTCGTAGAACTCTTGGGCGGCAACGGGAGAAACCAGGGTATCCCATTCTCCGTGGAGGATGAGAAGGGGCAAGGTGATAGATTTGATCTTGTGCTGATGCGCCTCTATCATCTTCGCCAGCAGGTTTGGATCGACCCGGGAGTTGAGCCGACTCCACATGCGGCCCATGCTGGCAAAACCGCTCTCCACAACTAGTCCCCGCAGTTGCTCAGGGTGACGAGCCGCTAGCTCGGCGGCGGAGTGGCTTCCTAAGGACCTGCCCATTACGTACAATAGGTCGCGGTAGCCGTCAGATGCGAGCATCTCCTCGCAAGCGTTGAGGATGGCATGAGAATCGGCGATCATGGCGGAGAAGGAGGGAGAGCCGCTGCTGGCACCATAGCCTCTGTAGTCGGCCACAAAAAGATTGATACCCAGATCATTGTAGATAGGGGCTATACCATCGTAGTCGCAAACCACCTCCCCATTGCCGTGGAAGAAGAGGATAGAGGGGGCTTCTTCGCTGTAAGGATAGAAGCGGCAGTGTACTGTTACCCCAGCGTCCACAAGTACGAAGTGGTCGCTAGCACCGAAGGGGGCAGGCCAGTAATCCCTCCTGGGGTAGAACATGACCTGGAGCGTCTGGGGCTGGTCAATCAAGGAGTAATCGGGTGTTTCGAGCAGTTCTCCCTCTGGGTAATCCAATCCGCCATTCATTCTGCGCTCCTTTCATTTGGCGAGGAGAGCCATCGAGTACATGTTAGAAGTAATCTTGCGAGTATGCTATTACAAAGGGAGGGTGCGGTCAATACACCATACAGAGGCAGAAGGGGCAAACCGCACGTAGGGGCAGGTTTTAAACCTGCCCCTACCTGGAGCTACTATCCGTTCATCCTGAGCCTGTCGAAGGGTCACCACGAGCGGCATTTCATCCTCTGTGGTGCTGGTAGTCCAGTGTGACGGATTCTTCGCCCGCAGGGCTCAGAATGACAAATAAGAGGGTTGCTGATTACCCTCATAATCGTACTGGTCTTCTGCAGAGGCAACTTGTTTGTCGTTGTTGGCGCATGCTAGAATAGGACAAACCACCCGTAGGGGCAGGTTTCAAACCTGCCCCTACTCTTGGAGGGAGAGAGTTGACGCGTGTCATTTTGGTGAGGCATGGCGAAACGGAGTGGAACAAGGCTGGCGCTGAGAGATTCCGAGGCCGTCAGGATATAGAGCTTAACGAAATCGGCGTAAGGCAGGCTAAGGCGGCGGCGGATAGGGTAGCCAGTTGTTGGCCCGTATCGGCCATCTATGCTAGCCCTCTCAAAAGAGCTCTTGCCACAGCACAGACCTTGGCGAGCCCCTTTGGCATACCGGTTGAACCTCTGGAAAGCTTGATAGACATAGATTATGGGGACTGGCAAGGCCTTTCCTACCAAGAGGCATCGGAGCGGAATAGCCAATTGTATAGTCAGTGGCATTTGGACGGGTTCACCTTCCCCGCTGGGGAAAGCCTTCGAGATGTAAGAGACCGGGCGACCGCTGCTCTCGAAAAGGTCTTGGCGCAGCACGAGGGTGAGACCGTCGCCCTCGTATCCCACCAGGTGGTATGCAAAGTCCTCATATGCTCTCTGCTCGGCCTGGATAACTCTCACTTTTGGCAGGTGCAACAAGATGTCTGTGCTATCAATGTTTTCGAGGCTAGAAATGAAAGGCTGATGGTAACTGCCATAAACGATACTTGCCATCTTGAGGGCCTGAGCATTTGAGTGCCCATGACCATTGACGAAATAGTCTCCCTTCTGGCCCAGAGATACGGTTCTCGCTCCTGGAGACCTCGTCGAGATCCCGTATCGGAGCTCATATTTACCATCCTGTCTCAAAACACTTCGGATGCTAATTCAAAACGGGCATTTGACCGACTTTTGAATCGATTCAAGAGTTGGGAGACAGTTGCAGATGCCGCTGTAGAGGAGATCGCGGAGTCCATCTGGGTAGGAGGGCTGGCTCGAGTGAAAGCGCCGCGCATAAAAAATATTCTCAAGGCCATCCGAGAAAAGCGGGGTTATCTGGAGCTCGATTTTCTCAGGGATATGCCTCTGGCTGAAGCCAAGGCCTGGTTGCGGGAGTTGCCTGGGGTGGGCCCCAAAACAGCGGCATGCGTCCTTCTCTTCTCTTTGGGCAGACCCGCCTTGCCTGTGGATACCCACGTCTATCGGGTAGCCAGGCGCTTGGGCCTGATTGACTCCAAAACGTCGGTAGAGGAGGCCCATGACCTATTGGAGGCGAAGCTCTTGCCAGCTCAGATCTACGAATTCCATGTCTATATTGTGGAACACGGACGGCGCACTTGTACGGCGCAACGGCCTCGCTGTCCCCAATGCGTTGTAAGAGAGAGCTGCCCGTCGAGCGTCATTTACATGCCTTTGTGGGAGAGGGTTAAAGGGAAGATGTGAATTGTCACAAGAATCAACCTTGAAAAGGCTTGTAAAGCCTAGAATAGTGTGATATAGTACCGTCAGAAGGAGTTGAACTAAATAGTGTGCGGTTTGAGTCGGCAATGTCGGCTTAAGTCGAGCCTTTAAATCAGCCCTGTGAGGCTGGCAAGGGTAGACGGTGTTTAGCTGCTGCAAAAGAGAAATTGTAAACCCCTTGCCAGCATGGGCAAGGGGTTTTGTTATGTCCGAAAAAGTGCTTATGTCGGAGGAGGAGATAAGGCGAGCGCTAGTGCGCATAGCCCACGAGATCGTGGAGAAAAACCACGGTTGCGACGACCTGGTTTTTGTTGGCATTCGCACTCGCGGCCTGCCGTTAGCCCAGCGGCTGGCTGAAATCATAAACTACTTCGAGAAGGTTAGCCCGCCGGTAGGGGCTCTTGACATAAGCTTCTACCGCGATGACCTTTCCTACCTAGGGATTCAGCCCGTTGTCCAGCGCACGGACATACCTGTGGACGTCGCTGGCAAGCAAGTGATTCTGGTAGACGATGTCCTCTTTACTGGCCGCAGCATCCGGGCGGCCATGGATGCCCTTATCGATTTCGGGCGACCTCGTTCCATCCAGTTGGCCGTGCTGGTTGACCGCGGCCATCGGGAATTGCCCATCCGTGCCGATTATGCCGGCAAAAACATCCCTACCGCCTTGGACGAGGAGGTGGAGGTACGGCTGAGGGAGACCGATGGCCGGGACGAGGTGGCCTTGGTGAAAAACGAGCTGAGGGTGGAGGGTAAGCAATGAGAGTGCGTACTAAGGAAATTGCCCCTTCGTTGGTAGCGCGTCGATCTGTTCTGGATCTGGACGACTTCAGCCGGGAGGAGATAGAGCTGGTGCTGGAGACCAGCGAAGCCATGAAAGAAGTGCTGGCGCGGGAGATCCGAAAGGTCCCCGCTCTACATGGCAAGACCATTATTACCGTGTTCTATGAAGCCAGTACCCGCACACGCGTCTCCTTCGAGCTGGCGGGCAGAAGCCTCAGCGCCGATGTGATCAACCTCAACCCCTCGTTGAGCAGCGTAACCAAGGGGGAATCTCTTATCGATACGGTGCGCACTCTTCAGGCGCTGGGCGCTGATATGATCATCATGCGCCACTCCGAGGCCGGTGCGCCCTATCTAGTGGCCCAACATGTGCAAGCCAAAGTCATCAATGCCGGCGATGGCTGGCATGCGCACCCCAGCCAGGCGCTCTTGGACTTATATACTATCCGTGAGAGGCTGGGGAGAGTCGAGGGCTTGAGGGTGGTTATCGTCGGCGATATTTTGCATAGCCGGGTTGCCCGCTCCAATATCTGGGGCTTGACCAAGATGGGCGCCGAGGTGGTCGTATGTGGGCCGCCCACCCTCTTGCCGCTGGATCTGAACACATGCACTGGCTATGGGCTGCCTCGACTAGCCGGGGTTGAGCATAACCTGGACCGCGCCCTGGAGGGGGCAGATGTGGTGATGGTCCTTCGCCTGCAGATGGAGAGGCAGCAACAGGGCTTGCTGCCCAGTCTGCGGGAGTATATCCAACTCTATCAGATCGACGAGGAGCGGCTGGCCCGGGCCAGGCCCCATGCCGTCGTCCTCCATCCCGGCCCTATGAACGAGGGGGTGGAGATCGCCCCGGAGGTGGCTCACGGAGCGCAATCCGCCATTGAGGAGCAAGTAACCAATGGCGTGGCGGTACGTATGGCCTTATTGTACTTACTGGCGGGAGGCGCTGGCCTGGCGAGGAGTATAAGTTGATAGCGCCCAACACCTTGCTCATTAGTGGCGGTCGCATCATCGACCCCAGCCAGGGGATAGACCTGGTAGGCGATTTGCTCATATCTGAAGGAAAGATCGCTTCGGTGGGCGGCGCCGCGACGGCCCCTGACGGTTGCCCTATCCTGCGTGCCCAGGGACTGGTTGTTGCACCGGGCTTTATAGACCTGCACTGCCACCTGCGGGAGCCCGGGTTCGAGGATAAGGAGACCATCGCCACGGGCACCAGGGCAGCGGCCAAAGGCGGGTTCACCACTATTTGCTGCATGCCCAATACCGAGCCTTCTATAGATACACAGGCAACGGTTGAATATGTAATTAAGACGGCGCGCGAGTCAGGCGTGGTGAGGGTATTACCAATAGGCTGTATCAGCAAAGGGCGCAAGGGCAAGGAGCTGGCCGAGATGGGGGAGCTGGCGCAAGCGGGGGTCGTGGGCTTCAGCGACGATGGCAGCCCGGTGGCCGATTCTCGGCTTATGCGCCACGCCCTGGAGTACAGTCGCGCCTTCGGCTTGCCGGTCATAGACCACTGTGAGGATTTGGCCCTCACCGAAGAAGGGACGTTGAACGAGGGCTGGGTGGCAATCAGGCTCGGCCTACGGGGCATGCCCGACGCGGCGGAGGAGATCGTGGTCGCTCGTGACCTGGCCCTGGCGGAGCTGACCGGCGCGAGGCTGCATATCGCCCATGTGAGCACAGCGGGATCGGTGGAGCTTATCCGCCGCGCTAAGGCGAAGAGCATTGTGGTTACGGCGGAGGCCACGCCACACCATCTGACTATGACTGACGAGTGGGTGATGGGACGAAGGGGAAGCCCCGATTCCTCCGACTCCTTCGGAGTCCCGCTTCGGGACATCGGGGGCTCTATCACATATGATACCAACGCTAAGGTCAATCCTCCCTTGCGCACAAATGGAGACATTCAGGCGTTGCGAGACGGCCTGCGCGACGGCACTATCGACGCTATTGCCACCGACCATGCGCCCCATACCATCGTGGACAAATTGTGCGAGTTCGGCCTGGCGGCCTTCGGCATCAGCGGCCTGGAGACGGCGCTGGGCAGCCTCATGGCCCTGGTGCATAGTGGACACCTGGATTTATCTCTCCTTATCTCGAAGCTGACTGTGGAGCCAGCCAGGATTATCAAGAGAGATGGGTTGCCTCCCGACCTGGGCACCTTAAAAATAGGCGCGCCGGGGGACGTTACCCTTTTCGACGCCAACCTGGAGTGGGAGGTGAACCCGGACGCCTTTCTATCGAAGGGCAAGAATACACCGCTCGCCGGTCGTGTGTTGAAGGGGAAGGTGATGGCCACGGTGGTCGGGGGTGATTTGGCGTATCGTGATAAGGCGATCGTGATGTAAGGGCGATAACCAGGAGGAGCATTTGGCTAAGAAGGCGATATTGGTGCTGGAAGACGGCTCGGTCTACGAGGGCTATGCCTTCGGCGCTGAGGTCCGCGCGTACGGCGAGGTGGTGTTCAATACCAGCATGACCGGCTATCAGGAGATGCTCACCGACCCCTCCTACGCCGGGCAGATCGTGGTTCCCACCTATCCCCTCATCGGCAACTACGGCATTAACAGCGAAGACTACGAGTCGCGGCGTATACAGGTCAGCGGCTTTGTGGTGCGCGAGGATTGCGAGACACCCAGCCACCTCAAGAGCGAGCGCACGCTGCACGAATATTTGGCGGCCAGCGGCATCCCCGGCGTCCATGGCGTGGACACGCGCGCCATCACCCGCCGCCTGCGCTCGGCCGGGGTGATGATGGGAGCCATCAGCTCCGATGAATCACCCCCGGAGGCGCGGGAACGCATAAGGCGCTCGCCCCGCTACGACAACATCGACTTCGTGCGGCAGGTTACCACGGAGTCGCCCTACCAGTGGGAAAATCCTTTGGCGTTGGCTGACCCGGCAGGCGCTTATCACATCGTGGCCGTGGATGGCGGCCTTAAGTACAACATCCTGCGCATCCTGACGGGCCTGGGCTGCGCGGTTACCGCCGTGCCCTGTGACACCTCCGCCGAGGACATATTGGCCCTGAAGCCCGACGGCCTCCTCCTCTCGCCCGGCCCCGGCGACCCCGCGCTCCTCGACTACATGGTGGAGACGGTGAAAAAGCTGGTGGGGGTAAAGCCCATCATGGGCATCTGCCTGGGGCACCAGCTCATCGCCAGGGCCTTTGGCGGCCAGACCTTCAAGCTCAAGTTCGGGCACCGTGGCGCTAATCACCCCGTGCGCGACCTGGAGACGGGCCGCGCCCACATCACCGCCCAGAATCACGGCTATGCCGTGGACGCTGCTAGCCTCGGCGGCGGGCTGGAGGTGAGCCATATAAGTTTGAACGACGGCACAGTGGAGGGCCTGCGCCACCGCGACCTGCCCCTCCTCTCCATCCAGTATCACTCTGAGGCCTCCCCCGGCCCGTGGGACAACGTCTATCTATTTGAGCGCTTCTTGGAGATGGTGAGAGGGGTGACATGATGTCACTCAGCGAAGTGGAAAAACAGAAGCTCATTATAGAACTGCAGGAGTTTCACGTCGGGTTGGTCAAGTACAAGAAGCTGGTTCTAGCGCAGAATAGAGTACTAGTGAAGATAGATTATCCTAACCTGTCTGGACAAGAGGAGGAAGAATTCAATGCCCTTAGCTTGGAGTTACAACGCAAATATGGAAGTCTCAAGGAAGTAATTGAAAAATATGGTGGTCCCGCCATTATGCCTCTGCAAAGTGGAAAGACTGAATGGGAAGCATTCACTTCAGCTTTTAATTATACAATATTTGATCCCGAAGCCTTTATTGGAGTCATAGATAAGGCTATTACCACACTGAATATGGCTATAGGCAGGCTCAAGGCGGAGAAACCGGCTAAGACCTCCATCTATGAACTGACAAGCCCTGTGTATTGGGGAGAGGTTGCGTGGAGACGGTTGAAATCTTGGGCTCGCTGGATCAAGGCTCACCGTTTAAAGTCGGTGGTCGGTGGCCTTCTGGGTCTAATTTTTCTTCTGTTGGCGACGGATTGGTTTGTTTTCGGACAGAATGTTAAGCGCATTTTAGAATTCTTGGGGCTTCGCTTTAGATAGTTGAGGAGAATATGACCAAACCTTCTAAAGTTCTTGTCATCGGTTCGGGGCCCATCATCGACCAGGCGGCGGGGAGTGTATACGCCCAGCGGTTTTTGGAGATGGTGAGGGTAAATACGGGGTGCGATAGTAGCGAGAGCGACCATGATGAGACGTGTTTGTTGTAACTATTGGCCGATTGGTATATACTATGGGCGATATAGTATATACAGGAGCAGAAATAATGGCTACATCAAAGGTTTCGGAGAAGGGATGGGTCGTGATCCCGCGAGAGTTGCGTGAGCGCTATGGAATAAAGAAGGGCGACATGGTACAGATAGTGGACTACGGCGGAGTCCTGGCCATTGTTCCGGTACCAAAGGACCCCATCCATGAGTCCTGCGGCATGCTGCGTGGTGGAGCCTCGTTAACGGAAGCGCTGCTGGAATCTCGGCGCGAGGAAGCCGCCCTTGACAGGTAGGGAAAGCATCCCCTCCTATGTGCTAGATGCCTTCGCTTTGCTGGCCTACTTCCAGAGGGAGCCAGGATACGAAAAGGTGGTGCAGTTGCTGGAGAGCGCAGCGGCCAGGGAATGCCGCCTAGCTATGAGCGTGGTGAACCTTGGTGAGGTGGCTTATATCGTCGAGCGGGGCAGGGGGCTGGAGGCCGCGTATGAGGTTCTGGCTCGCGTCGACCGTCTGCCTGTGGATATGGTAGATGCCGATCGCAACCTGACGCTAATGGCCGCTCACCTGAAGGCCCGCTGGCCTATTATAGCCTATGCCGACTGCTTTGCCCTTGCCTTAGCCCAGCGGGAGGGGGCCACCCTGGTCACCGGCGACCCGGAGTTTGCCCGTGCTGAGGAGATGGTAGCCATAGAGTGGCTGGGAAAAGGAGGTACCTAGTGCAGTATCACTCCGAGGCCTCCCCCGGCCCGCGGGACAATGTATACCTCTTCGAGCGGTTCTTGGAGATGGTGAGAGGGTGACCCATGAAGATACTAATCGGAGGCAAAAGGGGGTAGTCAATGACAGTCGATAACATAGTGGGCTTCACTTTGATGGGTGTCTTTTTAATTCTTGCAGCATTGGTGATAGCATATACTTTTCGAAATTTAAGAAGCCAATCTAAGTCCGTCGGACCCAGAACCATCCAGATCGTTGGGCTAACTCTGCTGGTGCCTCTGATAGCATTCTTGGGGTTCTATGGGGTCGTAAATGAGCAGGCAATAACAACACTGATAGGCGTGTTGGTGGGGTATATTTTCACGCTTGGGTCGGAAAGAAGGCTTGCCCAATAGTTGGCGAACAAGTCCAAAGTCTCTAAAGTTCTTGTTATAGGTTCGGGGCCCATCATAATAGGGCAGGCAAATTGTCATTCTGAAGGAGTCCCGATGGAATCGGGACGACTGAAGAATCCGTTCCGGTTTTACCACCCAGGACGGACTCTTCGTCCTTCTTTGGAAGGACTCAGAGTGACAGTGCGAGTATGAGGCTAGGTCAATGAACGAGTACTACATCTACGTCATGACGAATCACTGGCACACGCTCTATGTCGGCGTCACCAACAACCTTGTGCTCCGGGTCTATGAGCATAAGCAGAAACTGATCCCGGGCTTTACGGCCCGCTATAACCTGACCAGGCTAGCATACTTCGAGACCACCGATGACGCCGGTGCGGCCATCGCTCGTGAAAAGCAGATAAAAGGCTGGTTGAGGAGGAAGAAGATTGCCCTTATTGAATCGTTGAATCCACAGTGGGAGGATTTGAGTTTGGCCTGGACAACTAACGAACGTGAGGCCCTTCGTCCCGATGGAATCGGGGCTCAGGGCGACAGTGGGGAGGCGTGAAAGCCCCCGCGGGCAGGCAGACTGTCATTCTGAGGGAGTCCCGATTTCATCGGGACGACTGAAGAATCCGTTCCGATTGTGTCACCCAGGGCGGACTCTTCGTTGCGCTCAGAGTGACAAATGAAATGGTCAGAGTGCAAAAAGAGCAATCGGGTTGGAGTAAATAGACGACTATGACTAAACCATCGAAAGTTCTGGCCTTACCGCATAAGACGGACTCTTCGTCCCGATGGAATCGGGGCTCAGAGTGACAAAAAGGAAAAAGGACAGGGTGACATTGTACTGTGGGGAGGAGCATGAACCCAAAGCCATCGAAAGTTCTGGTCATCGGTTCGGGGCCAATTATTATCGGGCAGGCGGCGGAGTTCGACTACGCCGGCACCCAGGCCTGTAAGGCCCTGCGGGAGGAGGGCGTTATCTCCGTCCTGGTCAACTCCAATCCCGCCACCATCATGACCGACGAGGGCATCGCCGACATCGTCTATATCGAGCCTCTGACCTGCGAGGTGCTGGCCCGCATCATCGAGCGCGAGCGCCCCGACGGCCTCCTCCCCAGCCTGGGCGGGCAGACCGGCCTGAACCTGGCGGTGGAGCTGGCCGAGGCGGGCGTGCTGGATAAGTATAATGTGCAGCTTCTGGGGACGCGCCTCGACACTATCCGCAAGGCCGAAGACCGCGAGCTTTTCAAGCAGATGCTCCTGGACATCGGCGAGCCGGTGCCGGAGAGCGCCACCGTTACCACCCTGGAGGACGCCCGCCGTGTGGCCAAGGACATTGGCCTGCCTCTGGTGGTGCGCCCCGCCTATACCCTGGGCGGTAGCGGCGGCGGCATGGCCTATACCTGGGAGCAGTTGGAGGCCATCGTCGCCGGCGGCTTGGCGGCCAGCCCCATCCACCAGGTGCTTCTGGAGAGATCACTGGAGGGCTGGAAGGAGATCGAGTACGAGGTGATGCGCGACGCCGCCGACAACTGCATCACCGTCTGCAATATGGAGAACATCGACCCTATGGGCGTGCACACCGGCGACAGTATTGTGGTAGCTCCCAGCCAGACCCTTACCGATAAAGAGTACCAGATGCTGCGCTCGGCCAGCCTCAAGATCATCCGCGCGCTGGGCATCGAAGGCGGGTGCAATATTCAGATGGCGCTGGAGCCGGGTCGCATCATGGCGGAGATGGGCCGCGGAAGACGGGACGGCGACCCGCCCTACTTTATTATCGAGGTCAATCCCCGCGTGAGCCGCAGCTCGGCCCTGGCCAGCAAGGCCACCGGCTATCCCATCGCCCGCGTGGCCGCCAAGATCGCCGTGGGCCGGCGCTTGGACGAGATCCCCAACGCCGTGACCAAGAAGACCACGGCGGCCTTCGAGCCGGCCCTGGACTACTGCGTGGTGAAGATCCCCCGCTGGCCCTTCGATAAGTTCGCCTTTGGCGACCGCCGCATCGGCACCCAGATGAAGGCCACCGGCGAGGTCATGGCCATCGACCGCTCTTTCGAGGCGGCGCTGCAAAAGGCAGTGCGGTCGCTGGAGATAGGGAGCAAGTCGCTCCTCTGGGAGGATCGAAGCTGGGGGCCGGAGCTGCACAGCTACCCCTTGGAGCCTAATGACATGCGTCTGTGGGCGCTAATGGCCGCCCTGCGGCGAGGGACGGATCAGGAGGAGCTGTGCCGCCGCACGGGCATCGACCCCTGGTTCATGCACAAGTTCCAAAACATCGTAGATATGGAGAAACGCCTCCTCGGCGAACCGCTAAGCCCTGAGCTCTTGTGGGAGGCGAAGCGATCGGGCTTCTCCGACGAGTCCATAGGGACTCTGGCCGACCGCCTTACGGAGCAGGTGCGTGAGCTTCGCCAGCGCTGGAGCATTCGCCCGGTGTACAAGATGGTGGATACCTGCGCCGCCGAGTTCGCCGCCGAGACGCCTTATTTCTATAGCACCTACGAGCAGGAGAACGAAGCCGAACCCATCGAGGTTGATAAGGCCCTGGTCATCGGCAGCGGTCCCATCCGCATCGGCCAGGGCATTGAGTTCGACTACTGTAGCGTGCAGTCGGCCTGGGCCTTGCAGGAGGCGGGCATCAAGAGCATCATGGTCAACTCCAATCCCGAGACCGTCTCCACTGACTTCGATACTAGCGACCGCCTCTACTTCGAGGCCCTGGATGAGGAGAGCGTGAGGGACATCCTGGAAAATGAAAGCAAAAACCACCAGAGCGACATCGAAGCGGGGTCTAGACCTCCGCCCTCCATCGTCCAGTTCGGCGGGCAGACGGCCATCAATCTAGCGGAGCCCCTGGCTCGGAGCGGGAATCCTATCCTCGGCTCCAGCGCCGAGGCCATCGACCTGGCGGAGGATCGACATCGTTTTGAGGACCAGATGAGTCGCCTGGGCATCCCACAGCCGCCGGGCGCGGGGGTGACCGCGGTGGAGGATGCCCTGAATGTGGCCAAGAGCATCGGCTATCCGGTGCTGGTGCGCCCCAGCTATGTGCTGGGAGGCCGGGCTATGGAGATCGTCCATACCGCCAGCGAGCTCATTCGCTATGCCACCATGGCGGTGGAACTGGGTACCGGAAAGCCCATCCTTATCGACAAGTATCTGGAAGGCAAAGAGGTGGAGGTGGACGCCATTTGCGACGGCGAGCGCGTCCTCATCCCCGGCATTATGGAGCATATCGAGCGGGCGGGGGTGCACAGCGGCGATTCCATGGCCGTCTATCCCGGCGTGAACCTGACCACGCAAGAGGCGGACACCCTCGTCGAGTACACCGTTCGCATTGGCTTAGCCCTTCAGGTGAAGGGCCTGATGAACGTTCAATATGTGATCATGCCTAATCGAGAGGAGGCATCGTCTCAGGTCTACGTCATCGAAGTAAATCCGCGGGCGAGCCGCACGGTTCCTTTCATATCCAAGGTTACTGGCGTGCCCATGGTCAGGGTGGCCACTAAAGTGATGTTGGGCCAGAGCCTGGCGGAGCAGGGGTACGAGACGGGCCTGTACGAGAAACAGAGGCTGGTGGCCATTAAAGCCCCCGTCTTTTCCATGTCCAAGCTCATCGGTGTGGACACCTATTTGGGCCCGGAGATGAAATCCACCGGCGAGGTCATGGGGATCGACCATGACTTCGGGGCAGCCCTGGCCAAGGCGCTTTTGGCGGCTGGCCTTATTCTGCCGCCGCGGGGAACGATGCTTCTCAGCATCGCCGATAGAGACAAGCCGGAGGCAGTGCCTATCATCCGGCAGTTCGCCATCGTGGGCTACAAGCTCTATGCTACCGAGGGTACGGCGGCCATGATCGAGGCGTTGGGCTTGCCGGTGACCATGATCACTAAAAAGCTCAGCGAGGGCCATCCCAATGTTATTGACATAATAAGGGATGGAACGGTGAACGGCGTTGTCAATACCATGACTGGGGATCGAACGCCGCTGCGGGACGGGTTCGAGATTCGGCGTGCCGCTGCCGAGCAACGGATTCCCTGCTTCACCTCCCTCGATACTGCCCGAGCCGCCGCCGAGGCGCTGGTCAATGGCGGTCAAACCTATAGCGTGAAGCCCCTGTCGGAGTATCTGAAAGCACGGGTTTAGAAGGTAGCAATTGCGGCAGATTTACGCTCCCATCCTGTCAAATGAAGAGGTGATGCCTGGTGTGCATCTCCTCTGGGCGGAGGCCCCCGACATCGCTGGTGGAGCCAGTCCCGGGCAATTCGTCATGGTGCGTTGCGGCGTGGGGTACGACCCATTGTTGCGGCGTCCGCTTAGCGTCCACCGAGTAGTTAAGGGTCAGCAGGGCAAACCCGCCCGCATAGCCCTCCTTTACGCGGTACGGGGCCGAGGAACGCGCTGGCTGGCCTCCCGCCAGGAGGGGGAGCTCTTGGACCTTGTAGGCCCGTTGGGGAGGGGGTTCCAAGTGCAAGGAGCCTCTCGTAACCTGCTGCTAGTGGCGGGGGGCATCGGCGTTGCGCCGCTGGCCTTCCTCACCGATGAGGCCGTAGCCGCTGGCCGTTCAGTAACCATGCTTTTAGGCGGGGGCACCATTTCCGAAATATACCCTAGCCATTTGCTGGCTCCGGAGGTGGAACTGGCCGTCGCTACTGAGGACGGCTCTGCCGGCAGAAGGGGGCTAATAACCGACCTCCTGCCCGATTATTTGGCCTGGGCGGATCAGGTCTTCGCTTGCGGGCCCATGCCCATGTACCGAGCCATGGCTGCTATCGTTGCAAACGTGTTGCCTCGGAAGTCTATTCAGGTTCTTCTGGAGGTACCTATGGCCTGTGGGCTGGGTGTCTGCTATGGCTGTACTGTGGAGACAAAACGGGGCCCCAGGCTGGTTTGCAAGGATGGGCCTAGATTTGAGTTGAGCGAGGTTATCTGAAAATGGACGATTGGAAGGTAATTGCCACTGCCTTCGGGCTTCTCTTTCTGGCGGAGTTGGGCGATAAAACCCAGCTTTCGACTATCCTTATGACGTGCAAAACCGGGAAGCCGGTCCACGTTTTCTTGGGCGCGGCGACGGCTTTGGTCGTAGTAACCCTTCTCGGCGTTGTTTTCGGGGTGGCTGTGACCAAGATCATACCACCCTATTATCTGCAAAAGGGTGCGGCGGTGCTCTTTGTCCTGATTGGGCTTTTGATGTTTTTTGGACGTTTTTGATTCCCCTAAAAGCGGCCCGGCATTGCGGAGGTGAAGATGATCAGGAGCTTTAACGGCAAAACGCCTAAAGTAGCGGAGTCGGCCTTCGTCAGCGAGTGGGCCTATGTGGTAGGGGACGTGGAGATCGGTGAGAACTCCAGCGTCTGGCCGGGGGCGGTTATTCGGGGCGACTTCGGCAAGATCACCATCGGCAAGAACACCCATATCGAGGATAACAGCGTGCTGCACGCGGGGACCGACCTGGAGATAGGCGACAACGTTATGATTGGCCATAGCGTGGTGGTGCACTGCGCCAAGATCGGGAATAACGTCCTGGTGGGCAATAACGCCACGGTCCTGGACAATGTGGAGATCGGCGATTTCTGCATAGTCGGTGCTAATGCGGTGGTCATGCAGGGGGAGAAGGTTCCCCCTCGCTCTTTTATGGTGGGGGTGCCCGCCAAGATCACCGGCCAGGTGCCCTCTGAACGCCTCAATCGACGTGAGGGCGGCTCTTCTTACGCCAGGCTGGCGCAGCAGTATAAGGAGCAAGGCCTTTAGGAGATTGCTTACATCCGCTCCGGGGCATTGATGCTCATCAGGTGTAAGGTCTTGGCCAGGACAATCTGGGCTGCCTTAACCAGCTTGAGGCGCGCTTGGGTGAGCCCTTCGTCCTGGGAGATGACACGGCATTGCTTATAGAAGCTGTGGAAAACTGTGGCCAATTCCTGGGCGTAATGGGGTAGGTGGTGAGGTTCCAGGTTTTGCGCTGCCATCTCTACTAGCTCGGGAAGTACGATCATTTTGCGAATCAAGGTCAGCTCGGGTTCGCTGGTGAGAGCAGAAACATCCCCCCCTGAGTAGTCGATTTTTCTTTCCTCGGCTAAACGAAGGATGCTGGCGATGCGGGCGTGGGCGTACTGGACATAATAGACAGGGTTCTCCTCCGATTGCCGCTTTGCCAGTTCCAGGTCGAACTCCATCTGGCTGTCAGCGGAGCGGGAGAGGAAAGAGAAGCGGCAGGCATCGGCTCCTACCTCTTCCAAAACCTCGCGCAGGGTGACAATGTCCCCGGTGCGTTTGGAGACCCGCACCACTTCGTCGCCGCGCTTTAAGGTAACCATCTGGGTGATGATGATCTGGAGTCGTTCGGGGTTAATGCCCAGGGCGTTGACCATGGCTTTTACCCGGGAGACGTGCCCCAGGTGATCTGCTCCCCAGATGTTTATGACTCGGTCGAACTTCCGCTCCAGGAACTTATTGTAGTGGTAGGCGATGTCCCAGCCGAAGTACGTGGGCGGGCCGCTGCTGCGCACGATAACGTTGTCCTTATCTTCCCCCAGAGCCGTAGACACGAACCAGACGGCCCCCTCCTTTCCGGCCACATATCCTTTCTCCTGCAGAAGCTCCAGAGCCTTCTGGAAGTCGCCTCGGTCGTAAAGGCTCTGGCAGCTAAACCAGACGTCCAGTTCCACGCCCGCCATCTGGAGATCGGCCTTGATGGAGGCGACAATCTTCTTGAGCCCGATTGCCCCTAACTCTTCTATCGCCTGTTCTTCAGGCATTTCAAGGAATCTTCCCCCTTCCTCGCTCATGATCTCCCGG
>Ga0299912_10001525_pt1 | contig 18710 bp, 14 predicted proteins | sample RVTome_2_FD_207667 | JGI IMG/M metagenome (GOLD analysis project Ga0299912, IMG submission 207667) | Soil microbial communities from uranium-contaminated site in the Upper Colorado River Basin, Wyoming, United States - RVT95D214 (version 2) ... | reverse complement strand
CTTTCAATACTTCGGAAGGATTCGAGGGGGGAATTGGAAAAGGATTCGTATTCCGGCCATTCGTCAAAAGGTGTCTTAAGAAAAATCTCATCGCAATTGACACAACGGATAAGCTGGTTCATCAAAATCTCCTCGAGAATTCAATATGCAATAGAAGGGATTTTTAAGTGATCCTTGACCAGAAAAACCTCTTCCATTTCCTTCAAAACGTCTAAGAATATGGTGACTAAATTAGGGTCAAATTGCTTTCCGGCACACTTCAAAAACTCACTCTTCGCCTCCCCATCGGAAAGGGGGTTCCGGTAGGGACGGTCAGAAGTCATGCTATCGTAGGAATCAGAGATCGCTATAATCCTGGCCCCCAATGGGATTCGATCTCCCGCCAATCCGTCTGGATAACCCGTCCCATCAAAGCGCTCATGATGGTGTTGGATATAAGAAATGATGTTTGGGGATAGGTTGAGAGGGACGAGCAGCTCAATCGACTTCTTAGTGTGTTGTCTAATAATAGCCCACTCGGTAGGGCTGAGAGTTCCTTTCTTGTTAATAAACCGATTGCTGATGCCAACCTTCCCGATATCATGGAGATAAGAGGCGATCTGCAGTTCACTCCGCTCTTTGGGAGGAAGGGAGAGCCGCTTGCAAATAAAGTCAGAATAGTAACATACTCGTTCCGAGTGACCTGAGGTATAAGGATCCTTCTCCTCAAGAGTATGGGCCAGGACTTTGGCAAATTCCAAGCATTTTTGGCTGTCAGAGATACTCATATCGTCCCATTTGTAATCGGTGATCCCCTCTATCGTATTTTGAAGGAAGAAACCAGAATCTGTCAGAGGTTCGTTCATAAGACGGCGGTCGAAAAAACTGCCAAGAACTTCCTTGATCTTCAAATTGAGTTTTCTTCGCTGGATCGATTTATCGATGATGCACATGATTTCAGGGACATTAAAGGGCTTAGAAATGTAATCAAAGACGCCGTACCGTATGGATTCGACGGCACTTTTTAGAGTTCCGTAACCGGTGACGATGATGACCATTACATTCGGATCTATTACGCGAATTTCTTTCAGTGTATCAATCCCAGAGATTCCAGGCATCTTGAGGTCTAATGTTACAACGTCCACTTCCATTTGCTGAATCATTTGGATCGCAGCATATCCATTTTCAACACTAAATACGTTATAGCTTGGCTTTAAAATCATCCTCAAGGATTCTCTTGGACCGATTTCATCATCGACGATCAGAATATTGGGTATACTGGTTTTCGTTTCCATTTACTACCTTTCTAAGATTCAAGACAAACTTTGAATGAAGATTTAAGAAGCAAGAACTTTGCCATGTGCAAATGAAATGTGGAATTTCAAATACTTAATAACTATCTAATATTTATTGGGAATCTTTTGATGATTTAGAAGGATGAATTCTATCCAGAGAAAAGAATAGGACCCCGTGGCAAGATTTAAATATTTTACATTTCAGTTAGATTCTAACCTCGCGTAATGATAAAATAAAGTAATAACGTACAAAACTGAACGTTGGATAACAATTCCGTAACTGTTCTAAAGATCTTTTACATTATTCTGGACAATTCCTAATTTATCCATTTTATATTTTAAAATTCGACGGCTAATTCCCAACATTTCTGCTGCATGGGATTGAACATAATTAGTCTTCTTTAAGGCGTCCAAAATGATTCTTTTTTCAAATTCTTCCTCCGCCTTTAAGAAAGAAACTTTGCCGCTCAAAATAGATTCCCTCAACCCATTGATTTTAGAAATATTTGCCAATGGAATAGGTAATTCGTCAGGCTGAATATATTCATTGGAGGTTAAAGCAATCACGCGTTCGATCGAATTTTCCAATTCTCGGACATTCCCGGGCCATTCATAATTCATCATCAATGCTAAGGCCTCTTTGCTAACCCCTTGGACCCTTTTGTTGCCTTCCTCGTTATATTTCTTAATAAAATGATCCAATAGTGACGGAATATCCTCTCTGCGCTCCCTTAAAGGAGGAACAATGATGGGGACAACATTAATTCGATAATAGAGGTCTTCCCGGAATGCTCCCTTCTTTATGAGTTGATTCAAATCCTTATTCGTCGCAGTGATCAGCCTCACATCGACCTTGATCGTTTTAGACCCTCCAACGCGATTAAACTCCTTCTCTTCCAAGAACCTAAGGATCTTTGCCTGCGTGGCCAAACTCAATTCACCGATTTCATCCAGAAAGAGCGTCCCCTGCTGGGCGGCCTCGCAGCGGCCTAACTTTTTCTCAATCGCATTCGTAAAAGCTCCCTTTTCATGTCCGAATAATTCACTCTCAATCAGGGTCTCGGGGATTGCAGCACAGTTAATGGTAACGAAGGGATAGTTCTTTCGGTTGCTATTGTAGTGGATGGCCCGAGAGATAAGCTCTTTTCCGGTTCCGCTTTCTCCCATGACCAAGATAGTTGATTTTGTATCTGCGATCTGCCTGACTATTCCAAAAATCTCTTTCATTGCCTTACTTTTACCGATGATGTTTTCAAAAACGAAACTTTTATCAATCTCTTTCCGAAGATACCTAACCTCCTTTTCCAGAGCCTGGGTCGAAAGCGCCCGGCTAACAATTAGACGGAGTTCATCGACATCAAAAGGTTTTGTAACATAATCATAGGCTCCAAGTTTCATCGCTTCAACAGCCGTCTTGACGGTCTTCGTGGCGGTTATCATAATCACAATGGCATCTGGTTCCTTCTGCTTAATCTTCTCTAAAAGCTTCAACCCATCCAAATCAGGTAAAATGATATCTAAGAGGATGACATCAGGAGAGTGCTCTCTGCTTTGAAGCATTGCCTCTTCAGCATCTTTTGCCAAAAACACCGCATAATCTTTCTTCAGAATCATCTTGAGAGATTCTCTTGTCCCCACCTCGTCATCAACAATTAAAACACTTTTCACAGCCTCACCCTCTACCATTTGTCTACTTTTCAAGCGTTTGTCGATTGATAAGAAATGACCTTTCTTCTTTCGATAGGAAACCTTAATGAGATAAGCGTTCGGGGTTTCTTTCCGTTGATTTCAAATTTCATTGTTCCCCGATTTTTTTGAATAATCTCTTTGATTAACCTTAGTTCTAATTCAACGGCTTCTTCTTGAGGAATGGCTGGCACTCCTAATACGGTTTCGAACGCTTCTGTCGACTTCTTATAACCAGTGAAAACAATTATAATTTCAATATATCTCTCGTCCTTCTGCATGAAGGTTTGATTGCCACTTGTTTCTTCTTGTATATCGAAAGATTTTGTTAAGAATCCAATACTCCCACTCGGCGGGATAGAAGGAATGGCATATTGAAGAAGAGAATTTAAGATATATCTCAGCTGCTCATCATGAACAATCGTCTCGGGAAGATCCTTTTCAAATTTTTTAAATATTTTAATCTTCTTTCCTTCAAGTTGCTCCGCATTTCTCTTTAAGACATCTTCGAGAATGAAGTGAACGCTGTCTGTTTTTTCAATAGGTGTGTTAACCTTAATATAATTGAGAAGTCCATTCAGGACCGAATCAATCTTCTCAATGTCCTCTGTAACAATTCTGTAAAAATAGTCTCGAAATTCCATATCACCAAATTTTTCCCTCAAAAGTTGAGTAAAGGTTTTGATAGAAACGAGAGGGTTTTTTATACGATGGACCAATTCGATCAAAAAGAGTGACAGGGAATGGGTATTTTGCTCCTCCGGAATGCTCTTACTTTGGAGCGCAGGTGATTTCATCTCTGACTTTTTTAAGAAGGAGACAAATGAATTCTCTTCATTTTCCGTTTCAATAAAAAGATCCTTTTCCATTAGAGTCTCACCTTCTGAAAAGATAGCACTCCGAACAATCACGTGCTCCAATTCCCTTAAGTTGCCCGGCCACCAATAATTTTGCAATGACATCAGAACATGATTTGAAATCTTCTTTTTCCCTATTCTCATCTTTTTTGAGTGTTCTGCCAAAATATACTCCGCAATCGATGGAATCTCTTTAGTCCGGTTTCTTAGCGGCGGGATAAGGATCGACTGAGTGACCAACTGGTGGTACAAATCCTCTGAAAATTTTCCCTGTAGAATTTTTTCTTTTAAATCCTCTGAAGAGGACGAAATAAATCTGAGATTCTTGATGATCTTTTTCCCAATACCATTTTGAAAAACTCCGTCTTCGATTAGTTCCAGCAGCCTCGCCTGGTCCATTTGCCCTAAGCATCCAACTTCTTTTAAATAGATAGTTGCGGGGATCGTTCCGTAATTAATTTCCTTGAACAGGTGAAAAAGTTGTTCACTAAACTTATTCTCTGTTAAGAATTTGCAGTCGATCCTATAAAAACCATAGTATTTCCAGCCCCCCGCATGATGAATGATCTTTGCAATCAGCTCCTTTCCCGTCCCTTGCTCGCCTTGAATCAAAGCCGGAGCATTATTCTGGGCGGCTTTCTGAGCCAATGTTGCAATTTGAGATGGAATGATAGGGGAGTGAAGCAATTCTTGATAGTTCATCATTGTTCAATAAGAGTTGAAAATACTTCCCTGATTTTCAAAATCATCCATTCTTCTTTTGGGCTGGTCCTGGCTCAGAGGCAAATTTATAAAGAAGGAAGATCCTCTGTCCAATTCACTCTCCACATCAATATACCCTTTATGGTCCTGGACAATTTGATGGGAGATCGATAGTCCTAATCCGCTGCCCTTATTTTTTGTGGTAAAGAACGGGTTGAAGATATCTTCTAAATGCTCCGTTGGAATACCACATCCAGTATCTGTAAACCGAATCTGGATATAAGCTTCACCTCCGGGTTTCACAAAGGATCGGGTTTCTACAGTAATCTTTCCGTTCTCCGGTGTCGCTTCAATCGCATTCAACAAAATATTCAAAAAAACTTGTTTGATCTGCTCTCTGTCAATGCTAACGGGAGGCAAATCTTGACCATAGTCTTTAACAATCTCAATATGCTTCTTTTTTGATTCTGTCGAACTCAAAAGGATCATCCCATCCAGGATACTATTGACATTTTCCATTTCTAATTTCGGATCAGAAGTTCTTGCAAACTCAAGAAGTTCGCTAACCAGTGATGAGATTCGGTCCACCTCTCCGGAGGCAATGCTCAGAAAATGCTTCCGAAATTCTTCGTCCTCAAGGCGTTCCGGCAGTAGTTGGATGAAGGTTTTGATAGCGACTAAAGGGTTACGAATTTCATGGGCTAGCGCTGCGGTGAGGGTCCCCAAAGAAGCCAACCGATCCGCTCTCCGAATATAGGATTTCGATTTCTTCAGATCTTCGTAGAGCCATGAATTCTCAATGGCAATGGCTGTTTGGTTAGCCAGGGTGCCGAGTAATTCAATATCCTCATGAGAATAAATATCCCTATTGAACTTATGGCTCAGGTTAATCATTCCGATGAGTTGGCCCCTTGAAACAAGAGGGATGCTAACCTCTGCTTCGAGCAAAGACATTTTGTTAATGACGCTGTTCAGTTCCGGTTTACGCGCTTCCCTGATCAACTCTTCTCGTACAATAATATCTCTGATCTTTTGCAAATAATGGGGGAGTGGATCCTCTCTGGGAAGGAGAGGGGTTGGAGTAGCCATCTTTATATTCTTTGATTCGATTAGATAATATCCTCCTTTTTCCTCATCCAATAAAAATAGAGAGGCTTTCTCAACCCCCATCGTCTGAGCGATCGTCTCTATGATCCTTTTCGCCAGAGATTGTAAGTTGAGAATAGAGACCATCGCTTTGCTGAACTTTCCCAAGGTTTCACGATAATCGTATTTATTTTTAAAAAGAAAGTACTCTACTGCTTTTTCTGTCCCTGGTTTGATTTGATGAAAAAAGAAAGCGACTAATATAAGGAGCGATAAAATAATGGCTGAAAATAAGTAATTAATCTCCTTAAAGAAAAGCTTTTGAGTAAGTAGAATTAATATGGCAGAAGGGATAAAAAGGAGCAACATCAAAACGACGTAAGTCGTCCCCTTTTTGAAGACAATATTAATGTCCATTAGACGATGTTTAAGAATCGCATAAGTGATAAAGCTGACCATAATCAATGTAGTAGCTGGCCCCAAATGACTTAATCGAGACGTTCCCAGCTTAGGAATGACAAGATTGAAGAGAACTCCCGTAAGCGACAAACTAAATGTTCCTAGAAAACAGTATTTGATTTGGATACGTTCCAATCCAAAGGAATATTTATAAGATTTGGCAAGAAAATATATTCCACCAAACATCCCAAGTAGTATGTAAATCGAAAAGAATGAGTGTGCTATTCCGTAGCGAGAGCTGAGCGATTCCCAATGAACAGAATGTACCATCCATTTTGTAAATGATATTCCCCCAAATACGAGCGCTGGAAGAGAAATTAGAACAATTTTGGCAGGAGCAATATACCGTCTTTGTCTTGGGAAAACTAATGAAAAGTAAAAGAAGGAGGAGGGAACGAAACTGGAGGCCACGAAACTCATTCTAACACAGAATAATCTCCATGAAGGTTCCCTAAGTAAATAGATCATCAGAACGCTCAACACCCATCCGGCCAATGCCCAGGAGAATATGGAAAATGAAATATTAACCTGCCGATGAGGAGATTCTCTTAAGTAAACTAATAAGCCTAATCCAAAATTCAGTACTGAAGCGATGATTAATAATATATATGTAAGGTCTAAATGTTGCATCTTAAGAGAGGAATCTTTCTGGCAGAAATTTCTTCATAATAATTGTTGTAAGTCTGCCACCAAATCCATGGGCATTAATGAGTACAGTTTCCACTTTCTTTTTAATAAAACCTTTTGTCACATAATCAAGATTGCATCTCGGGTCAGGATTTTGGACATTAATCGTTGGGGGGATGATACCATATTGAATGGTTAATAGGGATGCGATAATTTGCCAGATACCCGTTACTGAAATGGCGTGCCCTGTAATGGGCTTAATAGATGAAATCGGAATATTATATGCCAATTCACCAAATGTTTTCTTTATCGCTTCCGTTTCGTTGATATCATAAGATAGTATGCCATTTCCATGAGCACAAATATAATCAATATTTTCAATATCGACATATCCCCTTTCTAAAGCCTGCTGTAAATTTAAGGCCATTGTTCCATTATCAGTATTAACCCCAAAAAGATCAAGCGCTTCATTTAGAGCGGAATAACTTATCACCTCCCCATAGATCTTTGCTTCCCTTTCCAAGGCATGCTCCAATTCTTCCATTATTATCACTGCCCCTCCTTCTCCTAACACCATTCCATCAGCATTTATATCATAAGGTTTTAAGGCTTTAGCCGGTTCACTATTTCCATGCGAGAGATTCCCACTCACGCAAAATATTCCGTGCATATATGGAGTAATAGGAGCTTCACCTGCGCCTACAAGAATTAGATCTGCATCCCCCAAACGGATAGAATTGTAAGCCAAATAAGCTGCATCCATCCCTGAATTACAGCCTGCGGCAATCGTAGTATTTGTACCTTTAAAATTAAACTCACAACTAATGATTCCGCTTGCAGAATGAGTGGAACATGAAACAGCAGTAAATGGGCTTAACCTCTTTAAACCTTTTTCCATGAAGATACTGTGGCGCATTTCAAAAACGTCCAGTCCCCCAATGGCAGTTCCTATAAAAACTCCCATTCTATGTGGATTTTCTTTACCAGAGTCTATACCCGCATTCTCAACTGCCATTTGGGAAGCTGCTAAACTGAATTGAGCGAATCTCCCTAATCTATTCGCTATTTGCGGCGACATATAATCGGTGGAATCGAAATCCGGAACTTCGGCAGCTATTTGACAAGGGTAGGAGGAAGCGTCAAAATGCGTAATTTTTCTGATTCCAGATCGTCCGTGAACTAAGGAATCCCAAAAATTATCTATCCCAATGCCATTGGGAGCAACAACTCCCATCCCCGTAATGACTACTCTTCTTTTTTCCATTATCTTGTTCCCAACATTAGATAGATGTAGGAAAGCCCCACATTCACGCTAATATGCGATCCTCACAAACCAACATTGTTTCCTTTTAAATTTGATGATCGTTCCGCCCCCGTAAACTTTTGAAGATGCCTATATCCGCAGAATGTAGAGTCAACCAATTTAAGTTGTTATATTATTATAGACATTTTTGTATAATGTCAACAATTTTGTACAACATCTTCCGATACATTCTTTCTAATTCCCACCCGGTGGAACAGGAATAGAATCACGCATTAAATCTCCCTTTAATATTAATGAGTTATAAAACATCTTGAAGCGCTTATGAAATTATGCTATTTTATATTGTTAAAAGAAAAGGGGAAGAATATGCATATCGATGAAAACAAAACATTTGATAAAAGAAATGTCGAAAGGAACATCAAGAATGAGATAATCGCCCCAAAGGACTATGAAATCTACCTATCCAGGTTGCCAGATGTAAGTGATAAGGTTTTCAACCCGGAAGAATCTATTCCTGATTCGCGAGATTTCGAGTCAAAAAAAGATAATGAGATACAATCCAAAAAGAGAGGAGAAAAGAAGAAGACGAAAGGCAAGGGCAAATAAGAATGCCAATTTACGAGTACCGATGTAATCAATGCAACAAGGAGTTCAGTCAATTATTTCTCAATCCAAAAGAAGTCGGTAAGGTCAGATGTAAATTCTGCAACGGTAGAAACCTTACGAAATTACTATCTTCTTTTTGTGTTCATCAAACTGAAGAATCTCGGTTGTCAAGCTTCGACACCTCTCAGCCGAGGAGAGACGAGTTTTATAAAGATTCGCGAAACATTGGGCTCTGGGCGAGGAAGAGAATGGGAGAATTGGGCGTAGATTTGGGGCCCAAAATGGATGAGATCGTTGAAAAAGGCAGGACGGGAAAGATACTTGATCAATATGACAAATAGTTCCGAGCAAAAATAGACCATGGAAGATAAAAACTACTACAAAATCCTTGGCGTTTCAAGGGATGCCCCCGATGAAGAGATCAAAAAGGCCTATCGAAGAACAGCGATGCAATACCATCCTGATAGAAACCCTGGGAACAAGGATGCGGAAGAGAAATTCAAGATCGTTTCAGAAGCCTATGAAGTTCTTAGAGATCCAGAAAAGAGAAGGATCTATGATCAGTACGGGATCGAAGGGTTGAGAGGCACTGGTTTTACTGGTTTCAGAGGATTCGAGGATATCTTCTCTGCCTTTGGAGATATATTTGAAGACTTCTTTGGGTTCGGTACAGCCTCTAGACGTAGAGTAAGACCACGTTCAGGGGCTGACTTGAGATATGACTTAAGAATTTCATTCTATGATGCCGCATTTGGAAAAGAGATTGAGATCGAAATACCTAAGAACGCATTATGTGAGATCTGCAACGGAACCGGTGCTAAGCCAGGGACTTATCCCACCCATTGCCCGAACTGTAAGGGAACGGGTCAGGTCACTCGTTCCCAAGGTTTTTTTACAATCAGCACCACATGTGGTCAGTGTCATGGAGAAGGGAAAATTATTCCGCATCCCTGCAAAGAGTGCCGCGGATTTGGAAGGGTTAGAAAGAACAAGAAGATTCAAACAAAAATTCCTCCTGGTGTTGATACCGGCTCGAAATTAAGAATTCGAGGAGAAGGAGAAGAGGGAGAAAGAGGAGGGCCCCCAGGGGACCTTTATGTCATCCTTTACGTAGAACCAGATGAATTCTTTTCAAGAGACGGCGATCACATCGTCTGTCAGATTCCCATAAGCTTCCCTCAGGCTGCATTGGGAGCAGAAATAGAGATACCTACCTTGGAAGGCAAAAAGAAAGTGACGATTCCTAAAGGGACTGAAGGTGGTGAAGTACTGAGAATAAAGGGAGCGGGTTTTCCAAAACTGGGAGGTCATGGCCGAGGTGACCAGTTGGTTCAGGTCATTGTGAAAACGCCCAAAGATTTGACTAAAAGACAGGAAGAGATTCTTAGAGAATTTGAAGACCTGAGCAAGAAGGAGGAGAGAGAAGAGGAAGGTTGGAGGAAGTTCTTTAGGGCGGGAAAATAAAAGTTCACATAATATATATTATCAGACACTATATCTCCAAAAAAAGAAAACCAACTTGCCACCTATAAACCGAATCACAGGAATCATCCTTTCCGGCGGTAAAAGTACCCGGATGGGCCAAAACAAAGCCTTCATTGAAATCGAAGGCATGCCGATCATAAAAAGAATTCACTCCTTATTTGAAAGACTTTTTGATGAAATCATCATTATTACAAATGAAAAAGAACTTTATGGAGCGTTTGATGCAAAAATTTATGAGGACCTTTTTCCAAATGGCGGCGTAATCGGTGGATTATACGCCGGACTTTTTTTTTCTTCCTTTCGATATTCTTTTTGTGTCGCGTCTGATATGCCTTTGTTGAAGGAATCGGTAATCGCGTATTTGATTAAAAATATCGAGGATTACGATGTCGTTGTTCCGAGAACGAGAGACGGTTTACAGCCCCTACACGCTATCTATTCTAAGAATTGTTTGGGACCGATAAAGAGAATCATTGAGCAGGAAAGACGTAAGATCATTGATTTCTATACGATGGTGAGAACTAAAATAATCGACGAGGTTGAATTCATCTCTCTCGACCCCGCGAGGGAATCCTTTTTTAATGTCAATACTCCCGAAGAATTGCTTCTGATAAAACAGGGCAAATATCGCTCTTGAAATGAGAATGAAAATCGTTTCCTATTTTCTTTTTTTTCTTTTAATTTCTGAAGCCTTTTCTGTGCAGAATGCCTGCTCAAAAAACCTCAGTGAGGATGAACAATTGATATTGGTTGGGGCCGGAGCCTTCAACGATGGCTTTTATGATATCGCTGAGAAAGAATTCGAAATTTTTGTAAGAGATTATCCAAGCCATGAAAAGATATACGATATTTGTTACCTTTTGGGAAAAACTTTGTTAATCAAGGGAAAGTTAAAAGAAGCTAAAGCCCTTTTCTTAAAGATCATAAATGAAAACAAGAATTTTGAATATATGGATTATACTCTTTTCTGGGTGGCAGAAATTGAAACAAAGTTAGGAAACGGAAAGGAGGCGAAGAAACATCTCCTCTGGATCATCAAGAAATTTCCAAAATTTGCGTCGATGGACCATTCCTACTATTTACTTGGGCACCTTGAACTCGGATCAAACAAGCTCGCCGATGCGGAATCTTATTTCAAAAACGCCTCTCTTTTATCGAAGGATAATGAATTAATTCAATCTTCCGTTTTTTGGTCTGGCATCCTATCCTGGAAACGAAATGATTTCGAAGCTGCGGCTGGTTATTTTCAAACGATATGGAAAGACCCTAAATTCGTTCCTCATGAATATCTAAGGCATGTCTTATTCTGGCTAGGTGAGGCGCAGTTAAAATTAGGGAAATTCAATGATGCTAGATTGAATTACAAAACATTTTGTGAACGATTTAAAAATGATTCTTTAATCCCGGAGGTCTATTGGAAGCTGGGCTTTTGCGAATATCGATTGGGAAATACCAAAGATTCGATTGAAATCTTCCAGTCTTTTAAGAATCAATTTAAGGATCCTCAACTGATTCTATTCACTCATTATTTGCTGGGAGAAATCTTCCTGATCAAGGGGGATTACCCTTCTTCGATAAAAGAATTAAGTTCGATCCTGAATAAGCCGCAAGGCAATGGTTTATGGGGGGGGTCATTTCTGACCCTTTATTGGGACTATATCCGTTTAGGCGAAACGGAAGAGGCTAATAAAATTTTTCAGAGGTTGCAAAAATTAGACCATTTTGAAGATGAAAAAATGTTTGTTCAGTGCCTCAATGCAGAAATGATTTTTTTAAAAGGCAAAATATCTGATTCCCTTCCCTATTTCTTTAACATCGTTAATACAAGCTATAGAGAAAAAGCGCTATTTCAAATTGGACGGGGGTATTTTTTTGAAAATAAGTTTAGAGAAGCCATTACCAACTTCGATATCTTATTTCTTGAATTTCCAAATTCCAAATATCTCGAAGAATGTCTGTTCATCAAAGGCGAATGCCTTACCGAATTAGGAAATTTGGACCAGGCTTTGGGAACCTACGATCTTATCCTCAGAGAGAATAGAAACAATCTTTGGCAACAGCTTGCCTTAAGTCAAGTCGGAAACATCTATCTTTTCCGGCATGAGAACGATAAGGCTGAAGATGCGTTTAAGAGAATCATCCATTCTTTCCAGGATCATCCTCTGCACTTCAATGCAGCATTTCAGCTGGGAAACCTGTATTTTAGGGAAAGAAACATTGTTGGAGCCGTCTATTATTACTCGATGGTCTTAAAAGGAAATATGCTGGAACTATTCGGGGAAGTTTACTTCCGCTTAGGGGAGATTTTTTATCAGCAAGGAAAGTATGAGAAAGCCCTTGCAAGTTTTGAAACAGCGATACGATATTTAAAAGAGAGCTCGCCATGGTTTTTCTTAGCTCAGTTGGAAATTGGAAATCTCCAAAGAAAGTGGGAGAAATATGAGGAAGCTAAGAGATCCTATATGATCATCCTTAATCACTCAAAAGATGAAGAAATCAATAAGGCGGTGAGAGAATTATTGAATCACCTCGAATTCTAGTGAATTCTAATTTCGGAGAACGAACCTGAAGAGATTTGTGATTAAAAAAATGGACACGAAGGATCTGAGCGAAGTTGTAGGCATAGCAACTTCATCCACATCCAATCCTTGGTCTAAGAGGATGTTTATTGGAGAGATGTTGAACCCACTTACCCATTGTTTTATTGTTAAAATGAAAACGGTTTCAAAACATCCTCTCATGGGGTTTATATGTTTTCGCAATATTGAAGACGAATCTGAACTTCTCAATATTTGCGTACATCCTCAATATCGGCAGTTGGGTATCGGCAAAAAGCTCATGCAATTCTATATCGGTTTTTGCACTAAAGTGAAAATAAAGACATTCTATCTCGAAGTAGAATCTTTGAATCAGTCAGCCATCCATCTCTATCTGTTGTTTTCTTACCAATCAGTGGGAATAAGGAAGAAACTCTACCGAGGGAAGTTCGACGCTCTCCTCATGACGAGACAAAACTGAAAACTCTATGGTCTTAGAGACTAATGGAATCATTTTAGAGAATAGGAGAGTAAAACCCTTCTATTTTCTCCTAGAGATTCACTGTCCTCCGATTGCCAATAAAATAAAACCTGGGCAATTTATCATGCTGAAGGTTTCTAACAACAATTCTCCTTTCTTGCGACGTCCCTTCAGCATTTATAGGAGCTATCCTGATGACCACGCGGCAAAAAAGAAGAAAGAAACTTTATTCATACTCTATAAAATGATAGGCAAAGGGACTCAGAAGATGACAGAATTTCAAGAAGGACAAAGAGTCGATATGATAGGTCCTCTGGGCAATGGCTTCACCCTACCTCCCCGCCCCTTTTCCACCCCTATCATATTAGTTGGCGGGGGAGTAGGCATCGTTTCTCTCTATCCTTTGGCAGAAGCATTAACCCCTGGGAAATTATATGTATTCATCGGTGGAAAGACACGAAATGACATCCTGTGTTCTGCCGATTTTAAGAAATTGAATTCACATATTTTTATTTCCACTGAAGATGGGAGCCTTGGGTTTAAAGGAACGGTAATCGATCTTTTTCTATCTCAAAGAAACAAATTTAAGAGAAATGAGTCTCATCACCTGTATGCTTGTGGTCCCGTTGGGATGTTGAAGGAGCTGACAAGAGCGATAAGATTTGAACAGTTTGTCTGTCAAGCCTCCTTAGAATCTCGGATGGGATGTGGGTTTGGAGCCTGCTGGGGATGCGTCGTTAAAACAAACGATCCTAAAACACCCTATCAACGGGTCTGCAAGGAAGGCCCCGTTTTTGATCTGAAGGACATTGTTTGGGAATAATGGCAAGTTCTATTCGACCCCCTGATCTATCGGTAAAGATTGGCAGGATCACACTCAAAAATCCGGTAATCGTTGCCTCGGGAACATTCGGGTTTGGCGAGGAGTATGAGGATTTCTTCGACCTAAGCCGCCTGGGCGCCATTATTACGAAGGGTATTTCCTTGAAGCCGATGGAGGGAAATCCCCCCCCTCGGATTTTCGAGACGGAAGGCGGAATAATAAATTCCATCGGACTTCAAAACCCTGGCTTTCAAGATTTGGTCAAAGATAAATTGCCTTTTTACAAAAGAATGAAGTCTCCCCTCATCATCAATTTTTTTGGAAATACGCAAAAAGAATATATAGAATTGGCAAGACGCTTCGATGAGGTTCCTGACATATCAGGGCTTGAGATGAATATCTCCTGCCCTAATATCAGAAAGGGAGGGATCGTTTTCGGATCGAACCCCCAAATGGCTTACCGTCTTGTTCATCAGGTAAGAAAATCGACAAAATTAACCCTTATTGTTAAACTATCACCCAATGTGACGGATATCGCATTAATGGCAAAAAGCGCAGAAGAAGGAGGGGCAGACGCTGTCTCCCTTGTCAACACCTTCAGGGCAATGGCAATCAATATCTATTCAAGAAAGCCGGAATTGGGAAATATTATTGGAGGCCTCTCAGGACCAGCCATTAAGCCCATTGCTTTAAGAATGGTTTGGGAGGCAAGTCAGGCAGTGAAAATACCAGTTATCGGGATGGGAGGAATTATGAAAGCGGAGGATGCGATTGAATTTATTCTGGTTGGAGCCTACGCGGTACAGATTGGGAGTGCCAATTTAGTCAATCCGAGAACCGCAATTGAAGTGATCGATGGAATAGAGAAATACTTGGTCAAAAATCGAATAACCTGTATTGAAAAATTAACCGGCCTCTTTAGATCTGGTCTCTGATGATCTTTGGTGAAATGAAGATGAGCAAGTCCTTTCTTTTATCCTGCTTTACTTCTTTCTTAAATAACCATCCCAGTAACGGTATCTTATTAAAGAGAGGAACGCCCTCTGCCGAATTATCTTTTTCAATCGAATAAACCCCGGCGATGACAACCATTCCATTGTCCCTAACCATTACTTCGGTGATGGCCTCTTTCTTATCGATACTCGGTACGCTTTCAACTACAATACTATTATCGGGTGCATCCTTATGGGTCTTGATAAACATTTTGATATTTCCATCATTTGTAACATGGGGGGTCACAGTTAACTTGAGATTGGCCTCGATAAAATCTACTGTCACCGTTCCTTCTGCTGTCAGTTTTCGATAGGGAATCCTTAACCCTTGCTCAATTGAAGCCTCCTTGTTATCAAGTGTTGCAATCTTAGGACTTGAAATAATTTTGACATCTCCTTTGTTTTCATGGGCGGAGATAGCGAGATCTAGCTCTTTTAATCCATACTTGGAAGTGAAAAGAAATTCGAGTATACCAGCCGTTCCTAAACCACCGGCGCCTCCTTGGGGATTCACAGGAAGGTCGACAACTTTATTAGTTACAGTTCCTAATGTAGTTCCAAGGGTACCTCCTCCCGCGGTGACCTTCCTGCTCGTATCCGTTCCCGTACCTGCTAAAAATCCCCAGGATACGCCCAATTCATTTTGAAAGGTCAAGTTGGCCTCGATGATCCTTGCCTCAATCATGACCTGGGGGGTTTTTGTATCCAGAGATTTGACCAGATTCTTAACTCCAACAATATTCTTGGGGATGTCTTTCACAATCAAAATATTCGTCCTATCATCTACCTTTACATCCCCCCGATCGCTCAAAACACTTTTTACCTGAGACAGGAGCTCCCTCGCTGTGGCATAGTTAATCGGGATCAACTCTGTCATAAGATCTTCCAACTTTTCTTTTGCCCTCTTGGCAACCAGCTCTTCCTCAACTTCCTTTTTCAATTTATCTATTGGGGCGACACGGATCACATTCCCTACGCGACTCATCCCAAGGGATCTGGCTTGTAAAATAACGTCCAGAGCCTGGTCCCACGGCACATCCATTAATCTCATTGTGATCTTTCCTGTAACGTCATCCCCGGCAATGATATTCAAATTGCTCACCTCTGCGATCAGTCGAAGGATATTCTTAATATCCGCATCCTTGAAATCGAGAGATAATTTCCTTCCTGCATAGGTCTTAGAGGCCTTTTCTGGAAGTGGTTCTTCAATGGCCTTTTTCTCATTAGCCTTTTTCTCTTCCGCAACAGTCTTGGTCACTGGTTGTGGCAAATTTGGTTTTTGCTCAGCCGGGGGTAAAACCTTCTCTGCCTTTTTCACTTCGGGTATAGGCTTCTCCTCTTCTTTCCTGATCTCCTCCTTTTTTATTTCCGTCGTGACTTCCTCTTTTTTTGGCACAGAAGCAGCCTCTACCTTAGCCTCGGTCTTTTTGGGCTTATCAATGTCGATGAAAAGAGTCTTCCCTTCTTTGGTTGCTTCAAATGGCACCTCTTCTCTCAACTTAATCAATATTCTCACATCATGGGTTTTGCCTATTTTAACATTCTGTAGATTAATAGAGTTGACAGCGCTCTCGAATTCACTCGTGTCCAGTCGCCGTTGGAGATGCGTTGGAACAGATGCATTTTTTATGTCTACTGCGATCAATTTCTTTGATATCATATGAGATTCAAATTTGGGTTCTTCTGTTAAACCAACGACGATCCTTGATTTATTATCCATCTGTTTAAAATCAATTTCTGTCAAAGTGCCTGCTCTCGTCTTCTTTAACCCTTCAGATGCCACTGAAGCTTTTGGCTGAGGTTTAGGGGTCTCTGCAGGCCCTTCCATTACCCCGCCCCCGCGGGGTGAAATTCCTTCGGCCGGTTTGCTTTGCAATAGAACTTGGGGTTCCGAAGGTTGGGGGACACTCCCGATTGACACGATCAATTTATCATCGATCCGATTGATTTGATAGGGAGGGAGTTGGGGCTTTTGAGAATCGAAGACGAGCCTCAGTTTACCTGAATGGTGTCCGATACGGACTTCTTTGATGAAGAGATTTTTGATTTTGATCGACTTTCGGGGGTATCGGGTATCCACATCCCAAATATCTAAAACTAACCTCGCAGGAGAATCTAATTTGAAGGAATTGTAATTCTCAATTTTCCCGTCGGCGATGATATTTAAAGTAATAAAATCGCCTTTGTTCTCTAACAAAAAATTGACAATCTCTTTTGCTTTCTTCACAGCCTCTGGAGGAGAAGCGGTTACCACTGGCACGGTCAGAAGCGCCTCCTCTTTCTTCAATTCCGTCGGAGAAATTTCGGCCTCTTTCCCTTTAACGGTCTCTTCCTCTTTTTTGACTTCCTCCGCTTCAGCGGCCCTTTTCACCTTTTCGACATCAATGATGAGATTCTTATCTTCCTTTGCAATGTTGTAATTCGCCATCTGAGCAAGACCAATTTCGATTCTTCCTTTGGCATCATATTGTGTGGTGAGGATTTCAGTAATCGTTCCATTATCAATCTTAACGGGTTCTTTGATTTGGTTTAAATCGATATTTGGAACATCAATCGAAATTCTCAGGGGGTCAGACAATAATTTATAGAACGGCGGCGTGATGGGTTCAGATCCTTCAATACGAATTCTTGTATAATTCTCTTCCTCAATAAACAATATCCTCTGGATGATAGATGCTTTAGCAACCCGAGCTGAGGTATCGGGCTGGGAGGATTGCACGAGGGAACTGGTGGTAGCACAACTATTTGCAAAGAGCAAGAAAATGATCAAAGAGATCGTCTTAAGCGTCAGAGAAGATTTCATGATTCTCCCCCCTCTTCAAGTCGATGAAGATATAGCGAAATCTCATTAATTTTTGTCTGGCCAAGAATATCCTGATACGTTTCCTCAATCACCACTTTATCTTTAAGAATTTTTTTTACCCTTCCGTCATTTTTACCAATTCCTGTCCCCTTTTTCAAAAAATAACCCTTTCCCGCGGAGTCCTCGATAAGGGCGATGTTCCCTTCGGGATTTGAAATAATAGCAACCAATTTTAATTGGCTAATTTCATATTTCTCCAATGGGGTTAGCGGAACATTCCTCGAAGATCCCCTGACAGACGTGACTTGGATAAAAGGTTTAAAGGGATCTGCTTTGCCCGCAGAGTCATAGACGTATTCTGTTTCATCTTTCTTCTCTAACTCTTTTTTCTCTGCAACCTTCGTTGGTTCCGTCTTCCTTTTTTCTACAGAAGGAGACTTTCCTTTTGGGGGGATAGAAGATGGGATGGTTCCTTCTCCACAGCCGGCCACAAAAAAGAGAACCACGATGAGTACGGATATCAAGCGATAAGACATCTCATCTCCTTTGACCTTTTGGAATCCCCTCCTCTGTTTCCTGTGGAACCTCTTTCCTCTCAGTTTTTTTCTCACTTTTCTTTTCCTCGCTTTTCTTTTCTATGAATCGATAAGTATTTACGAGGCACGACGTCTTTACCAGGTTTTCGGTTTCTCCCTTTCCTTTAATGTCCTTCGCCCTGGTCATATTAAAATCGACAACATTAATTATTCTCGCAAGTTTGCTCACCTTATCAAAGAAAATTCCTGTGTTATGGTAACTTCCCAGCACAACGAGCTCAATGGGGACTTTGGCGTAGAACTGTTGGGGCTCCTCAGGCTTCGGCTTAAACAGGGTGAACTCTAGATTCGACCCTTTTCCAAGGTTGGTTATATTTTTCAATATTTCAGGGATTTCTTTCTCATTGGGAAGTTGCTTAAGGGCCTCCATCAGCTCTTGATTCAGTCTTTTTTCCTGCTGCCTGAACCTATCAAGGTCTCTTTTGATCGCCG
>Ga0299912_10001524_pt1 | contig 18710 bp, 12 predicted proteins | sample RVTome_2_FD_207667 | JGI IMG/M metagenome (GOLD analysis project Ga0299912, IMG submission 207667) | Soil microbial communities from uranium-contaminated site in the Upper Colorado River Basin, Wyoming, United States - RVT95D214 (version 2) ... | reverse complement strand
GAGATCATCATGGAGGGGGGGAACTCGAGGTATTCGACTAAGAAGCTGGCCCCGGACGGGTCCGTCCTGGCGACCATCAGCGAGACGCCCGTGCCGACAGGCCCGGGCAACACGACCCGGGCCTTCATCCCCGTCGCGTTCTACGGGATCGACAGGGACGACCGGTTCATCTACGGCTATCCCAAGACCTATGAGATCCAGATCTATGGTCCCGCGGAGGCCAAGGCCCTCCGGAAGATCACGCGGGACTACGATCCCGTCGCCGTCACGGAGGAGGACAAGGCCGAACGGAAGAAGGACGTCCCGCCGGGCTACACGCGTGAATTCGAATTCCCGAAACACCACCCCGCCTATTCGCGCTTCTTCCTGAGCGACCTCGGCCACATCTTTGTTCAGACCTACGAGAAAGTCGACGGCGGCAGGCTCATGCACGACGTCTTCGACGCCGAGGGCCGGCTCATCGGCCGCCTCCCCCTCAAGCCGTCCGGCATCATGATCCTTAAAGGCAAGTACTACGCCCTCGAGGAGGACGAGGACGGCTACCAGACCGTCAAGCGCTACGCCGTGACCTGGACCGTCAAGTAAAGGAAAGCGAGGGACCATGAAGCTCGCCCGTCTCGCCGTAGACCGGCCGGTGACGATGTACATGTTCTACGTCGCCGTCATCCTCCTCGGCGCCGTCTCCCTCCGGGAGCTCTCCGTCGACCTCCTGCCCGACATCAGCTACCCGCGCCTATCGGTTATCACCAACTACACCGGGGTCGCCCCCGAGGAGGTCGAGACGCTGATCACGGCCCCCCTCGAATCGGCCGTCAGCCGCATCCCCGGCCTCCGCCGCGTCGAATCTGTGTCGAAGGAAGGCGTCTCGCTCCTGACCCTCGAGTTCGACTGGGGGACGGACATGGACTTCACCATGCTCCACACCCGGGAACAGCTCGACAACGCCAAGGACCGCTTCCCCGAGGACGCCGAGAGCCCGACCATCATCCCCCTCGACCCGCAGAGCCGGCCCATCATGACCCTGGCCGTGAGCGGCGATCGGAGCCTCCTCGAGCTCAAGGAGCTGGCCGAGGAGCTCATCAAGCCGCGCCTCGAGCAGATCGAGGGCGTCGGCTCGGCCGAGATCACCGGCGGCGTCGAGCGCGAGATCCAGGTCGAGGCCGACCCGCGCAAGCTCGCCCTCTATGGGCTCACGGTCGAGGACGTCGCCCGCCGCGTCGACGCGTTCAACCGCAACCTCCAGGGCGGGACGATCCGCAAGGGGACGTTCAAGTACGCCCTCCGCATCGTCGGCGAGTTCGAGTCGCTCGACGAGATCGGCGAGATCGGTCTCATGGTCACCAGGGAGGGCGGCGTCGTCCGGCTCCGCGACGTGGCCACGGTCGGCGATTCGATCAAGGAACGTCGGGGCATGACCCGCCTCGACGGCGCCGAGAGCATCGGCCTCCTCGTCCGCAAGGAGTCCGGGGCCAACACGGTCAAGGTGACCAAGCTCGTCCGCGAGGTCATCGGCCAGATCCGCGCCGAGAACGCGGGGATCACCCTGAGCGTCGTCAACGAGCAGGCCAAGACGATCGAGGACGCCATCGGAGCGGTCAAGGACGAGCTCATCCAGGGCGCGATCCTGGCCTTCCTGACCCTGCTCATCTTCCTCCAGGAGTGGAAGACGCCGCTCATCATCGGCACGGTCATCCCCATCTCCATCATCGGCACGTTCAGCCTGCTCTTTTTCGGCGACATCACCCTCAACATCATGTCGCTCGGCGGCCTGGCCCTGGGGGTGGGCATGCTCGACGACTGCGCCGTCGTCGTCTCGGAGAATATCTTCCGCCACCGGAGCCTGGGAAAGAGCCTGAAGGAGGCGGCCTACATCGGGACGAAGGAGGTCGGGCCGGCCGTCGTGTCCACGGCTCTCACGACCATCGTCGTCTTCCTGCCCGTCATCTACGTCCACGGTGTCGCCGGCCAGCTGTTCAAGGACACGGCCCTGACCGTCACCTTCGCCCTCCTGGCCTCGCTCCTCGTCTCGCTGACCCTCATCGGCACGCTCCAGTCGAGGACGTTCGATTTCGGCGCCGGCTCCGCGGGCCGCTGGAAGTGGACCTGGGGACTGAAGAAATTCCCGGTCGCGGAGCGGCCTCTCTACGCCGTGTTCAAGGGCGTTGGTTTCGTCCTGAACTTCCTGGTCAGCTTCTTCGTCCAGCTCTTCGCCTTCATCTTCCACTATCTCGGCCTGCCCGTCCGGCCCCTCCTCAAAGCGGTCTTTTCGGCCTTCAACTCGCTCTACGGCCGGTTCGTCGACTGGTACAAGCGATTCCTGACCTGGAGCCTCGACCACAAGGGCCGGGTCATGGCGGGAACCCTCCTCTTCTTCGCCGTCACCTTCGCTCTGGGCGGCCTCATCCGTCGCGAGCTCTTGCCCCGGATGGAGACGACGACATTCGAGCTCGACTTGAAGATGCCCGTCGACTTCTCCTTCGAGCAGACGACCGAGATGGCCGTCATGTTCGAAGGTCACCTGCGCGGCCTCTCGCCGGTCAAGACCGTCCTTTCCCAGGTCGGCATCGTCAGCGGCATGGAGAGCGCCGACCCGACGATCTCCGTCAACTCGGCCCGCATCTTCGTCGAAGTCGAGCGGCCCAAACAGCTCGAGGGCGTCCTCGACTTCGCGCGTGACCGATTGGCCCGGTTCCCCGACGTCACCTACACGATCGTCCGCGAACAGTCGACGATCAGCCAGTTCCTGGCCCTGTCCGGGGCCGAGATCGGGCTCAAGGTCAAGGGCAAGGACCTCGACCGCCTGAAAGAGATCTCCGGGGATCTCGTCGGCCGGCTGGCGGCGATCCCCGGCATCGCCGACCTGGCCACGAACATCGGCGAGGGCAAGCCCGAGTTCAAGGTCACGGTCGACAAGGAGTCCCTCAAGAGATACCCCGGCCTCTCGCCCGCGACGATCGGCGATTTCCTGGTCAGCGCCGTGCGCGGCCGGGTGGCCACCCAGTTCCGGGAGATGGAGAAGAAGTACGACATCCTTGTCCGCCTGGAGGACGCCTCGCGCCAGAACATCGAGGCCCTGCTCGGCGAAACCCTGCCCTTCGAGGGCAAGGTCGTCCCCCTCCGGGACCTCGTCTTGTACGAAGTCGTCCGCGGGCCGCGCGAGATCCGCCGCGAGAACCAGCAGCGCGAGGTCCTGGTGACGGCGAACCTGCGGGGGAGAAAGCTCAGCCAGGTCACGCCGGCCATCGACAAGGCCATCGCCACTCTTCGCCTGCCGACCGACTACCGCGTCGTCTGGAGCGGCGAACGCGAGGAGATGTCGCGGTCCTTCCGCTCGCTCGTCCTGGCCCTGCTCCTGGCCGCCCTGCTCACCTACATGATCATGGCCGCCCAATTCGAGTCCCTCGTCCATCCCTTCATCGTCATGTTCACCCTGCCGATGGGCGCGGCCGGCGCGATCGTCGCCCTGCTCCTCACGGGCCAGACCTTAAACGTCATCTCCATCATCGGCATGGTCGTCCTCATCGGCATTGTCGTCGACAACGCCACGGTCAAGATCGACTACACGAACCAGCTCCGGCGCGGCGGCATGCCGCTCCGGGAGGCCGTCGAGGAAGGGAGCCACGTCCGGCTGAGGCCCATCCTCATGTCCACGGGAAGCACGCTCGTCGGGCTCGTCCCCATGGCCCTGGCCCTCGAGAGGGGCGCCGAGCTCATGCAGCCCCTGGCCATCGTCGTCATCGGCGGCCTCGCCTTCTCGACCTTCCTGACGCTCGTCCTCATCCCGGTCATCTACGAGTGGGTGGAGCGGAAAAAAGAAGGATGAAGATCTTCATCGACCGCCCCGTGGCCACAGGCATGGCCTTCCTGGCCCTCCTCGCCCTCGGCGTCTACTCGTTCATCAACACGCCGATCGAGCTGGCGCCGAAGGAAAGTTACCCGATGGCCGACATCGTCACGAGCTGGTACGGGGTGCCGCCCGAGGTCGTCCAGACCCAGGTCACGGCGCCTCTCGAGGAGGCCTGCGCCACGGTCAAGGGCATCACCAAGATGACCTCGACGTCGCAGATCGGTCTCTCCCGGATCACGCTGGAGTTCGACCCAAAGACGAACATGGAGTTCGCGACGCTGGCCCTCCGGGAGGAGCTGACCAAGACGCGGGCCCTCCTGCCGCCGCGCGTCCGCCCCATGCTCCAGCCTTACGTCCCGGAGGACTTCCGCGTCCGGCCCTTTCTCGAGTACACGGTCTCCGGGAACTACGGGCTCCAGGAGCTCCAGGAGCTGGTCAAAGAGAAGCTCGAGATCGGCCTGGGTTCGGTCCGGGGCGTCTCCGGCGTCGAAGTCGCCGGCGGCTCGGAGCCGGAGATCCGGGTCGTCCTCAACGAAGACAAGATCAAAGCTTACAACCTCCACCCCTACACGGTCAACGCGGCCATCGGCGCCCGGCTCGGGACCTATCCCACGGGCCGCGTCCGCCGCGGCAACCAGGAGTTCCTGTTCAAGTTCGCCGACAGGATCGACAGCCTCGACGAGCTCGAGGAGACGATCGTCGCCCATTCCGGCCAGAACCCGATCCTGGTCAAGGACGTCGCCACGGTCGAGGTGACCTACGCCGACATCCGGACGATCCATCGCATCAACGGCCAGCCCACGGTCAGCCTGACCGTTTCCAAGGAGCGCGGGGCGAACACCCTCCGCGTCGCGGCCGACGTCAAGCTCAAGCTCGAGGAGGTCAAGAAGGAACTGGCGGGCGATCTCGTCTTTAAGAGCGTCGACGACGAGAGCGAGGAGATCCGGAAAAACCTCAACGACCTCACCCTGCTCGCCGGGCTGATCACAGCCATCGTCTTCGTCATGGTCTTCGTCGTCCTCCGGCGGGTCAAGCCGTCCCTCCTCATCCTGTCCTCGATCGCCTTCTCCATCGTCATCACCTTCAACCTCATTTACGCCTTCAAGATCTCGCTCAACATGTTGACCCTCGGGGCCTTGGCCCTGGGCTTCGGCATGTTCGTCGACAACTCCATCGTCGTCTTCGAGAACATCCTCCGCCTGCGGGAGCGGGGTATGGAACCGCGCGAGGCGGCCATCCAGGGCCCCAGGGAGGTTTTTGTCGCCGTTTTGGGCTCGACGCTGACGACGATGGCCGTCTTCTTCAGCTTCCCCTTCTTCCAAGGCAAGCTCAAGATCTACTACCTGCCCCTGGCCATCGTCATCGCCTCGGCCATGGCCGCCTCGCTCCTCGTCTCCTTCTCGCTCATCCCGGCCCTCAGCCCCCGGCTTATCAAGAAACGAAAAACGGCGGGCACCGAGGAGAAACGGAGCCCGCGCTTCGAGAAGGCCCTCGGGTTTCTCATGCGTCACCCCGTCGAGGTTTTGCTCGTCGTGGCGGCGCTTCTCTTCGGGGCCTACCGCTGGTTCAAAGCGGAGGTGACGATCGGCCGCTGGTACCCCTGGTACTCGAAGGAGTATCTTTACGTCCGGGTCGGCATGCCGCCCGGGAGCGACATCGCCCGGACCGACGAAACGATCCGGGCCTTCGAGGACAAGGTCGTGGCCCAGGACTACGACAAAGAGATGAACGTCCGCATCGTCGCCGAGAACGCCCAGGCCATCATCGGCTTCCCGCCGGAGATCGAGAAGTCCTACCGGCCCTACGCCCTGAAGGAGGAGCTCATCCAGCTGGCCACCCAGTTCGCCGGCATCGACGTCAGCGTCTCGGGCTTCGATCCTCAATGGTATTCGTCGAGCATGGGCGCGGGGACTTATTACAGCTCGCGGATCAAGTTCTTCGGCTATAACCTCAAGAAATTGAAGGAGATAACGGCCGACCTCGAAAAGACCTTGCGCCGCAACCCGCGCATCAAGGAGGTCCGGACCGTCTCCAGCCGCTACAGCTGGTGGCGGGGCGATACCGTTGAGGACATCCTCAAGATCGACAAGGCGGCGCTCAAGCGCTACGACGTCGATCCGGCTTACCTGTATTTCAGCCTCCAGACGATGATCCAGGGAACGTTCGGCCAGCCGGCCCGGATCCGGACGGGAGGCAAGGACATCATCGTCTCGGTCAAGTACCCCGACGCGTCGACGCTCGACATGCGCGGCCTGCGCGAGGCCCTCATCCAGACGCGGGCAGGGGAATATCTCCGGCTCGGCGAGATCGCCGCGTTCGACGAAGTGCCCATCCCCGGGTCCATCGACCGCGAAAACCAGCAGTTCCAGCAGACGATCATGTGGGAGTTCCGCGGCCCGTCCAAGGCCGAGGAGCGCTATAGAAAGGCGGTTTTCGCGAGCCTCCACCTGCAGCCGGGCTTCTCGGCCACCCTCGACGAGCAGTGGTACGTGACCGAAGAGGAGCAGAAGCAGATCAACTTCGCCATCGCCGTCGCCCTGGTCATCATCTTCATGATCCTGGCCGCCCTCTTCGAATCCTTCATCACGCCGTTCTTCGTCCTGCTGGCCGTGCCCCTCTCGCTCATCGGCGTCTTCGTCGCCTTCGTCGTGGCCAAGGCGCCCTTCGACCCGACGGCCTACATCGGGGTCATCCTGCTTTCGGGCATCGTCGTCAACAACTCGATCCTCCTCGTCGACCACATCAGCCTGAGGCGGAAGCAGGGCCTGGGGCTCATGGAGGCCGTCGTCCGCGGCACGAGAGACAGGGTCCGGCCCATCTTCATGACCACGGCGACGACGGTCTTCGGGATGCTGCCGCTCCTCCTCATCGGCGCCGAGGCGAACAAACGGCAGATCTGGTCCTCTCTGGCCCTGTGCACGGTGGGCGGCCTGACGACCTCGACGCTCCTCATCCTCATCGTCATCCCCGTCCTCTACTTCCACGGGGATCGGCTGAGGGCGTGGGGCGCGGAGAAGGCCCGCGAGGCGCGCGAGCTGTTCGGGGAGAAGCGGAGCTAGCTCGCTCCCGGGCGCCCGCTGCCCGCCGGCCCGTGGCAGCGCTTGCAATCGAGGGGAAGAAGGTCCTTGTGGTACGTGTATCTGAAGAACTCTTGATCGAGGATCATCTCCTGCGCGATCTGGACCCTGGCCTGGAAGATGAGATCGGCCAGCGTTTCCTCGACCACGGTCCCGGCCTCCGGCCGCATCCGGGCGATCTCGGCCCCCATCCAGTAGACGACGATCTCCGGAGCCGCCTTGACGCCGTTCTCTGCGATAGGGCCGGCCGGCTCGGACAGGTCTTCGGACACGGCGATGAACTCCGCGGAGAGCGCGGCGTTCCCCGCCGCCTCGACCGCACGGCCGACGGCCGCGGCGAGCTTGAGGTCGGCCGGCCGCGAGGCGCAAAGGAACATCCGGAGATGGACGGGGTCGACCAGGGCGACGAACGAGGCCAGGGCGGTCGCGGACGGCGTGAAGGACGCGACCGAAGGGTCGGCCGCCGCGGCCAGCTCGACGATCCTGTCCCTCCCGAGGTAACCAACGAGCCCTTCCCCCTGTGCGCCGCGTCCGCCCGGAACGGCGATTCCCAGCGAAAGGCACAGCACCCCGCCGGCGACCACCCCGCTTATTCCCCTCATTTATGCGGGACGCCGAGGCTCTTTTCGAAGGGCGGGCGGTGGACGCCCCGTTCCGTGACGATGGCCGTGATGTAGGCGGCGGGCGTGACGTCGAAAGCGGGATTGCGGACCTCGACGTAGGGCAACGTGATCAGGCGGCCGCCGACCTCGCGGACCTCGTCGGGGCCGCGCTCCTCGATGGGGATGCCGCCGCCGTCGGCAAGCGACAGGTCGATCGTGCTCGTCGGCGCCGCGACGTAGAACGGCACGCCGTTTTCCTTGGCCAGAACGGCCAGGGAGTACGTCCCGATCTTGTTGGCCGTATCGCCGTTGCGGGCGATCCTGTCGGCCCCGACGACGACCACGTCGACCTCGCCCCGGCGCATGAACCAGCCGGCCATGCTGTCGGTGATGAGGACGACCGGGATGCCGTCCCTGTCGAGCTCCCAGACGGTCAGCCGCGCGCCCTGGAGAAAGGGCCGCGTTTCGCCGGCGTAGACGCGGATCGTCTTTCCTTCGGCGACGGCGGCCCTGATGACCCCGAGCGCCGTGCCGTATTCCGCCGTGGCCAGCGCCCCGGCGTTGCAGTGGGTCAGGACGGTCCAGCCGTCGCGGAGGAGCGCCTGGCCGTGGCGGCCGATGGCCCGGTTCGTCTCCGCGTCCTCGCGCTCGATGGCCTTGGCCTCTTCGAGGAGGGCCGTCCGGATGGCCCGCAGGCCGTGCGGCCGCGTCCGCTCGTAGGTCGCCTTCATCCGCTCCAGGGCCCAGAAGAGGTTCCGGGCCGTAGGCCGCGTCCGCTCGAGCCGTTTATAGACTTTCTCGAAGTCCCGGTCGAGCGACCGGCCCGTCTCCGCGCTCAGGGCCATCGCGCCCAGGACGAGGCCGTAGGCCGCGGCGATGCCGATCGCCGGCGCCCCGCGGACGACCATCTTCTCGATGGCCTGGGCCACCTGGATGTAAGTGCGGCAGCGGACGTAAGTTTCCTGTCCGGGGAGCTTGCGCTGGTCGATCATGACGACGGAACGGCCTCGCCAGGCGATCGTCGGCAGCATGGGTCACTCCTTCTTCCAGGCCGGCGTCCGGTCGTCCCGCCAGCCCCACTTCTTCGCCCAGCTCGCGTGGGCCGCGGCGAAGGCGTCCCATTCGGCCGGGAGAAGCGCGTCCTTCAACTTGAAGTAACAATACACGAGCTGGTTGTCGTTGTCTCGCAGTATCTTCTCCGACGGCAGGCCGAGTTCGCCGGCCATGACCGCCTCCTCATAGGAGCGCCGGAGGTCGCCGAGATGGCCGTCGACCTGGGCGTGGAGGTAATGGTAAAGGCCGCAGGCGAAGTCGCGGTCGAGGAGCTTGTCGAGCGTTTTGTTCAGGCCGGCCAGGGTCCTGGCTTTCTCGCCGGGATCGAGATCGGTGATGCGGGCCAGGATGAGGTTCGTCCTTTTCTCGGCCGCGGCCATCAGCGCGGGCTTGAAAGCGGACTTGTCGAGGAGCTGGGCGTATATCCGGAGGGCGGGGGCCTCGAGGCCCAGCTCTTCGAAGGATGAGGCGAGGCCGGCGAGCGCGGCGTCGGAGGCCCAGGCCTCGCCGGGCCCGAATCCCAGGCTGAAGGCCTTGAGGAACGAGGCCTCGGCCTCGCGCCAGCGGCCGAGGTTCGTCTCGGCCAGGCCCTTGACGGTGAAGGCCTGGGCCGAGGGTTTTCTGAGACATTCCCGGTCGGCCTCGTCCAGGGCCTTCTTCCAGGAGGCGACCGCTCGATCCGCGCGGAAGGCGCGGGCATGGTCCTGACCTTCGGCGTAGTATTGCTTGGCTCTGCGGAGATGCGCCAGGCAGGAGACCGAGAGAGCGAAGGCAAGAGCGAGAACGGCGGCCCGGAAGAATCTTCTTTTCATGCGTCGGGAGGCATGGCCGGGGCGGCGCCGGCCGGCTTCTTGACCAGAGCGACGATGATGTTCTGGACCTCTGCGTCTTTGAGGAGATGAAGGCCGAGCGAGGCGGCCTCCATGCCGATGAGCTCGAGGGCTTTCCAGAATTCGGGGTCGCCCGCCGCGGGCCGGATGTCGTCCCTGGCCTTGGCGGTCCGGGAAGCGAATTCGATGACGATGGCGCGATAATCGGCCGATTCGATCTCCGGCCTAAAAAGCGCCTTGAGGAAGGCGTCCTCGAGGCCGAAGATAGGATAGAGGGCGGGGAAGGCGGTCCGAAGGACGCGGATATCGCGCCGGGCGATCTCATCCGCGTACTCGCGGCCCAGGGCTTCGTCCCCGCAGAAAAAATTCAGGACGAACTCGTCCGGCTTGGTCCGGACGATGTCGGGATCGAGCCAGACTTGCCAGGCGAGGATCCGCGCCCGAAAATCGAAGACGCGCCGGACGGCCCAGACGCAGGCCGAGTAGAGGATGGGGAAAAAAAGCCAGGATTTGAGCGGCAGGAACTCGTTGAGGATATCGACGCCCCGCCCGAGGGCCGCCTCGATGTCCTTCTTGCCCATGGCTTTTCGATTTTACTCCGGTTTTACCAGGATTCCGCTTCATTATACGTCAAGCCCCGCTCCCCCGTTCAACCCGGCCCATCGAGACTTAGGTAGTTCCGCTGAAAACCGGGGCCGAGGGATGTCGCCGGAGTGGAGCGGCGGGGAGCGGAGTCTTCGGAGCGACCGTCAGAAGCGCGGCGGAGCGGCTCGGAGCCACGCTTCTGGGAAATATCTGAAGCGAAGAAAGGGGGCACGTACCGAAGGTACATGTTCCCTATTGCAATCCTACTTGACTTCGAGGATCGCGAGGAAGGCCTCCTGGGGGATGTCCACCTTGCCGACACGGCGCATCCGCTTCTTGCCGGCCTTCTGCTTCTCCAGAAGCTTCATCTTGCGCGTGTAGTCGCCGCCGTAGAGCTTGGCCAGGACGTCCTTGCGGAAGGGCTTGACCGTCTCCCGGGCGACGATGCGCTTGCCGATGGCGGCCTGGAGGGCGACCTCGTACTGCTGGCGGGGGATGACCTTGCGCATGCGCTCGACGAGGGCCCGGCCGATCGTCTGGGCCTTCGCCTCGTGGACGATGAGCGACAGGGCGTCGACGGCGTCGCCGTTGATGAGGATGTCGATCTTGACCAGGAGCCCCTCGCGATAGCCGGCGAATTCGTAATCGAGCGAGGCGTAGCCCTGGGAGAGCTGTTTGAGCTGGTTGTAGAAGTCGAAGACGACCTCGTTCAGGGGCAGGGTGTAAGCTAGAAGGACACGGCCCGGCCCGATATACTCCATCTTCTTCTGGACGCCGCGCCGTTCCTCGAGGAGCTTGAACAGACCGCCGAGGTAGCGGTCGGGGGTCAGGATGACGGCGTCGATGATCGGCTCCTCGATCGTCGTGACCTCGGCCGGCTCGGGCATTTCGGAAGGATTGTGGATCTCGACCGTCTCCCCCACGCGGTTCGTCACCCGGTAGCCGACGCTCGGGGCCGTCGTGATCAAGGTCAGGCCGAACTCGCGCTCGAGCCGCTCCTGGACGATCTCCCGGTGAAGCAGTCCGAGGAACCCGGCCCGGAAGCCGAGGCCCAAGGCCGGCGAGTTCTCCGGCTCGTAGTGGAACGAGGCGTCGTTCAGGCGGAGCTTCTCCATGGCGTCGCGGAGCTCTTCGATGTTGCTCGCTCCGGCCGGGAAAATGCCGCAGAAGACCATGGGCTTGGCGTCCTTGAAGCCCGGCAAGGGCCTTTCGGTGGGCCGATTCCGATGGGTGACCGTGTCGCCGATCCGGGCGTCGCTCAGCTTCTTGATGCCGGCGATGAGGTAGCCGACTTCCCCGGTCTTCAGGACGCCGGACTTGACCGGCTTGGGCGCAAGGTAGCCGACCTCCTCGGCTTCGTACTCGGCGCCCGAGGCCATGAGGACGATCCGGTCGCCCGTCCTAAGCTCGCCGTCGACGATCCGGACGAGGACGATGACGCCCCGGTAGGTGTCGAACCAGGAGTCGAAGAGGAGGGCCTTGAGCGGAGCGTCCGGGGCGCCCGACGGGGGCGGGATGCGCTTGACCACGGCCTCGAAGAGCTCCGGCAGGCCCTGGCCCGTCTTGGCGCTCACCAGGAGGGCCTCGGACCGCGGCAGGCCGATGACGTGCTCCATCTGCTCAAGGGAGTCTTCGATCTGGATCTGGGGCAGGTCGATCTTGTTTATGACCGGAACGAGGACGAGGTCGTTGTGGATGGCGAGGTAGGCGTTGGCTAGAGTTTGGGCCTCGACGCCCTGGGAGGCGTCGATGACGAGAAGGGCGCCTTCGCAAGCCAGGAGGCTCCGCGAGACCTCGTAGGAGAAGTCGACGTGGCCGGGGGTATCGATGAGGTCGAAGATGTAGTCCTCCCCCGAAAGACTCTTATAGGTCAGGCGGACCGTCTGGGCCTTGATGGTGATGCCCCGCTCTCTCTCGAGGTCCATGGTGTCGAGGACCTGCTCCTTGAGCTCCCGGGCGGACAGGGCCCCGGTCAGCTCGATGAACCGGTCGGCCAGGGTGGACTTGCCGTGGTCGATGTGGGCGATGATGGAGAAGTTCCTGATGTTCTTCATGGAAACGCTCATTATCGCAGAATTTCCCCAGCCAGTCCACACAGTCTGCCGCCCGTTTCGGCAATGAAGGGAGCCAGGCCTTTGCCCCGGCCGGCGGCGGATTGACTTTTGGGGGGTTCGGGCGTATCTTCTAGGGGAGAAATCGCGGTCAAAACCTAAGGAGATTCGCATGCTTGGATCCATCGGACCGACCGAACTGATCCTGATCCTCCTGATCGTCATCATCATCTTCGGCGCCAGGAAGCTGCCGGACCTCGGAAAATCCATCGGCGAGGGCATCAAGAACTTCAAGAAGTCCATGAGCACCAAGGACGACCCCGACAACCCCAAGAAGCCCGAGCCCCCCGCCGGCTGACGGCCCACTCTCAGCGCTGGCCGGGTCCACCGTCCGAGCCGGCCCTCGGGAATCCTCCATGACAGCCTCATACGATGCCGGTTTTGACATCGGCGGCACCCGTCTGAAATACGGCCTTGTCGACCGCAACGGACGTCTCGTCCAAAAGGGCAAGGTCCGCAGTCCGGAGGCCATGGCTGACATTCTGGCCGTCCTCGAGCAGGCCTGGTTCTCCCTCCGGAAAAAGGCGCCCGGCCCCGTCCGCTCCTGCGGATTCGGCATCGCCGGCTTCTACAGTCTGAAGGAGCGGAAGATCCTTCAGTCGCCCAACTACCCGAGCCTCAGCGGCTACCCGCTCATCCCGGCCCTGCGCACGTTCATCGACGTCCCGATCCGCATCGGGAACGACGCCAACATGGCGGCCTACGGCGAATTCAAGCACGGGGCGGGGCGCGGCGCCCGAAGCCTCGTCCTGCTGACCATCGGGACGGGCATCGGCTCGGGCATCATCCTCGGCGGGAAGCTGTGGGAGGGAGAGGGCGGCTACGCCGGCGAGATCGGCCACATCACGGTCAATCCCGAGGGCGAGCCCTGCAACTGCGGCGGCCGGGGCTGTCTCGAGACCGAGGCCTCGGCCCCAAGGATCGTTCGGAACTACCAGGCCCTCACTGGGCGGACCGACGTCACGGACTCCCGGGAGGTCTTCGTCCTGGCCAAGGCCGGCGACGCGGCGGCCCTCGAGAGCTTCAGGAAATGCGCCTACTACCTGGGCATCGGCCTGGGCATCGTCATCAATCTCCTCAATCCCGAGAAGATCCTCATCGGCGGGGGAGTCGTATCGGCCGGAAGGCTCCTGCTCGGGCCGGCCGTCGACGAAGCCCGCCGGAGGTCCCACCGCATCTCTTTCGCCGGCTGCCGCATCGAGAAGGCCGCCCTGGGCAACGACGCCGGCCTCGTGGGCGCGGCGGCCTGGGCCCGTCTCAAGGCGGGGAGCCGGGGATGAAAGGCCGTCGCCGGCGCCTCCCCCCCTGGAACTTTCCGAGCGGAACGGGAGTTAATTGTTTTGACAACCCGGGACGAAAAAATATAAAAGAACGGTTGAGACAGAGACCAAGGAGGCCGCTTTGATCAGGAAATCCACCGCCGCTCCGGTCCTCTTGGCGGCCCTGCTCGTTCTCTGCCTGCCCTCCGTCGCGGCCGGTCCGAAAGGCGCCATCAAGGGCAAGGTCGTCGACGACAAGGGCGCGCCTCTCTCCGGGGCCTACCTCTACGTGACCTCCCCGGCCTCGCTCGGGATCACGAACTATATCACCTCGAAAACGGGGCGCTACGGCATCGTCGGCCTCGAGCCGGGGACCTTCAAGATCGTCGTCGAGGCGCCCGGGTTCAAGACGGTCAGCGTCGATGACGTCGCCCTCTCCGCCGGAGCGACGGCCACCGTCAATTTCAAGATGGAACCCACCGACATCGAGGAAGAGCCCATGACCGGCCGGCCCGGCCCGACCCTCGACCGGGATTCCTCGCGGGCGGCGGTCATCCTGGACAGGGAGCTCATCACCCGTCTGCCCCTGCACCGCGATTTCACGGCCGTCCTGGGGCTCGTCCCCGGGCTCGTCTTCGAGGCCGACACGCCCGGCATGCGGGCCTCCTTCAACGGGGCCCCGGTCACGGCCAACCTCCTCGTCCTGGACGGCGTCATCGCGACCCATCCCGTCGACGCGCGGGCCATGGGCCGGATCAATGTCGACGTCATCGACGAGGTCGTCGTCGAAACGGCGGGCCACGCCGCCGAAGCGGGACCCGCCCAGGGCGCCTATGTCAACATCGTCCACCGGCCGGGATCGGGCTCGCCACAGGGCAGCCTCTCCTACAGCGCCTCCGGCAGGGGGCTGGTCGATTCGCTCTGGACGGCCGGCGAGATCGCCGAGATGGACGGGGCGGCCGCCCCGGCGCTCAAGAGGGAGCACGACCTGTCCCTGACGTACGGCGGTCCCGTGCTCGAGGACATGGCCTGGCTCTTCGCCAACGTCCGTTACAAAACCCAGGGCAGCAGGGCGCCGTTCCGCTACTGGACCGATCCCCTCGGGGTCCGCCACTTCGTCTACGACTACGCCGAACGCGACTTCGCCGGATTGTTCAAGCTCTCGATGAACGTCCTCGACAAGTTCAAGGGCGTCCTGGAGTTCGGCTTTTCCGGCCTCCGCGAGCCCGTCTACGAAGCGGACATCGACAGGCTCCGGCCCGAATCGTCGACCCGTGAGCTCTCCGGGGAGGGGGTCATGCTCGGCCGTGGCGGATTTTCCTATATCGTCAACCAGAGCACTTTCTTGGACCTCTCCGTGGGGTACACGAAATACAAACAGCCCCTCATCCTCAATGAGATGGCCAGCGCCAAACCCCAGTACCACGACGTCATCACGGGATACAGCTGGGGCAGCGGCTCCTTGAACGACCGTGAGGTGGCGAGCCGCATGAGCGCCAAGGGGACCATCACGCGTCTCCTGGACAAGTTCCTGGGCATGCCCCACGAGCTCGTCGCGGGCGGCGAGTACGAGACCATGTATTCCACCTCATCCGTCTGGAAGGCCGACAATCTCATTCACAACTACACGGCCGGGAGCCCCTATACGTTCGGCAACGTCATCTCCCCGTTCTCGGGTAACGACGTCGGCTGCGGCCTCATCGGGTTTTATATCGCCCCTCAGGGCGAAGGGAACATGACCGTCCGGCGCGAACTCAAGAGGCTCGGCGCTTTCGCCCAGGACACGATGCGGATCGGCGGCCGGATCTCCCTATCCGGCGGTCTCCGGTTCGACCGTTCCGAGGCGAGGTTCCCGGCGGTCATCAAGGGCGCGAGCGGCAATTCCGTCAGCGTCGATCTGGGCAACACTCTCATCGACCCGCTCATGGGCTACAACCCCTACAGCACGGTCAGCCTCGGGGCCTGGGAGAAGGCCATCATCTGGAACTCTCTCTCGCCACGGGCCGGTCTGAGCTTCGACGTCCTCGGCAACGGCCGGACGCTCCTCAAGGGCTCATGGGCGCGGCTCCCGGAGTACCTTGGACTCGGCTATTCCCAGGACCTGGCTCAAGTCGACCCCCTGGCGTCCCACGATTTTTTCTGGTTCGACGAGGACACCAACGGCCTCGTCGGCACGTCGGATATGTTCATCCTGTTACCCTACGATTTCCGCGTCTATAAAAGCGAGTACTTCAGGCAGGCCGTCGACCCCGACCTCAAGGCCCCCGTCATCGAGGAATGGACGGCCGGATTGGAGCAGGAGATTCTCCGCGATTTCACCCTCTCCGTTCGATATATCTCGAGACATCACACGAACATCATCGGACACGTGCTCTATGATCCCTCAACGCAAGTTCCCTGGTGGCGCCTCGAGGACGCTCCGACAGGCTGGTGGGTCCCCTTTTCGACAGTCGTTCCGGGAACAGGCGGATATGCCGACGTCCCCGTGACCGTATATCTTCGTTCGTCCACGGCCCCCAACTTCTTCGAGAGAATCGAGAACGTCCCCGACCTCGACGCGAAATACCGGAGTCTGGAGTTTTCGTTCCGCAAGAGGATGTCCCGGAACTGGCAGCTCTTCGGGTCCTTCACCTGGAGCCGGTCGACCGGGACGGCCGGCGTGGCCTCCCGCTGGAGCGCCGGGAATTCCCCGGTCCTCCTCAATCCCAACGCCTTCATCAACATCGCCGCGACCAACCGCCTCCTCCAGGACCGGCCGCTCGTCGCCCGCCTCGCGGGGACCGTGCGGTTCCGCTGGGACATCTACCTCAGCTTCCTCTTCAAGGCCCAGAGCGGCGCCCCCTGGGCCAGGACGGTGACCGTCATCCCGCCGTCGGACTGGGCCGCGGCGAACGGCGCCGACATGGCCCCGGTCACCGTCTACCTGGAGGGCCCGGGCGCGCGGCGCTTCGGCTCGTGGAAGAACTTGGACGTCCGGCTGGAAAAAGAATTCGCGAAGGCGGGCCGAAGCCTTTTCGCGGTCTCGGTCGATGTCTTCAATCTGCTCGGGGGCAAGTACAGGACGCTCGACCTTAACGACGGCGGGACCTGGTCCCCTGACGGCGAGGGCGCCGGCACGGGCACGCGCGTCCTCAGCGGCACCTACGGAAAGTATTGGCCCCTGTGGGGGACCCGGGTCGTTCGGCTCAACCTCAGCCTAAAATTTTAGCCGGAACTCGACGGCTTTCTTCAGCTCCTCCCCCTCGATCGAGTTCTTGACCGAGACTTCCAGTCTGAGCTTCCGGGTTTTCAGCGGGCCGCCGTGAAACTCAGATTGGTGCGGAAGGGGGGACTCGAACCCCCAAGGCCTTACGGCCATAAACTCCTGAGGCTTACGCGTCTGCCAATTCCGCCACTTCCGCACTCAGAGAGCCATTATTATAACGATTTTATGGCCGTGCGTAAATACCGCCTGGAAACAGGGCGAGGCCCGGTGGACAACTTCATCCGCTTGACAAAAGGCTCCGCGGCACCTATTGTAGATGCGTTGATGAATCCGCTCATCAATCGTCTCCCTCGCTTCCCCAAAACCCGCCTGCAATCACCCTAGGAGGATGAATGAAATTCCAAAGCCGTTCCCAGATCGAGGCGATGGCCAAGTTCAAGAGCCAGGGCGACCTCGTGACGTCGTTCTACCTGGACACGGACAAGGGCCGGCTGAACAGGAAGGAGATCCAGCTCGCCCTGAAGAATCTGCTCAACGACGCTAAGGCTCGGGCCTGCGGTCTCGCCGCCGCCAAGAACAAGACCGAGTCCCTTCTGCGCGACCTGGACCTCATCGCCGATCACAGCGGCCGGGCGCTCGCGTCCTCGAACGCCGCCGGCCTGGCCGTTTTCTCATGCAGTCAGAGGAAATTCTGGCAGGCCCTGGAGCTGCCGCACGGACCCCGCAGCCGGGTCGTCTTCGACACCAACTTCTATGTCCGCCCCCTCGCCGCGATCCTGGACAAGTACAGTTCCATTTGCGCCCTCCTCCTCAGCCGCCGCGAGGCCCGCTGGTACGACATCTCCATGGGCGAGATCAAGGCCCTCGACGAGCTCAAGAGCGACGTCCCCGGCCGGGTCCGCGAAGGCGGCTTCGAGGGGACCGAAGGGAAGAAGATCGAGCGTCATCTCGACGCCAAGCTCCAGGACCACTTCAAAAAAACGGCTCAAAGGACTTTCGACCTCAGCAAGAAGCACCCCTTCGAGTGGTTTTTCATCAGCTGCGAGGACAATCACGGCGCCGATTTCGAGGGCCACCTCCACAGCTATCTCCGCGAAAAGATCAAGGCGCGGATCCACTCCCACGTCGGCGACTCCCCAACCAAGGTCCTCCAGGAGGTCCTGGAGGTCGAGGCCCGGCTCAAGAAGGCCGAGGAAGAGGAGACCGTCCGGAAGCTCGTCGCCGAGCTCGAGCGCGGCGGTCTGGCGGCTTCGGGCCTGCGCGATACGATCCACCGTCTGAACCAGTTCGAGGTCCAATCGCTCGTCGTCACCCATAATTTCTCCAAGCCGGGGCGGATCTGCCCGACGCACAAGATCTTCTACCTCGACGAGCTCAAGTGTCCCGTCTGCGACAAGAAAACGGACGTCGTCCAGGACATCGTCGACGAGGCCATCGAGACCGTCCTCAAGCGGAACGGCACCGTCAAACACATCACGCCGCCGTCGAAGCTCGACCGCTACGGGCAGATCGGCGCTTTCCTGAAGTACAAGGCCTGAATATCGCGTCAAGCCGGGGCCTTTTTCTCCTTGAACCGTATCTTGTTGAATAGACTATAGATGACCGGGATCACAAAGAGCGTCAGGAATGTCGTCGTGGTCAACCCAAAAGCGATGGCCACGCCCATGGGGGCCCGGAATTCGGAGCCCGAGGACCTGGAGAAGGCCATGGGCAGGCTGGCAAGAATGGTCGTCAGAGCCGTCAGCAGGACGGCCCGCAGGCGCGTCGTCGCCCCCTGCAGGATCGCCTCCCGCTTGTCGACGCCCCGCTTGATCAGCTGGTTGATGTAGTCGATCATGACGATGCCGTTGTTGACGGCGATCCCAGCCAGCATGATGACCCCGATCAGGGCGGCCAGGTTGAGCGTCCGGCCGGTGACCAGGAGGCCGAGGATGACGCCGATGATGCCCAGGGGAACCGTGAACATGATGATGAAGGGATGGACGAAATGCTCGAACTGGGAAGCCATGATCATATAGACGAGGAGGATGGCCAGGGCGAAGGCGCCGGCCAGGATGAGGAAGGCTTCCGACATTTGTTCGTAGGCGCCGCCGTATTCGAGGAAGTATCCCGGCGGCAGCCCCTTCTCGAAGCCGGCCAGC
>Ga0299912_10001523_pt1 | contig 18717 bp, 19 predicted proteins | sample RVTome_2_FD_207667 | JGI IMG/M metagenome (GOLD analysis project Ga0299912, IMG submission 207667) | Soil microbial communities from uranium-contaminated site in the Upper Colorado River Basin, Wyoming, United States - RVT95D214 (version 2) ... | reverse complement strand
CTCACCTCACTCAATGCTCTTATCGCAATCTCCCCAGCTTGGTAGTCTTTACTCACCTTTGTAGCCACGACACTGTAAACCTTGGTAATATTCTCTGCCACTACAAGTCCCATAATTTCTCCTTTCTAATTCTTTTCTTTTGTCTGCTGCCTTCATCATGAACAATTACATTTCCAAGGGCTTTTACCCTTTGAACCTTTCGCGACGAAAGAATCACCCCTTCCATCTACAATCTTAAATCTTACGATTCAGCCCCATGGAATAAAATAAGGTGATTCATGTATTCCTAGGTAAAAGAAACGGTATTTTGAGACTGGGCTACCTATCTGTAACTTTTTATCTAACTCCACAAATACTGCCATCACCTGTATTTTTCCTCTGTTATTGAAGCTTTTTCTTGGATCTTCTACCCGTATCCATAATGGGAATTTCATATCCTAAACCCATTTCAAATGCCCACCCTTGCGGTAGTTGTTCCAATTGCTCTTTTGTGAAGATTGACCTGGCTTTTACCTGGTAAGACAAGAAGAGTTCCTCAAGCTTAGCCTGAAGGGCAGAAATTTTCTTCTGCTGTTCAAAGAGTATCTGGGGCTGGACACTTGGGTCCGACAATAAATGTCTCAGCTCAATCTTTAAGGCAAAAAGACCCGTCCTTATCGGGATTGCCTCTGCCATATAAGCGCGGCGAAGGGTTTCGAGTTCCTTCATCTGCGTCTCAGTAAGTGCAAAGGAAGAGGATTCCCAACATGTTCCCTGGCTGTCCATCCTCAAATTAGGCTTCGTATCTGATGGAAAGGTTCTCTGGGCCTCTGATACCTTAATATTGATCAGAATCAAAGCGATTAGAATCGTTACCATCAAATTTAACCTTCTCATCACAATTGGCACCTCTTTTTGTGGAGAAAAGCGGGACAGAGATTCTCCGCCCCGCCTTGTAGCTTACCAGCGGCCCATAGGGCCTCTCATGCCCATCCGGGGACCAAACCCCATGCCCGGCTCAAACCCTGCACCAGGGCCAAATCCTGCACCTCGGCTGAAAGCAGGCAACTGAGCCAACTGCTCCGGTGTGAGTACCTTCCTGATTTTGAGTCCAAGATTGGTAGCCTTTCCCTGGAGTTGGGTCTGGAGATCAATCATCACCTTCTCCTTTGCCGAAATCGCTGCCTGGTCAGGATTCGAACTCTGCCAGAGATTCCGGAACTCTTGCCCCTTTGCGTAAAGTTCTTTCTGAAGAGGTTCAATCTCTTTCAGAAAACCATCCCTCAAAGCCTGGATCTGAGCGGATTGCTCAGCTGTTAAGTTCGGAATGCGTGGGGAACCGTACGCCGGTCCTCCAAAACCCCGACCGAACCCGGGCCCGAAGCCTGGACCCCAGGCCAGAGCAACAGTAGCTACCAGTGCCAACCCTAAAACTAAACTTAAACCGATAATGGTGGCCTTCTTCATGAATATCACCTCCTTTCTTTGGAGTTTCAGCATCCTCAGTATGAATTTCTTGACCTCTGAGGAGAAAATGGTCGATAGAATTTTTTAGTTAGAAATTTTGCGAACGAGATGAATTAAATAGATGAGTTACTTTGGGTGGAGATTAACAGCGAAGAGGAACAGAATCGAAGGTTACGTTGGAATGAATGGAGTCAGGATCCAAAACCTGGATATCCAATGTAGGCGTTAATTCCTGATTCAGTGGAGTTAAATTTAAGGTTACAATAGTGGGATCACCATGAGAGGTGACGGAATGGAAAGGACAGTGGTTGTTCAGGCAGATTTGTTTCCCATGAGTGAAGGGCCCCCCACTGGCTAATTTGTGAGCCATGTTTAAGGGCGTCATCCCAAGAAAAATGGGGATGAGAATGATTGCTGGGATAAGTATTAATAACTTATGTCTGCCTAACATCGGACCCTCTATGAGTTAAACCTAACCTTGTATATAGCAACTTTGATGCCAGAATCTGAAACATCTTCGAAAGAAGACTGAATGTTCAGGAATCACAGGGAGTTGGTAGATTTTTGGAAGGTTCGAAATCTATTCGAAGAATTGAGTTCTCTCGACAATGATGTCGAAGATAGTTTCTGCAAAATCACCAACTTCCCTTTTAATATCAAGTATTCAAATCTTTCGACAAAGCTTTCCACGATCTTGACAAAACTGTCGGAGATCAAAGGAATCCGACAATGTTTATTTCCATTGGCTGAAGCATTAGCGTTTGCACTGTGCCCTAACTACTTTCTGCAGGCGTGTCTTGAACGTTGAATCCCCCTTGTTGACAATTCTCTACCAATCTTTTTAATATGAACCTATGCGCTTTTGGATCCCTCTCCTCATTCTCTTCTTCTCGGTTCAATCTTTCGCAGGCCCCGTGAACCCCGTTAGAAATTCCAGTCCCGCTAAAGCGGGACTCAAAACCGAGCGAGGCACCATTTCTAACGGGGTGAAAGAATCATCTCTCCAAATATGGAAAGTGGGGGATCGTCGATGGACTATTCAGGAGGAGTCCCGATTCGCCAAATGGGTGGAGAAAAATATCACGGAGGATTTCTTTATCCGATATAAAATCCCTGTTGACTGTGCAGACGTCCCTTATGCGGTGCGTTGGATCTATGCACGGATCGCCCACCTCCCTGCTGCAGCCACAACCAAGGACGGTAAATTAATCGGCCACTGGTCTACAGAATGGGGGAAACTACCCACTCATCCGGAGTGGCATAAAGATCTTCGGTTCCGTAAAGCCTTTCTCCAGATGCTTTCTGAGACAACCACACGAACTCTTCCCCTGGATACCTACCCCGTTCGAATCGACCCGGGTTCAATCACCCCTGGAACAGGTTTTTTCATTACGGAGTCACATTCCGGTGTCATCGCCCGTGTCATTTTAGACGGGAGTACCGCTCACCCCCTTCAGACCTGGGAGGCGACGTCTCCTGTAAAACTGCAGAAGATGAGCGGAAGGGATTTTCTGACCACCCGGCCGGAATCTACGATCTACTCCGGTTTGGTTAAGTTCCGCTGGCCAATTTTTGAAAATGGACATTGGAAATATCTTCCTGCTGAGAAGTATCCCTTTTATTCTCTGGAACAGTACTCTCCAACTTTCTCGGAGGGCTACACCGATTTCGTCGAAGCGGTGGCCAAAAGAATTGACCCAACGGATTACGATCCCAGGGATAAAATGGAAAAGGTGTTGGACAAAACGGTTCAGTATATCAAAGAGAGGGTACCGATTGTCTTAGAAGGATTCCAACGATGCCACAAGGGGGGTTGCCCGGAAGGCTCGGACCTATGGGAAATTCATAGCACGCCCGGTCGTGATGGATGGATCATCTTACTCATGGACCACCTCCATCATCTCATCGAATTGAACCATCTCGACCATGATGCAACAAAAGAAATGATGGAAGGGATTTCGATTCCCATCCAGAAAGGACAATCCGTGACTTTCTACCATCTCTATCAGAACTACCTCTGGCTTTCCCCCAATCCGGAAGATTCCATTGAAGCCCGATGGGGATTGAAGAAATGCGACATCATTCTGTCTCAGCTCCGAAGCGCCCATCACTCCATGGACTTTATTGAGAGGACTTATCGAAAAAAAGACCCGAAATATGCAGACTTCTCCATTCAACAGCAGCGGGAGATCACTCGAAGACTCATTGAAGAATGGGTTAGATCAAAGTGCAAAATATTAACCTCCCCACCTCCAGAAAGATGATGGGCAGATAAGGAGGTGAGGTGACGGGGGGATGGGGAGACCGAAAAAAGACTGACGCGGAGATAGGGTGATGGGGGGACAGGGAGACAAACCAGATTCAGAGTGGGGATTGTAAATCTTAGATCATAAATCTGAAATGTCTTTATAAAAAATATTTGGCGATGTCGATGTGGTATTTATATGGGTCCAATGTCTTGACGATGCTTCGTATGTAATTTCCTGTCCCATCCGTTTCGGTAAGATTAGCCACTTCCTTTTTGGCATACCCTTCTTCATCTCGATCAACCACGAGGACAGTGGGACGATCTAACCATCTGCCATCGCTGTTGGGTTTATAAACAATTCCTATTTCACGCGTATTGAGCAGGACCAGGGATCCAATAGGATAAATTCCTACAAGGCCGATGAAGATCTTAAGGAGAAGGGGATCAAAATGGATTGTCTTCTCCAGCAGCATAAGGGCGAGTGCTTGCTCCGGCGTATAGGGAATTTTCTTATAAATCCGGGGGGTCGTCATTGCATCGTAAGCATCCGCAATCTGAATGATCCTTCCAAAGAGGCTCACCTCTTTTTTCCGATAGAGTTTCGGGTATCCTGAAAGATCACTCGTCAGGTGGTGGTCAAAGATACCGACCACCATCCTGGGGTTTATTTCCCCCAATTGCTTCAGATTGAGGACAATCTCCACTCCCGCCAACGGATGCTTCTTCATCAACTCCCATTCCTCATCATTGAGGGCGGCAGGTTTATTTAAAACCTCTCTCGGAATCTTCGACTTTCCGATATCATGGAGCAGAGCCGTAATCCCTAACTCCGCCAAGGTCTTCTTGGAAAAACCCAATCGCTTTCCTATGGCCAGGGCATAGATCGAAACATTGACAGAATGGTTGAAAGTATATTCATCGTAATTTTTAATCATCGTCATTCCCAGGAGGATGGATTCGTCCTCAATGACGAGATGGATCGCTTTTTGGGCCAACCTCTTCAACTTCCTGACATCGGCATGCTGACTTCCTTTGATATTGGTAATTACTTCTTTGATCGTCCCGATGGTCTCAAAAAATATTTTCTTGCCCACCTCCCGTTGATCTTCCTTCTGGATAGTAAATCCCTCCTCATCATCCTCAACCACCTCCAAAGGAGTCACCTCGATCGCAGTGATATGGTGGCTTTCCAACTGTTTTTTGAAAAGATCTGCATTCTCTTCGCAACCTTCTTCCAAGTTGATGAAAGCATAGATGAAATACCTCAGCATCTCTTCTGCCACCAGCGTTTTGAAAGTCACTTCACCGATCAACCGCTTCTTCCATTGAGTTAGAAGATATTTGAAACTGGTAAACCCTTCTACCGAATAACGTAATGGTTGGTCGTTGAGGAAAAAGTCATTCTTGACGATTTTGAGGGAGAGGGCCCCTTCCCTTTTGATCAGTGTGTTAATGGTATCGAGGAATTCCGCGATAAACTGATTGAGGGCGACATTCTTAGAATCATAAATCTGGGTGATCCTCATCAGTACATGAAATTTGGTGACGAGGTTGTTCCCCAATTTCGATAGTTCGGAGTCGATGCCACCGGACTGCTTTGGACTCATTTTTTTAGGTTGGTTCGTGGATTCCGTAATATCCATCTTGTCTCCTTTACGGCCAATCATTGTTTGAGCTTTGAGGTTTGAGCTGTCTGCCTCCTGCCTTCTGCATTCTTTCTCAAGCCCCCATCATTTTTAATGCATTGGCGGCGCATTGTCTCATCTCATTCCATTTTTCCCTTTGGAACCATCTTCTTTTCTTGGCAATCCTCTTTAAGATCGGGATCACCTCTTCCGACTTCGTTTCGCCCAGCGCCTTGAAAAAAGAGGCCTTTTCTCTAAAATCCCGTTTATAAAAATCCTCAGAGAGGATGATCTCTGTAAGCGGCTCTATCGCCTTCTCTTTGGTATGTCTCGCAAAAAGGAGCGCAGCTTTTGCTCTGATTCCGGATACAGGATCCATTAAATATTTTTGAATCAGGTCCTTTCCTTTTTCCCCAAATTTATCGAGCACCTGAAGGGTCTCTTCTCTCACTTTCAAATCCCTGTGGGTCACTAAGTTTCCCAAATAATTCACTGTAGAGGGATCACCGATCCTCGCAAGGATGTTGAGAATTTGGCAGACCAGGATGGGATTGCCGTCCGATAAGAACTTGCTCAGTGGTTGTGTCTCTTCTCGGGAAAGTTCGATCAATTGGTCACTGATTGCCTTTCGCCACTTCGCGGACTCTAACTCGCCCAACAGAATACAGAGAGGTTCAACGGCCTGCTTCGTGAGGAATTGAAAATATTGGAGGATGGGCTCTGATTTGACCTCTCCGTTCCCTTTCATTGCCTTTCCCAAAAGTTCAACGGAATGGGGGCTGGAGCATTCCTGGAGAATGCGTTGAATGGCAAAAATCTGCTTGTCCTTCATCATGATGGATTCCATGGTCTCGTTAAGGCTCTTTAATAGCGCCACTGCTTTTCCTACTTCTTTTTGTTCAAGGAGATATTCGATGACCCGATCGAAGTAGGAAATCATATTTTCATAGGCGTCTACATCCTCACCGAGATGGAGCAAGATTTCGATCAGGTTGTCAATCAAGACATAGATATAGTCTGCCTGTTCCTCTTGTCGTGCATCCCGATGGATTACCTCACTCTCCTCGGGAGTAAGTTGACAGGCTTGAACCAAGGATTGACCTGGAGCAGGGTTGATCACCTGTTGCAACCCTTCTCTCACGGGGACATGAGAGCTTTCGTCCTGTTCTTCATCCACGTCCTCTTGAGGCCCTTCCTCCGGGGCGCCTGTGTATTCTGATCCTTTTATCAAATCTTCCTCTGTGGCAGGAACAAAGGTGCTGCTTCCATCTAAGAACTCATCCACGGTGGTAAAGGTGATGTGAGAAAAATCCTTTTCCCAGAGTAGGGTGACGAGATCATCCTCCATGCGATTAAGGAAGTCACTTTTTCTCACAATATTGAGAAAATCCATCATTTCCTTGAATTCCAAACCTTTTGAAAATTGGAGTTCCCGAATCCCGTCTTTGAAAAAGACAAAGGCTAAGCTTTCCTTCACGTCCTCATTTTCATAGACAACATTTCCCCGGTAATGGAGCCGGTGCTCCCCGATCTGCAAGGAGAAAGAATCAAATTCACCAAAAAATTGATCAAAATCTTTCCTCAGCCTCTCTACAAATTTGGATAGAATAGGATGGTTGGCCTCATAGAGTCGAAAGGCTTTCAGGGTCTGAAGAAAAGTTTGAATCAGCGCCTTGGTTGACTTAACTTTCTCCTCAATGATCTTCTCTTCTGACATATCCGATTTTTCTTCTAAACTTTTCACCCGACTTCTCCCTTTATCTGTTTTTCACTCTGGCAGATTCATGCCGCTTGTGGATGCTCATTCTCTCCTTTTAGAAATCGCTCCAACTCTGATTTGAGAACCTTCCAGCCTTTTCCCGCCTTCGCTCCTTTAATTCTCCCTAAGTAGAGGTACTTCAGATAGGTAGGTCTTGATATCCGAAGGTAGTGACAGGCCTCCCGGGTCGTTAGGACAAGGTCTTCGTTATCTCTTATCATGGCTTTCCACCTTTTCTATTGGACTTTACACTCATTGATAGCATTTTCTATACCAAAATAGCTGTTTTCATTTAACTCATCGTAATTAAAAAGATTTTTTTTAAGACTCCCGAAATTTTAGGAAAAGAGTTGACATTTTTTGTCTCCTTTGCGCTGAACTTGTCCTTCCTGATGCAAACGATAGGGAGGTAGGGAGGTAGGGGATTAAAGACCATTTTTCTATTGTCTATCTTAAAAGATTCCGGTTAGAATTTTTGTATGGCTGGAACCTGGAGACATCCTTAATGCCGTGGATTTTGGAGAAATGAAGGCTTTCCTAAAACGGAGAAAACCTTCTTAAGTTTATTTTTATTGTTCATCGTTCATTGTTTAAAGTTGCTGGGGAGAGGTTATGAAGAAACAAGAGGATTTAAAAAATAGAGTGAAGGAGATCATTAGAATTTTATCCAAGGAGATACCCGATTCGAGAATCGCTCTGAAATTCTCCAATCCCCTCGAGCTTCTCATCGCTACGATTCTTTCCGCTCAATGCACGGATGTCAAGGTGAATCAAGTGACAGCGGACCTCTTTAAAATGTATCGTTCGTCCAAGGATTATGCTGAGGCAAATTTGGCGAAATTGGAGGAGGAGATCCGGCCAACCGGATTCTATCGAAATAAAGCCAGGTCGATTCAGAAATGCTGTCAGGAATTAGTGAAACGATTCGGAGGAGATGTTCCAAGAACTCTGGAGGAACTGGTCGCCCTTCCTGGAGTGGGAAGGAAGACAGCAAACGTCATTTTAGGAAATACCTTTGGAATTCCCGGAATTGTGGTGGATACCCATGTAAGCAGGGTGAGCCAAAGAATTGGTCTGACAAAGAACGATGATCCCGTCAAGATTGAGTTCGATCTGATGGAAATCGTCCCCAAAGAAGAGTGGACCCATTTCTCAAACCTTCTCGTCTGGCATGGCAGGAAAACCTGCATGGCAAGAAAACCACTCTGCGAAATATGTTCCGTCCGAAAATGGTGCAACTATGGGTCCAGAATCAAGGGGGGAAAAGTAAGTCTGCGATAAGGGGTGAGTGAAGTTACCTGCCCACAGGGTGGGGCTACATGGATCGCCTCGGCTTTCGTTCGACTGAGATTACGACAAAGTCCCGCCGAAGTTTGCGCCCTTGCCCTTTCTCAGGAGTCAATCCCAAACACCAAGATTTAGAATTCAATCGTCCTTAAATGCTTGTTGACTTGGTGATTCAGGGTCGATAAAATAGTCGAAAGAATTCAGAGGAAGCCCCTTTCGTGGTAAAAAATCAAAGAATAAAAATGGATAAATTAGAGAAAATCCTAAAAAATAGTTAGAAACCCGTAAAAACAAATCATTTTTTCACATCAGAAAATTGGCCTTTTCAGTAGAAATCTCAAAACCTGGCTCCGTTACGGTCCAGCCCTTGATGGGATCATCTGCAAACAAGATCACTCCGTGGATGGAATCGAGTCTTACGATGATATGAGGATAATTGGAGAAGTCAAAAGACATGCATTTGGAGAAAAAATTAGTTTATGCCCCTATCAGAAGCAGTTCGAGAAAAGATCTTTCTTATTGAAGAGGTGATCAACTTCCCCACGTCCCTCCTCTCCCATAAAAATTACCACTGGGAAAATCTTCCTATGGTTCCCTATTCAAACTTAACGGGCGCCGTCTCTTCTCTGGTTGAAAAGGGACAGAGGGTTGTCATGGTCACCGGGTTCTATGTCCCGGTTGGCGACCCCCCGGCCACAGAGACCGATGGTCTGCCGGGAGCCCTCATCCTGGCAGAAGGGCTGAAATATTTGGGGATGGAGGTTTCCCTTCTTTCGGACGAATACACCCTTTCAGCGCTGAAGGCAGGTTTAAAGGTTCTTAACCTCTCGGAAAAAGAAGTTCCCATCATCTGCTTTCCACTGGAGCATTCGGACAAGGATCACACGACCAGGATGATGAATGAAGAGAATGAAAGCTCTATTTCTATCCGGTTTGCTCGCGACTTTTATAATAGTCTGTTCGCGCAAGGCCTCACGCATCTTATTTATATCGAAAGAGTGGGACCCAACCACACCCTTGATTCCTTCATGGCTCAGGAACGCCAGCTCAAGCCACCCTTAAAAAAATTTGAAACAATTCTTCCCTCTCCGATAAGAAACCGCTGTTTCAGCTCGCGCCTTGAGGACATCACCCGATTTACAGCCAAAACGCACTTCCTTGTCGAGCTTGCCGAGAGGTTAAACCTTCCGATTGAGAGTATCGGTATCGGAGATCGTGGAAATGAAATCGGTGCGGGTAGGATTCCATGGGAGGTCTTTAAACAAACTTCCTCGACCGATCGGGAAGCGGTTTTTTGCTCCCGGGTGAAAACGGACTATCTCATCTCTTGCGGGATTTCAAACTGGGGAGGTTACGCTCTCTTGGCGGGAGTGGCTTTGGCTATGGGAAGACTGGACATTCTCGAAAAAGTGACTCCGGAGAAGGAAGGAATGGTCCTCGATTATCTGGTCCGTTATGGTCCAGCCATCGATGGGATCACCTGCAGACAGGATCGCTCCGTGGATGGAATCGAATTTGATGACTATATCAGGGTGATTGAAAGAATCAAGGAAATCGCCTTCGAATAAACCCATCCATCCTTGCCTCTGCTTGCCTCCTTTGCCGAAACCTTTTTCTATTGACATCGGGCGTTTGTTTGCCATAAAATTGTACCGCCTATGAAAGGATAGTATTTATTCATTGTAAAACACATTTAATATAGGAGGAGTTTATGAAAAGAAGTTTAGTGATTCTGTTAACTTTAATGTTGGGTATCGGATTGGCCTCAACAGCCTCAGCCCAGGAAATTAAGTTGATTTTGGCAACAGGTGGGACTGCGGGAACGTATTATCCCTTTGGGGGCGCCATGGCAAAGATCTGGAACTCTAAGATTCCTGGCATTAATGTGACGGCTCAGGCGACGGGTGCTTCTGCAGAGAATATCCGGCTGATAAACAAGAAGGAGGTGGAACTGGCACTTGTTCAGAGTGACACCATCGACTTTGCTTTCAACGCCAAGGAAGCCTTCAAAGAGAGATTGACTAAAATGAACGCCATCGCCGTTCTTTATCCTGAAGTCATACAGATTGTGGTCAGGGGAAACACCAAAATTAAGAGCTTTGCTGATCTGAAGGGTGTAAAAATGGGCGTGGGCGCTCCAGGGAGCGGCACAGAAGCCAACTTCCGGCAACTGCTCGAAGTCTACGGCATGAAGAAGGACGATGTCAAAGCCCAGTACCTCTCGTTTGCGGAAAGTGCCGAGCAGTTCAAGGACAAACACATCGATGCTTTTATCGTCACGGCGGGAATTCCGAATGCAGCCATTATGGATGTGGCCGTGATGCAGAGCATACGTATTCTTCCCATTCCGGGCGACAAGATCGCTCAGTTAACCAAGAGATATCCGTTCCTATCCCTTGTGGTCATTCCTGCAAATACCTATAAAAATCAGTCTGCAGAGGTGAAGACCGTTGCCGTTTCGGCAGTGTTGATTGTAAGCTCCGATCTCAAGGAAGATGTCGTCTATCAATTGACCAAGGCCCTATTTGAAAACCAAGCCGAACTGGCTACCACCCATGCAAAAGGCAAGGACCTCAACCTCAAGACAGCGGTGACTGGAGTTTCCATTCCCTTTCATCCAGGCGCCATGAAGTATTACAAAGAAAAACGCGTCATGAAATGATTTAAGGCATGTGTCGCTGGGAAGGCCCATCGGGTTTTCCAGCGTTCCTCGATCACTCGATCAAACGATGATGAGACGGCTATGGATGGGTGTCAGCGCCCTTGGAATATTAGTCGTCTTTTTTTTGTTTTATCCCCTTTATCCGGTTCTTAAAATTACAACTGCGAAAATGGGCAAGGTCTTGGTTTGCGCAAAGATGGATGAGGGAGAGGAATTCATCCTCTCCTTCATCCACTCTGTCAACAAAAGGCCTGTCTACGATACGATACGGGTAGAAGGAGACCACCTTCTGATCGTGAAATCTCGCTTCGATTCCTTGGGCGCCGGCATGCCGGAGGCTTCCACGGACACAGCGAAACTTCAGTTTGGTAAGGATGGATGGCTGGAATGGGTTGTGAACCGTCCTGTCCCTGAAGTCAGTTTTTTTGTGGGCTGGGTAGCAAATCACTCCCTTCGGATAAAAGGGCGGGATATCGCCCTAACTGATTTGGTGGAACCAGGAACGCTCGTTTCCCTCCGGATACAGAAGGCCTCTCGTTATGAACTGGGGAAAGGTCGGTGCGTGCAATGAGCGATAAGGAAAAACCAAAGGTCTTTCGTGCCACTGAGGCCCAACCAGAAGTCACACAGGAAGAGATTGCTGAGATATTAAAGAAGGTCGACAAAGAGTCTACCGCCCGCAAGTTGACGGGTATCCAGCACTGGATTGTGTATGTGATCGCGGTCGGCTTCTCATGCTTCCAGGTTTACACGGCCGCCTTCGGGCTCTTGCCTGCTCAACTCCAGCGTTCTATTCACCTGGCCTTCGCCTTCGTCCTGGTCTACTTGCTCTTCCCTTTCCGAACGTCAAGGTATTCCGATCGCCTCAAATGGCACAACTACCTGATAGCTGCTTTCACGGGCTTAGTAGGTCTATACCTCACCCTAAACTATACCCGAATTATGGAGTCCGGCGGAGATTATGTGACGATAGATTACATTTTTGCCGGCCTGGGGGTCCTCATCACCCTGGAGGCAGCGAGGCGTGTCGTGGGTCTTCCTATCGTTTGCATTGCCGGCGCCTTCCTCATTTATGCCTACTTCGGACCTTACTTTCCAGGATTCTTAACACACCGAGGCTATTCCCTCCGGCGAATCGCCTCACATATGTATCTGACAACCGAGGGCATCATGGGCATTCCCCTTTGGGTCTCATCAACCTTCATCTACCTTTTTGTCCTCTTCGGCGCCTTTCGGGAGAAGACAGGCCTCGGTCAACTCTTCATCGATATCTCCAATGCCGTTGCAGGGTGGGCCTCCGGAGGCCCGGCTAAAGTGGCTGTCGTCACCAGCGCCCTCGAGGGAATGATCTCGGGCAGTTCTGTGGCCAATACCGTAGAATCCGGAAGCTTTACTATTCCAATGATGAAGCGCCTCGGATATCGGCCTGAGTTTGCTGCAGCAGTGGAGGCCTCGGCCTCGACCGGCGGCCAGATCATGCCGCCCATCATGGGTGCTGCAGCCTTCATCATGGCTGAGTTCCTCAACATGCCCTATATTGAGATCGCTTATGCGGCAGCCATTCCCGCCTGCCTTTATTTCTTAGGGGTCTTCATCGAAGTCCACTTTGAGGCCAAACGCTCCAAGCTTCGCGGAATGAGCCGCGACGAGTTACCACGTCTTGCCATTGTTATGAAGGAACGGGGGCACCTTCTTCTTCCTCTCTTCGCCATCATCTTCTTCCTCATGGGAGGTTTCACCCCACTCTATGCAGCGCTTATGGGCCTTGTTGTTTCTGTGGCGGCAGCTCAATTGCGGAAGTCAACTCGAATGGGCGTCGTTGATGTCTTGAATGCCTTTGCAGCCGGTGCTCGGGGAGCCCTGGGCGTTGCCATCGCATGTGCCACAGCCGGCATTATCATCGGCGTTGTAACTCTTACCGGATTGGGTCTTAAGATGGCCAGCGGCCTTGTGGACCTGGCTGGAGGAAATCTGCTTTTTACACTCTTTTTCACGATGATCACATCCCTTATCCTCGGGATGGGCGCTCCAACCACTGCCAATTACATCATCACCTCAACGATAGCCGCACCCGCTCTCATCTTGCTGAAGGTCGCCCCTCTCGCGGCCCATATGTTCGTCTTCTATTTCGGAATCATTGCAGACCTTACGCCGCCAGTGGCCCTTGCTGCCTATGCAGGTGCAGGCATTGCCAAAGCCGATCCTATGAAAACAGGCTTTATCGCAACGAAACTGGCCATTGGAGCGTTCATCGTGCCGTATATCTTTGTTTATAACCCAGCGATGTTGCTGATAGGAACAACACCATTTACATTAATACAGAACCTCATCACCGCATCCGGGGGAATGTTCGGAATAGGGGTAGCCATGATTGGTTACTGCCTTGCCCCGATGAAGTGGTGGGAACGCATCTGGTTTTCTATCGGTGGTTTGATGCTAATCGATCCGCAAACAGCCACGGACATCATTGGCATCACGATGCTGGGCATGGGGCTTTTCGTCCAATGGAGGAAAAGCAAATCTGACAAGAAAACCCAGCAGACGTACTGATCCCACTTTTTCCCCTGGGTTCTTCCTTTCCTGAGATTCTATAAAGCAGCCAGCTCACATCATTCCAATGTCCTTCAAGGCATGCTGGATAGAAAAATATTCGATCCGTCTTCCATATTTTTCTTTCCATCCAGCCTTGGATGCCAAATCACGGATGGGCCCTTTCATCCCAGCGAAGACAAATTGAATCCCTTGCCCGAGATAATTGTCCATGATTTCACTCAACGTGTCGACTCCCACCGCATCGATATCGTTCACACCGGAGAGGTCCATCACAATCCATTTGACATCTGGTTTTTCAATGATTCGTCTCCGGAGAAAATCTTCCAGAAAGGCCATGTTGGCAAAATACAAAGAGGCATCCACACGCAAAATAAGAGCCTCCGGGTATATCTTCGCCTCTGGGAAACGTCTAATGTTTCGAAAAACATCGTCTCCCTCAAGATAACCCAACTCTGCCGTGTGAGGGTGGGCGCTCCGCCAGATAAAGACTAAGAGTGAGAATGCGACTCCAATCATAATCCCCTTTTCACTCCCAAACCCCAGGGTCGCAACAAACGTGAGGATCATCGTCCATCCATCAATTTTTCTTAAACTCAAGAGATGCTTTGCCCCTTTGACATCAATCAATCCGGCAACGGCGACCGTGACAATGGCAGCTAACACCGCATGGGGAAGGTGGTAAAAAAAGGAGGTGAAAAAGAGCAAGGTCAAGAGAATGATCGCTGCGGTGATGAATGACGCAAGTCCTGTTTTAGCCCCTGCCTGATAATTGACGGCCGTGCGAGAAAATCCTCCTGTCACCGGATAGGCCGAGAAAAAAGAGGCGGTCACATTGGCGAGGCCCAGCCCGATCAGTTCCTGGTTGGAGTCGATCTTATACTTTTCTTTAGCACCAACCCACTCGGCGATGGAAATCGACTCCATGAAACCTATAAAAAGAATGGTCAAGGCCGCAGGAAACAAGGCTTCGACGGACCCAAGACTCCATTCAGGAATTGAAAAGGATGGCAGACCCTTCGGAACATGGCCCACAATTTTCACACCTGATTGATCGAGGCCGAAAAAATAGACGACCAGTGCGCTGGCGGCGACGACCACAATCGGAGCAGGGAAGTTCGGCAACTTCCGCTTGAAAACCACCAAAATAACGATGCCGGCCAGTCCAATACCAAAAGTGGCTGGATGGATGACTCCGATTCCCTGGATAACCCCTTTCAAGACGCTCATCGCCGAGTGCCCGCCAGACGACGGAATCCCAAATAAATGGTGCAATTGGCTGAATAAGATCAAAATGGCTGCCGCAGAGGTAAACCCTCGAATCACTGCGTGCGACAAAAAGTTCACAATAAACCCTGCCCGGAAAAGACCCAGAAAGAATTGGATCGTCCCCACCATAAAGGATAGAAGTAATACAAGACTCAGGTATTTTTCTGATCCGGGCTGAGCAAGAGGGGAGACACCCGCAAAAACAAGGAGAGAAATCATCGCAACCGGTCCAACTGCGAGTTGCCGGGACGAGCCCAAAAGGGCGTATACAATCAATGGGAGAGTGGAGGCGTACAGCCCTACGACGGGCGGCAGTCCGGCGAGCATCGCATAGGCCATCCCCTGGGGAACCAGCATGATGGCGACGACTAACCCTGCTGTGAGATCGCTCCTCAGGTGCTCTCGCTTATAGCTTCGAAGCCATTCGAGTGAAGGGATGATTTTCTGTAGCATACCCTGTCCCCCATGGAGTATGCCTCTCCTAAACGGGGTAAAAAGCCTTAGGGAGTTATCGTCCTGATGTCTCAATCCATACGAGCAAAGCGATGATCCCTACGGCGAGAGGAATGATAAGAAACCAATGGTTCATCTTGAACAATCTTGGGAAAGTGAGATCGCCAAAATCTCCTTTGCTCAAGATCTTTTTTTCCAATATGGGATAGAACTCTGAAAACAGGCCGACTCCAATGAGAAGTCCAACGATTCCTCCAAATAAAGCATCGAAGGAACCTTGTCCAACAGCGCCTACCATCGTACCCGGGCAATAGCCCAAGAGCCCAAATCCAATACCGAAGAGAAGTCCGCCGATCACGGTGGAGCCAAAAGATCCTGGTTTCGGGTGTAACTCGGCTTTCCTCAGACTTTTGAGCAAGTGGACGCCTATCTTTCCCGTAACGATGGCGGTCAACATGACTTTAACAACTGTGAAATCGGTAAGGAGAAGCTGGCCCATGATGACATCGTACTTTGTCACCCCGCCCTTTTGCAGGAGAAACCCAAAAAGGACGCCGATCATGAATCCGATGATCAATTGAACATTCTGTTTCGCGTGAAGCGCTCTGAACATGGTCCTTCCTTCCTTTTAGTTTAGAGTGCATGAAAAATAAATAGCGCCGTGCCAATCCCTCCAATAAAAAAACAGATCACAGCAAGCCAAGAACTCACCGCAAGTTGAAGCGTCCCACTGATCCCGTGTCCACTGGTGCAACCTCCTGCCCAGCGGGCGCCGATCCCCATCACGATTCCCCCGATGAAGGATACCCCCCATCTCAGGAAGGCGCTGTTTCCAAAAGCGGCAGACCATTTCGCCGGAACCCATTCTGTTCGGAGATCTCCTGAAAGCCTTGCCGAGATAAAAGCCCCAATAAAAATTCCCAATACCAGCATCCATTCCCAATCAATCGAAGGGGCGAACTTCCTGTAATAGGCTTTCTCTTGCACCTTTCTGCCTCGGAACAGACGTTCAATCATTCCGCTCGTCCTCGAAAAGGCCGTGGAACATCCGATCGGTTTATCTGATAGAAGAAACGCCACACAACTGAGAAGACCGATTCCAACCCCCACCGCATAAGGGGACCATTGTTTAAGGCCTAGCCATTCCATCATTTGAAATCCCTTCCCACCCCCCTTTTGTCAAAGGGAGGAATAAGATTTCCCCCCCCCCCATAAAGGGAAGTTGTGAAAAAATTGATTCTCACGGAGGGCGAGCGTGGATATCGGAGAAGTTTTAGAGCGGTACCTTTTCGCCGGCAACTCATGACGATAGAAAACTTATATCATCCTCGCTCACTTGCAGCATCCTATTCCCTCTGCCTATCAAAGACCGCAATTCTAAAACTTCGAAGATATTCTCGCTCGACTGACTCCCCCAATTTTTTCACAGCTTCAGGGAGATGAAAGGGGGTTACTTCGTACCATGTACTTCTTTTACTGCAGGCAAATGGGGCGCCGCGCAGGTGGGACAGGCGCCGATCAGTCCGGCCGCGCTGTAAGCCGTCATGCCACCCGCCACGTTGACGACTTTCTTGAAGCCATGCTGTTTTAAGACACTACATGCCAGGCTCGAACGATGCCCTGAGTTACAGATGACATGAACCGTCTGATCTTTCGGTATTTCTCCGTGGCGTTTTCGTGTATCCGGCGCCGCCATGTGAACGGCCCCTTCAATATGGAGAGATTCATACTCAAGCTTACCGCGCGCGTCGAGGATGAAAGGTTTGGGCTTATTTTTGGTAAGAGTGTTTAACTCATGTGCGGATATCTGGGGAACATGGTCCACGGGCAGTCCGGCTACACTCCAGGCATGCATCCCGCCGTCGAGCCATCCTGTAATTTGATCCAACCCCACGCGACGGAGCATGACAACGGCATCCCTTGCCCGCGACTCATTTTCGACGACGAGTATGATCGGCTTCCCCGGCGGAAGCATCCATCCGGAGAAGGTCGAAAAGTTCCCAGCCATATCGATGTTCCATGCACCAGGAATATGAACGCCTCCGAAGGCAAGATAGTCCCGTCCGTCGAGAATGATTTTCCCTTCCTCTGCGAACCGCCTTACCTCGGCCGGAGAAAATGGCTGGGGCGGAGTCAGCTCGGTCAATTTTGCAGGCCCTTTTCGATTGATATCGGAGCATCGTGAGAAATGATCCGGGGCTTCGGGCATTCCGCTCAACAAAGATCCCCGGAAGGCATCGACGGTTTTGTGTTGAAGCTCAGCATTATAGCGTTTTTCGTAGCCGATCGTGGAATATCGCATGGCACCCATAGCCCGGCCACAGAGAGAACCCGCTCCATGGGCTGGCAACACCAAGACATGATCAGGCAGGGCCTTCAGTTTTCCGAGGCTCTCAAAAAGTTTTCCGGCGAGTTCCACCGCCTGCCCCGGGAAAAGGTCCGGACGGCCCACATCGCCCACAAACAGTGTATCTCCGCAGAAAATAGCAACTGGCTCTGATCCACGGCTTCGATCCGTCACCACATAAGTGATATGTTCAGGCGTGTGCCCGGGCGTATCGAGCACACGGATATTCATATCCTCGATCTGAAATTCGTCTCCCTCTTTAACGGATCGATGTGGGAAGGTACATTGCCCTGCCTTGGGAGCGATGATTTCTGCGCCTGTCCTGGCAGCCAGATCCATGTGGCCCGAAATGAAGTCCGCGTGAAGATGGGTTTCGAGGATATGAGTCATTCGCATTCCCATTCCCTTTGCCACCGCAATATACTCCTCGATATCTCTTTGCGGGTCTATGATCGCGCATGTCCCTTTACCTCCAAGAAGGTAAGAGAGATGCGCAAGACCCGGAACAAAAAAAGATTGTATAAACATAAGACACTGCCCCCTTTCTAATATTATATATAAAATTGGCCAATATACAAAATTTTAGCAAAACAACTTCCTAAAAACAATTTTAAAATTTTTTTATCTTTATAATCAATTCAGGGAAGCTTTCAGGGATATTTCTCCCTTGCTGCAATTCTATTTTCATTCCACGAAAAATATGCTATTAAACGTCCATACCCTTAGGAGCCAAGCGCATGAAACATTTCTTTGATGTCTACCGAAAAAAAACACCGCTTTCAGAAAACCTCTTCAAGAGGGCCAGGGAGGTAATGCCCGGAGGTGTTTCTCACAACGTTCATTTTTTCCCGCCCTATCCATTCTTTGTCAAAAAAACAAAGGGCTCCAAAATATGGGACGAGGATGGGAATGAATATGTAGACCTCTGGATGGGCAATTTTACACATATTCTGGGACACCGCCCTTCCGTCGTGGTCCGGGCCGTTGAAAAACAATTGAAGGAGGGAGTTCATTGGGGCCTGGCCTATAAGAAACAGATCGAATGGGCAGAACTGGTTCAAGAACTGGTGC
>Ga0299912_10001522_pt1 | contig 18724 bp, 17 predicted proteins | sample RVTome_2_FD_207667 | JGI IMG/M metagenome (GOLD analysis project Ga0299912, IMG submission 207667) | Soil microbial communities from uranium-contaminated site in the Upper Colorado River Basin, Wyoming, United States - RVT95D214 (version 2) ... | reverse complement strand
AAGACGTGTGCTCTTCCGATCTTGTGATCCTTCTTTGAACCGATAATCCCGATCTCTTCCGGGTTGAAGAAGAAGGAGAGGCCAGAGAGCATGTGGGCGAATCCAGCAGGATGTTCTGAAAGAAAGGTGTAAAAAAGATGGAGGATCTGTTCGGCTTTTTCTTTCAAAGATTCCTTTCCGGTCAGAAAGCCCAGTCTCATCAGATTGAAGACCGCAACGGAATTGGAGGAAGGGATGGCATGATCATAAGGGTTTTTTGATCGCGCAATCAAAGGCTCATTCTCTTTCCCAGCGAAGAAAAAACCTCCCTTGCTCTCATCCCAGAATTGATGAATCATTCTTTCATTGAGTTCATCTGCTTCCTTAAGCCAGCCGATCTCAAAGGAAGCCTCATAAAGATCGAGGAGAGCCTGGATAAAAAAGGCATAATCTTCAGAATAACCCTTCACCTGACGCCTGTCCCCTCTAAAGACCCTCATCAGATGACCATCCCTCTTCATCTCTTGAAGGATGAAATGGGCGGCCTTTCGTGCCTCATTGAGATACTGTTCCTTTCCCGTGGCTTTGAATCCATCAGCAAAACTGGAGATCATCAACCCATTCCAGGAGGTCAGTATCTTCTCATCCTTTCCAGGTCTGACCCTTTTCTCCCTTTCGGCAAAAAGTTTCTTTCGCCCCTCCTCCAGTAATTTCTCTAAATCTTTGACGGGGACCCCGTATAGTTCAGACACCTTTTCCAGAGAGGAACCAATGTAGAGGACGCTAAATTCTCCCTCAAAATTTCCCTGGGAAGTCACCCCATAATAAGCACAGAAAGGAGCGGCTTTCTCTTTTCCCAAGGATGCCTTTACCTGATCTCTGGACCACACATAGAACTTCCCTTCCTGGCCTTCGCTATCTGCATCCTGGGTCGAATAGAAGGCCCCTTCCGGGCTGGTCATCTCTCTGAGAACATAATTCAGGATCTCCTCTGCTACACGACGGCACCTCTCTTTTCGCGTTGCCTGATAGGCTTCAAAATAAGTTCGAGACAGCAGGGCATTGTCATAGAGCATCTTCTCAAAATGGGGGATGAGCCATCGTTCATCCACAGAATAGCGATGGAACCCTCCTCCCAGATGGTCGTAGATCCCGCCATTGGCCATTTTCTCCAATGTCAATTCGACCATCTTCAATGCCTCTTTCGAATCAAACTTCTTCCAATATCTCAAAAGAAAAGAGAGGGCCATGCTGTTTGGAAATTTAGGGGCCCCTCCAAATCCTCCATAAGTTAAATCAAACTGACCCTCAAGCCCCTCAAAAGCCCTTGTCAGTACTGCCTCGTTCGTAGTCGCTTGAGAGGGCTCAATGGATACAATCTGATCGAGGGCATTTTTCACCTGAACGACCATCTTCTCCACTTCCCCAGGATGGGACCGGTAATAGTCTGAGACGACGACCAATATTTTTGGAAAGCCCGGAATCCCACCCCTGTCTTCAGGAGGAAAATACGTGCCTGCATGAAATGGGATGAGGTCAGGAGTCAAAAAGACGGTCATTGGCCAGCCACCCGCACCGCTGATCACCTGAACGGCATTCATATAAAGTTCGTCAAGATCGGGCCGTTCCTCCCGATCGACCTTGATGTTCACGAACCGCTCGTTCATGATCTTAGCGATGGCCTCATTTTCAAAACATTCCTTTTCCATCACATGGCACCAATGGCAGGAGGAGTAACCAATGCTGAGGAGAATGGGTTTGTCCTCCTCTCTGGCCCGTCTGAGGGCCTCCTCTCCCCACGGATACCAATCCACCGGATTGTGGGCATGCTGCAAAAGATAAGGATTCGTCTCGTGGTGTAGCCGATTTGTATATTTGTGCTCCATCTTCGATCCCCCGTCGTATCTATAACCGTTGAAATTACGAATAACAAGAAGTCATCAAACGAAAGTCAGCGATTTAAAGAATATATCCCTTTATAAAATGCTTACTTTGTTGGAAGAAAATCGATCGTGTAGAATTCTAATCCTGAGGGATGATGAGATGCAAAGGTCTTAAGAAGGCGAGCTATTCGAGCAAATGGATCTCCCGGGATGCTATTCAGCCTGTTCATTGCACCGAACCAGGAAGAGAGGCTTTGGCGAATGGCGGGGCAACTTCTCTGCCACGCTTATTCAGCCTGGTTGATCGCTGATAATTGCCAGGGGTTGTTTCCCACGGGCCGGGTAAATGTCCAGTACTCTTCGAATTTAACAGGTTCTGTCTTACTGCCAGATGATCTTCCACCGCCCGCCCTTGCAAAGGCATCCATTGGGAGGACACACAAGAACAAAAAGTAAAAGACCCAAAGAATCAAACACGTCTTTCCCCATCGGTTTCTAAGCATGAGTTGCCTCCTGTTTCATTGGGTCCGGCTCAAGAATCTTTAATTCACTCGTCGTACACCCAACCCTTAATGGAGAATTTCTATAACATATTTTGATTTGGATGAGTATCTATCTGTTGTTTCCTATTCCTCCCTTAAATCCCTAGCCATTTTACTCGAATCCTTGGCCCCTGTTCTATTTCATTTCATCCCTTTTGTTTTTTCTTCTAAAATCGGGATCACATTTTGAAAATCATCCACAATGCCGTAATCTGCCACTCCGAAGATGGGAGCGCGAGGATCTTTATTGATGGCGATGATCGTTTCAGAGCCCCGGATGGCAGTGACGTGCTGGAAGGCACCGCTGATGCCGATGGCGATGTAGACCTTGGGCTTAACGGTCTTTCCTGAGATTCCTACCTGGCGCTCTTTGGGTAGCCAATTTCGATCCACCACTGGCCGCGAACAGGCAAGGACCCCGCCTAAGCTTTTTGCCACCTCCTCGATCATCGGAATGTGTTCAGGTCCTCCGATCCCTTGGCCTACAGAGACGATGATCTCTGCTTGAGTGATATCCTCTCCTGTAATAGGGGCTTCAATATATTCAATAAATTTCTTTGCATCGATCGTCCCCTGGAGAGGGGAGGTCTCCATGACAATCCCAGCCTTTTCTTCACCAGGCGCCCCAGGGTTGAAAACACCCGGCCGAATGGTAGCCACATATCCCTTTGATTCCCTCAGAGATACATTGGCATTAACCTTTCCTCCGTAGATGGATCGAACCGCTTTCAAACGGTTCTCTTCAAAAGAGAGGCCAATACAATCTGTGACCAAGGGAAACCCCATTTCCACAGAAAGGCTCGGCGCCAGCTCCATTCCAAAAGCCGTGTGTCCTATCAGGGTGAGATCAGGCTGATATTTTGCGATGATAGAGGAGAGGACTTTTTGATAGAGGATGGAATTGAAATGTTCGAGTAGGCCATCCTCCACAACCAGGACCTTTGATGCCTTTGTAGCCAACTCCTCAGCGAAATGTTTAACATTATGACCCAATAGAATAGCTGTAGAAGAACCCCCCTGTTGGGATGCCAGCTTTTCTCCGGCAGCTAACATTTCATGGGTGATGTCCCGAATCTTACCTTGCCGATGCTCAACCAATATGAAAATTTCTCCCATACTTCTACCCCCTGTTTCCTAAGCTTGTGTTGATGGGAATCTTTAATAGATCAATCGGCGAATCGAATGTCAAATGCCAAAGCTCAAATGTCAAATCAAGCTCAAACTCAAAATGTCAAATTCATTATTAGTTTTGGGTTTTGACATTCATTTGACATTTTGGTTTTGACATTTGGAATTTAGATAGTTAGCCTCCCTTTTTCTTCTTCAGAATCTTAGTCAATTGGGTCACGACCTCTTCAGGACTCCCCTTCAATATTTCTGCCATCTTTCCAATGGGCGGGAAGAATACCTGATCGATTTTTGTATCCACTGATTCACCAAGGGTGAGCCCGACCTCCTCCATTCCAAGATCCTTGATCTCCTTATCTTCTGCATCTAAGATGGCCGCAAGGGAGACATATTTGGGCTCATTGATCCCTGTTTGGATGGTTAAAACAGCAGGAAGTTTGAGTTCCAAAACTTCATCGATACCCCCTTCCAATTCTCTTTTGACCGTTGCTTTGTCTCCAGTAATATCGATGTGGGTCACAATGGCCGCGTGAGGAAAACCTAACATTTGAGCCAGGCTCACTCCAACCTGTCCCCAGTTGTCATCCTCTGCCTGAACACCTGTTAAGATGAGATCAAAAGATTGATTTTTAATTGTTTGAAAAAGTATCTTGGCAATCAGCTGGCCGTCTTGAGCAGCAGGTTCCTCAATCCTCAATGCCCTATCTGCACCCATGGCCAAGCATCTCGTCAGCACCTCTTTGGACTCTTCGGGCCCGACTGTGATAACAGTGACCTCACCCCCATATTTTTCTTTTAAGAGGGCCGCCTCCCTGACTGCATAGCCGTCCCAATCGTTGAGGTGAAAGACGAGATGATCCTTCTTAATATCCCTTCCGTCCTTCTCGACGAAAAGATCTGCTTCTGCTGTCTTTGGAATCCTTTTGATACATACAGCGATATTCATACTAACCTCCAATTCAAAAATTAAGGAATTTAGGAATTATTAAATTCCTGCCTACCGCAGGCAGGCGCAATCCCTCAATTCCTAAATTACATGGCTTCGACTACTAATTCTGAAATATCTTTTACCACAACCTGATCTGTTAAACCAGATATCTTAACTGCATCTTCCAGGGTTAAAAGACAGAAAGGACAAGCGGTGGCCATCACCTTCGCGCCCAAAGCATGGGCCTCCTTGATTCGAATCTCCCCATTGCGAATCCCTTCTGTTCCCCCTTCAGCCCACATCCTGCCGCCTCCTCCTTCACAACAAAGACTCCTGTGCTTTGATCTTTCCATTTCAGCGAATTCCAATCCAGGAATGGAGGTCAGAATTTTTCTCGGTTCATCGAAGACCAGATTCTGCTTCCCGAGAAAACAGGGATCCTGATAGGTAGCAGAAAGATTCAATGCCTTTGACAATTTCAATTTCCCCGTCTCGATCAAATCTGCAATGACCTGTGTATAGTGCTGGACCGGGATAGCCAAGTCCGGATACTCATTTTTGAAAGCGTTAAAGCAATGGGGTGAGATGGTGATAATTCTTTTAATCCCAGACTTTTTAAAGAGGTTTGTATTGTCCTTTGCCAGTTTTTTGAAAAGGGCCTGCTCGCCCATCCTTTTGATCTCGTTTCCGCAACAGGATTCCTTCTTCCCGAGAATCCCAAAGTCGATGTCTGCTTTTTGAAGGATCTTCACGAGGGCCGTTGAAACATTCTGAACCCTTGGATCATATGAGGGAGCACAGCCCACATAGAGCAGTGTCTCTGTGGTTGCCTCGCCGAGAATTTTTACTCCGAGGTCTTTTGCCCAATCCGCCCTGCGATCTCGGAATCGTCCCCATGGGTTCCCTTGAAGGAGGGTATTTTCAAGGGCATCCCTGATGGTTGAAGGAACTTCGCCTTGATTGGCAAGAAAATTTCGTATCCCCATAATCAGCTCAACGTTTTTCACTCCGGCAGGACAGCGAAGGCTACAAGTGCTGCAGGTGGTGCAGGCCCATAATTCAGGCCTCTTGAATAACGGAGAAAGGTTGGCCGTAAAGATTGTCTCCCTGACCAGCCTCCTCATATTGAGGGGAGATCTAAATTTGACAGGACATCCTCCCGTGCACGTCCCGCATTGGATGCATACATTGAGTTGGTAATCTTTGACAAAAGTCTTAGGGTCTATTTTCATCCAGCCAATCCTTCCACCTCCGCCAGGACCTGATCTTGGGTGAAATGGTTCTGTCTGGCTGCCTTGTTGGGGCAGATCGCGGTGCAGGCACCACAGCCTTTACAAAGCGCCTCATTGACAGCGGAGATCCCCTTCATCTCAAGAAAGTCGATCGCCGAGTAAGGACAGATCTCAATACATAATTTGCATCCTGCGCAGAGATCAGGATCGATTGATGCGGTGGTAGGTTCGACCTCGATCTCCCCTTTGGTGAGCAGGGACATCACCTCTGCTGCAGCAGCAGAGGCCTGGGCCACGGTGTCAGGAATATCTTTGGGCCCCTGGCAGCATCCTGCCAGAAAGATCCCATCGACATTTGTGGCAACCGGCCTCAGCTTCGGATGAGCCTCCATGAAGAACCCATCCGCACTCCGGCTGATTCCAAATACCTGTGCGACCCTTTCGGCATCACGACGGGCGGTTAAACCGGTTCCCAGTACTACCATATCCACATTGATCTCAATAGGAGTCCCGAGCAGGGTATCCTCTGCTGCGACGACGAGACGGCCGTCCCTTTTAAAAATCTCAGAACCTTTACCCCGGATGAAGTAAATTCCTTCTTCTCGAACCCGTTTATAGAACTCCTGATATCCTTTTCCGAAGGCATTCATGTCGATATAGAATTCATAGATCTCGGCCCCGGTCTTCTCTTTTGCCAGATGGGCCTGCTTCATCGATGCCATGCAGCAGATTCTGGAGCAGTGGAGGTTCGCGTTTTCATCTCGGCTTCCGATACAGTGGAGAAAGGCGATGGCCTTGGGAACGCTTCCATCCTTCAGCAATATTTCTCCCTGAGTAGGCCCTGAAGGACTCGAAAGCCTTTCGAATTGAAGACCGGTGACGATAGGGTCATAGACCCCATATCCATACTGTGGAAGGAGATGGGGATCAAACGGATCATATCCCGTTGCGATGATGATCGACCCCACTTCCTTCTCGATCATTTCCTCTTTCTGATCAAAATCGATGGCGGTCGCTTTGCAGGCTTCGACACATGATTTCTTGCATTTCCCTTTGCTTAAAAGGAGGCAGCTCTCTTTATCAACGACTGCCTTCAAAGGAACGGCCTGGGGGAACGGGATATAGATCGCTCTGCGCGTGGCCATGCTCTCTTCGAAATCCGAAGGCACCCCTTTTTTCAAAACGCAAGCCTCCGTGCAGTCTCCACAGCCGGTGCACCGACTGAAATCGACGAAGGTGGGATTTTTTTTGATGGTCACCGTGAAGTTGCCGACATAGCCTTTGACCTCAGCCACGTCCGAGCAGACCAAAAGCTCGATATTATTATTTCGGGCCACTTCGACCGTTTTAGGTGTAAAGATGCAGGAAGCACAGTCAAGGGTTGGGAAGGTCTTATCGAGCTGGGCCATATGGCCGCCAATAAAAGGGGCTCTTTCAACCAGGGAAACCTTCATCCCCGCATTGGCAATGGTCAAGGCGGCCTGGATCCCAGCAATACCCGCTCCAACGACCAATACCGTGGGTGTGATCCCGACCCTTCTTGCTGTCAGAGCTTCTTGGCGCAACACTCTTGCTACCGCCGCCCGAAGGATATGCCTGGCTTTCTCCGTCGCCCTTTCTCGATCCTGATGAACCCAGGAGCACTGCTCACGGATATTGGCAATATTGAGAAAATAGGGATTGAGCCCCTCTGCGGAGAGAACATTTCGGAAGGTCATTTCATGCATTCGAGGGGAACAGGCTGCGACCACCACCCGGTCGATGGAGAGTTCGCGGATATCCTTTTTGATTAAATCCTGTCCAGGATCAGAACAGAGATAACGGTAGTCCCGGGCTATCTTGACCCCGGGAAGGGTGCCGGCGAAACGGGCGAGCTCATTACAATCAACCGTGGCAGCGATATTGGTACCGCAGTGACAGATATAGACACCGATCTTCTGCTTCATAAGGTAACTAAAAGGGCTCAAGGGGTCCAGGATTCAAGTGATCAAGGGAGAAATATTTTTCTTGAAACCCCTTGAACCCATGAACCCTCGAATCCTCGTACCCTATTTCTGATTTTTATGTCACGCCGAGAATACGGCGACCAATCAGTAGCTTCTGTATCTCCTTTGTTCCTTCATAGATTTCAAGCAACTTAGCCGCCCGATAGTAACGCTCGATAGGATAATCATCGAGGTAGCCATATCCACCGTGAAGCTGAAGAGCTTCATCTACTACCCTGACGGCAACATTGCAGGCCCACCATTTCGCCATAGCTGAAAGTTGGGAGTTTGGAGTTCCACGATCGACATACCAACAGGCTTTAAACGTTAAGTCCCTTGCCGTCTCGATCAGCGTTGCCATTTCAGCCACTTTGAATTGAGTGATTTGAAACGAGGCAATCGTTTTCCCAAACTGCTTTCTCTTCTTCACATAATTGACTGCCTGCTCCATGGCTCCCTGGGCAAGGCCGACTCCATCACCCGCTATCATCAATCTGGAATAGTCGAGAAACTTCATCAATTGGATGAATCCATTGCCCTCTCCACCCACCAAGTTTTCCCTTGGGACTCTCACATTATTGAAATAGACATTAGCGGTATCGGAAGCATGAAGCCCCATCTTACCCAAAATTCTGTCCGCTTTGTATCCCGGACGGTCTGTTTCAACAAGAAGGATACTGTGGCGATTTGATTTTGAGGTCTCTTCGGGATGAGTCAAACAGTAAACTAAAAGGAATCTGGCTTCTGTGCCATTGCTGATCATGACCTTATTGCCATTGATGACATACTCATCCCCGACATTCTCTGCTCGAGTGGTTGCCGAGGCTGCATCGCTTCCAGCCTCAGGCTCCGTGATGGCAAAACCCATGACCCAGTCTCCCTTGACTAAGGGCGGAAGGAATTTCTTCTTCTGTTCCTCAGAACCATACAGTAACAGTTCTTGGGCACCAAATGTTGTCTGAGAAAATATTTGGCCAAGCCCAGGCTCCGCCCTCCAGAATTCCTCCATGATGATGCTATGTTCAAGAGAACCCAGACCAAGGCCGCCATACTCTTTCTTGATATAGACACCGACGAAGCCCAACTGGGCTGCTTTTTTAATGATGTCTCTTGGAAATTCTCCCTTAGCCTCACACTCTTTCCCAATGGGTGCCAATTCGCCTTCAGCAAACTCTCGAGCGGCCAAACGGATCTGTTTTTGCCGATTGGTCAGTTCAAAATCCATGATTCCTCCTCAAAGTGTAAAACCAGAATCAGGGTAACACTTTAGCTCTTTATAAAATCGCCCACATGGGACACTGGTTCCCGCCAAGGGCGGGACTGGAAAGGTTTTAGAGCGGAAACCTTTTACTGGATCATTCAGATGCCCCCAAAAGTATTGCAGCGTTTTGTTCACTTTCTCCATTTCAATACTATAAAATATAAAAGCCCGCATTCTAAAACTTTGGAAGTCCCGCCTTTGGCGGGAACCGGGACACCCATCCCATTCCATTTCAAAGAGCTAACGTGTTACGAATAAGGAAAGCTAAGGTGCTTCAAAAAAGACGAGTAAAAGAAAGAGAATATTTCTGTCGCCTGATCAGTATTTCCCCAACAGCTCTCGGGCAATAATTGTTTTTTCAATCTCTTTGGTTCCTTCGTAGATTTCAACAATCTTGCAATCCCGATAAAAACGCTCGATATTGTAGTCTCCCATAAACCCATATCCTCCATGGAGTTGAAGGGCCTCTTCGGCAACCCTCACTGCCGTCTCTCCTGTGTACCACTTCGCCATGGAGATGAGATGGGGTTCCACTCTGCCGTGGTCGAGAAGCCAGGCAGCCTTCTGGTAGAGATTTCGGCCGGCTTCGATTCGAGTGGCCATTTCTGCAATCTTGAACTGGGTGACCTGGAAAGAGGCGAGTGGTTTTCCAAATTGTTGCCGATTCCGAACATGCTTAATGGCCTGCTCCATGGCTCCCTGGGCCAGCCCAACAGCCTCGCCGCAGACATGGAGACGCGTGTGATCAAAGAACACCATAAACTGTTGAAATCCTCTTCCTGCAGTTCCGATAAGATTCTCTTTGGGTACCCTGACATCGCTGAAAGAGATCTCGGCGGTATCAGAGGCGCGGAGGCCGAGTTTGTTTTTCATCTTGCTCGCCTCAAAACCTTTGCGGTCTGTCTCGACCGTGATGACACTGAACCGGTCATGCCGGGACTTGACGTGCGGTTCTGTCACGCAAAGAACCTGAAGGAAATTGGCAAGAGTCCCGCCGGTGATGAATGTCTTGGTACCATTGATGACATATTCGTTACCGTCCAGAATGGCGGTGGTTCTAACGGAGGAAACGTCACTTCCTGCGTCTGGCTCGGTGATGGCAGCTCCGGTGATGGCCTTCGCCTGCACCAAGGGAGGTAGCCATCTCTTTTTCTGCTCCTCGGTGCCAAAAAGGAGGATCATTTCCGAGCCAAAAGTGCCTGCCAAGATAAAATGCGCAATCCCAGGATCAACCCGCCAGAATTCTTCGTTGATGAGACAGTGCTCCAAATACCCTAACCCTGCCCCGCCGTAAGTTTCGGGTATGAAGACCCCTACAAAACCAAGCCCACACGCCTTTTCCCAGAGATGTTTTGGGGCTTTCTCCTCACGATCGCACTCCTGGGCCAAATCTGGGAACTCTTTCTCAGCAAATTCTCTTGCCGCCTTGATGATATCGTTTTGTTCATCGGTCAGATCAAAGTCCATGAATATTTCTCCCTAACTGGCAGATTCCTTACCCCTATCTTGGGGGAACTCCCGGGCGGCTAAACGAATCTGTTTTTTGCCGGTTGGCCAGTTCAAAATCCATAAATTTGCTCCCATTATAAAATGAAGCGTTGGTATTTACAATTTTCCTTCTTTTCTTGATTTTCGAGTCAGATCGATTTTATGGCCGTTGGCAGAGAAGATAAAGACGTACTTCCGTATTTGACCGTATAACGATTGTGACCTTTCCTTCCCTATTTTTTAGATCGCTCGGTCCTCACATTGTTAAATTTCATCTGGGCCAATAATTTACTCAGGGCCAATCGATGTTCATCCGTCTTCATAGCGTCGAGAAAGGCCAAAGATTCATACTGTATGACTTGATCCAGAGTGGATTGCATCCCATGACGTAAAATCTCTTTTGACCTTTGTACGGCAGCAGGCGGCATGGAAGCAATTTGTTTGGCCATCTTTTTGGCCTCAGGCATGAGTCGGTTATGTGGAAATACCCGGTTAACCGCCCCTATTTCTAATGCTTCATGAGCATCAAAGAGCCTGGCAGTAAAGATAAGCTCTGCAGCTTTGCCATACCCTATGAGTCTGGGTAGAAAATAGGTGCTGCATAATTCTGGGGTGACTCCTATCCGGACAAAGGCACAGCTAAATTTTGCCCTTTCAGAGGCAAGACGAATATCACAAGTTAGCGTTACAGTAAAACCAAAACCATAAGATGGCCCATTGATGGCTGCTATAATGGGTTTGGGGTACTGTATAAAGGCCCTAGGCAGATCAAGTAACCCAAATCTTAATTTCTTTTTATGATCCTTACTATTTTCTTGAGCCTCTATAAATCTGTTAAGATCGGCACCCGCACAAAAACCTCGACCCCGCCCAGTGAGAATCATGACCCGGATGTTATTATCTTCCTCAGTCTCTTTAAGCGCATGAACCAGCTCAACCATCATCGTTTCACTCAGGGCATTTAGAACTTCAGGCCGATTCAAGTAGATAAAAGCGATCCCATCTTCTCTGATCAATTCAATATCTTCGTATTCCATTATCTTCTCCTTTCAAAAAAATCTTTTGGATCAGATTGAGGTGTTATCATATTTGGGAATATTCATTCCATAGATACCCAGATCTTTAAAGATCGATGGACCTGATCCATGTTCCATCCATTTCAGAACGCAATCCACCGACCAATCTCATTACCTTCGCATGATGCTCAAAAGTTTATTTTCTTTTTTAGTTTTTCGATGAGGTCAGAGAGATTTTCATATTCGATCGTGTTCAGTTGTTTAATCATCTCAGGGAGGGGGGAGCCTTTTTTATGAATGATAGTGACCTCCCTTCCTAAGCCGAGGGCAATACCGAGTTCGAGGAGCACATCACCCTTTTCAGGACTCGAGAGATCGTAGATCCCAAATCTCGCACCCTTGATCTGATCGATCCGGTATTGAAGGGGTTCCCCTTTTTGGAGGGCTTCAACGCCATCAATCGGGTCCAGTCCACTTCCCTCAAAGGCGGATTGGATGGCCTGAATCTTCTCGGGCTCTAAGACGCCAGAGGATATGAAATATTCTCCCTTGAGCGAGACCTCCACGGTCTTCGGCGTCGTCTGGATCTTCTTAAAAAGCGTTCGATCCAATGTCAACTCCTTGATCGCTGATTGAAGGATACTCTTTGTATTTTCGAGATCTTTTTTGTAGCGGGCAGAGTTAATCTTGTCGATTCCTGGAGAGGAAAAGGTTTTGACACTCATCTCCCGAAATCGGAGGGCTAAGAAATTCTGATAGTGGATCGATCTGGAACTAAAGGTTTTTTCCAATATGGCCTTTGTTTCCGCGTGCCATTGTTTAAATATCTCATGATCAGGGTGAAGGCCCACCATTCCGTCCACTCTGTTTAACTGCTCTCTGATCAGGTCGATGGGGTCCCTTTCCGCCATTTTATTGCCTTCCCGTTATTTTTATTAAGATCGAAAATAACAATGGACGAACAGAATGTCAACCCTTCGCCCCCCTTGTTTTAGAATCCATATCCCCCCTATTGTGGGAGTGAGGAGTGAGTGCAACAGAGTTAGTGAGGAGGCTTGGACTTTCTCAGCCAGCGGTGAACATTTCGGTAGTTACAGGAAGAATAGTTTTTTATACTATTATGGACGTTCCTAAGTGCCTTGAGACCAAGCTCATCTTTTGCTTCCTTCCTGCTTATCAAGTATTGATGCGATGGAAGTTCCTTAGTTAAGGTATCGACCAACTTTTTTATTTTTTTAGGGTCTTCTTCGTACCTTCTATCACTTTCAGACTGCAAATCACTTGCAACTGGGTTGATAGATGAATAGAAGGGAACGGTTCATTTGTTACTGATACGACATCTGTGAAGTTAAGAGAAGAAGATTCCAGTGACAGTCCGGTGATGGTATTTTTAAGGGTTATAACAGTTTAACTCAGTGAAATTTAAATATAATTATGGTGGAGGCGGCGGGAATCCAATAAGCGCCTCTATTTCCAACCTAACGATATTGCAAAGGAAAATTCAAGGGGATTCTTTCTGGATAGTATTTGGATAGCGGATCTCCACCCCCAGATCCTTCCTTATTTGGCATAGGGTATACGTCTTCGAATATCTCGACATCCCGTTCCCTTCTTCAAAAAGCATCAGGACAAATTTTTTACTTGACAATTAATCGCAATTTTGCGATATTATAACCAAGGGGCAAATGCCAAGAACTGAAGTGGTTTTTTTCGCTGAAGAGAACGGGGATTGTCCGTTGATCGGTTGGATGGACAGCTTACCCTCAAAGGCGAACATTAAATGCATAGTTCGGATTGAACGTTTGGCTGAAATGGGGTATGAGCTGCGTCGTCCAGAAGCCGATTTCCTTCGAGACGGCATTCATGAACTACGGGTTGCATTGCAAGGCGTTCAATACAGAATGTTATATTTCTTCAGCGGAAAACAGGCTGTTATATCCCATGGTTTGATAAAGCGAGACAACGAAATAGCTCCAAAGGAGATTAACCTTGCAATTGAACGCAAGGCCCGGTTTGAAAGGGATCCTCAGAAACATGTTTACGGAGGTTAACCGTTATGGGAACTGATAAGGGAAAAATCAAACGTACAACGAACGGTGTCGAAATACTGCATAACCGCTACATCGGAAAGAATACCAAGCGAAAAGCCCTTTTAGATAAAGAGCGTGTCAATGCTGGGGTTGCTCAGTTGATCTATGATCTCAGGACGCGAGCAGGATTGACTCAAAAGGCTCTTGCGGAACGTATTGGGACCACTCAATCGGTCATTAGTCGTCTTGAAGATGCGGATTATGAAGGTCATTCTTTAGACATGCTCACCCGTATCGCAGAAGCACTTAATCAACGGCTCATTTTGCAGGTGGAACCAAATGATGCGATACGGCCCATTTCTCAGAGGCTTTCGCAAAAAACTCTTAGATCTTGAAATCGAGGAAATTCGCTCCCTATATCCAGAGGTCATGCGGAGATTGAGAGAGAAACAGCATTTAACTGTGGATATGCTCGCCACGAAATTAGATGTAGATCCGAACGAAATCCTCGCCTGGGAACATGGCGAGGATTATCGTCTAACAGCACCACTACTCTCCAAACTAAGCGATGTTTTCAATATCCCCTCTCAAAATCTTTGCATGCTCGCCGGGGCACTACCATATAACTTGGATGAGTTTCTTAGAGAAGTGTCCAAACTTGTGGCAAAGTTAGAGGAGTCCTCAAAAGTTACAAGAAGTAGGCAACAATCACTCGATGAATTCATCAACTTTCTTAGGAGTATGCCTGGGGAAACCCTTGAAGGAGTGCCTTGCGGATTAATACCTTTACACTTTGACAAAGGTGAGTGAGCCTTCATCCCAAGGCCATGAGTTGCAGCCTCATGGCCGGAAGGACGGGATGATGCCCACTCGAAGGTAAATCTACCACCAAATCTAAATCTGTTCAACTCAGGAAGGAGGTTGGACCCGTGAAGAAGAAAGAGGTCTTACATCTAAGGCTGTGGATTGCCTCGTCAGATCGATGGCAAAAAAGGCTTTAATCCAGAAGAGAATCCACCCTCATGTCATTCGGCACACCTTTGCCACGACCCTCCTGGATAACGGAAATGATCTTAAAACCGTCCAGGCCCTCATGGGCCATTCTCATATCCGCACTACGGAGACGTATCTCCACAGCACGGATGCCCGTCAGGTGGAGGCGATAAGGAGTCTTCAATTTGGTGTATAAATTTATCAGGAGGGGGCTGCCGTGAGGGCTCCTTCCTGTATCAGTGCGTTTCCGGTAGGTTTTGCAGCTGACGATAAACAGGAAGACTACATCACCATTTAATACATGAGGGAAATATGGAATTTGAGGAGAAGTTCATAGGGTTTGTGGACGTGCTTGGCTTCAAGAAGATGCTTGAGGCTGCTGCGAGCGCGTCTAAGCAGCCCTTATCTGAACTGATCGAGTTGGTAAATACCTTTGGGGTGCTTGGCTTGAAGAAGATGGTTGAATCTGCTGCGAATGGGTTTGGCCAACCCTTATCTGAATTGATCGAGTTGCTAAAGACCCTTGGTTCGCCTGAAGATGCATTACGATTCAAGAGAAGTGGGCCAAGCATTTGTCCGGAAAGCAAATACCTTCAGGGTGATCTTAATTTTAAGATAAGACAGGTCTCGGACTATGTGCTTGTATCTGCTGAAGTATCCCCAGCAGGGGTAATTAACTTGATCAGCCATTGCTGGACGGTAGTATTATCTCTATTGCTGCAAAGAGGGATAATGTGCAGGGGATATATTACGAAGGGGTTGATTTATCACACTGATACCCAAGTTAGCGGACCTGGTTGTCAAGAAGTTCACTCGAAGGAACCGAATGTGACAGTATTTAAGCGTGAAGCAAACGAAAGGGGAACACCTTTTGTTGAAGTTGATTCCGTCGTTTGCACTACCGTAAGGGAATGCGGAGATCAATGCGTGAAAATGATGTTTTCACGTATGGTGAAAGACGACGGAGAAGTTGCAGCATTATTTCCTTTTCAGCGATTGAGCCACTCTTTTATAGTTGGAGGGTGGCCTGGACAAAAGTTCGATCCAGAAAAGGAGAGAAGGTCAAATGAAGACATGCGGCGACTTATTAAACAATTAAAGGAACGCATAATGGACCTTGTCGATAAATCCAATCCCAAAGCGGTAATTAAAGCGGAGCACTATATTCAGGCGTTAAACGGCCAGCTCGCAGTTTGCGATAGGACCGATGAAGCGATCGATTTTGGGTGATGTTCGTGTCTCTTTTATTACCCAAACTCGTCCAGCCCCATCGATAATTAAAAGGCTTTTCGGTCCTCGACTCCTACCCGATTTGGGTAATAAAAAACCATTACACAACATTCTAACCTCGCAACTCAAAAAAGGACTGAAGAACAACGTGGATCGAGCGGAAATCTACGGGACGATTTGCGGATTGCACCCACTTATCTACACTCTCATAAGACTCAAGAAAATGACGATTTTTGGTCAAAATCTTCAAGCAAGATGAGGAGACCCGATTTTCACCCTGCCTCCAAATAAGTTCTAAGGCACCCCAGGCAGAATCGATTTAACAAGGTCCTCGACCTCATCCTACTTAACGAATCTTTGCCTAAGAAGTGGCCAGTTTGCTCGCCTATTCACCGGTCACATATACTTAGTGGGTATGATGCTCCTCTTCAGCTTTGTCCGCCTCGGCCTTGGTCTTGTGCACCGTGCCGTCAGGGTGGTTTGGCGGTGAATATATAGTGTACAGCTTCAACCGCCCCTTCCCGGTGTTTATCACGTTGTGAAAGGTTCCTGCTGGGACAATAACCGCCTCACCGTCATGGACAACATGTTCCTCTTTTTCATTGAAGATGAATTTTGCCTCGCCTTGCTCAATCCTGAAGAACTGGTCTACATCATGGTGGACCTCGTCTCCAATTTCCTCTCCTCGTTGAAGGCACATTACAACCAGTTGGGCATTCTTACCAGTGAACAAAACCTGTCTGAAGTAATTGTTTTTCAATGTCTGCTTCTCGATGTTTCCAACATATCCTGTCATTCTGGCACCTCCTTCTTTGATTAAGCAAAGTTTGTTAGTAAACGTCTTTGCCTTGGGTCTATAATCTCCATCAAACGAATGGACCCATTAGACTATGACCTCACTTACCCGAAAAACCCAACACCTTGGCCTAATATATCACGAAATTCAGGAAGGATAAAGGGGTTTCTGGCCGGTATTGTCTTTTATTACACAAAGAGAAAGAACTGTAAGTAAAATTAAAAGAGTTCTCGGGATTCAATCATCATAGTATTTGGGTAATAAAAGATCATCCTGAAGGAAAACAACCAAAGAAATAAGAGGGGAATAGGGCTAACTCCATGACGCTTGATGGACATTGGAAAGAGTATTTTGGGAGTTGTTAAAGGAGGAATACTTTAGGGGAATATTTATGAGTTTTAATATCTCAGAGTCGTTTTTTGGCAAAGGCACGGCCTGAAGGCCCTTTGAGGTATTTTTCAAATTCAAGGGCTTTCTGGTGGTCACTGAAGGCAACGGCAGTTTTTATATACCAGGGTCTGTATTTTGAGGTATGAAGACATTTTCCCAAGTTATGAGATTTCAACCGGGAATCAAGGTTTTCCGTAAAACCGGTATAGAATCTTTTCTGATCGACCTCGGACTGTAGGATGTAAACATAGTAAAATTTCATCCGCCTTCGCCTAAGGGCTTCGGCGCGACAGACTTCGCTCCTCCCTGCGTTAGAGAAATGAAGTCTGGCGTGCCGAGACGTAGCTTCGGACTTCACCTCTGAAGTCTGAAGCGAAGTCTGGTGGAGGCGGCGGGAATCGAACCCGCGTCCGGAAACCTTCCGACAGAACATCTACATACATAGCCTGTATTTTAAATTCGCCCCTTGAGCCTCCCACAGGCAGGATTCCCGAGAGACTATCCTATGAGGTTTCGCCCCTCTCCTATAGGCGTCGGAGAGGAACTATCCTGTTTTTCTGACATCCTGATCCTGCCCTACAGGCAAGGACAGGGAGGACGCCTAGCTGCCCTTAGGCAGCCAGGGCATAATCGTAGTTGTTTGCGATTATGTTTAATCCCATTTGTTTAACGAGCCAATGGGACCTCGGTATGCAGCCCTGCCGTCAACGATCCCCGTCGAACCCTTTTCGCCCCCTTTCCATCTCACGTTCCATTGTTTTCTTCTTCAGGGTTTCTCTCTTATCAAAAAGCTTCTTTCCTTTTGCAAGACCCAGATCCACTTTGACCTTGCCATTGACAAAGTAAAGTTTGAGCGGGATTAAAGTATATCCTCTCTGTTCGACTTTGCCAATGAGCCTTTTGATCTCCTTTTTATGAAGGAGAAGCTTTCGAGTCCTCAACGGATCATGATTCAACCGGTTTGCCTGGGGATAGGGATTGATATGGGCATCGACAAGAAAGACCTCGTCTCTTTTGATATCTCCGTAACTATCTCCCAGGTTGACCTTCCCATCCCGTAAGGACTTGACCTCTGAACCCATAAGAGCAATACCGGCCTGGTACTTCTCCTCAATAAAGTAATGATAAAAAGCCTTCTTGTTCTGACAAATTAGCTTTTCTGCCATATTCCTCTTTTATTCTACATGAAAAGGCAATTCAAATCAACGGATCTGTAAAAGGGATGGATAGGGAGACGCTGCGGCAGGAAGACACGGAGAGAATGAAAGCCCTCATCGCGTCATGCCATCACGCCATCGCTGCGTCATTATACTCGGACAGGCAGTTCGATAAGAAAGGTTGTCCCCTTCGGCTCATTGTCCCGGACCCGAATATGTCCGTAGTGGTCAGCGACGATGACATTGACGATGGTGAGCCCTAACCCCGTCCCGCTTTTCTTGGTGGAATAGTAAGGTTCGAAAAGCCTCTGTTTGTCCTCGTCGGGAATACCACACCCATTGTCACTCACCTCAACGCGAACCATCTGCAGTTTCGGATCGTAACTCGTCTTGATCTCAATCTCCCCTTCCCTTTCGACGGCGGTAAGACTATTCTTGATCAGGTTGATCAGCACCCGTTTCATCTGATCCCTGTCGATGTTGAAGACGGGAAGGTCCTGAGGAATAAATTCAAAGCGGACCTCCTTGTGAGCCTCCTGGAAGAGGAGCAGGGTCTCCTGAATGATCTCATTAAGATGATTGGGGGTAGGTTGGGAAGCAGGCATCCGAGCAAAGTTCGAAAATTCATTGACCATTCCCTTCAGTTCCTCAACCTGTTTGACAATGGTTCGGGTGCATTCATCGAA
>Ga0299912_10001519_pt1 | contig 18752 bp, 21 predicted proteins | sample RVTome_2_FD_207667 | JGI IMG/M metagenome (GOLD analysis project Ga0299912, IMG submission 207667) | Soil microbial communities from uranium-contaminated site in the Upper Colorado River Basin, Wyoming, United States - RVT95D214 (version 2) ... | reverse complement strand
CTTGAACCCCGCGACCTTTCGCCCGAGCTGCTGCGCCACGCGCAGGAATCAATCTACTTTAAGTTGGATGGCAAGGATGCCGCCGCCACCCGCTTTGCCACCATCGTCGCGGGCCGCGGCAACTTCCGAGGACTTGCCGGATTGCCCGCCGCCGTCGCACGCCGATTCCGCATGCCGACGCAGGGCGGGACCGGCGGGTCTGGTTTGGCGGGTTTGTGGCATGAAGATATGAGCTTGTTCGGAGAAGGACTTTGGGAATGGTTAAGCGACCCGCTGCTGCGACAGCAGATGAATGCCCGGTTGAGGGGCGCGCGCCTGAGTGGTTGGATGGAGCGGCACTGAGCGCGGACGGCCCATGAGACGCCTGCGTCAATTCCTCGCGCTCCCCGGTTCTCGCCGCCGGCTGTTCATCGAAGCTGTGCTTGCTCTGGCGGTCGCACGCCTACTCATCGTTATGCTACCGTTTCGCCGGTACGCACATCGCCTCGGCCTCCATCAGGGCGAAACGCCCGGCACTCCCCTGGACGCGGGCCGGGCCGGCGTGGCCAGGCGAGTGGGCTGGGCAATCGCCTTGGCGGTTCGGCACACGCCCTGGAACAGCGTATGTCTACCCCAGGCGATGGCGGGCAAGTGGATGTTGCAACGCCGCAGTATTCCCTGCACCTTGTACCTCGGTGTTGCGAAATCGGTGGAAGGCATGGCCGCCCACGCCTGGCTGCGCGCCGGCGATTTCATCGTCATCGGTCGCCGCGGCATGAAGCGCTTCACCGTGGTGTCGTCCTTCGCGTAAAGTCGTGCTCTCGCACCGCCTGTGCGCGCAACAACTCATCTATGAAGGACCTAACGTCGTTTAGGCACTGGGCCGGGTCTACCTCGTATTCCTCGCCGATGCGCTCGGCGATCTCCTGCACCGATATCGGCGCTGCCAGAAAATGCCAGATATGCGGGCCGACGCCGTCGAGGGCGTAATACTCGCCCTTCTCGATGCTCATCATCACGATGTCGCCATCCATATCGGTGGCGACTAAATCCGGGTTGCGTTCCAGCAATGTCGTCAGGTCGAGGGGCATGTTTCCTCCGTGGGTGTTCCGTGGTCGTCGATGTAATGGAAGCGCCGCATCACCGCAAAATGGTTTTGGATGATGCGGCTGATCTGCTCGGGGGTCAGCGTGTTTTTCCAATCGCCCGCTGCTCCTTTGCGGAAAAAACGGGAGGCCCGTTTGGGGCGCTCGCGGAATCCTTTCTCGGTCTCCTGTTTTTGCAACTCGCGGATGTCGCTGAAGCGAACAGCTTTTTCGATGCGCTCGGGAGTGGTGGGTAGTTCGAGAAACATCGCCGCCTGCGTGAAGGTCTTCAGGGGATGGGACTTCATGTCCTCGTAGCGAATCACCTCCCGGAGCAGGCCGGGGGCGTCCAGCCAGCTCGTCACATGCTCCGACCAGGAGAGCAGCCGTTGCGGCACTTGCTCGGCAAGCCCGTTTTTCTCCTTGGCCAGGGTGAAGCTGCTATTGCCCATGCGGGTGATGGCTTCGTCGATGGTGCAGTTCATGTGATTGGCGAGCGACGGGGCAACGTCCAGCGGGTTGCGCAGAATGTAGAGCGCCCCCCGCGTTCCCTGCCGGGAGACCAGCGGTTCACCGTCGGCCAGATACGTATAAGCGTCGTGAATTTTGCGATAACCGATATCCGGTTCCCGCAGGCTCCAGCGGTACACCGCAGGACGCAGCCGCTCCACCTCCGAGTGAGTCAGCTCCGCGCTGTCGAATCCCAACACCTCGTCAATCCAGTCCCGGCTGCTGGCGATGCCGCCGGTATTCAGCGCGTTGATGTCCACCGGTTCCGAGCCTTCATCGAGCAGGTTCTTCAAGAAGGCACGGAACCAGGTGTTGCCCGATTTGGGATAGGAGGCCAGCCAATATATGCCGCTCATGATGCCGATGTCGTCGCGATGTCGTTCAGAATCATATCCACCAGCTCATCGACGGCGAACGAGGATTGCGGGCGCATCACCCGCGCCAGCGTAATCCGACCCGCGAGCCGGCCGACCAGCTTCAGATGCTCGTTACGCAGCGCCATGCCATCCATGTAGCGCACCCGATAGGTATTGCTGCGTAGCGGAAGAAAGCGGTCCTTCCCTCGAATCGATTCCATGACGATATCCGGCTCGTTGTGGGAAGCCAGGGTGACGACCCAGCGGATCGGCAAAGGGGTGGCGCAGAAACCTTCTCCCAGCGGGTAGTCGAATTTGTCGAGCGCGGGCCGGATGCGGGGCAGCGCTTCGGTGGAGATAGCGAGCCGGTCGGCGGCATCCCGCCACAGCTTGATGCGCGGGAGCCCCGGCAGGGCACGGCATTCCCGGTCGACCGCCACCACGTCATCGGCCAGGATCGGAAAGCCTCGGCGCATGAATGTAGCCGCGAGGGTTGATTTGCCCACCCCCGATGGCCCCACGCAGACCAGCGCGCCGTCTCCGATCCGGATAGCGTTGCCGTGGAGCACCAGCAGGCCGCGCTGGAAAAGCAGGGCGCCCAGGCCCGATCCCAGCAAAAACACCCGCACGCTTTCGGCGTCGATCCCAGGGGCTGGCTCGAACAGGATCTCCCGCCCCTGCGAGACCTGGAAGCGGACCACGCCCGGTACCGTCAGCCATAACCTGTCGGGTGCGGTTTGCAAAAATGGACCCAGCGGGGTGCCGCCAGGCAACCCTTCAGCGGGAACTTCACCCTGACGGATAACCACATTTGGCGTAGCCGACGCCTCGGCCGGAGGGAGTTCGGGGAAACCCCAATCGCTGGCGACAGTCAGGCCGCTCAGACGGTAATGATGCTTGAGCGCAGAGGGCATGGGGCGTCGTCCTTGAGGCCGTGGATGAGTGATTCGATGGTAAATGCCGGCGATGGTGCCTGGCGCAAGAGTGGGGTTAGATCGCGAAGGATTTCCATTGGCGTAGATATTTGTCGGTTTCTACCCTAAAAATAGTTCATGGACAGGTAAGTTGCAGTGACGGGTCGGGTTGTAACGTTACGTTCCACAGGGCGTTTCGTAACAAGGAAGTGGGAGGAGGGAACATGGGCGACGCGTACCTCGGTGAAATCCGCATGATCAGTTTTGGCCGTACCCCGAGAGGGTGGCTCCCTTGCGACGGAAAGATGTTGCAGGTATCCCAATACACGGCGTTGTTTGCGCTGCTCGGGACGTACTACGGCGGGGATGGCCGTACGACCTTTGCCCTACCCGACCTGCGGGGACGAGTGCCCCTGAGCTTCGGTCGCAGCGCTGCTCAAACCATCTATCAATTGGGTCAGATGGGCGGGAGCGAGAACGTCGCGCTGGATCAAAACACGATGCCGGCCCACAACCATCAGGCGACGGTCTCCAACGATGCCACGCATGCGCGGGCCTCGCCCGTCAGCGGCGTATATTCCTCGAACAATGTCGCGTTCCCCGTTTTTTCCGCACCGGGGAATTACCAGGCACTTTCGCCCCAAATGGTATTGGCCTCGGGGGAAGGGCAGGGACACGAGAACATGCAGCCCTTCCAGGTTGTGAATTTCATCATCTGCGCGGCGGGCATTTTTCCGCCACGCGGCTAAATCGCACAAGGAGGGCAACATGGAACCATTCCTCGGGGAAATACGCTTGTTCGCGGGCACCTTTGCTCCCCAAGATTGGACTATTTGCGACGGCAGCCTGCTTCAGATTTCGCAGTACAACGCGCTCTACAGCTTGTTAGGCACCACCTATGGCGGCGACGGCACATCGACTTTTGGGCTGCCCGATCTGCGCGGTCGGCTGCCGGTGGGGCAGGGGACGGGAAAGGGGTTGAGCCCGCGCACCCTGGGTCAGCGAGCCGGGGCGGCCGACGTAACGCTGCAAGTTAGCGAAATCCCCGCCCATAACCATCCCTTTAACGCCTCCAAGACGACGGCTACGAGCAACGCTCCCCAAGACCAGGCACTGGGAACGTTGAGCGCCGGCGCTATGTATTTGGAATCCAACGCCACGGGCGGCAAGCTCATTGCGCTCGATCCGTTGGGCAATTCGGGCGGAGGCCAGGGCCATCCCAACATGATGCCCACCCTGGTGGTGAGCTTCATCCTCTGCCTGAACGGTATCTACCCCACGATGGATTAGGAGGGAGCAAGTCATGGATGCTTTCATCGGAGAAATTCGCCCGTTCGGCTTCGGTTTCGCTCCCGAGCCGGATGGCTGGATCCCCTGCGACGGCCGCGCGCTCTCCGTGCAGGTCTATACGGCCCTCTACGCCGTGATCGGGAACATCTACGGCGGCAATAGCCAGAACTTCAACGTACCCAACCTGCAAGGGTGTGTCCCGATGGGTTCGGGAATCGGGACCTACTCCGGAGCGATCCCGCAAGATGTCGGATCGAGGTCGGGGCAGGAGACGGTCGCCCTCACGATGAACCAACTCCCCAGCCATAATCACGGGCTTCAAGTATTGTTCGCTCCCCCCACGACCACGCATTACCCCGATCCGACCGCGACCCGCCTGTCGGGCCCCGTGCTCAGTGCCGAGGGTGTCGCCCAGGCGGTGTTCAATCCCGACGCGACGCCCGGTCTCGGATTTTCGGAAACGGCGGTGGGACAGAGCGGCTTATCGGCCCCCCACGAAAATCGTCAGCCTTTTCTGGCCCTCAATTTCTGTATTGCCAGCACTGGGATGTTTCCGGTTCGGCCGTGAGCACGAGGGGGCGCGCTTGGACTGGGAGAAAATTGACCTCGCCACGTCCTGGGTGGAGCGGGGTATTAAATGGCGCCCGGAAACGGCAGACGATCTGCCATTCCTGTGCCGGCTGTTTGTCGAGGTGCGGTGGGAAGAATTCCGGCCGTTCCCCTGGGACGATCTTCAGAAGGGGGCCTTCTTGGAGCAGCAATTTACTTTCCAGGATCGCCATTACCGGCAGTGTTACGCCACTGCGTTTTTCGGCATCGTCGAACGGAACGGCCGCCCTGTGGGCCGCCTGTGTGTGGAGGGTGGCGGAGCCGACATTCGGGTGATCGACATCGCCTTGATGCCCGAATGGCGCAACCAGGGGATGGGAAGTTTTTTGTTGAAAGAGGTTCAAGCCTTTGCGCAAGTCCACGGAAAAGGCGTCGCCTTGCAGGTCGAGCAACACAACCGGGCGGGTCGCCTGTACGAACGGCTCGGGTTCAAGACGGCGGGGCAGCAGGGCCCCTACCGCGCGATGCGTTGGTGTGCTGTCTGCCCATGATGTTTCGCGGACGGGAACGACGTGTAACTGGATGTATTTCACCAAGGAGGGACAAACGATGACAAGCCCGGAAAAACCGATAGACGAGGTGAACCTGGACGGGACCGACGTAGATCAAGCCCAGAAGATGCAGCCCAAGAAGAGCTACCGCAAACCCGGCTTTACCAAGCTGGAGACAGGCAGCGATACCCTGGGAGCCAAAACGGTGTTGCCCGGAGAAGTGGGTACCTTCACCGGCGGCAGTTGATCCTAAGGATTGTGAGGGTTCCCGAACCACATTGCGGCCTCGTGTGCCATGTTTGCCGGTCTATTGATTCGTGACGGCGCCCCCGTCCCGGATCTCCCTCTATTGCCGGTCCTCGATCCTCACGGCCGATCCGACCGCCGAGGGGTGTGGCAACAGGGTTCCTTCCTGCTCGCCCACACGCTGAGATTCAACACCCCGCAGTCCTACCGGGAACAGACCCCCTATCGTTGCCCGGAGAGCGGTCTGGTCATCGCCGCCTGGGCTCGTCTGGATAACAGGGGCGATCTGGCGCGGGCGTTGGCGTTCGCCCCTTCGGACGAAACAACCGACCCCATGCTGATGCTGGCGGCCTACCGCCGCTGGGGATGCGGCTGCGTGGCCCATCTGCTGGGCGACTATGCCTTTGCTATCGCCGATCCCGGGGAACATCAGATCTTTCTCGCGCGCGATCCATTGGGGATGCGTCCCCTTTACTACCGCTTAGATGAGCGCCGTCTGGTCTTCGCCACCACGGCGGCGATCTTCGCCCGCATCGACGCCTTGCGGGCCGAGCCCGATCCCGATTGGATGGCCCGTTACCTGGCCGGTCTTTCCATGAGTCACACCGCCACTGCCTACCGCGGGGTGCTGAAGTTGGCGCCGGGTCATAGTCTGTTGGTAAGCCCGAAGGAGGCGGCCCTGGAGTCCTATTTCAGCTTCAACCGCAGCACATCCCCGCCTACCTCCCGGCGCAGTCCCGAGCGGGTTGAGGCCTACCGGGCGGTGCTCGAGCAGGCCGTTCGTTGCCGCGTGCGCAGTGCCCACCCCTTGGGGTCCGAGAACAGCGGGGGGCTGGACTCGGCCACCGTCACCGCCTTCGTCGCCAAAGCGATGGACAACCCCGCCGAGCTGCACACCTTCGGTTTTGCCCTGGCCGACCTGGAGCCGGAATACATCCAGGAAACCAACCGTCATTGCGGTTTGATTCATGGCCACCTCATTACGCACATCGAGGGCGACGACGACGCCACCCTGGTCCGCGCCCTCGCGGCCATGGGATATCCACAAGAGCACGACAACGGCACCTATGCCCAGCCGTTCTACCGGCTGTGCGAGCGTTTCGGTATTCGCACGCTTTTTTCGGGCTTCGGGGGCGACGAGGCCGTGACCCACAACGGGGGACTGTTGCGCTTCGACTTGCTGCGCCAACGGCAATGGGGGGCGCTCTGGTCGGTACTGCCCGGCAATCCGCCGATGCGCGCGCTCCGTCTGGCCAAGACCGTCGCGCGTGACCACCGACCGGATGAATATCAGCCTGGCTGGAAGGCCATCTGGGATGCCCGCTGGCGGCACCAGATCCTGCGGCCCGAAATCGCCCGGCGCCTGGATCTTCATCGCCAATATCTGGAGACGGCGCGCTATGAGGCCCCCTATCGCCGCATCAACGACGCCGTTCTGGCCGACCATCGCCTGGGCGCGGCCTTCGTGCCGACCCGGCTGGAAAACTGCACCCTCATGGCCCACTCGTACGGCGTGGAATACCGCTGGCCGTTGCTGGATGTGCGTTTGATCCAACAATATCTGTCCACTCCGGCCATCGAGAAAGCCGATACCCACATGGGCCGATACCTGCACCGCCGGGCCATCGAGGGGGTGGTGCCTCCCAAGGTGCAATGGAAACCGAGCAAGGACATGGGCTACGGCAAGGTCATCGACGCCATGCAGGTCGTTCGGTTGAAACACGCCGCCGCGTTGGCGCGACGGGACGAGGCCCATCTACATCCCGTCATCGAGGAGATGATCGATCGGGAAAAATTCCGGGAGCAGATTCACTTCGCCCAGCAAGGATCGGGCGACCCATTCTTCTCGTTCCAGTTTCGGGCCAACGCCCGGCGCGTGCGCTGGCTTAACCACTGGCTCCAGGGTGGTCCGCCGCCATGAGCGCCGTCAACGCGCGCCGCGTGCTCCACTTTCTCAAACAAGAAGTAGCGCGGCAGACTATTCCCCACGGCATGGTGCATTGGCGTTATTTCCTGCCTGGCCAACCTCGGTTGGTACGGACTCACCGGCATTTTTGGCGAACGGGGATGAGCCGGATTCCCGGCCCCCTGGCCTGGGGGCTCGAATTCTGGTTATGGCTGCGTTGGGTGTCGTGGGGGGCGTGGCGGGCGACTTGGCATTGCGTCAGCCGAAATGGGGCGATCGTAGCATCCCGGGAGGGGCACTCACGAACGTGGCAGGCGCGGCGGGTGTTGGAATTGTCCTTGGCCTATTGCATCTCACCCCAAGATATCTACCGCTTTCGGCTCTATCGTGATCCGAGCCGGGTTTGGGAATACGTCTACATCCATGAAACCGGCGCCTTCCACCGCTGGCGCGGCCGGTCGCGGGACGAACGGCCTGCGTCGCTGACGTTGTTGCAGAACAAACAGCGACTGAGCGAACGACTGCAAGATTTGGGACTGCCCGTGGCGAGGACGCTGACGGTGGTCCCACGTGGCGCGGCAATGGACCTTAGGCCGTGGCTTGTGCGCCACCATCGCTTGTTTTGCAAACCCTGCCACGGCGCGCGGGGCGAGGGGGCGTTCCGTGTCGAGAAAATAGCGGGAGAAAACAGGTTGCGAATACGCACCTTCGCAGGCGAGGTGATTGCCGAGTCCGACGTCGCGGAGTTTATGCGGCGCCAAACAGCACGCGACGATTATCTGATCCAACCCCACCTGACCAACACCGCCGAGTTGGCCTGCCTGACCGACAGCGACGAGGCGATCACCATCCGCCTGATCACGGAACAAGGCGCGGCAGGCATTAAGCACTACTGCGGATTCATCGAGATCCCGACAGAGGCGAGAACGGACGCCGGCAACAAACAGCAGTTATACGTCTGCCTCCCCATCGACCTGGAGGCGGGGATTCTCTTACCCCTCGACGAGGATCGGATTTGGCACTCCGTCATCGAGATCACCCGGTCCGTGCAGGCCCGGGCGCAAGGGGTGGCTATTCCAGGTTGGACGGAATTAAAAAACTGTGCGTTGAAGGCACATGGAATTTTCCCCGACGTTCATGCCATCGCGTGGGATTTCGTGATCACCCCCGACGGCCCGATGCTCTTGGAAGGGAATAGCGGATGGGGCGTTAGGTTTCTGCAAGTCTTATACGGGGGACTGTTGGGACGCCTGGGAGAAGGTCGGTCGCCGCCGGGTTATTAACCCGGCGGCGGCACATCCGTGTGCTGCACTATTAACCCGACGATATTTATATGGAGGCCCATGACATCATGACATTACGAATTGAGAGAGAGGCGGACGAGGCAGCTTGGCCGGAATTGTTTCTGCCCTTTCATGTCATCTCCAATTGGCTGAACAAGGAAGAAGCCAATCGTCTCCTGGCCTACTCGATCGAAAACGAAGCTCGCTTCAGGGCGGGGCGCATATTCTACAAAGGGGTGCTAAAGGTCGACTCTGCCTATAAGAATGCGCGGGTTCTCCATGACTTGGGGGATTTTGAGGCCCTCCTTCGCGCCGCCGCTGTGGCAGCCAAGCCGTCTCTGGAGCAATTGCTTGGTATCTCCCCGTTCTCGGTAAAGACCATCGAGGTGAAACTTGCAGCATACGGCGACGGGACCTACTTCCGCCGCCATATCGATACCCTCGTGGCCGGCAATGAATCTGCCAGCAACCGTGTGCTGACTCTGGTGCTTTATCTGAACCGCGAACCCAAGGCATTTTCTGGCGGCGCCCTTCGCATGTATGCCCTCGGCAGCAGCAAGACGAAGGATGTGGAACCGATGCATACCAGTTGGTGGCATTCCCTTCCATTGCCCCCCATTCGGTGGAAAGCATCTCATGCCCGAGCGGCAACTTTGCGGGCCACCGTTTTGCCGTCAACATGTTCATGCATGCCTGAATCGCCCAGGCGGAATCTGCTTGCTGCAGTGGCTTCACCCCTCTCCCCAGCCCTCCCCTCGAGGGAGAGGGAGCTTGTTCGTAGCACGCCGACCGCTTTTCGTCCTTAAGGTAGCGCCATGGGGGCTGAGCCTGGTTGTTCGCGCGAGCCCGTGTAGGGCGGAAAAGCGCAGCGTCTTCCGCCGGATGTGTCCGTACTCCATGCGGCGGATAACGGCCTTCGGCCTCATCCGCCCTACGCGTGCTGCACGGAGCGATCGATTCATTTTTCTGGGTTCAATTCCGGACCAACGCCCGGCGCGTGCGCTGGCTCAACCACTGGCTCCAGGGCGGCACGCCGCCGTGAGATTCGTGCCTTCCCGAAATGCGATCAGGACAAGGTGCAATCGAACCAGATCGTCTCGCCATCGGGACCTATGCCCGGGTGGATCGCCGTCTCGCTGACCGAAAGCACGCGCACCTCCGGCTCCACCCAATCCAGGCGGACACCCACATCGACATTATCTTCGGATTTGTCAGTCATTATTTCCTCCATAACACTTCATCACTCCGTTATTGACGGCATGCCTCAATTCGTTCCAGGGCTGCGGTCGCACAGCCGATAAACGTTTCCGCGTCGCGCACAACGAGTGCGGGCATGGTTGCCACTTGAAGCGGTTGGGCGGCGTGCAGGATATTCGCCCTGCGCGCCTTGTAGCCGGGGATGGCCGCCATCCACCTCGGGCGGAACACTTGAGCTTGCAGCAGCGCCGCCTTGTGGGTAGGCGCAACGGCGCCGTGAATCGAACCCAGCATAATCATCGTCTTGAGCGGAATCGGGGCCAGCGGTGACACACGCGGCGAAAGCACGATGTCCTTTTCTCCGGCGACAGTCTTGATGTCGATGCTTGCATTGGTTGCCTTCAAATATTCAGCGGTCCGAGGATACAACCGCAGCGTCGGGCGCCCGGCATACAAGAGCCCCACATCGTCCGACCTGGGAAATGCGAGGACGGAAAGATCGTCTGAAATCAGCTTCGCGCCCAACGCGATCAGCCCCGCACCCAGCGTTGATTTGCCTACACCCGATGCGCCGCAGATCAGCACCGCGCTGCCGCCGATTTCGACGGCTGTGCCATGCAGGGGAACGCAACCGCGCCAGGCCATCAAAAGTGCCGTCAGCGTGCCAAAAAAGGTGGCGGGCAGCGCCCCGGTCCAAACCTCGCCGGGCGACCACTCGATGAGACTGGAACCCAACGTATCGAAGGTCGCTTCCCGTCCGGCGTGAAAGCGAACGCCGTCGGTGCAGAGTGCGGCACCGCCGGACTCCGCCACAACCTCACGCGCACGCACGCATGAGGGCACTTGCCTCACGATGATGTCGGCCGGCGCTCCGCCTGCCGCTCCTTCGAACTGGTGCAGAGGCAGGTCGCTGTCCCATTGCAGACCGAAGGCGAGCGCTCTATGCGTAGGCTGCGCAGCGTTCATTGCCCGAGGCATCGTGCCGTCATCCCGCGCGACCGCATCAGTCCGCCAACTTTGCGAGCCCCTTGCTGGAAAGATCCTCAAGCAAACTGCGCACGGACTTTGCGCAGTCTTCCCGCGTGATCTTGTACTTCTTGACGAGGGTGTCGATCAGGCGGCTTTCCGTGCTCGGTTCGGCAAGCGCTTCCCAGACATCCGCGGCGGGGCCGTTCAAGGCGAAGTACATCCCGCCATCGAGATTGAGCAGGACAAGCGCGCCCTCGATCTGACTGCCAACGCAGTCAGCGGCTTTTTGCCACAGTGCTTCAGACATAGATCCCTCCATTCGTCTTTGCGGACCATCGGGCCACCCCGTCCAACGGGCGGCTCAAAAAATTCATCTCACGGGCGTCGAGCGCCTGCGCGCCTTCGCATCGTATCCACGAATAGACAGCGACCCGTTCCAAAAACCGGGCGATCTTCGGCAGCAGAACGCCTTCGCTGCGCAGAAATTGCGGAACCCACGGACGATGGCGATTGCGAAGCAACGCTTCCATCGCCAAGGTTCCCCGTAATCTCCGAAACCCAAAATCCTTGGAGGCGCGCGGCGTGTCGAGAACCAGCAGCGTTCCCAACTCTGCGCAGGCCAATTGCTGCTCTCTGGGTACGGGGCACATTTGCCGCTCCTCGTCGGAGCCGGATGACGCTCGGCGCAGAAAATAGGAACCGGGCAAGCCGCTTACCTGGACCGATTGATCGAATAGGCGAGCGCATAACGTATCGTCGCCCACCACGCTTGCCCCGGCGGCCACGAGCTGCTTGAGGATCGTGGATTTCCCGCTGCCCGAAGGACCGGCAATGGCAATCGCGCGGCCGGCTTCGGGAAATAAAACCGACGCCGCATGCAACACCACTTCACCGCGCATCCAGAGCGCGGCGGGAAGGGCTGTCGCGATTAGCGCCCCGAGGAGTTCGTACTCCCGCACGCTCGCACAAGGGGTGACCACGATGCGCTTTCCGTCTTCGCAAAAATAGCGCCCGACGCCACGCTGCTCACACCGAAGCGCAGTGGCGAAACTTTCTCGTTCGCATGCGGCCGAGCCTTCGAGAATTTCGATATCGGCCTGGTCCGAATAATCCGGCTCGTCGCGCGCAATCGTCATCGCGCCCGGAATGGGCCACGCGGAGCCGATCGACAAACCATACGCGCGGCATCTCGATTGCACTCGCGCACTCCGATTCACTCGATCTCAGGCGCGATATCGAATGCAACGCAAATCCTGCGACGATCGCCCTTGTGGGCGAACGTCCGATGGAACGCATGCGACGGAAACAGAAGCAGGAGTCCCGAACGCGGCCGGACGAGTCTGTTGCCGAATTCCGTGTGACGATCTTCCCCGATAATTCCGGGCGGAAGGCCGAACGCGATGCAGCCTTCGGGGCCTTCGCCGTTCACGATGAAATCCGGCACATCCACATAGTACGCGCCGCTGAGCCAGCCGTTCTGATGCACGTGCCATTCTTCGTATCCGTCGCCATCCGTGATCACGCACCAACTGTGTAGAAAGGATTCCGACGGACGCGCACATAACCACGGGTGGTTGTCTTCGGAAAGCCGCGCAACATAGGCGGTCGCTTCCTGCAAGATCAGCTTGTGTAATTCGGGGACGAGGCGGGAGCGTGCGAGTGCAGGCTCATCCACGCGCCATGTGTGGGCGGACGCAACGCCGTAGCGCTCGTAGCGGATTCCGGGGTGGCTCAAGAGTTCGGCCGCTAATTCTCGATTGAAGGCCTCGATGGTCGGCCACGCGGGCGGTGGTGCGAGGACGCACTGATGGAAAAACGGCTCCAGGCCGAACGCCTCGTGTGCCTCGTCCAGGCGCCCGAGCTTGGCGAACGCCAGCGGGCGCACGCCCAGCACACGGCAATGGTTCACGCCCTTCGCAACCAACCGTTCTGCGTAGTCACTCGCCTCCTGGTTACGCTCGGCCTGGAAGTCGAGCATCGCCAGTCGCTTGTACGCATCCTTATTGGCCACGTTCTCTTCCAGGGCTTCGGCAAGGCGGTCGCGTCCCTCGCCCACCTCCGACAAGCGCACATACGCCTTCCCGAGCGACGCCAGCGCGCGCGACCGTTCGTGCCGGTCAGCGGCGGCATCGACCGCCAATTTCGCAAATTGTCTTGCGGCAATACTGTCCTGTGTCGTCTCACGCGCCAGCAGAGCCGTTCCGAGCAAATGAAAGACACGGAACTCGCTCGTCTCGTCGCTCAGATTTCGCAGGATGTCGATGGCTTCGTCGAACGCGTCCATCGTGAAGAGGAGAGATGCCAATCGATAACGATACTCGGACGAGGCGGGGTCGTGTGCGACGGCATGCATCAAAAGATTCAGCTCTTCCTTCACCGTCATCATTTTTGGCGGCGGTATGCGCAGTTTGAAATCCGTCGTTTGATTTTGGATTTTCTGCTGACTATCCATGTCGCCTCTCATCTTCGACTACGCTTTAGTGAATTTAGCGAATCATATTTAAGGTGGAGTATTGCTAAAACATAGACTGATAAAGCGTCCTGTCAAATGAGGTTGTCACGACCATCATGACTGAACGGAATGTCTACAGCCGTTATGAGAAAGCCGTGCCGAAGATCGCGCCTCTGTCGCCGCAGCCTATTCTCAGCGAGTCCGAGCGGGTTGGCCTTGCGCTCGCCCATCTGGCCTATCAGACCGGCGCCGTGCGCGTCGCCAACCCCAATCTCGGCGGCTTCTCCCATATCGTCGTCACCCGCCAGGGCCTTTTCGCCGTTAACGAGAATCGCTACTCGCTGCTTGCACATGGCTTGTTCTTCGGGATCACGCTGCGCGGGTCTTCGATCTACGTGTTCGAGGCGTGCGACCTTCCGCGCGTGTGGACTCGGCGCGGACGCATCGTACGGTTGATCAGGGACGGCGACAGAGTCGTCCGAAGCGAAGTGATCGTGAGCGGGCTGGACAATGGCTGTCACCAGATCGACTTCATCGACGACAGGCTGTGCATCCTCGATACCTACAACCAATGCATCCTGAGATTTCTTCCGGACGGAACCGGCATGGAGCGTCTCCATCCCCTTCCGCCCGGCGCGAAACGCGATGGGGCGCGCGGCTATTTGCACGCCAATTCCCTGCTTCAGGTTGAGGACAAGAACTTGCTCCTTCTGCACAACGGCGATGAACCAAGCGGGCAGCAAAGCGCCATCGCCGTGTGCGACAGGGAGTGGCGCCTTGTCGATCGCTGGCTACTTTCCGGAGAGGGCTGCCATAACATTGCCGCCTTGGAAGACGGCTCGCTGCTCAGTTGCGGCTCTCTTGCCGGCGAACTGATCGGCCTCGACGGCCTGCGCATCAAGATCAGCAATATGATGACGCGCGGCCTCTCGGTGGGCGCCGATTCCATCGCCATTGGAGCTTCCACGTTTTCCAGCCGGCGCGACCGGCGCCTGGCGCCCGGCGCGGTCACCTTTCTGGGCCGCGGATACGGGGTTCGCGCGGTGCTCGATATTCCTGGCGCCCCGACCGATATCCGCAGGCTCGACGGTTGCGACTACTCCTTGTCGAGCTACGTGAGGAACAAGGTTTACGATCGTGAAAAAAGGGAAAACACTAAATCGTCTAGATAACGTTAGGCATGGAGGCTGAACATGGGCAAACCAATCACCAACATCACCATCGTCGGCGGCGGGACCGCGGGATGGATCGCAGCGGCATACCTCAACCACCGCTTGCAGTGGGGCCTGACCGCCCGGCCGGGCGTAAGAATTACCGTTATCGAATCGCCGAACGTAGCGCGCATCGGCGTCGGCGAAGCGACCGTTCCCACACTCAAAGGCACGCTGCGCATTCTGGAAATCTCCGAAGCGGAATTCATCGAGCGCACCAATGCCTCCTTCAAGCTCGGCATCCGGTTCGACCGCTGGCAGGTCGATGAAGACGGCAAGCCGTATAGCTACGTCCATCCTTTCACCGGCGGCGCGTCGGTGCGCGGACGCAATCCGGGTTATGCGTTTCAGCGCTATGGATTGCCGGGCGAGAAATGCGCGCGGGGCGCCGATTTCGTCCGGACCATCAGCCATGCCCGCGAAGCGATAGAGCAATTCAAGGGGCCTCGCGGGCTCGATGCGCCGGCGTTCGGCGGTTCGCTCCAATATGCGTACCACACCGACGCCGCACTGCTCGCGCAATTCCTGAAGGACGTCTGCGTGGCGCGCGGCGTCGAGCACGTCGCGGACGAGGTGACGGACGCGACGCTGGACCAACGCGGGTTCATCGCCGCGCTGCAATTGAAAGAGCGCGGAAACTGGCCGGTGGAACTGGTGATCGACTGCACCGGCTTCAAGGGGCTGTTGATCAACGGCGCGCTCGCGGAGCCATTTATCCCTTATTCGGAGTATCTGCTGAACGATCGCGCTATTGCGCTCCAGGTCCAGCGCAACGATCCGCGCGATGTGCCGCCGGCGACCATCGCCACGGCGCTGGAAGCGGGCTGGAACTGGCGCATACCGCTGTATTCACGCGACGGGACCGGCTATGTCTATTCCAGCGCCTTCAAGTCCGACGACGCCGCCCTCGATGAATTGACGCGTTTTCTGGGCGACGCGCCTGCGCTGATCGCACCCAGCATGATCAAGATGCGCGTGGGCCGCTGCCGCCGCTCCTGGGTGAAGAACTGCGTGGCGATCGGCCTGTCGAGCGGCTTTCTGGAGCCGCTGGAATCCACCGCGATTCTGTCCATAGAACTGGCTTCACGCTGGCTGCTCCAGAACTTTCCCTCGACCGACTTCGAGGAGCCGCTGGCCCAACAATTCAATCACTCGGTCCAACGATTCTACGAGGAGGTGCGCGATTTCGTGGCGCTGCACTTTACGCTTAGCAATCGCACCGATACGCCGTACTGGAATGCCGTGCGCCATGACTTGAAGCGCTCCGACGGGCTTCGTGAGAATCTGGCGCTGTGGAAACATGTCTTTCCCAGCAGCGCGGACCCTCGCTCCGACATGATCTTCAGCAATTGGAGCGTGCAGTCCGTCTTGTTCGGCAAGGGTTTCTATCACGGCGCCGAATTAGGCGGAACCGAACTCGTGCCGGAGGAGACCTGGCGGTGGTACTGGGCCGAGTGCCGCGCGGCGAAGCGCGACACGCTGGCGCGATTGCCGGACCATGTCGATCTCGTCGAGGCGATCCGCGCGACCGCCGTCGCGGGTGAGAGCCGCAAGCGAAAGCCCAAGGGGACGGATTTTTCCATCGGCGAGGATCTGCTGCTGGCCGCCATGCGGGTGATGTCCCCCACGTCGCTTTTCAGGCTGCAAGTTCCGGAGAGTGTCGGGAGTTAGTCCGTCATGCCGTCCGAGGCGCTTTCGCCCTTCGTGATCGGCGCCGAGCAAACGCAGATTCTCGGCGACGACGGCGCGTCTGCAGAAAGCTTTGCGCGTTGCCGCGCGCTGGTCTGCGCAAACGCGCTCGATCCGGCCTTTCTCGCGACGCTGCAAAAAGTTTCCAGACGGGCGCAATTCGCACCCGACGTCGTGGAGGGTGTCGGCCATCGTGAGATCGAGACGCCGAACCTCGCCGGCCGCGCCCTGACATTGGCCCTCAAGCGAACCAATCTACTCCGCTGGATCGAGGAGACGACCCGATGCGGGCCGCTGGGCGGCATCGACGGCCGCGTGGCGCAGCCCCGTCCCATTGTCGGGCACAGACTTCGTTGGCACGACGACCTCAACGTTCCGGGACGCCGCCTGGCGATCACGATCAATTTGTCGGAGCAGGCTTACGAGGGCGGCATGTTCGAGCTGCGCAGCGCCGCAACCAAGGAGGCGCTGTTGCAGTACCGGCATGCCGCGCCGGGGTCGGTCCTGATTTTCAGCGTGGCGCCCGGCCTCGATCATCGCGTATTGCCGCTGACCTCCGGTGGGCCGCGGCGCGTGTACGTCGGCTGGTTTCTCCAGGGCGAACAGGCATGAAGAACGGCCTTTATGCGCTCGCATCGTTGGATGGAGCCCCGCTTGGCCCGATCGAATGCCGCACGCTGGGATTTGCCGCGCCGCCGGGCGAACAGGAGCGACGCCTGGAGGGGTTTGCCGTTCGCGCAATCGACCGGGAGGAGGGCGCCGGGGCAATCGGTTTCGTCGTTCGCGGCGATTGTCTGGCCGCGTTTCTGGGTCATCTCGACGAGCCTGCCGAACTAGCCCGGTTGGTCGGCTTGTCTCCGGATGCGCCGCCCGCGGAGCTTGCGCTCGCCGCGCTCGAACGCTTTGGAGACGAGGCGCCCGCCATGATGCTCGGGGAATGGTCGTTGCTCTGTTGGCATGCGCCCGCCAGGGAACTCACGCTGCTCGCTTCCGAGGCCTGCCGCGACCTCATGTTTTTCGCCACCGATGGCTGGCGCGTGGCGGTCTCGCCCGAACTTCGCCGTCTCTCAAGGCTGGACTGGGTGGGCGCCGTGTTCGATCCCGCGGGGTTTCCCCTGCAATTGAGCCGCGGGCGGCTGCGCCGGATCATGACCGGAGAAACCATCCTGCGCGGCGTGAGGCGTGTCGTTCCCGGCACGCGCGAGGTCTTCGCCATCGGCAAGCGCCGCACGAGCAGGGTGCGGACGCCGCCCCCGCCGGATGCCTGGCAAGGAAGTTTCGAAGATGGCGTTGCTGATCTCGAAAAGGTCCTGCGCCGAATCGTGCGCCAGCAATTGCAGCGTCACGGTACGGCGGCGTTCCTGCTCAGCGGCGGCCTCGATTCCTCGTTGCTCGCCTGGTTGGGATCGCAGGAACGGGGTGAACGCCAGAACCTTTTCTTTCTCTCGTCGGTGGCGCCTGTCGCAAGCGATATCCCCGACGAACGCGAATACAGTCAGGCCGTCGCGCAACGGCTGGGCCTGCCGATCACGTTCATCTGCCCGCCGGAAAGCGCGAGCGCCTACACGCCGTCCGCCAGGATGTTCGCCCGCACCGAACTGCCGGTGACCTCGCCCCGGCACTATCTTTACGATGCGCTGTACGACGCTGCGCTGGCCGGCGGCGTCGATGCGTTGTTCGACGGCGTCTATGGCGAACTCACGCTCACCAACAAGTTATCGTTAGCCTCGAGCCGCGCGCCGCTGCGGCAGAGGGTGCGTAAGGCAAAGGCGTGGCTGCGCTCGTTCCGCGATCGGCAAGACTGGCCCGCGGGCGGCTTTCATGCGCGCCTCTCGAAACACGCGCTGGCTTCGCTGCCGCCCGAATGGACCCGCGAATGGCGCACGGCTTACGCGCCCGACCCCGCCCCTCGCGCGCGCGCCCTTTGGGGATTCAGGCCCGCCATCCGCAAGAACGCGATGACGCCATCCTCGGCCGCCTGCGAGGGACTTCGCCATCTCATGCCCTACCGCGATCGGCGTCTGCTGCGTCTTGCGGCGGGCATGCCGGCGAGCTTTCTGCACCAGGGCGGCATGAACCGGGCATTGGCGCGCGCGATGCTGAAGGATCGATTGCCGGACGCCGTGCGCCTGCGGCAATTTGGAAGACCGTTCTCGCCCGACTACATGCAACGCATGCAGACGCAAGCGCCGCTGGCGCTCGCGCGCATGGATCTGTTTCGCGCGGCCGGCGCCGATGAATGGCTCGATCTCAACTGGCTGGCGGACGCGCTCGTCGCGCTCGGCAAACGCGGCCCGGCGAATTTCAAGGAGGCGTTCGCGGTGCAGATGACCGCCATCGCGGCCGAATTTTTCGTGTGGTGGAAGGGCGACAGGAGCGATTAGCGTGTGTACGCAGCGCCTGTTCCTCGCCCATTGATCTGGTCCCAGGCACCTGAGATGGAGACTTTGCCGTCGTTGAGGATGAGCACTTGATCGGCGTGTTCCAGCGTGGCGAGGCGATGGCCGATGATGACCACCGTCAGGTCGCCGCGCAGATTCTCGATGGCCTTGCGGATGCGTGCTT
>Ga0299912_10001518_pt1 | contig 18754 bp, 17 predicted proteins | sample RVTome_2_FD_207667 | JGI IMG/M metagenome (GOLD analysis project Ga0299912, IMG submission 207667) | Soil microbial communities from uranium-contaminated site in the Upper Colorado River Basin, Wyoming, United States - RVT95D214 (version 2) ... | reverse complement strand
TAGGGTCAGACACGATTGGTGGTTTCTATATCGTGTCTGACCCCATTTATTCCGTGTTCGTACCCTTTCGACACAGGAGGCCGGCGAAGCGGCTCTGGAATTTATCCTTGCGCTACAAACAGGACGGCTACAGCTTGACGCAGCCCATTACTCTGAAGTCATTTCAGTTGCCAAAGCCAAGTCTGTGCGACCAGCGCCACTTCAGCGAGCGATTGATTTTCTTCTTACACCCGATAAAGTCACTAGCGCAAAAAAGAAAGGCCAAAAGCTTCCGTTCTGAAGCTGGTCGCGCAGCCCTTACACAAGCCTCCCGTTCAACGCTTCTTTTTGCTTGCTATCGCTGGCAGCGCATCTCCCCGCCCCAGCAAATAATCCAGAAACGCCCGCGCCACCACCGACAACTGCCGCCCCGCCGGATAGACCGCGTACCAGTGGCGCAGGATGGGGAAGCCCTCGACGTCGAGCACGGCAAACTGGCCGGGCGCGTTGAGCGTGAGGGTGTGGCGGGAGAGGGCGGAGATGCCGAGGCCGGCGAGGATGGCCTGCTTGATGGCTTCGTTGCTGCCCAGTTCCAGGCGGGGGTGAATGGCGATGCCGTGTTCGGCGAAGCGGCGTTCGATGGCGTTGCGCGTGCCGGAGCCCCGTTCACGCATCAGCCAGGGTTCCCTCGCCAGGCGTTCCAGCGGGATTTTTTTCTTGCCCGCCAGCGGGTGGTCGGGCGCGGCCAGCACGACGATGGGGTTGTCCATGATGGGGGTGGCGACGACGTCGATGTCTTCCGGCGGCTGGCCCAGGAAATAGAGGTCGTCCAGGTTGTCGGCGATGCTGGCCAGCACCTGCTCCTTGTTGGTGACGCGCAAGGACACGTCGATGCCGGGATAGAGCTTGACGAATTCGCCCAAGAGGCGCGGGGCGAAGTAGGAGGCGGTGGTGATCGCCATCAGGCTGAGCTTGCCCTGCTTGAGTCCGCGCCGCTCGTCCACCGACATGGTGTAGTGGTCGAGGATGCTGAAGATTTCGCGGGTGGCCTGCGCCAGTTCCTGGCCGTCCGGGGTGAGGCGGATTTTCTTGCCGTGCTGTTCCACCAGCGGCGCGCCCACCATCTCGGCCAGCTTTTTCATCTGCATGGAAACGGTGGGCTGGGTGAGGAACAGCTCTTCGGAGGCGCGGGTGAAGCTGCCGAGGCGGGCGATGGCCTCGAAGATTTCCAGTTGGCGGAAGGTGGTGTGATGGCGCATTGGGGTGAGGGGAGAAGGGTGAGGGGAAAGGGGTGAGGAGTGAGGGGGGTTCCGTTCACTCGTCCATTTAGCATAGACAAAAGTCTATCCTGGTGAGCGTAGCGACGGCCGAAACTAAAAGCCACCTTAGACGGCACTAACCAAGTAATTTTTTGTTGTTTGAATCGAGAGAACCATGAGCCCCCTCCCCAAACGGGGGCGCATGCGGGCGCTCAACGTCGGAATTCGCCAAAGCACTCAGGCTGATGAATCAGCCCCTGCCATCTCCGTTTCGCAACGGCACACCCGGTTGCGCCCGCCCTGCTTGGCGGCGTAGAGTGCATCGTCCGCGGCCTTGACGAGCGCCTCCAGCGAGTCCACCTGTTGCGGATACGTCGCCACGCCAATACTCACGGTGATTCCAGCAGTCTTTCCGCCATTGATGCCGAAGGGCTGGCGCTCCACCTCCGCGCGCAGGCGCTCGGCAATCTGCATGGCCATGGCCGCATCCGTCTCCGGCAAAATCACCATGAATTCCTCGCCACCGTAGCGGCACACGCGGTCGACGGCGCGCGCCTGTTTCACCAGCAAGTCGCTCAAGCCCTTGAGGATGGCGTCGCCGGCCTGGTGCCCGTAGGTATCGTTGACGCGTTTGAAGTGGTCAATGTCGAGCATCAGCAACGACACCGGACGCTTGAAACGCTGGGTACGGGCAATTTCGTCTTTCAGCAATGAATAGAACATGCGGTGGTTGTACAGATTGGTGAGGCCATCGCGGCTCGCCAGTTCCTCCGCTTGTTCCGCCCGCTTGCGCTCGGTGATGTCCCTGAAAACGCCGACAAGACAGGCAACTCCACCGGCCATCATCGGACCGGCGTTGACGTCCGCATAGAAGACAGTGCCATCCTTTCTCTTCATCGGCAGATTCGGCGCGAGGCCGATTTCGCCGCGGGCCAGTCGCTCGAATTGGTCGACGACGTAGGCGATGCCTTCCTCGGGATGAATGTCTTCCACCCCCAGTTCGAGCAACTCCTCGCGGCTGTAGCCGAGCATGCGACAGATCGCGGCATTGACCATTCTGAACTTCCGGCTTTGGGCCTCCGCCAGGATGATCCCGTCCTGCACGGAGTCGAAGATGGTCCTGAGCAGCGTTTCGGATTCCGACAACGCTTGCGCGGCTCGCTTGCGTTCGGTGATATTGCGCACAGTGGCCTGCAGAAACACTTCTCCTCCCACGTCCATGCGTGTCAGCAGCACGTCGGCGGGAAACGGGCTGCCATCCAGGCGCTGGTGTTCCCATTCGAAAAAGTTCTTGCCTTCGCGCATGGCGGTGGCGATCCTCTCCTGCGCCTTTTCATCGGAGGAGCGTCCATCGGGCTGCCGTTCCGGCGAAACGTTCCATGGCCCGAGTTCGGTGAACGCTGCTGTGCTGGCCGCTCCGAACAATTCCAGCGTGGCCTGGTTTGCGCTGGTAAACCGCCACGACGGTGGCGCTAAGGTCATCAGAGCATCGCGTGAACTTTCGAATAGCAGCTGATAGTTTTTCTCTTTTGCGCGCAACGCATCTATTGCTCGTTTGTTCTCGGCAACATTAGCCTCCAGTTCTTCCCCAAGAATATTGATGCCGGCCATGACGCCGTCCAGGGCGCTGTCATCTTCGGAAAGGGCTCCCCTGGCCGTAAGATCGCCCGCGGCATACTTGAAGATGACCTCGAGCATCGCCGCGAGCCTCGGGTCTTCATGGTTATCGGGCGACTGGCTCACTCGATATATCCCTTCAGCCACGTCAGCGCCTCGTCTTCCGAGGAAAAGAGCCGGCTCGGCAGGTGCGGATTGCTGAGGCCGATGTAGAAGTTCCCCAATACCCGGCTGACGGGCGTGCCGACGATGATGGCGGCCACGCTGGCGACCTTCGCGGCCTCTACTCCCGAATAGTATTGGCGGGTTTCCCTGGTCATGGACTTCATCGTTTTGGTATCGATAAAAAGCGGCCGCCGCTTGCCCTGGTTTATTTTCAGGTAGGACGCCATGGTCTCCTTGGCGTCCTCCAGCGTCACTTCCGCGCCGGGAACGTGGATGATGCGGACGATGCCATCCTCTCCCAGCCATAATCTGGCGACCCTGGAGTACTGCTCGTTTTCCATTCCCGCGCAAATCCCCGTCAGAATCTGTATGCAGCCGTCAATCCGACCAGATGCTGACTGATATTGTACTTGCCGTCATAGCCGTAGATGTTGGCCGAAGCATTTGCTTCACGCGTGACGGCATAGTGGTAGGCGAGATCGACTCTCCAGGCGCCCGTGGCCTTGCCTATGCCCAGGCCTATTTCCTGGCCGTCCGCATCCGGCTGGGCAGGAATGATGTAGGTCTTGGGAAAGGCGCCCTGGGAGTAGGCATATCCGGCCCTCACGGCCCAGCCCGCCGGCAGCCGGTATTCAGCGCCGATCCGGATATCCCGGCTGTCTCGCGCATGCAGTTGGGTTATGGAATCGGGCCATGCATCCGTCCTTGTCGTCACCTGATCCATCGAGCTCCACCCGGTCCAGTTCGCATCCAGGGCAAGGGTCAGGTTTTCCGATGGGTTGAGCGCGATGCCGAGGCCGAGCGATGCCGGGTAGCGTACTTCCGCCCGTGCGTTGCTTCTGGTCGGTACGCCCCCGGTCACGAGGGTTCTGTCGCCGTCGTGATCGACGGACATTTCGGTTCTATACGTGACGCCAGCTTTCAGATGGGCGTTGACTTTCCACAAGAGCCCGACGACGCCCCCGAACCCCACGCCATCCATTTCGTCGTTTATCCGCAAGCCTGGGCCTGCCGGGATCGAGCGATCCACCTGGCTATATCCGACTACCAGTCCGCCCCCGATGGAAAAAGCATCGCTCGCCTGATATGAAATGACGCCGCTGAGGTCCGTTCTCACCATCTTCGATTTTAGGGAAGCAAACCCGTTGGCGAGGTCATCCGGAAATTCCGCGTCCCTGGCGTAGGGCGCGTATAGCCCAAGACCGGCACTGAACTTGTCCGTAAAGCGGCGAGTCACGAAGAGCGACGGGGCGAAAGCGTGCTTTGTGCTGGTCTCTGTTGCACCGCCCGGCGTGGTATAGCGCAACTCCGGAGAGAGAAAGGCGAGCCCGCCCTCAATCGAGGTGCCATCGATCTGGCTGATCCCCGCCGGATTGTAGAAGACAGCCGATCCGTCGTCCGCCACTGCCGTAAATGCCCCCGCCATGCTCAAGGCGCGCGCACCCTGGCCCGGCGTGGACAGCCCGCCTGCAAAAACAGGCCCGCCCCATAAGAGAAAAGCGAGCAGCGGAACAGGGCCTGCGATTTCAAACAATTTCATTGCCTGCGCCGTTTTATATCTTCAGTGTGGGCGCAGCCAGGAATTTGGCTTCGAAGATGTCGCCCAGCACCGGTTTGCTGAATAGAAATCCCTGCATTTCGTCGCAGTCCAGCGAGCGGAGCAGGCGCGATTGCTCCTCGGTTTCGACGCCCTCCGCCACCACCTTGAGCTTCAGCGCATGCGCCATATTGATGATGGAGGACACCAGCGCCAGCCCATCCGACCCGTCCGTCATGTCGATCACGAACGAGCGGTCGATTTTCAGCGCGTCTACCGGCAGTCTGGCGAGGTAGCCAAGGGAAGAGAAACCGGTGCCGAAGTCGTCGATGGCAATGCTTACGCCCAGGGCGCGGATCGCTTGCAGGGTGGAGATGCTGAGCGGGATGTTTTCCATGATCAGGCTTTCGGTGATCTCCAGTTCCAGGCCAGCCGCCGCATGGGGGGCGATACCGATTGCCTGCTCGATCTCGGCGATGAAGCCGTGATGGCGCAGTTGCATGGGCGACACGTTCACCGCGATACGCACGGCAGGCAGGCCCGCGCTGTGCCAGCGCAGGTAGGCGTCGATGGCTTGGCGCAATGCCCAGCGCCCGACTTCATGGATCAATCCGGTTTCTTCCAGGATCGGGATGAACCGGTCCGGCGGCACCAGGCCCGTGCGCGGATCGTTCCACCGGATCAGCGCCTCGGCGCCGGTGAGCTTGCCGCTCACGAGATTTACCTTGGGCTGGTAATAAAGCACGAATTCGTTTTGCTCCAGCGCCTGGCGCAGCTGATTTTCCAGGGCAAGATTTTCGGCGACGCGCGCGTTCATTTTCTGGTTGTAGAACAGATAGCGCTCGTTGCTCGCCTTGGCTTTCTTGAGCGCGGCTTCGGCATTTCTGAACAGCGTGTCCGCGTCTGCGCCGTCAGCGGGGAACAACGCGATTCCGAACCGGGCAGCGATCCTCATGTCCGAGTCGCCGACGCGGAAGTGCGAGTCGAAGATTTTTCCGAGCTGATGTTCGATCAGGCGGGCCAGTTCTACCTCGGTCTGAAATTCCGGAACCATGATTGCAAAGTGATCGGCGTCAATTCGGCCCACCCGACCGGCGTCCACCGCATACCTTGACAGGCGCGCGGCTACATCCTTGAGCAGAACATCGCCCGCCGCCCGGCCGACCGTGTCGTTGATGGCTTTGAATCGTTCGATATCCATGAGCACGAGCGCAATTTTGTGCGCCTGCTCTCTTGCACTTGCTACGCTTTGCCCCAGACGTTCGTGGAACAAGGCGCGGTTTGCGAGACCGGTAAGCACATCGTAATAGGCGAGGTAGTCGAGCCGCGCCTGCTTGTCGAGGTGGTCGATCGCGAACGCGATATCGGCAGCCAGTTCCGCCAACAGCTTCAACTTTTCAGCATGGAAGAAGTCGCGCTCGCTCGCGTACAGCGCGAGCGAGCCTACGGCTTCATCCGAGATGATCAGCGGCGAAATGATCATCGAGTGGACCCCGGCTTCGGCATATTTCTTTCCGAATAAAATCTGGGGATCGTTTTGCAAATCGTTGGAGACGATGGGTTTTTTCTCTCTGATCGCCCGTGCGGCTATGCTGTTTGAAGCAAGATCACCGCATGACAAGTCGCTTTTGATGGCGCTGACGAGCGCCTCGTCCATGCCCGCCGAGGCCACCGGGACGATCTTCATCGCATCCCGATCCACGATGCTGATCATGGCCATGTGGAATCCGCCTGCTTCGACCGCAACCTGGCACGCCTCCCTGAACAACTCGTCGCGGTCGTGCACGCGCACGATCAGCGCATTGATACCGCTCAGCACTGCGTGTACGCGGTTGAGGTAGGCAACCCGGCTTTCCGCTGCCTTGCGCTCGGTGATGTCCAGGTGCATGACGACCACGCCCAGATGGTTTGCATCCATGGGCGTCACGGTCATCAGGAACCAGCATTGTTCCGTGGGTGAATGACAGGGATGTTCGAGCGAAAAGCGCTTTACCGTGCCGTCCAGCACCGAACGAATGCCCGCGGCGGCCTGGCGTGCCTGGGTTGCATCATCACCGCGTACGCTGTTGCAAACATCAAGGTAGTTGACGCCTATCCCATAACCCGGCCCCAGGATGGCATTGGCGTGGCCAAATCTCTGCCACGCTTCGTTCACCGAGAGGATGATGCCCTGGCTATCGAGCAAAGCGATCTGCGCGGGCAGGGCGTTGAGGATGGCGGCCTGCTTGGCGGCTTCGATGTGACGTAATTGGTCCTGGGCGTGCCGCAACATGATCGTCCGGCCGCTACGGTAGGTCACCGTATCGACCTCGCCTGCCGTCAGTTCATGCAGGTGTTTTTCGGTCTGGTGCAGGGTCTCGATCAAGGCGGAAAGCTCCTCGGTCGAGCCCTCCGGAGGGGGTGGCTTTCTCGGGCTCATGCAGCGATGGCCGCCGCCAGCCCCAAGGCAAGCAACACGGCCTGTGTCTGGCTGAGTGTGCCGACAATGCTTTGAGCGGGCGACGGCGTGAGCTTGACCAGCGTCGGCGTCATGAAGATGCCGTCTGCCAGCGCGCGCTTCGGTTCCCGAAATACATCCACGACGTCGATCTCGTGCCGGCCCGGCAGGTGTGTGTGGCAAAGCGCGGTCAGGTTGGCGTGCGCCTGTGCGGAATTTGGCGCGTCGCCCGCGACATATAGCCGGAACTTGAATCTGGCCGGCGCGGTGGGTCGTTTTGTGCTCATGGTGCGCTCACTTCCGTCCCGGCTTGGCCGTATCGGCCCCACGCAACTCACGCATCTCGATGCGGCCTCGCGACAACTCGCCTTCGCGGTTCTGCTTGGTGCGAGTCAGCAAATCCTTCTCTACCTGCTTTGCCACCAGTTCCACCTGGAGCGATTTCAATCGCACCTCGAGTTCGGCTTCCTCGGCATCGAGCTTGACGCGCTTGAGCTTTGCGGCGGCTTCGATACTTTCCTGTGCGGCAAGCTCGGCGCGTTCCTTTTCCCAGCGCATCGTGCCCATCAGCACTTCGCCGCCTGCGGTGTAGGCGTCGGCCAGCGTCACGCCCGTGTCGCTCAAAATCAGCTCGCGCACCTGGTTGGAATGGGCTGTGCCGCGGGACTTGATGACGGACAAGCCCCGATTGCGTTCCCCGGCCTGCACCAGGTAGTTGAGGTGAATCCAGGTGTCCGCAATCGCCGAGATTTGAAGTGGCGTGCCACCCTCCACCCGGTCGTTCATTTCGCCGATCAGGTTGGTGATGGCCAGGGTGATGCCGCCTGCCTTGGACCAGTCGAACAGGCGGTCCGCCACGCTGTAATCGGTCATGTCATTACCGGACTTGGACCATGCGGACACCGGATCGAGCACCACGCAGCGGGCGCCATGCTCCCGCGCGAGGGCCTTGATGCGCACCACGTAGGTTTCCACACTGCCGGCGATGGTGCGGGCCGAGATCATGCGCAAGAGCCCGTTCTTCACGTAACGCCCCAGCTGTATGTTTACCGAGGAAAGGTTGCGGATCACCTCGCTGGCTTTCGTATCGAAGCAGACGAACAGGGTGCGCTCGCCGCGCCGGCAGGCCGCTTCTGCGAACGCACCGCTCAGGGTCGTCTTGGCCGTGCCGGAGAAGCCGGTGATCAGGACGCTGGCGCCGCGGTAGTAGCCGCCGCCCAGCATGGTGTCGAGCCGCTGCACGCCGCTGGAAACCCGTTCGTTGCTTACCTTGGCGTCCACGCCGCTCAACGTGTGTGCGAGGGCGACCTCGAATCCGCTGTTGCCGATCAGGAACGGTGACTCATTCTCGTCGAAGCTGGAGCCGCGATACTTCTGCACGCGCAGACTGCGTTGCGACACGCCTTGCGCCATGCCATGGTTGAGGATCACGACGCAATCCACCATGAATTGCATGAAGCCGAACGACTGCAGGCCGGCGAGGCTCGCCTCATCTCCGCCCGCTTTCAAGTTGATGATGCCTGTCAACTCGTGTGCCAACAGCCACTCGTGCAGCCGGTAGATCTCACGCTTTTTCGCCGCCTGATCGGGCAGCAGCGCCAATATGACATCCAGGGCATCGAACACAATGCGCCGCACCCCCAATTCCGCGATTTTGGCTTCCAGTGCCGCCAACATTCCGCTGAGATCGAAATCGCCCGACTGGAGCAGGTCGAGTTTCGGCTGCGCATCCATGAAATACAATTTCTTCGGCTGCAGGGCCGCGAGCTCCCAGCCAAAACTTTCGGCATTGGCCACGATGCGCTTCGAGGTCTCTTCAAATGCGACAAAGATGCCAGACTCCTTGCAATGCTGTGCGCCATGCACCAGAAATTGCAGCGCGAGCACAGTCTTGCCGGAACCTGGCCCGCCCACCAGCAGCGTGGTGCGGCCGCGCGGCAAGCCGCCACCGGTGATTTCATCGAAACCGGTGATGCCGGTCGGCGCCTTGATAGGCTGCTTTACGCGGGACGGTCGGGTGGATTTCATAGGGTCTCCACAGAAAACGGGTTGGGCCGGCAACATGGTCGCTTCCCCAACGGGCAGGCTAGGCCTGTTCATTGCGGATGTATGTGCGACAGCGAACATATTCCGCTGTTGCGCGCCCGTGCCGGTGGCGGTAAGCGCAAGGCGATAGTCGGGATTTGCGCGATTCGGGCAGCGTATCTGCAACGGCCGATCTATCGATCCCTCTGCAATGCATGGCCGTTGCGCATGACAGCAAGCGCACTTCGAAACGCCTTGAGGGAACACGGGCAAAGCACCGCACTTCCAATTGCGTTGGGAGCAATCGTCGTACCCGAATTCCGTGATCCCGCCCTTTGTCCGGCTGGCTGCACCCCATTTCCCGGGGCGTCCGTATCCCGCCACTGCAGCGGGGGCCAACCCTGTTTTTTATATAGCCTATTGGCGCCGTTGCGTCAGGGTCGCGCGATGACCAACCCCGGCGACAGGACCGGAAATGGATGGTCCCTTGGGTTTCGGCACCCTGCCGACGCTCAAGCAGGGCCGCCATCCTGCTTGAGCAGAAAATCCATGAACGCGCGCGCCACCCGCGAAGGCGGACGGGCGGCCGGATAGACGGCGTACCAATGCCGCAGGATGGGGAAGCCCTCAACATCGAGCACCGCGAACTGCCCCTGGTTGAGCGTGAGGGTGTGGCGGGAGAGGGCGGAGACGCCGAGGCCGGCGAGGATGGCCTGCTTGATGGCTTCGTTGCTGCCGAGTTCCAGGCGCGGGTGAAGGGCGATGCCGTGTTCTCGGCCAGATTGCGTCTGAAGCCGTCACCACGGCCTGGCTTTTGCGGAGGCGTCCCGAGATGGATTGTAGGAAGCCCGCCCCCGGGCCGAATGCTGGCGGTTGCGCGGCGCCAGCATTCGCAGCGAGGGCGCCGCTCCTACAGGGGGATACCCAGGCCCAAACACCGCGCTGTTGTAGGAGGGCCACCCCGGCCCGATGCCGTGGAGATTGCGACGGTGCGAAATCGCGGCGAGGGCGCCGCTCCTACGACTTCAAGCTTCACTTAGGAAAATCTATCATAGACAAAAGCCTATCTTTCAAATAGAAAATATCGACTGTTATTGATGATTCGACTCCTGCAAGATGCGTCCATCGTGTCAGGCCGCTGGGGCGTTGCACGGAAACCCGACCCCTTTCTGTAGGAGGAAATCATGGCTGTTAAAACCTATAACGCCGGTGTGAAGGAATACCGGCAGACTTACTGGACCCCGGAATACACCCCGCTGGACACCGACCTCTTGGCCTGCTTCAAGATCACCCCGCAGCCGGGCGTGGATCGCGAAGAAGTCGCCGCTGCCGTGGCCGCCGAGTCGTCGACCGGTACCTGGACCACGGTGTGGACCGACCTGCTGACCGACCTGGACTACTACAAGGGCCGCGCCTACCGCATCGAAGACGTGCCGGGCGACGACACCTGCTTCTACGCCTTCGTGGCTTACCCGATCGACCTGTTCGAAGAAGGTTCGGTCGTCAACGTGCTGACCTCGCTGGTCGGCAACGTGTTCGGCTTCAAGGCCCTGCGCGCCCTGCGTCTGGAAGACATCCGCTTCCCGATCGCCTACGTGAAAACCTGTGGCGGCCCGCCCGCCGGTATCCAGGTCGAGCGTGACCGCATGAACAAGTACGGCCGTCCGCTGCTGGGCTGCACCATCAAGCCGAAGCTGGGTCTGTCCGCCAAGAACTACGGCCGCGCGGTGTACGAATGCCTGCGCGGTGGTCTGGACTTCACCAAGGACGACGAGAACGTCAACAGCCAGCCGTTCATGCGTTGGCGCGACCGTTTCACCTTCGTTCACGAAGCGACCTTGAAGGCCGAGCGCGAGACCGGCGAGCGCAAGGGCCACTACCTGAACGTGACCGCGCCGACCCCGGAAGAGATGTACAAGCGTGCCGAGTACGCCAAGGAAATCGGCGCACCGATCATCATGCACGACTACCTCACCGGTGGCCTGACCGCCAACACGGGCCTGGCCAACTGGTGTCGCGACAACGGCATGCTGCTGCACATCCACCGCGCCATGCACGCCGTGCTCGACCGCAACCCGCACCACGGTATCCACTTCCGCGTGCTGACCAAGGTGCTGCGTCTGTCGGGGGGTGACCACCTGCACTCCGGTACCGTGGTGGGCAAACTGGAAGGCGACCGCGACGCGACCCTGGGCTGGATCGACACCATGCGCGACAAGTTCATCAAGGAAGACCGTTCGCGCGGCCTGTTCTTCGATCAGGACTGGGGTTCCATGCCCGGCGTGATCCCGGTTGCGTCCGGCGGTATCCACGTGTGGCACATGCCCGCACTGGTCAGCATCTTCGGTGACGACTCGGTGCTGCAGTTCGGTGGCGGTACGCTCGGCCACCCCTGGGGCAACGCCGCTGGCGCCGCCGCCAACCGCGTCGCGCTGGAAGCCTGTGTGGAAGCACGCAACCAGGGCCGTGCCATCGAGAAGGAAGGCAAGGACATCCTGTCCGCCGCCGCCGCGCACAGCCCCGAACTGAAGATCGCCATGGAAACGTGGAAAGAGATCAAGTTCGAGTTCGACACCGTCGACAAGCTGGACGTGGCGCATAAGTGACCTTGCGCTGACGCAAGGTCATCCCGGACGGGCCGCGGGCCCGATCCGGGATCCAGTTAAATGAACTGAAAGGAAATGAAATGTCTGAAGTGATGGATTACAAAAGCCGCCTGAGCGATCCCGCCAGCCGCAAATTCGAGACCTTCTCCTACTTGCCCGAGATGACCGCGGACAACATCAAGAAGCAGGTCGAGTATCTGGTGAAAAAAGGCTGGAACCCGGCCATCGAGCACACCGAGCCCGAGCACCTGATGGACTCGTACTGGTACATGTGGAAGCTGCCGATGTTCGGCGAGACCGACGTGGATCGCGTGCTGGCCGAAGCCGAAGCCTGCCGCAAGGCCAACCCCAACAACCATGTTCGTCTGATTGGCTACAACAACTTCAATCAGTCGCAAGGTGCGTCGATGGTGATTTTCCGCGGCAAGACGGTCTGATTAGCCGAGAGCCGTGAGCCGAGAGTCGAGAGCAGTCCGCTCTCGGCTCTCCACTCTCTGCTCTCCGCTCTCCGCTCTCCGCTCAAAACTGCAAGAGGATTGAAATGAGCAACATCGTCGACCAGTACCGCATCACCACCGAACCCTACTACCGTCCCGTCGCCGACGAGGTGGAGCTGTATGAAGCCGCCTACTCGGTGCGCATGCCGATGATGCTGAAAGGACCGACCGGCTGCGGCAAGACGCGCTTCGTCGAATATATGGCCTGGAAGCTGGGCAAGCCCTTGATCACCGTGGCGTGCAACGAGGACATGACGGCTTCCGACCTGGTCGGCCGCTTCCTCCTGTCCGCGTCCGGCACCGAATGGCAGGACGGCCCGCTGGCCATTGCCGCGCGCCATGGCGCGATCTGCTACCTCGACGAAGTGGTGGAAGCGCGCCAGGACACCACCGTGGTGATCCACCCGCTGACCGACAACCGCCGCGTGCTGCCGCTGGAAAAGAAAGGCGAGCTGGTGCACGCCCACCCGGATTTCCAGATTGTGATTTCCTACAACCCGGGCTACCAGAGCCTGATGAAGGATCTGAAGCAGTCGACCAAGCAGCGTTTCGGCGGGCTGGACTTCACCTATCCCGAGCACGCCATCGAGACCGAGATCGTCACCCACGAATCGGGCGTCACTCCGGAAATCGCCGGCAAGCTGGTGTCGATCGCCGAGCGCAGCCGCAACCTCAAGGGCCACGGCTTGGACGAAGGCCTGTCGACCCGCATGCTGATCTACGCAGGCTCGCTGATTGCCAAGGGCGTCAATCCGCTGGCCGCCTGCCGCGTCGCGCTGGTGCGCCCGATCACCGACGATCCCGACATGCGCGACGCGCTGGATGCAGCGGTGTCGACGTTTTTCTAAGGGCAGCTGAGAGTGGAGAGTGGAGAATGGAGAGTCGAGAGAAAAACCTCGCCCCCCGGCCCCCACTCTCCGCTCTCGACTCTCGACTCTCGACTGACCTATGTCCATCAAACTCGAAGACTACGCCGAACTGCTGGAAGATCTGTCGCCGCACACCCGGGATGCGCTCAATGTTGCCTGGCATGAGGCGACCAAGGTGTTCTCGCCGCGCGGGCTCGATAACTATCTGAAGGGCGTGTCGGCCATCCGCGGTCTGGGGCGCGGCGATTCGCTGGTCGAGACCTGGATCGAAAATGCGCCCATGGTGGCGAAAGAGGTGGGTGAGGACGTGGTCGCCGATCTGGCCACGGCGTCCTTGATGCTGGCCTCGAAAACTTCGGGCGCGGTGATCGAACTGCTGCTCGCCAGCGCACCGACCGCGGCCGCCCGTCTGGGCGACGCCGAGCTGTTCCTCAAGTACCTGCAGTTCGTGAACACCCTGCTCGCGCAGGCGCCGCGCGGCGTGCGGCCGATGCTCGACAAGCTGGAAGTGCTGTTCCAGCACCTGACCCTGGGCGGGTTGCGGCGCTGGGCGCTGTGGGGCGCGCACGCGCATCGCACCAATTACGAAGAACAGATCAAGTACTTCGGCCTCGAGTCGAAAGAGTCGCTGGCGATGCTGCAGAAGGAGCGCAAGGGCACGCTGCTGGTCGACGTGCAGCGCCGCATCAACATGTATCTGCGGGCCTTGTGGGCGCGCGACTTTTTCATGCGCCCGACCTCCGGCGACTTCGAATCGCGCGAGGGCTACCGCCCCTATATCGCCGACTACCTGCTGCACGTGCCGGACGCGTTCGACGATTTCGCGCCGGAAGGCCGCGAGCCCGTTTCCGGCCCGGAGCTCTACCGCGCCACCGCCGCGCACTGCGCCGCGCATGTGGTGGAAACGAAGCAGCCGATCTCCGCCGAAGCGCTGAATCCGCTGCAGATGGCGGTGATTTCGGTGATCGAGGACGCGCGCGTCGAAGCGCTGTCGATCCGCCGCTTTCCCGGCCTGAAGCAGCTTTGGAGCAAGCTCCACGTCGCCACGCCGGAGATGAATGCCAGCGTGGGCGATTACCTGAACCGTCTCGCGCGCGCCCTGCTCGACGAAACCTACAGCGACAGCGACCCGTGGATCGCAGAGGGCCGCGCGCTGTTCGCGCAGGTCCAGGACAGACTCGACAACAACCACACCTCGTGGGAAATCGGCGTCCAGCTCGCGCACAGCATCGCGGAGAAGAAGATCGGGTTCAACCCGCGCACCGACATCCTTTGCGCGCCGTACCGCGACGACAACCGCTACTTCTGGGAATTCGAGGAGTTCGATTTCAACAAGGCGGCCAATGCCGGCTACGAGAGCGTGAAGCAGGTGCGCAAGTACGTCAGCGTCATGGAAATGGCCAACGAGATCGACGTCGAGACCGCCGGCGACGATGCCGAGGAAATCTGGGTGCTCGGCACCGAGCTGTTCCCCTACGAGAACATCGGCGACGAAAGTAACGGCAAGTCCTTCAACGAGCTGGAAGGCCGCGAGCCGATGTCCGATCCCTTCCATTATTCCGAGTGGGATTACCAGATCCAGCTGGAGCGCCCGGCCTGGGCGACGGTGCTGGAAAAGCGCGCCAAGTCGGGCGACCTGCAGGTGATCGACGACATCACCTCAAAATACAAGCGCGAGATCCATCGCATGAAGTTCCTGCTCGATGCCATGCAGCCGCAGGGCGTGCAGCGCATCCGCAAGCTGGAGGACGGCGACGAGATCGACATCAACGCGGCGATCGCCAGCTTCATCGACATTCGCCTCGGCAACCAGCCCGACCCGCGCATCATGATGCGTTCGGTGCGGAAGACGCGCGACTTCTCGATCCTGGTGCTGCTCGACCTGTCCGAGTCGACCAACGAGAAAGTGCAGGACCAGGAATACTCGGTGCGCGAACTCACCCAGCAGGCGTGCGTGCTGCTGGCCGACGCGATCAACAAGGTGGGCGATCCGTTCGCGATCCACGGCTTCTGCTCGGACGGCCGCCACAACGTCGAGTACACTCGCTTCAAGGACTTCGACCAGCACTGGGACGAAGTGCCGAAGGCCAAGCTCGCCGGCATGACCGGCCAGCTTTCCACCCGCATGGGCGCGGCGATCCGCCATGCCGGGCATCATTTGAAATTACAGCGCTCGGCGAAGAAGCTCCTGATCGTCATCACCGACGGCGAGCCGGCCGACATCGACGTGCGCGACCCGCAATACCTGCGCTACGACACCAAGAAGGCGGTGGAGGAAGTCGCCCGCGAAGGCGTGACGACCTACTGCATGAGCCTCGACCCGCGCGCCGACAACTACGTCAGCCGCATCTTCGGGCAGAAGAATTTCATGGTGGTCGACCACGTGCAGCGGCTGCCGGAGAAGCTGCCGATGCTGTACGCGGGGCTGACGCGTTAAGGAAACGCTGAATCAATCCGTTCCCGTCATTGCGAGCGAAGCGCGGCAATCCAGCGCATTGATCAAGCAGGCATCTCTGGATTGCTTCGCTTCGCTCGCAATGACGGCTATATCGTATTGATCCGCGTTTCCTTGGCGGAGTTTGTGCCCTCTGGGTGCTCGCAATGACGCCGCGCCGTACTGGTTAAGCGCATCCCCGGATGGATGTCAGAACATTTCCTGCTGCCCGAAGACCGCCGGCAGCTTCTTGGGGGATTTGATGCGCAGCTGCTTGTTCACATTCATGCGGCCGAAGACGACTTCGATGTCGCCCGTGGCCACGCCGAATTCCCCCGCCAGAAACCGCACCATGTGATCGGTTGCCCGGCCTGCGACCGGGGCGGCGGTGACGCTGATCTTGAGTTGATGGCCCTTGGGTTTGCCGATGGCATCCTGTTTTGCACTGGGCTTGCCCAGGACGTTGAGCACCAGCGTCTCGCCTTCCCAGTAAAAGAAGGGCTGCTTGCTCACGGCGCGAGCCTTCGGCTACACCAGCACATGGCGCGTCGTCTCGAAATACTGGTAGATCTGCTGCTCGACGCTGGGGTCGATCATCGCCGCGGGGCGTTTGCCGTTGGGGCAGGCCAGCCGTGGCGTGGTGCCGAACAGGCGGCAGATGAGCGGGCGTTCTGCGTAGACCTGGCAGCCGGTGTCGCCCAGGTGCGGGCAGCTTAATGCGTCGAGCGCCTTTGCGTGCTCCGCGTCGCTCTTGAGCGGGAGCCTGGCCATTTCTTCTCCCGATGCGGTCACCGGCCCGCAGCAGTCATGGCATCCGGGAACGCACTCGAATGCAGGGATGCGCCGCCGAATGTAACGGAGGGTCCGGCTGTTGGGGCTCATCAGGTTACTGTTGGGTATCGTTTGGCAAATGCGGCCTTCACTGCGACAAGTCCCGGGTGGCGGGTGTCGTAATCCATACGGGCAATTCGCGCGATCCCGCGTGATCGATGATGTATTGGTGAATCAGCCGGCGAACCACTTGTGACGAAGTGAGGTCTTGCTGGGAGCAGATTTCCTCGAAGAGCTGTTTTTTTCTTGGATCGATCAGGAGCGTCAGCCGGGCGGTGCGGTTTTCCATGGAATGTCGGTATGTGCATGTGATGTTAATACAATGATAACTAGATTAGCATCCAAATACCATGTAATATGCGTGGCTATTGAAAAGGTCAAACTTCGCCTAACCTTGACTGAATTGACTGAATCCTGCAGGTGCACTGCGGGGCGGTTTTTACGGGGGCCACGTCTGGCCGCAGCGTGCCGTTCCCGGCTGCAATCCGATGACAGCGCGAAGGCGATCGAGAGAGACTGATGAGCAATCAAGCCATGCCACCAAGTACCCCGCTGCTGGAACTGCCCGGCAAGGTTCTGAACGACCTGGGCGAACGCGGCAGTCTTCTCCTGCTCGAATCGGAGCCGTGCGACCCGGATGTGCTGTGTGCCCAGATTGTGAGCGGTTGCTACGGCAAGCCTTTCGTCATCGAGGATGACCTGACGCGGCGACTGTATTTCAGCCTGGGGTTCATCCAGAGCTCGATGCGCCTCGACGATCCCTTCGCGCTCGAATTTGCCTACACCCGCAAGATGATGGCCTTTCTGCTGTTCGTGCCGGATCCCGGCCATGTGCTGATGGTCGGGCTGGGGGGCGGTTCGCTGGCCAAGTTCTGCTACCGCCACCTGCCGCATGCGCAGCTGACCGTGGTCGAGGTGAATCCCGATGTCATCGCCCTGCGCGAGGTGTTCGGCGTCCCCGACGCCCCGCGCCTGGCGATCATCCCGGCCGATGCCGCCGAGTATCTGCCCGCCGCCGAAGGCGATACCGACGTTCTGCTGCTGGACGGATTCGATTCCAAAGGCATCGCCCCGACTTTTCTCAATCGCGGCTTTTACCGGGCAGCGCGTCGCCGACTCCGGGCGGGCGGCCTGCTCGTCACCAATTTCGCCGGGCCGAGGAAATACTGGTCCAGGCACCTGACCCTGCTGAACGAGGCCTTCGAGGGGCGCGTGCATTTGGGGACGGTTCCCGGTGGCGACAACCATATTGCCTTTGCTTTTGCCGACGCCGGCTGTTCCCTCGATTGGGAGCAGCTGGAAGAACGGGCGAGTGCGCTTGCCGATCGGTTCCCGCTCGACTTTGCCGCCATCGTTCACAGCTTGCGCGAGGGGGCTGAATTGCGTTGGGCGAAGAAGGCTTCCTGCCATTAAGGCCTTGTCAATCATGAAACCAGGTGTCACAGACATGCAGAAAATCCAGAAGTACCTGAAAGATCGGGGTGAGCAGCTCGACACCGAGATTGCCGCCGCGACACGAATCCCGCTGGCAGACGTCCGCCTTTATCTGTCCGAACTGTCGAAACGGGGAGACATCATCGCGTGTCACTCAACGCGATTCGTCAAGGGGCAGAAAGTTGAAGGGATGTTGTGCCGGATCGCAGGCTACATCCCGACCGCCGCTCCTGGCAGGAAGCCCAAAGCCAAGGCAAGTCAGGCGAGTGAAGCCTAGCAGCCTGCCGGACTGGAAGTAAATCGGCTGCAAATCCGCCTGGCCGGTTCAGATTTCGCCCAGCCGAATTTTGCGAGCCGCCGCAATGCGGCTTGCCTGCTAACCCCACCACGCTTCGATTCTTCAAGCCCGACAGACTGCTAGCGCGGCAGGGGTTTTGTCCGGCGCCTAATCCGCCGCGTTTTTATCGCCCTTGCTGACCGCCGCAAGAATGCCCTGCAACAGGGTAGTGGGCGTGGGCGGGCATCCCGGCACTTCGACGTCGACCGGGATGACGTTGGAAACCTTTCCGCAGGAAGCATAGCTTTCGCCGAACATCCCCCCTGTGCAGCCGCAGTCGCCCATGGCGATCACCCACTTGGGCTCCGGGGTGGCGTCGTAGGTGCGCTTCAACGCCACTTCCAGATTGCGCGAGACCGGGCCGGTGACCAGCAGCACGTCGGCATGGCGGGGGCTGGCCACGAACTTCACGCCCATGCCCTCGATGTTGTAGTGCGGTCCGTTAATGGCGTGGATTTCCAGTTCGCAGCCGTTGCAGGAGCCGGCGTCGACGTGGCGGATCGCCACCGACTGGCCGAACACCTTGAGGATTTCTGCGTGCAGTTCCTGCTCGCGCGTGCGCAGCGCGAGGTCGGCCTCAGGCGGCGGCTCGGAGACAAAACCGGTCTTGAAAATCTTCTGCAGGATCAGATGGGTCGCCATGTCGGTAATCCTCAGCGCGTCGTGTAGGAGCGGCGCCCTCGCCGCGATTGGGTGCACGGACGCGCTATCGCAGCGAGGGCGCCGC
>Ga0299912_10001516_pt1 | contig 18757 bp, 12 predicted proteins | sample RVTome_2_FD_207667 | JGI IMG/M metagenome (GOLD analysis project Ga0299912, IMG submission 207667) | Soil microbial communities from uranium-contaminated site in the Upper Colorado River Basin, Wyoming, United States - RVT95D214 (version 2) ... | reverse complement strand
GCCACCAACAGGCGTGCCGTTTACAAACCACTCTATCTTTGCATTTTCGAGGTTGATGCCTTTTGATCTTAAGCTTAATGTTGAATTACGCGAGGCTTCTGAAGGATAAACTTCCAGTGCATATTCAGAAATACCTGGTTGATTCGATGTCTGTCCTGCTCCCTTTTTATCAATTGAATCTGAAGGCTTTTGAGCATCTGTTCCAGAGGGTTTCTCCGAAGAACAGGCTATCAAGAGAAGCAAAGTTATAAAACAAAGTACCTTATTCATTTTAAAATTGATAAAGGATAGAATATTTTGCCCTTTCAGTTGGATTGGCTACATTTTGAGAATCTATTTCTATAGTATACAGATAAGGGATACTCATAGGAGTTATTTCTCCCTGGCCTGTTGCAACAACAGCCGTCTTTGTCAGGCCGAAGTCACCGCCTGAATTACCTTCAACCGTGTCTACGATTTTAGAATGGATTTTATATGTCGGGAATCCAGGTGTTCCAAGTTCAAAACTCATATCATAGGTTGCAGGGTTAGTCGGGTCAATGACCAGCGAACTGCTGCAGGCTGGATCCCAAGCGGAGGTGCTAGAATTTAATTTATCGGTCAGGCAATTAGCACTTGCTGTAATAATAAAATTATCCAAAGGTATTCCGGGATCACCCCGTGCAGTTATTAACTGAAAAGTAACATCAGCACCACCAACACCTGCCTCAAGGGCAGTCCTGTATCTCTTTTGCATACCTGAGATCTGTGTTCCTGCAGTCAGCATATATACCAACACTGCCATGACAGCAAGCGCGATAGCAGATAATATTAAAACCATAACAAGTGCAATGCCCTTTTCGTTTAATTTTTCATTTTTCATTTTTAACATTTGTCTTACCATCTCTATCTCAGATTTTTGGGTTGTACAACGATTGTATAGACCTTCCATCTGTAATTCAAATAATCAGTAATTGTTGCAAGATCAAAATCCCTTCCAAGAACAGCAGATTGCCCAACCCTGACGCACGTAGCACATGTTGATGCGCCTGTAAAATTACTGAAAGTATAACTTCTGTCCCTTTGGCCTTCATGGGCCAGAATATAGACCCTTATCTCTCTAACCTGCTCCCTTATATTTTGAGCAGTAAGCAATGCAATGGAATTTGGCTCCGAATCAATAGTTCCATCGGGGGGGACGCTTGTATCAAGACGATAATAGACCTGCATGTCTGCAACGCAGTCAAGAAGGGGGAGCTCTGTTAGTCCTCCATCGGCTTGATTAACAGTTGCCTTGTAAAGAATACCTGTACCAGTGGCACATCTCGTCGGCATGTTTGGCGCAGCCGGCGTCCTGACATAATAATCAGCCCTGTTAAAAGGCATCCTCAGTGGTGTGCCTGCTGCTGCCGGAGCCCCAGCTACACCGTAAACTACTCTTGTGTCAGTAGTATCAGCAGGTGCAAAGCCGGCGCTCAGAGTATCTGGACTAGCATCCAAATAGGTACCATTGCGCGCATATGTTGCTGTAAAACTTCCTCCATTTAATACCAAAGTTCTGAGGGTAGGGGTAGTATTCCCAAGTGAAATAACGATCACCCTGTCGCCTATTCCAAGCCTTTCTGTTTCTCCCGGAATATCCCATTCCTTAACCTGACTGGTTGTATTAACATAAGTCCATTTCTGGGATGCATCATTTTGCGCGACATTTGTTGCTTTAATTACAAGCACATCTGAACCAGCTGGGCATGTAGCAGGAGTCGTGCATGCCCCATCTCCGCTCCGAATGGCACCGGGAGGGTTACACGCACCAGCAGAGTCTGTTCCCCTTGCAGGATTATCAGGAGGGCCGTCGTTAAAATCACGGTCAACCCAGGGGGTTTCTGCCACGACAACGGCTTCTTGATAACCGGTGCATGGACTAGTCGCCCAAGCAGTAGGAAGTACCCAGGGCAATCCGTATCCTGCGTTTTCTATATCACGCCTCATGATATCAAGCCCTACAATGCCTTCTATATTGGTCTCTGCTATCTTGGACTGCTGTTTGAATTGGGTTATAAGACCAACAAATACCTGAGAGGCAGCGGCTATTACAAACACAAAAATAACCATTGTTATCATCAGCTCTGCCAGAGTGAATCCTGCTTCACGCCTGATCATGATGGTCTCCTCAACACAGCATTGATACTGTGAGTAAAAGTCTCACCCTTCCAATCCCAGCTTACCCTGATATCCACCTGTTTATTATCAATACCCAGGTCAGTGACCTGTCTTTCCGGTCTAAAAGTAATGGAAAAACTTCTAAAGTCCCGTGTGTCGTTTATTCCCTCTATTCCCGCTACTGTCGGTCTTGGATCATCAACAAAACCTGTGACGTAGACATCATCAAATTTCATATTTCTTATAAAAATCATATGCTGTTCAGCTATGCTCGCTGCCTCATCTCTGAAGAGATTAGTTATGTTAGAGTTAATGCTAAGCAACGCAGTCTGCATCAGGGCGAGAAAAACCAGAAGGAGTATCACAAGCGCGATCATCATCTCAACAAGGGTAAGACCTTTTTTGTTTATCTTATTTTTTAACGCAATGAGCACTATCACAATCTCCTGCAGCCTGAGAATTTAATTTACCCATAATTATTCTTGTCTGAGATATTACAATACAGTCATAATCCGGATCAGTTGTGGTAAATACGCATATAGTTCCACCTAAAGGTGTTGCAGATGGCTGAACAATCCCCTTTTTATCAAACTGGATTGTTCCGCCTGCCCAGGTTACAGCATATTCGACTGTTTTAGGATATGTCGGAAGAATGGTATCACCAGCGACGACAAGTGGAAGGTTATCCTCATTTGTATCCACTCTGATTCTATATGACGTGGTGGTCGGAAAATCTGCTAAATAAAAACGGTTTCTTGTCATCGCCATTGCCCTTGCATTCATCAGATCAACATGTATAGTTTTTATTTGACTCTCAACCCTATATCTTCCCATCCAGCCCTGGAATGAAAAACTGAGGGCAATAACAAGAATGCCGACAACAGCGATAACGACGAGCAGTTCAGTTAATGTTATGCCCCTGTTATTCATCACAATCCATTATATCAATTCCCCAATTTTTTCCACTACTAAATAGAGAGATTTATTATTTCTCCATCATATGTATTGTCCTTTTTACCGGTGAAGGAGAAGTCATTAAGGACAACCCCTGCGCAGTAGGAGGAACACCTTCCATGCTGCCTGACCTTCTTCCCCCTTCTTCTACAAATTGTCCTGCAAGGTTAACTTCTTCAATTTTACCTGTTGATACCTGCAGTATAGCCTTGCCTTTTAATAGAGCGCCCGCAGAGCCGCCTGTATTATATTTAGTTGCCCATATATAACTCTTTCCTCCCGGGTTGCAGTTATCATCTTTTGGTTTAAATGTAGTTAAGAACACAACCCCAAGAGTAGTAGACAGCGGGTCTGTAATCATTCTCTCAGTCCTGTAGGCAACAGATGAGCTTGAACAATCAGAAAGTGCGGTTCCTGATGAATCAGAGCATGAATTCAGGTTTATTTTCCAGCCATTCATCGCAGCAATATCGTCAGGAGTATTAGGAACGTCATTAATGTCAGTAACGTCTTCCAATGAACCAACACTCGGGCAGGAGGTTAAGTTGAAATTAGGATCAAGAAGACCATAACAAGGGTCCTTTATGCCATAAATAGCGTTCTGCCCTTCTCTGTCATCAGCAGTCTCCTGTTCAAAGTAATATCTTCCCGTGCCAAAATAAAGCCAGAGTTGTCCTCTTCTTTTGTCCTGAAGTTTAGCGATAGCAGATGTTACAGGACCGATACCGTCAATCACCCTGCTCCATGACCAGTTAGCAGGATTAACATCTTCTCTTGTTAAAAGCCTGCCAATGCCTCCGTCTGTCCATGTGGCACCGGTCTTTTTTACATAAGGGACATAAACAACATCATCCTGATAGTCAGCATCAAGATCAAATGTTGAATTAATCATTGAACCAGCAAATCCATTTGTTTCTGAAGTGGTCAAAGTCCAAATACTTCCAGGACCGTTTTTAAGGTCAATGATAAAAAGCTTAAGAGGCTGATCAGATCCACCTATAAACTGATGGTCAGAAGTACTCATAGGACCTGTAGGGCCTGAGCCAAACACAACAAACCATTTGCCGTTCTTGGTTTTGTCTGACGTATCATAAACATCGAGCTTTCCATCAGGCGTTCCTGAAGGGCAGCAATTGTCTCCTGTCTTCATGTTTATCTTCACAACAGAAGGTCCAGTTGTTGTAAAGCCGAGATCAGGACGTGAAAACTCCCATAGCAGCTGGGGCGGATAGGCAGCCGGATTATCAGGGTGTTGAAGCGTATCAGTAATATCAAGCGCAAAATATGAGGACAGGCCAAACTCTGTCTCAGCAGTCCCGCTTACCGTACCATTCCCATCTAAATCAACACCCGGCGCCTTTACACAATCAGTGCATGATGCATCAGAAGCCCTGCATGCACCGCCAAGCCTCATGCCGCCTATGAGAATGGTACGCCAACTATTTACATCCTTTGTGTTATTGGAAATATCGCCTGAACCCGGGGCGCCGATACTCGCATCAAAAACATAAGGAGAGAGGTCTACAGAATAAATATGGCAGTAATTGGGATCAGCAATGTATTTGAGATAAGGGAGAACATTACTGGGAATAAAAGCCCAAACTTCTTTTCCACGACCTACAGATAATGGGTCGGTGAGGTTTGCCTTTTGATATTGATCAGTCTTCCAGACCCCGTTCATTTCAAGTTTCCCCAAATAAAATGCGTGAAGCATTCCGTCGTTAGCACCGGTAAAGACCATGCCCCTGTCTCTGTAGCTTACAGGGGATGAATCACCTATAAAATTTTGGTAGGTTGTATCATTATATACCGTGTCATATGAGTTTAACGCGAAGCGTGAAGCAATCCTTGGAGTAGACTGTATAATGTCCCCGAGTCTCCATACCCTTGCAGGAGTTTCTCCCGCATCCAGATAATCACCATCTTTAGTCAAATCAACCTTTACTGTTCTCGGCCTGTAACCATAATCACCAGTGCCATGTGTGTAATTGATGATATTGTCAGCTTCTGTAGTGTCAGATGCCTGCAAGTATCTCATCAATGTGGCTGAGTTTGCAGTTGAAAAATCAATCAGACCGCTTCCAATTGTTGTTTTGATATTTCTTGCTGTTGATCTTTTCCATAATTCCACCCCTGCATCCCATAGGCTCGCCATATTTTCAAATGGTATATCAGGGCTGATACTTGTATCTGCCAGACCGTCACCGTCTGTGTCTTTAGAACGCTGCGCAGTAGTTACTTTATTGACAGGATCATATGAGAAAGATACTCTATTATCATCCGTAGGGTTAAGTATGTAATCATTTGGATTAGTGTAAGGAGGGCCGGTAGCACCTGAATTATCCTCATATATACCGCTGGTTACAAATAAAGGATCAACAAAATACCACAAATTAGTAAGCCTGCCGACCCATTTTATCTCATCAGTATCGAATGTCTTTATAGGATAGAAAACAGCCTGCACAAGGTTTGCGCCGCTTCCTTCACCTGATGCAAGAACTGAAGCCGCAGTCCCTGAAGCAGCCTTCCTTGAAAGTCCTGTTAATATTTCGTTCAGGGCGGTCGCCAATTCAGAGGGGCTCTCAGCAAGATAATAATTCGGAATTGGAGTGGCTGGTATATCCAAGTCAGGATCGCGGCCATTCTTTGCGGTCTCTATCATCAGCTTTTCAGGAATGGTCTCATTAGAAGGACCACAGTTTGGGTCTGTTCCGTGCTCAGGGCAGGGAATACCTGTATATACGACATAATTAGAGACTGCTGCTTTTGGGAACTTAATCGGTTGGGTTGCATCAAAAATATTGGTATGTCTTGCATAGTATGCTATATCATCAATGTTAATGCTCCCTTGGTATTTCGGGACTACAGAGCCGATTGTTGTTGAAGTTGTAATACTACCATCTCCATCATTATGGCCGCTGACAAACGAACGCACAGTACTATTCTGGTCTGCTGTTGACATTCCATCTGTTATCAGAAGCACGTTATTTGACTGGCACGAGCTCTGTACCGGGTTCTTTGTTGCATCAAAATCGGATGTATTCAGACGGTACGGCCTTGTTGAACTGGATGTTGTATTATTCGTAAAATACGCAACAGCTTCATAGTATGTCTCCGCATACGGCGTCCATGCTTGTGCCGGTATGATGTCTATAGTCCTGATGAGGCCTCCATTGTGGTCCCCAACAGGGTCACCTATATAACTTTTTATATAGCCTGCATCAAGATTATTAACAGGAGATGTCGAGGAGGTTACTGCGTTGCATGTCGCAGCAGGAGATGCATAAGCACAGTCCGCAGCTGTTCTGCATGACCTGTTTTTGTCATTAGAGCAGTTCCTCGGACACTTTAGTATGTCACTGTCATCGGTAACACATTCTGAGACAGATCCATTATAATTGAATGTCATTGCGCCAAAACGTAACATATCCTTGAAGTCCTGAATTTTCCCGGTGGGAGCAGCCGGAGCGTTCACTCTGACAGCGATCTGCTTGTATTTAGTCAGGGGGTCGCCAAGCTGTCCCTGCATGCTTGCGCCGCCGAGAATAGCCGGAAGATTGTCATAAGTCTCTGTTGCAGAAGGGTCATCAGTAGGGTCTACTACAGGTGAGACTGACATCTCTCCACAATATTTGTTATGTTGGGCGATTATACAATTATCCCCGCAATCGGCCCCTACACATCCTGTAAAATTAAACTGGCTGTAAGGTGCAAGCCCGACATAACATGCCCCGGTATAAGTACTGCTGCAGAGAAGCGCAGGATTGCCCGGGAAGATCGCACGCGGGCCGGTTACACAGAATGAGCCTGCTCCGCAGGAATCCGTTGTGCAGGTGCCGGTTACACATAAGTTGTTCTCACAGGCATAACCAGCGCCGAATAAAGCTGTGCACTCTGAAGTTATTGCGCATGTTGTACCGGTTTTTGCGCACTTCCCGGGAGAATAACCATCATATACCTCAGTGCATTGATTTTTGACAGTATTAGCAGCATCACCTCCTACAGTGCCATCCTTTGTATACTGCCAGCATTCCTGAACTGACTGCACATAAACATTACTTGTCTTGCCGGGAAGTCCGGGGTCATTGCAGTTTTTATCAGAACAGCCTATGCAGACTGCAGTTGCTGTTCGCTGGTCCTGCTGGCCGGAAGTTGGATCTGTATATACCTGAATAGCATTCTGGCAGGCAGCTTCATTATAATTACCGCCGTAAATTTCTATAAATGTTTCGCCGCCGGGTGAAGGCAGTGTAGGGTTGACAGGGTCATTAGGTCCTCTTATGCCGAAGGTTATCCCTAAATCAGTATTCGTACCACCTTCAGTATAACTGCTTTCCTGAATGGGTTCTTTTATAAACATCCTCCCCACACATCCTCTGGATTCAGCAAGAAGCGCTCCTAATGCATTATCATATCTCCCGCCTGTCAGGATCTTCTTCAGGTTGTCGAACTTTGATGCTGTAAGCCAGTTCAGATAATTCCCTCTTGCATAAAAATCTGTGAGACTCTTGGGGGCAGTCGTGAAACTGCCTGTAAGACAGAGTTCAGATGCTGATCCGGACGCCGGTATCTTCAAGTCACAACTGCCAGGGAAGGCCGATATCTCAAACTTGTTGGAAGTCCAGTTATATTTATATATCAAGTTAGTTTGAAAATACCCGACATAGGGATTGGTACTGACATATGTCTTGTCATAACAGTAGTAAGGATTACGGCTTGTTGTTCCCTTATCAGCATATTGGAGGTCATACATGCTTGATGAATTATCTATCATCAGAAGAAGGTTCGGCTTTATATCCTGTGTAATAAAGGGCGGAGCTGAGCAAAAGCTGTTCATAACCGATGATACTGGCGTTGCAGCCGGATTAATTAAGAGTGAGAAGACATCCCCATCAGAACCACCAGCACTGTCAGTCAGGGTCACATTTACATTGCTGGTGCCGGCAGTAGTAGGGGTGCCTGAAATCGAGCCTGAAGTGCTCATGCTCAGGCCTGCCGGAAGGCCTGTCGCAGACCAGGAATAAGGCGCAGTACCGCCCGCTCCGCTCATTGTATATGTGTATGCCATACCAACAGTCCCGCTGATAAGCCCGACTGTTGTGATATTAAGGGCAACAGGCACTGCGTTTACAATGAGTGAGAATGTCTTGCTTGTCTGAAATGGTGTTCCTGAGCTGTCTTTAAGTGTTACGGTGATCGAGTAGGTTGCTGCAGACCCTAAAGGCGGTGTACCTGAAAGGTTAGCTGTCAATCCGCCGGAATGAGTAAGGCTTAACCAGGCCGGAAGGCCTGTTGCGGTCCAGACATACGGAGTAGTGCAGGTGCCTGTGCAGCTTCCAAGGATATCTTTGGTATATGGTGATAACTCTGTGGCAACAGGGAGGGTAGTTGTATCTATGCTTACAGAAGTAGCAGGATAGATTGTAACAGGGAATGTCTTTGTTACACTGGTACACTTCACAGGCGAAGATGTATCCATTGTCACGCTAATTGTGTAGGAAGCGGCAGTCGTTGGAGTCCCTGAATATTTAAGACTTTTCTGGTAGGAGCTAAGCCAGGTTAAAGTATCAACTCCTGCAGGTCTGCCCGTAACATTCCAGTCATATGTTGGATTGCCCGTATAATTTCCAGTCTGAGCACATGTGAATTCATAAGCGATCCCCACAGTACCGCTGCCCGGAACTGTACAGTCAAATGCGCATGGCGGATTTGCAGCATAAAGTGCAACAGGTGTAAACATTAAAAAGATGACTACAAGGACCAGAGATGTCACCATGCATGGCATTATATTCCTGCAACATAAGAAATTAAGAATTACATTAGAATTGTTTCTCTTTCCGGACAATCTCTTTCTTGTTTTCATGACGCTTTTACCTCTCAATTGATTTCATAAATGATTTCAGTGTTAATATTACACCTTCCCCATTGTTTTTTTCTATTGATTAAAATCTTAACCATTCTGAAGATACTTTTAATTAGCAATTCCTGTGCCATTTTGTAACTATTTGAAAAAATTGAATTTATTTTGAAAAAGACGTGAAATCATGTTAAGGGTTTATGTAATTGATTACATATGAGGCTCTTGTAAAAGTCCAATTCGGTAGCCGCAGGCTTTAGCCTGCGTTTTGTAACATATTGAAAACAAAGAAAACACGCAAACTAAAGTTTGCGGCTACATTTTAATTTCAAGACTTTTGCAAGAGCCTCATATGTTCTCATTAATAGTCAGGTAGTCAGATAGTCGACTAACGGTCCAATCCGCTAACTGGTTATCAAGCCTTAATTAACTCATCCAGAAACCCGAGAAACTTTTTTAAATCCTTTTTAAAAGAAGATCTTAATAGATTGGTTTTATGAGCAATAATCCTGAATTTCTCTTTGTCGATATCTGTATCATAGGCGTGTCTGAAGAAATGTCTGAATGCCCGTAATTCGTCCAGATATTCCAGAGTCTTTTCAGAGACCACATTGGGTCTTATACCTTTAATATCAAGGGCCATTCGATCCAGCAGGGATTTATGCCACAGGTCTTGCTCTATGTTATTTTCGAATGACTTTGCAATATTTTTAAAAATCCTTTCACAACCGGAATAAATCTGGTTTACATAAAAGGCTGATTCTACAAGTTTAGAGTAGTCACCTGTGCCTGAAAAGCCATCATAGGCCTTCTCAGACTTCTTGAAAAGATTGTCTAATCTTTCCTGATCTTTTAAAATCTCGCTTTTTAGTATGAGTATCTTTTCTTTCATAGATTAAAATGCCCTCTTTTACAACTTCCTCTTTAAATGGAAGTTCGCTTAATAATCTTACATCGACTTCCCTCCTGAAATGCCTGTTAAGTTCAGAAAATAACCTTAAAAACTCTTCATAACCCATATCGGTTTCAATAGCAATATCGATATCAGAATATTCATGAAAGCCCAGATCACTAAACCCGCCATATAAGTAAACCTTCTGGATTTTATATTTTTGCCAGATACTTGTTAATGACTTGAGACCTGATTTTACCTCCTCCCTTTCTTTTAACTTCAAGGCCCTCTTTGTCTGTTCTTTATTTATAAGAAAATTTTTTATATCTCTTATGTTTGTCGGCATGCGTAAGATTCAACCCCTTTTCTTCTTTCCGACCAGGCGGTCTATTTCCCGCAGAATACTCTCTTCGACAACGACATGTGCTCTTGTTTTCACACTCATATTTAAACTCCTTTTTAACAATTAAATCACATATATAATTAACAACATTTTTGATTTTATGTCAATAATTAGTGTCTGTCTATAAACTACAGCAGTCAGTGTTTCTCTGTCATTCCGGCTTGTCCGGAATCTTTTTTTAATCCCGAAAGCTTTCGGGATTGCGGGAATGACATACTTCTGAGTGGTTACGATAATTTATAAACGGACTCTATCTAAGTACACGCAGGCTGAAGCCTGCGGCTACCCACGACACAATAATGTCTGAAGAATCATAATTTTTTATTTTTTCCAATACTTAAGATAACCTATTAGGAAAGCCTTGGCCTTATCTGCCCACCTTCAGCACTCCCTCCATCTGTGCAATCTTATGGGTCAGTCCTGAAAGCTGCTTTTTATCCTTCACCTCAAGGATAAACGTGATATAAGCCCTTTTGTCCTCTGTTGAACTCGCTGTTATCTGGCTTATGTTTACATTAACCGTTGATATAAGAGCACTGAGGTTTGCGAGTATGCCCGGCCTGTCAACCGTTTCTATCAATAACCTTACAGGTGATGTTGCATCACCCTCTGTCTTCCATTCAACATCAACAAGCCTTGCATTATCTACAGCCAGCCTATCGAGATTCGGACAGTCTTTTCGATGTATCGTAACGCCCTTTCCCCTTGTTACAAAACCTACAAGACCATCACCCGGTATGGGGAAACAACATTTGGCAGTATGATATAAAACATTATCTACTCCTTTTATGGTTATACCCTTCTGTTCTTTCTGCGGCATTATAATCTTTGTGACAGGAACCTCTTCTTCTGGTTCCTCTGGAACAAACTTATTGACGACTTGATGGGCTGATAATTTTCCATGACCTACAGACGCATAAAGGTCCTCAAGAGACGGGATACTGAAAAATTTCAAAACCTTTTGCATATCTTCTGATTTAAGGATGGATGTGCTCAGGTCATGCCTTTTCAGTTCTCCTTCAAGGAGCCTGATACCAAGTTCTATACTCTGTTTCCGCTCTTCAGCCTTTATCCACTGTTTTATCCTGCTTTTTGCGCGCTGTGTAACAACAAATTTTAGCCAGTCCCTGCTCGGTCCATGTGTTTGAGAGGTTGTTATCTCAACAGTGTCACCGCTTTTCAGGATATATTTAAGAGGTACTATCCTGTCATTAACCTTTGCACCAATACACCTGTGCCCTACCTGTGTATGTACGCTGTAAGCAAAATCCACCGGAGTTGAACCTAAAGGCATCTCTTTTATCTCTCCCTTTGGTGTAAAGATATAGATGACTTCAGGAACAACCTCGCCTTTTACAGCCTCAAGGAAGTCCTTTGCATCACTAAGCTCTCTCTGAGCCGTTATCAGGTCCCTCAGCCATGAGATATATCTGTTGCTCTTTTCGTCTACCTCGCCTTTTTCCTTGTATCTCCAGTGGGATGCTACGCCATGCTCTGCAAGCATATTCATCTCAGTGGTCCTTATCTGAAACTCGACCCTTTCTCCTTTGGGCCCTATTACAGTTGTGTGCAGGGATTGATACATGTTTGATTTCGGTACGCCTATATAGTCTTTGAATCTGCCGGGAATAGGTGTCCATAGGGAATGGATAAGCCCGAGGATTGCATAGCAGTTAGCTTTTGTGTCTGTGATTATTCTAAGGCCGAGGACGTCGTGAACCTCTTCAAATGTAATCTTCTGTTTCTGCATTTTTTGATAAATGCCATAATGATGCTTTATTCTCCATGATACCTTTCCAGGTATACCCTCCTCTTTCAGTTTGCTGGTTATTATTTCGGTAACCTCTTCTAAATATCCCTCCTGCTCCTCTCTCCTCTTTGCAACCTTCCTGACGAGTTCATCATAGAGATCAGGCATGATGATTTTAAAGCTCGAGTCTTCAAGTTCGATTTTTAACCACCCGATACCGAGTCTGTTAGCTATCGGTGCATATATATCGAGCGTTTCCGATGCAATCCTCTGTTGCTTATTCTCCGGCAGGTGCTGCAATGTGCGTATATTGTGGAGCCTGTCTGCAAATTTTATTAATATTACCCTGACATCCTCTGACATGGCCAAAAGCATCTTCCTGAAGTTTTCCGCCTGTGCCTCCTCTTTTGTCATGAACTCCATTTTGGAGAGCTTTGTCAATGCCTCTACTAAGAAAGCGATTTCCTCGCCAAACAGACCCTTTATGTCTTTTATTGTTGTAACCGTATCTTCAATTGTGTCGTGAAGAAGGCCTGCTGCAATGGTTGCGACATCCATCTTCATATCAGCAAGGATTGATGCAACAGCAACAGGATGCCCTATATAAGGTGAGCCTCCAACCCTTTTCTGACTGGAGTGGGCTTCACTCGAAAAATGATAGGCGCGTCTCAACACTTCAACATCTGCGTCAGGATTATAGGAAAGGACCTTTCTAATCAGGTCTTCAATGGTTATTGGTTCTTCTGTCATAGTTTATTATACAACTTTAGAACAGTGGGTTAGTGAACAGTTACTGACGACTATTTACTAAATACCATTCACTGCTGTTAAAGGCTTGGTCTTAAAGCCTTCAGGTTTAGCTGTAGGCTTCTGGCTCCTTCCCATTCGTTTATGAATGGCGTAAATACAGCATCAACTATAGTTGATGCTTCGAGTTTGTCAAAAAAAACTGCCATATCAAACCCTATTGCATCAATAGACAGGTTATTCTGCCTGAGTTTCATCTTCAAGTGATTGTTCTTGACTATCCTCGGGTAAAGAACCTCGAGTTTTTTTGAGCCCAGGAGCGGCTCAGAGTTACCAAACCCAAAAGGTTCAAGCATCTCGAGTTCCTTTGTGAGGTTAAAATTTATGTCAGAAAAGTCCACATCTGCGTCTATCTCGAGTGAGGAAATAAAATCTTTACCGGTAAAAGTCTCATTTACAATCGTGTTAATACGTTCCTCAAATGACGGAATATCTTTGGAGTTTAATTCCAGCCCCGCAGCCTGTTTGTGCCCGCCAAAACCTGCAAGGAATTCCTGGCAGCCTATAAGAGTCTTGTATATATCAACTGACGGTATGCTCCTTGCTGAACCTCTGGCAACGCTACCTTCTACAGAAATAATAATTGTAGGTCTATAAAAAGCCTCTGCAATCCTTGATGCTACAATACCAATAACACCCTGATGCCATCCCTCTGAGGAAAGCACTATAACAGGGCTTACACCCTTGCTATTAAGCTTATAGAGGGCCGCCTGATAAACCTCCTCCTCTATCTGCTGCCTCTCTAAATTAAGTTTATCCAGCCATAATGATATGTCAAGCGCCTCATCCTCAGAATCGGTAAGCAGGAGCTTTACAACATCATTAGAGTCAGAAACCCTCCCGGCTGCATTGATTCTCGGGATTATTGTAAATGAGAACAGTCCCGCTCTAAGTCCTTTACCCTCAATGCCCGAAACCTTCTTCAGTGCCTTTAGTCCCGGCCTTGTCCCATCTTCAATCAGCCTCAATCCTTCTTTTGTAATAAGCCTGTTTTCACCCGTAAGTGGTACAACATCAGCCATTGTGCCAAGGGCAGCAAGGTCTAAAAAACCGTGAATCGTGAACTGTGAATCGTTTCCGCCATAGGCGGATGTGGCTAAGGCTTGGGCAAGTTTAAATGCGACACCAGCACCGGAGAGATTGGAGATTGAAGACTCTTGATTGGAGATTTTAGGATTTATAACAGCAACTGCCTCTGGAAGCAAAAACTCCTGAATCCTGTCACCCCCTCCCTTGCCCTCCCCCCTCGAGGGGGAGGGGTGGGTGGGGGGGCCTTCTGACTCTTGACTAATAACTGATGACTGGTGACTAACAACTGGCTCATGGTGGTCGGTTATAATGACATCAATACCTTCTTTCTTACTTAGAGCCGCTGCCTCAAATGATGTTATGCCGCAGTCAACAGTTATTATCAGAGTGGCGCCTGTCTGTTTTGCCTTTTTTACTGATGACAGGTTAAAACCATAGCCGTGCTTTATCCTGTTAGGTATAAAATAATGGCTGTCTATTCCTATCATCTTCAATGCCTTGATGATTATTGCAGTAGCTGAAAGGCCGTCCACATCATAATCGCCATGAACGAGTATCTTCTCGCCATTCGTTTTTGCAGCCATTATTCTGTCAACAGCTATTTTCATTCCTTGTATAGCAAACGGGTCGGATAGTTGCGAGATGTGAGGGTTAAGGAAGGAGTTTATTTCCCCTGGAGTTTTTATCCCTCTGTTTATAAATATCTGGGCAAGAACAGGAGAAACAGATGCGGTTTTTGACAAATACGTTATATATTCAGGATTGGTCTTGTTGACAAGCCAGCGTCTATGCATAATCACTATTTAAAATGGTCTAAGATTTGTAAGGATGGGGATTGCCTCTGAGCGGCTTTGAATTCCGATTTTATCGGAATTCACCTCGGAGGTCACGAAAGCTTTCGGGACCGAGAATGAGCGAAGGGGTCATCCCAATCCTTACACCTTATGTCTAATTTATTATTTTTTTGCAAACGGCCTTTTACCTCCCCATATCAGCACTACCGGGCTTGCAACAAATACGGAAGAATATGTCCCAACAATAACCCCCATTATCATGGCAAGAGAGAAGTCATGTAAGACCTCGCCGCCAAAGAAAAACAGAGCTATTGATGTGATTAGGACAGTTGCAGAGGTTATTATTGTCCTTGACAGGACCTCATTAACACTACTGTTCATAACCGTTTCGATGTTTTCCTTTTGCTTTAGCTTCAGGTTTTCTCTAATCCTGTCAAAGACAACCACTGTATCTGTGAGGGAATAACCGGCAATCGTGAGAAGGGCTGTGACAAGGATGAGATTAATTTCTTTACCCATTATATAGAATAACCCGAGCACAGCAAGGACATCGTGAAATGTAGCAATAGTTGCACCAACGCCAAACTTGAACTGAAATCTGAATGCAACATATACTAATATCCCTATAACTGCAAATGCGACCGCCTTTGCTGCATCTGCCTTCAGTCTTCCCCCAACCTTCGGCCCTATAACAGTAGTTGAATCAACCACATATTTGTTTTCCGGAAATTTCTGGCTGAGTATGCTTGTTATCGTCTCTGAACCCTTACCGAGTTCTTGCTCGCTTTTCTTAACCCTTATGAGTATCTTATTCACGCTCGGCAGGTCCTGGAGGTCAAAGTCCTTAACCCCTCCGCTTTCAAGAGCAAGCCTGACATTATGCAGTGCAACAGGGTTTTCAAACTTGAACTGTATAGCAGTTCCTCCTGCAAAATCTATCCCCAGGTTTGCACGGCCTGTTGCTATCTGTACTATCGCTATAATGCCGATAATAGATAGAATTCCCGAGAAGACAAAGGCTATATACCTTTTGCCGAGAAAATCTATATTTGGGTTCTTAATCAGTTCTATCATTTATTCTCCTTACAGGTCATTGATCTATATGCTCAGCTTCTTTAATTCGCGTTTGCTGTTTATTATGTCGAAGATTGACTTTGTGCCAACAAGAGCTGTAAAAAGGTTTATAGCAACGCCAAGACTCAGTGTCACAGCAAAACCCTTTATCGGTCCTGTGCCAAATTGAAACAATACCGCTGCTGTAATCAGAGTTGTAACATGAGAGTCGAAGATTGTCCAGAATGCCTTGTCATAACCTGAATCAACTGCTGCGCGTGGAGTTTTACCTGCCCTGAGTTCATCTCTCATCCGCTCGAACATAAGGACATTCGAGTCAACTGCCATACCAATAGCAAGTATAACCCCTGCAATACCAGGAAGTGTAAGTGTCGCATTAAGTGATGCCATGGCACCGAGGAGGAGTATTATGTTTAAAAGCAGTGCGAAGTCAGCAATTACACCTGAAAGCCTGTAGTAGAATATCATAAATAGTACGACTGCTATAGTGCCAATAATGCCTGCCATCTTGCCGGCCTCTATAGAATCCCTGCCGAGTGAAGGCCCCACCGTCACATTCTGGAGCATCTTCAGAGGTGCAGGAAGCGCACCGGCCCTTAATACAATGCTTAGGTCCTTTGCCTCTTCCATCGTGAAGTTTCCGGTTATCTGAGCATTCCCTCCCGATATCTTCTCCTGTATAACAGGTGCTGAATAAACAGCATTGTCAAGGATTATCGCAAGCCTCTTTTTAACATTTGCCCCTGTTATCTCTTCAAATTTTTTAGCACCATCGGCATTGAATGATATAGAGACATAGGGCTCATTGAACCTTGAGTCTATATTTACCTTTGCCTCACTCAAAAGGTCTCCTGTAAGGGCAGCCTGTTTCTTCAGAAGGATTGGTATTTTTCTAACCGCACCCGTCTCTTTGTTAATCTTTTTCTCGAAAAGTATCGTATTACCTTCAGGGATTTTTTCAGCAAATTGTTTTAAAAGATTTTCTTCCTCGCCGGGTTCTATTGATTGAGGAATCTCTGCTGCAACCTTAGCTTCATCATCCACAAGCTTAAATTCAAGCTGGGCAGTCTTTCCGATCAGGTCAATAGCACGCTTCGGGTCTTTTACCCCCGGAAGCTGGATAACAATCTCGTTTTCACCCTGTCTGAGGATAGTCGGTTCTGCAACACCAAACTGATCAATCCTGTTACGAATCGTTTCGAGTGCCTGGTCAGCAGCGCCTTCCTTTATCCTGAGTGCTTCTTTGTCAGATATTTTGTAAACAAGCCTGGTTCCTGTCTCAAGAGGTTTAAGTGCGGGATAGTTATCCTCAACCACCTTTCTTGTTTCAACATTTGATGGACTTACTGTGATATTAAGTCCGCTCACGTTGACATCGGCCGTTAACTTTTTCTTTGCAAACAAGTCCCTTAACCTTGATGCGTACCTATCTGTGGTTATCTCAACAGCCTTGTCTCCCTCAACCTCGAATACGAGGTGCAGTCCTCCCTGGAGGTCAAGGCCGAGAACAATACCTTTATTAGGCATATTTTTTACCCACCATTCAGGCATATACCTGAAGGCAGGGGTATTGGGGAGAAAAAATACAACTGCAAGTATGAGTGTGATACCTATAAGGATTAACTTCCAGAGAACCTTTTTCTTCATTAAACCTCCGTAAAACAAAAAGGTTAAGATTAAGGTTAAGAAAAAATTACTTAACCTTAGCCTTAACCTCAGCCTTTTAGTTAATCTTCGTCCGAAGTTGCTCTGAGCGCTGCAATATATGCCTTGCCAAATTTTACCTTCACGTTTTCAGCAATTTTTAATGTAACAGTACTTGTACCGACAGCCTCGATAATACCATAAACGCCGCCTGATGTGATAACCTTATCTCCTTTTTTGAGTTCCTCTATCATTTTTCTATGTTCCTTAGCCTTCTTCTGCTGCGGTCGTATGAGCAAGAAATAAAAGATAACAAATATAAGAACAAAGGGGATAATACTCGTAAACATCCCTGCACCACCCTGCCCAGCGCCTCCCTGCTGGCCTGGAGCCATTGCATGAGCTATATCTATCATATCTGTAAGCATCTGACACCTCCGGAAATTTCAGATAATATACCTGCTTTTTATACTTTTTATCAACCCAAATAGCATAGAGCGAAGAGCAAAGCGCATAGGGTAAAGAAAATCCATGCATCGTACCCTTTGCTCTTTGCTAACAGTGGTTTATTTATTTTACAATAAATATTCAGATGCCAAAAATATTTTTTTCGGGGATCGGTGGAAGCGGGATGTCAGCTATAGCAAGTTTTATGGCAGACCGGGGACATATTGTTGTTGGCTCTGACCGCTTATTTGACAGGGACCCTGACCATCCAATCTATAGGATACTAAAGGCAAAAGGTGTGATAATTGTCCCTCAGAACGGTTCAGGGATTGACACATCATTTGATCTTGCTGTTTTCAGTACTGCTGTTGAAGATAATCAACCCGAGGTAATTAAGGCCAGGGAGTCGGGGATTACGATGAAGACCCGCCCCCAGTATTTATGCGATATTGTATCTGAATTCAGGACAGTTGCTGTTACCGGGACGAGCGGGAAATCAACTATATCAGGTATGCTCGCATTTTTGATGGATAAACTTGGGATGAACCCGAACTTCATAGGCGGGGGCAGGGTAAAACAATTTAAGACCGAGAATAATCCCGGGAATTCTATAGTTGGCAGTTCAGCTCTTTTGATAATAGAGGCATGCGAATCTGACGGCTCTATTATTTATTACCACCCTTTCTATTCAATTATTGCCAGCCTGAGTCTTGACCATAATTTAATTGAGAAGACCGCAGAGATGTTCGAGACCCTCAGCAGGAATACAAAAGGAATGACTATTATCAGCGGTGACGACGATAATTTAAGACACTGTCGTTTTGATAAACCAATAAAGTTTTCTATAGATACAAAGTCGGAATATCAGGCAAAGGCAATCGAATATCAGTCGTTTAAAACAATCTTTAAACTGCACGGTGTAAACTTTAAAATTTCACTCCCGGGAAAATACAATCTATATAATGCC